>Ga0302319_10002038_pt1 | contig 44246 bp, 49 predicted proteins | sample Bog_T0_2_FD_203319 | JGI IMG/M metagenome (GOLD analysis project Ga0302319, IMG submission 203319) | Peat permafrost microbial communities from Stordalen Mire near Abisko, Sweden - Bog_T0_2 | ecosystem: Environmental > Terrestrial > Soil > Wetlands > Peat | place: Sweden: Abisko, Stordalen Mire...
CATCATCTGGCAGAAGTGCAAAATCTTCATCGTGAAGGCGCAGGCCGAATGGCTCATGGCCGTTTGCGTGTGGGGCAGCGCGACAACGTGAAATCGCATGGGGTTCTCATGTGACTGTTCAAGTGGGAAGCACGTGCCTGCATCTCACGGTGACACTAGCTGGCAGGAGTCCAGGCCGCTACGCCGCCGGTGACGCTCAAAGAGTACACACCGTCCGCCAAGGCGGAGGGATTGGGCACGCCGTTGCTCGGGCCAGTCGCGCCAGTGGGCCCTGTCGCACCAATTGACCCCGCAGGGCCGCGCGCGCCTGTTGGGCCGATCGCACCTGTAGGGCCTGTGTCCCCTACATCACCGACAGGTCCGGTTGGGCCAGTCGCCCCGACGCCGAAAGGCCCGGTCGCACCGCTAGGTCCCGTAGCTCCGGTAGCCCCGACGCCAATAGGCCCGCTCGCCCCGGTAGGTCCCGTAGCTCCGGCAGCGCCAGTCGGTCCCACTGCGCCGGTAGCTCCGACGCCAATGGGCCCGGTCGCCCCAGTAGGTCCCGTAGCTCCGACATCGCCTTGCGGCCCAGTCGCGCCCACCGGTCCCGTGGGGCCGCCATCGGGCCCCGTTGCTCCGGTGACGCCCTCGGGTCCTGTCGCACCGTCCGGGCCGGTCTCGCCAATCGGACCTGATGGGCCTGTCGCACCGGTAGCCCCGGTCGCGCCAACGCCGGTTGGCCCGGTCGCGCCAGCAGGGCCAGTCGCGCCAGCAGGTCCGGTAGCCCCGATGCCGGTAGCCCCGCTGGGTCCAACAGGCCCCGTGGGACCGCACACACCTGTGCATCCAGCGGCACCTGTAGCTCCTACAGCACCCGTGGCACCAACGGGGCCAGTTGCACCTTGCGCACCAGTAGGTCCGATACGCCCTGTAGGGCCAGTAGCACCGGTAGCGCCACTCGGACCCGTAGGGCCGCCGGAAGGACCGGTCGCCCCTTCCGGACCGCTCGCGCCAGTTGGTGTGCTGTATACGAACATGACTATACCCCCATCCACGCCAGGTCTTGTGCAGGAGTCAGGGAGACTGCATAAATCTGCGAAGCGTCGTCCACTGGCAGTTCGAGGACGGCACCTGGCAAAAGGGGCATCCCACCCGTAGCCGGGTCTGCGTCGGCCGTCACGGTGCTGCGGCCAATGAAAATGATGTCGGTGTTCGGATACAGGTCGCCAGCACCCGGCGCACGCAGCAAGACACCGCGATTCAGTCGAGAATTCAAAATGGTCAACTTTACCGCTGTTGGACCAACCACCACGTGTCCGTGTTGCAACTCGCCGGTGGGCGAGGTTTCTTTGACTTCCCACATGGCCATTATTCCTGTTGAGGGTTCTTGCCCGGCCCGCGGACCGGCGGCTTCGTCTTGTCACTCAACGTGGTATCCCGGCTGGCCGCCTTCTCTTCCTTGCCAGCACCAGGATTCGCTGAAAGATCGGCTACGCCCCGTGCCCCGGCGTCACTGTTCATGTTCCCAGCGACCTCGTTCAAGGCCGTCGATTCCGAACCAGCAAACTTCTCGGTGGCCGGATCGCGGCTGGTGGACCCGGTGGTCTGCGAACCTAGTTGACCGCCCTTCTGCTGCGCCTGCAAAATCCGAATCGCCCTGGCGGCGTGATCCGCAGCCGCCTGGACGTGCTCGTCGTCGTTGAAGCCCAAGGCCATCGAGCCGGTCTTCTCGCCGCACAAGCCCGCCTCGACCGCCGCAATGATGGTGGTGGGGTCGCTGGTGGCATAAGGGGCTTTGTCAATCTCGTCGAAGATGGCTTGGATGTCACCGACGCCGATCTTGCCACCCAAAAGCGCCAGCACGATGTTCTTCGCCAACTCGCGCTTGACCCTCTGGCCAGGCACGGCGTACATCAGCTTGACCAGGCTTTGGGCCTCCGCAATCCGGTCGGAATCCGTCTTCAGGCTGTAGCGGTCAGGATACTTGACCGTGGCAACGTTCCGTTGCGAAGGACTCCGTTCCTCGTAAGCGGCCCAAAACTCGGCAATCTGCCGCTCTGCTGCTTCCAGCACCAGGCCGATATAAGACAAACCGGCTTCAAGCCCCTGGTTGTCCATCGACTTCGATTCCGCCGTGGCCCGGTTTGCCGTATCCGCCACGGCCAGGTGGATCAGCTTGCGGATGTCGTCCTCCAGCTTGGCTTGCAGGTCCATCGACGCCTTGAGCGGTTCGGCGGACGGATTGATGAACGCGGGCGCATTCATCCCCTTGTCGTAATGGCGGCCCTGGGTCGCACCGACCTTGATGTCGGTGTCCGCAGCGCCTTGTCCGCCCGTGGTCGCCGTGCCGTCTTCATCAACCCCTTGCTTCAGGTGTTGGCCGCCGGCGCGCTGGTCCTTCTGCTCGATATAGAAGGGGAAGTTGCTCTTCAGGGCGTAATTCACGTCGCTGGAGACCAGGTTCAGCAGCGCGATCTGGTGATTGATGACATCCTTAATCATGCTGTCGCCAAGGTCCAACAGCACGAAGGGGATGCGGGTCAACTCCAACTCCACGGCCCCGGCGGGATTCCCCTCGCGGTCGATGGGATTGCCGGCGGTGTCCAGGAATTGCAGGTTGACCTTGCCGGTGTCGCGGTCGATCCACAACATGCGGAACCGCTCGACGGTCGTCGTCGGCAGGTAGGTCCGCTGATCGAAGTTCAGCACCACGTCGCGGAGCAAGAGCGCCTGGAACGTGGACGGTTCGTCCGGCTTGGCGCAGGTCCAGCTCAGAATGTCTTCGATGGGGTAGAAATACAAGTAGGGACGAAACCTTTGCACGTCCGCCAGGGTTGCGTTGCCGGGGACCGAGGGAGAATCCACGTAGACGCCCACGCGCCCCATGATGAGCAACTCGGTCAGCACCTTGATGCCGAGGAAGCCGTTCATGGTATTGCCGCGCAGATCGACACCCAGGTCGAGGCCACCGACCGCGCGCTGATAGGCCGGGCTGCCGCCACGCCGGGTGGTGTCCTTGAGCCGTTGGAAAATGGCGTTGCGCACGTCGTCGATCGCCACCCGCGCATACGTGGGGGTGGGCGTCATGTCCGAGCGCACTTGGAAATCCTGCTCGTCTTCACGAGCGGTGAACTTGCGGAGGTACAACTTCCGGAAGTAATCGCCGCCGTTGTAGCAGATACGCCACTTGCGCCAGTCCAGCAGGCTGCTGAGGTAGCTCGGGTGCCTGACTTCGACGATATTCGTGATGAACTCAACAACCACGGGCGTATCCTCTTAGAGAACCTTACCGATGTTGGTGCCGCCCGCTGACGGTACAAAAGTCAATGCGATGTCGGCGTAACACAGCGCGTGGGCGTAGTGGTCGGGTCCGGTGTTCACGTAGGTGGCCGTAGGGTTGCCGTGCTCGTCCTTCTCGTAAGTCCGCACAAGATTCTTGACGTGCTCGCGGAACTCCAGCGAAATGTCGGCCGGCAACAGCAGCCGTGAAGGATTTGCCTTGAAGCGACCGAGCGCGCAGGAAAGCCAGGACGTGCGATCCACCGTCGCCATCGGCGCGCCGGTGTCTTCCTCCGTGATCGCTATCTCCTTCGCCGTGATGCCTCGCCGATAGCGGCACAGATGGACATAGCCGTAGAACTTGCGGGCGAACCGCCGGGCGTCGTTGATGTTCGGATCAGCGTCCACCACGCAGGACAGGATTTGCCACTCCCGCATCAACTGGCCGACATAGGCCCAATCCTCTTCCCGGAACTTGCCGTACCAGAGCAGCTTGCCGACCGCCGCCAGGTTGATGTCCACCCGGCGGTCGCCGTCGAATATCCACTCGACGACCGTGATGTAGCCGGTCTTGCCCTGGTCCACGCCCATCGTGATCGAGCGTCGGCCGCCGACCGCCGGCCGCACGTCGTGCGTCGTGTGCTTCCGCACGGCAGCGTCCAGCATCGCATCGGAGACCTGCGCGCCCTCGCCAAGAAAGGGAATGCCGACCTTCGAGTTGTGGAATTCCTTGTTGGCCGCCTCGTCCCCCTGCCCGCGGAAATGCGCGATGACAATTTCGCCGGGGGTCACCGTGGACGAGTAAAGCTGGTTGGCGTAAAAGCCACGGGACTCGCGCGGGTCTGCCTGCGGATTGGTCGGCTGCCACACGCCGCCGGAGAGGAACTCCGTCTTGGCCGTGTGGTCCAGCTTGTGCTTGCACTCCTTGCACTTGATGAACGACTCCACGCAACGCGGATCGCTCACCGTCTCGCCGACGATCTCCACGCAGTCCGGCCAAAGTAGCTCGGTCGATCGGCCGCAGTGCGGGCACTTGAAGTAAAAATGTTCCTGCGTGCTGGTCAGGAAGAGCTTGTGGATGCCGTACTTCGGCACGGTCGGCGTCGAGATGGCGAGGACGTGCTTCTCGATCTGGCCGGACAACCGTTCCAAGGCCAGCCAGATGGCCTTCGTGTCCATTTCATCCAACTCGTCCAGGACCAGTTCCGAGACCGGAATGGACTTCAGGTTGGAATCGCCGCGGGAGCCGCGAATGTACAGGACATTGGTGCCCGTGGACTTGAGGCCCACGGTGTTGGTGTCCACAAACAACGCTTTGAGATACGGGCTGAGCTTCAGTGCGGTGGCGAAACGGGCCTTGGAAAAGTCGCTCGCATTCAACGTCGTGGGAAGCACGTATAGCACGTCGCGCTTCAACTGGTCGAGCGTGTAGAATGCCCGATTGATCCCCGCCTCCGTGATGCCCAATTGGGCGGCCTTCATCGCCACGGTAAAGGCCGCCTTGCTGTTGTGAATCTCGCGGCACCAAGGGTGATGCAGGAAGCTGTAAGAACCAGGGAAGGGTGCTCCCATGACCCTGCGATACTCAGCCCACCGGCTGCACGACTTGAGCGACGAGGTGGTCAGGCCCGTCGTCACACCCAGCGCAAAGGTGTCCCACAAATCATCGCGGCTATCGCGTCGCTGGGTCATCGTGGAGCCACCATTGTAGCAGAGGTTGCATGTCAGGTTCGCATGGCGTCTCGCTCGGTCAGTTTGCGTTCATCCTGTGCAACCTCATGTTTCCTCAGTTGGCCGCCGCAGCATTCGCATCGGCCGTGTTTGCGTCGTCCGGCGGTGCCGCTTGGTCCGCTGGGGCAGTCGCATTCGGTACGGTCGCATCCAGCGTGGTCGCGTCGGGCGTATCGGTTGCTGGCGCAGCCTGGGCGCTCGCGGTCGCATCGGCAATGGCCGCATTGCTGGCGGGTTCATCGGTCGCGGTCGCGGACACATCGGCCGCAGTCGCCTCGGCCGCCGGAGCGGGCTCACTCTTCCGCGTGGCGGCCTTCAACAAGGCCGGGCCGCAGCCAACGGGCGGCCGTTGATCGGGTCCAAGGAAGCAGGCGTACACGTCCACTTCTTCTTCCTGGACGCCATCCGGCAGCGGAATGTCCACCCAATAATGGCGGTTGTCCACGGTCGTGGAAATCTCGCCTTGGGGAGTAAAGAGGATAATCGTCACCAGCGGCAGACTGTCATTGTGCGGAACTTTTACTCGCATTGTTTTCCTCGCAGTGTTGGGCCACTCCCAAAAGACGTGACGCCATCTGGCGAAGATGGCTGGGATCGCCGCCCGGCGCACCAAGAAGCGTGTAAACGTGCATCATTTCCACGACCGCATTGCAGGTGACGAGGGCATGATGCCAGAGGCGCTTGCCGTCTTCGAGCACGAGGCCGGAGACAGGCGGCAGCTTCGGCTTTACCGGCGTCGGCGGGCAGTTCGCACACCGTCGCTCGGCCATCGCTACCTCCCGAACACTTCGTTCATCAGCCGGACGGCCTCGTCGATATCCTGGGTCCGCGCGGTCTCGTGACCGCAGCGGATTACCAGGTAGACGGGGATGCTCGTGATGTGATTCTGAGCCATCAGATCAGGATGCTGGTCGATGTTGACCCGTTCGATTTCCACGCCCATCTGTTCCAAGGCGTCCAGCTTCGCATGACCGGCGCAACAGGCAGGACACCAATCGGCACCAAAGGCAATGATCTTCGGCCGCGTGCAGCACTGGTTATGTTGCCTGTCCGGTTGCCTGTCCGGCTGTACCTGGCGTCGTTGGTCAGGCGTCGGCCACGGGGCCACCGGCGTCGGCGGCTCGCACCCCAAGATCAGGATGGTCGCCAGGATGGCCGACAGCGGCACGAGCACGGATTTGCAAAAGCATCGCGTCTTCATATCGACCAGCCTTTCCCGCTGCTGAGCACGGAAGCTGGCCCCGGCCGGTTATGACACCAGCCGGGGCACAGGAATACGGAAGACCTGCCACGAGATCGCTTGCGTCAGAGGCCCGGCAGGTTTGCTGAATCGACCCGGCGGCGTATGACCACAACGTCGAGTCGATGATCCCGGGATGCTATCCCTGCTTACGACTTGGAAGCAACAGGGGCAGCCGCCACAGCAGCCGGAGCAGGTGCCGCCGGAGCCGGAGCCACCGGAACCGGAGCCGCCGGAGCCGAAGCCGCCGGAGCCGAAGCCGCGGATTCGATCACCGCGATCTTCGCCTTTACCAGGGCCATGCCCTCGGGCGTAGCGAGCTTCTTATCCAACACACTCTCGTAGGTGGATTCCAATTCTTTCTCGATAGCGTCGTTGCCGGACTCCACCAGCTTGGCGGTGTCGTGGATCTTCTGGAGCAGGTCGTTCACGTCGCCCACGGCGAAGTCTTCCAGCAGCGACGGCAACAGCTTGAGGCCGGCGGCGCGCAGCTTGATCGCCAGGACTTGGGCGGACCGCTTCTTGGCCGTCAACGCTTCGTTCTTGCCGAACAGCCACTTGCCGATCTCACGACCAACGAGGACGCACGCGACGGCGGCCAGAATCCAAATCACAACAGTGGGGTTCATCTTTGCTTCTCCGAGTTTGAAAGTGCCGCATCAGCAGCAATGCAGTTACCAGACAAAGGACACGCAGGACCACGAAGACGCGAAGCCGGCCGCCTCTTACCAGTGGCTAGGCGTCCACTTCGCGGTCAGCTTCTTGCCATAGCCCAGGCAGAGGCCGGCCAACAGCGCGGCACCGCAGATCGGTGCCAATAGCCAGGCGGCCCACACCACAGCATCCGGCTCCACATCCGGCGTGCCCCCGTCATTGATCGGTTGCGGCTCGGGGTCGGGGTCATGCTGCGGTTGAGGCTCCAGTTTGGGCGGGGGTTGGGGTTGGCAATTGTTGAGCCGACGATCCACGTCGCGCCGCCACGGCAGGATCGGTCGCAGTCCTTGGGCTTCATTGACCGCGCTGGCAAAGGCCGCATTCAGCCCGGCCGCCGTCAAGGGAATGTCCTTGCCGGCACTCTCGTAAACCACGGTGCCATCGGGCTTCTGCATTCGCACCGTTGGCAGTCCCTTGATGTTGCCGGCGTACCGCTCCTGGTAGATCGGCGTGTTCGTCTCCACGGGGCAAAACTGGACTTGAGTCTTCAGTTTGAGCAGACTCGGATTGCTGTCAAACCAGCCCGAGACTTCTTTGTAGCGGCCATCGGCGGCTTCGCCGACCACGCTGATGTACCACTTGTCTTGGTCCTGCGGAAGGTTGACCACCCGCTCTTCGGCCAGAACGCCGTTCACCGTGTCGGCGAGGCAGGGAGCCACGGATGCGAAGAGGGCGAAAACACACAGCACGCACAGCAGCAATCTGTTCATTGCTTTTCTCTCTTGTGAAAATAGGACGTTGTTAGGGAAGCGGAGCCGCCGGAGTGTAGACTGGCGTTACCGCCCAACCGTTGCTTGCCTTCCACTCAGCAATCAGCGTCTCGCGCGGAACCCAGATGTAGTTCTCGACGGCGTTGTCATCCAAAAGGGCGGCCCAATGGGCGTCGAGATGCACCAAGGCGACCATGTGGCCGCCTCCCATGATCGTGATGCCGCAACCACGTCGCGTGCGGCAGGCCCACTCCAAAAACTTCACGTCACCGTTGGCGACATAGGCATAGCGGATGTTGGCCTGATCCATCCGTTGGGCCATGTCGTCCGGCCACTCGCCGTCACCGCAGTTTTGCCGCACCCAGTCGGCCGTCTTGTATCGCCCCTGCCAACGCAGCAGCGACACCATCGTGGCCCAGGTGCAAGAGCCTTGGCCATCCTCTCCCCACCAATTGCTCTGTCGCAGCGCGAGCGGCAGATTGACGGTCGGGCGTTCCTTGCGCACCGGCGGCGTAAAGCGTCTCGGTGATTCGCAGCCGGCAACCATCACCAGCAACAGCACTATGAGGGCGATTCGTTTCATCGCATCCTCCGTGGTTTGAATACCAATTCCTTGCGCCGGAGCGTCCGGCACAGATGGTTCGGATTCCAGCGGGCCGCATCGACAGTCGGCAGAATACCGATGTCCGCGTAGGCAGCGGCCACCCATTCCGAGCAAAAGATCATGTGCAGGTCTTGCTCGCGGAAGCACGATTCGACCCACGACAACCCGACGCCGGCCGAACGGAACGCCCCCATCGCGTCGTAAGGCGTGTGGATCGTCGCCATCAGGAACTTGGTCAGCCGCTTGGCTTCGCTTTCGTAGAGCGGCCGATAGAGCGGGTAGTGCCAGACCTTGCCGTCGTATACCTTGAGAACCTTGTCCAAGTCATGGGCCTGCGTGCCATTGAAGCACTCGCCGGAAATTTCGCAGGGCATGTTTTCCAGCGTCGTCGATTCAAACAGCAGCAGCCGGCCGTCGTCGGCATGGGCCATGATCCCCACATGGCTGATGCCCCACCCCGGAATCCCGTAGGTGCCGATGTTGATAAGCCCGCTGATCCAACTGTTGCCGGAGAATCCGATGACATCGCCGGCCTTGAGATCGACCGGGCTGACAATCTTGTCCACCTCGCGTCTACGCAGGGCTTGTACCGGAGATGCCGCTGTGGCGAGCAACTGACCGCATTTTTGAAGCATTGGAAACATGCACCACCTTTGGATCGCTGAACAGTGCCGTGCGGACGTTAAGGATGCGACGGGATTGACCGTTGTGGCTGATTTCGCGGTACTGCTGATCGCTGGCCCAGCAGTCTTCGCAGCGGGTCTCACCCGGGGACGTGACAACGCGACCGCAGGAGCACCAAACGGGAAGTTGCATTAGGACTCTGATTGAGTCGGGGCCGGAAGTGCAGGCACCGCATCGTTGCGGGCCTGTTGAATGACCGCGATGATGTCATGGATCAGCGCGTCCACAAGCTGCTCGTAATTGGGCAGCCCTTCGAGGCGCGTCACGAGCAACTGGCAAATCTGCGTTCCGACACGCAACAAGGTGGATTTCGCCAACAGGTTGCCAAGGCGTTCTTCGATCTGGTTGCAGGTCTTAACCAGCTTTTCGAGCGTGAGGATATGGCTGTTTACACGCCCGTAGATCGCCAACCGCTCCACGTCCGATTGGGCCGAATTCCACAGCCCCTCGATCATCATGCGGGTCAGGGCGATCTCGTCACGGAGCGATTTGATGTCGTCGTGCTCGGCGAAGGACGCCAGCCGGGCGCGGTCCTGGGCGCGGGCCAAAAGGTACTGCCGCATTCCCGGTGCGGGCGGCCGGTACGATCCGGCATGAACCGGGCAGTAATCTGATCCCTCCACGCGGATGCCCATGCACTGGCCGTAGCTGTCCGGGGCCTTGCAGCGCCGGGGGTCCGCCAGGTCCGTCACGCGCTCCATGTCCTGCCTCACTAACGCGGCCACCGAGACGTTCCACACCATAACCAGAGGCCAAAAACGGCGTTTTTTCCGGCGCGATTTGGGAATTGGCCCATTTTCACTCCATTCCGTGCCGCAACTGTTGATGTGGTTTGTGGAGGAACCCCATCATGCACCATCGCCGCCCGACGCCCGCGGCCACGCCGCGTCCCAACGGTCCAAAACCTGTCCTGCCGATGATCCACCTTGCCGTTTACCGCGTCAAACAGCGGCACCTGGAAGACTTCCTGGCAAGGGTCTACCGGATGGACGGCTTCAACTTTGCACGGGCGACGGGAGCCACGCCGGGCATGTGCCCGGAGTATCACGTCAGCCCGGCGCTGCCGGCCACCTACACGGCCACGCAGGAAGCCGATCGCATCCGCCGTGGCCAGAGGACAGGCAACGTGCCGTTGATCCTCAACGTGCTCTGCCTGGACGGCTACATTCCCGCGGGGCGGTATACCATCGACACTCACCCCGATCCGCCGCCCGGCCAGGTCTACCGGGCCTTGCTGATCGATACGGGCGATCCCAACCACCCCCGCTGCGCGGCCTTCCGCCGGGAGCACCGCAGCAACCGCGCGTTTACGCAACTGGCGGTGCAGATGGACAAGGCGGTCTTGGAAGCTCAGCGAGAGCAGAAATGAGCCGGCCGTTCACATGTTGCGGCCGGTAGACCCGCGATGTGGCCTTGATTCTCGCCGTACTCTGCACGGCAAAGGCTTGACACGACCCCTGGTTCTTCGATTATGCTATCGGACGATTGCCAAGGTGCTGGGACACTGTTGGCGATTGCGCAGACTGCCATAGCGGAAAAGGGATTGGAATATGGGCAGAGTTTACCGGAAACCGAAGGAGGTTGAACAATTCCTAATTCGGGAATTCGTCTGTGACGCGCTGCACTATACGATTTCTCGCCCTGAATGGTGTGAATCGCCAGACGCCATACTCACCTTGCGCAAGGGACGGGCCAAGAGGCGTGTCGCAATCGAGCATACCGGCTACTTCAATGACACAACGGCGGGGCAATGCTCGCCTCTTACGCCGATTTCGGATTTCTGGAAGCGTGTACAGACAAGTCTCGGTCGTCGAATCAGCCATCGAAAACACCTAGCCGACGTGATGGCAACGGTGGAACTCAACACAGGACGATTTGCAGGCCGACCCGATTCCCGGACGCAGGAGGAATTGGCAAGGCAACTTGCAAAAGAGATTGTCGATTTCTTGGACGTTCATCCGATTACGGGCTCTGCGCGCTTCCCCGCACACTCAGCCGCTTCCCCCGGCACCGAGTTCTCTGACTTCCCGACGTTGAAACGTATGGTTTTCTCCATGCGCCTACAGCGGATTCCCGGAATAGCCTACTTCTCTCGCCATCACTGGACGTGTTTCAATATCTCGACTGGCTCTATCGGCCTTAGCCTGGAATACATCAGAACCAGCATCAAGAACAAGAATGCGAAGGCGGCAAGTTATGACTGGCGGTCAGCAGACGAGAAATGGTTGCTGATCGTAGCGGCATGTGGCAATTTAAGCGAGCAGGCTGGTCCGCCGGAAGAACGGAATTGGGATGATTCAGAACTGCGCACGCTATGCTGTAAGTCGCCTTTCGACAAAATCTATTTCTGGGAGCGTGCTCGCCGATGGTACAAATCGCTGAAACCCAGTCGTCGAATTGTTTGCCCCCGTGGGACATAATAGGGGAATGCCGCCGTAGAGGAGCACAGCGATGACATAGAAAGGGTGCCGCACGATGGCGTAGGGGCCAGTAACGACAACTTTCTGCTGGCGCTGTGCCTGGACGGCCGCATTCCCGCGGGGCGGTACACGATCGACACCCACCCCGAGCCGCCGCCCGGCCAGGTCTACCGGGCATTGCTGATCGAGACGGGCGATCCGAATCACCCCCGCTGCGCGGCCTTCAAGCGGGAGCACCGCAGCAACCGCGCGTTTACGCAACTGGCTGCGCAGATGGACAAGGCGGTCTTGGAGGCGCAGCGAGAGCAGAAATGAGTCGGGCGCTCACCCGTTGCGGCTGGTGGTGGACCCGCGATGTTTCCGTAAGGCAAACCGTCGCTTCCCACGCTTCCACTGCTTCCAAACGACGCTTCGCAAGCGTCGTCGAATCCACGAGTCCAATTCGGCCAGCATCGAGGGGGTCTGGCAGAAGCCGACGTAGGCCAGCCACCCGTTCAGGTAGCGGGATAACTGCTCGATCCTCTGCGGTAGACTGATCCCCCGCGTCCGACAAATCGGGGCCCGCGGCGGGTTCTCGGCGTTCTGATTTGCGAGAAGACAAGATCGGACGCCCGCCCCGGGGGTCGCTCACTCTGCTGGTGACCGGCCGACTGACGCGCGAAAGGAAGGCTTCTTGACACCCGGCGTTTACCCGCTAAGTTGAGGGGATACCGAATCAATGCCGGTGACTAGGGGCCTTTGCTACACGATGTTGCGGCCCGGCGAAGCTGGCATGGCGCGATCCTCTATCAGGCTTATGTCAACGGTGGCACGCGGGCAAGACAGGCGGGCGTCAATGGCGATAAGCAGTTAAATGAGGAGATCCAGCCACGGGTTTCTTGCAGCCCCGTATGACAGACCTGGATTTGCCCCGGCTTGACCAAGAATTCCGAGGGGCGTTATGAGCAATCCAAAGCAGTTCTCCCCACGCGAATACTTGAGAGCGCGGCGTCCGGAAAGGTTCTCCGACTCCATCGCGGAGGAGAAGCCCATACTCGACCGCTCCATGCTGGAGTACCACCTACATACGCTCACAAGCCGGAGCCAAGAGAACGACTTTCAACACTTCGCTAGGCATCTCGCCGAACGGGAGGTTTGCCCCAATCTGTTGCCGCAAACAGGTCCAACAGGGGGCGGCGATAGCAAAGTGGACGCGGAAACCTACCCGGTTGCAGACGGCCTATCGTTCGTCTGGTACGTTGGGATTGGTCAAGAGGCGGCGTCTGAACGGTGGGCCTTTGCATTCAGCGCGAAAGAGGACTGGCGGACCAAGGTTCATTCCGACATTGACAAAATTGCTCAGACGGGGCGAGGCTACAGCAAGGCGTTCTTCATTACGAACCAGTATGTACGCGATCGTAGTCGTGCCGAGGTCGAGGATGAACTCCGTCAGAAGCACGGCTTCGATGTCCGAATACTTGACCGCACCTGGATACTCGACAAGGTGTTTGGCGGCCAACATGAACAACTCGCAATTCAGGACTTGCAGATTCAGACATCGGCGCGCACGCAAGTGCGAAAGGGGCCACATGATCTTGAGCGAGAGCAGGACAGGGAGGAAGTCGAGACGCGCATCAATGCCGCCAGCCAAAACGGCCATTTTGGGTTTCAGTTAGTAAACGACTGTGCCGAGGCGGCCAGGTTGGCGCGTGGGCTGGAGCGGCCTCGTACCGAGGTAGATGGCCTGTTTCAGCGTGCAGAGCGTGCTGCCCACGAGTACGGCAATCAACACCAAGAATTGACAGTTGCCTATGACAAGGCTTGGACGGCCATCTTTTGGTATGAGGATTATGCCCTTTTCAATGATCTTTATGGCGACGCGGAGAGGTACGCAGGTGGAACTCACAATGCCGACGAACTGGAGCTTCTCTCCAATCTGTGGCACGTGCTCTACGCCCTCGTTAGGACGGGGAAGCTTGATGAGGCCGCGTCGAACCTGAACGTGCGAACGGATGCCCTTTTGGGGGAATTGCGGCGACTAGGCGATGAGGAGAACTGGCCAAGCAGTGCCTTGCACGCCAGGTCACTTCTTCTTTGCATGCGAATCCCGTTATCGTCTCCGGACGAGAGGGCGGCGGTCTTTCGTGAGATTGATGGGGTGGTCCGCCAGAGCCAGGGACTTATAGGTTTCCCCCTCGAATCTTTGGCAGAAGCCTTGACGGAAATGGGCAAGTATCTTGATTCTTGCCCAGAATATGACGAGTTGTTCGCAACGATTGTGCAAGTCGTCTCCGAACGAAAAGGGGATACTGCCGCGGCACGCATGTTGCTCAAGCGAGGCGCCCAACAACTTGACGAGGATCGCCCCGCCGACGCGATCCGAACCATTGGTCGCGCCCTGGCCAAGCTTTTCAAATATGAAACCCGCGACGATATCGTCCACGCGCTCTGTCTATGTGGAGCTGCGTATGAACGAGTCGGGTTACTCTGGGCGGCGCGAGGCACGACCCTCGCGGCGGCGTCCATCGCGACCAGTGCCTCGTGGAGCGATGCTGAGGTGACGCCCCTTCAAGCCGCTTGCTTCAACCGGATGAAGTGGATAGAACTCCAACTCGGCCGTTTGCCGCATATCCTTGCCTGGCATGAGCTAGACCGTGGCTCGCGGTTCATACTTGCGCAGCAGGGATATGACCGGGCGGCTCTCGATATTGGTAAACTCGACTTCGACGGTATTCTTGGAATCCTGCTTCTGAGGACCGACCTCTGGGGACTCAAGGGGTTGTCGGCTATTCCCGAAGTGCTTGATCGCCTCTCCCTCCCATGTGCGGCGGTCTCGCTCGAATTCGCTCTCGGGTATGAGGAGAAACTGCGTTCCGAGTTTCTGGGGGATGACCGTGACGACGACAGTCTGCAAGACTTCTTTCTTCGATTGCGGGACCAACCCGCCGGCAAGGAGTTGCCAGCCGGTCCAATGCTTTGCGACGGCCGAACCGTGGTATTCAGTTCCATTATATTCGGCTGCAAAGTAACTGCGGAAACTGACAACGAGCTGCCGTGCCTGGCCCTGGGTGAGTCAATCCTTGCGGCCCTCGAAAGCTTGCTGTCAACTGGAACGGTTGATCGAATGGTGGCCCGCGAGCCGACGCTTAGTATTCGAGTGCGAAAGTCTGACTTCTGTGCCGAGTCCTTCGAGTTCAATACTGACGACCGCGACGGCCGTCCCCATGCGGAGGTTCGGTGTGGCACCTTTGATCCCGCCAGAATGTCACGAGAGATGCAAGGGGCGATCAAGGGCAAACTTTCCGACTTCATCGCCTATATCATGGGGAGAACCTTTCTTTTTGTGGACGGTGAGCAAGCCATCGTCAAGCTGTTTCGCGATGACCGAGCGCTGGAACGCGCCCTTAACTTCACAAGCAGCTTTGTTACGTTGGGCAATGTGCTGGGAGACTCGCCGCGTACCGACATTACGATGTGGTCAGATTCCAGTGCCCACGACTACCCGCTTTTGCGATCTCGTCAATGGGACGCTGGTACAATAGCTGGAGGCGATGGCGGTCGGTCGGTCGAAGCGGAAGGATCGAACGAGCCTCGGCGAAAAGATGCGATTGAAGCAATTAGTGCGGGGAACATTAGGCATACCGATATAGGAATGGTGTCATTGATCCGCGAATCGCTTTGGAACGAGGCGAAATGGAAAGGCACAGCGTTCGGTTGGAGCGAGAATGACGCCATGCCTCCTGTTCTCGGCCCGTGGTTTGAGAACGCCGAAGCCGCCAAGAGAATATTCGCCTTGTGGCGTACCGAAATAGGAAGGGTTGACACACAGGAATTGCTTCGGGTCGCCGTTATTCGTGGGATCAGCCAAGAGAACGCAAACGCATACCGAGTCGTGTTGGGTGTTAATCCGGCCGCGGCCATGCACAAATCCGGTGGCCGCCTTGCCATCATGGTATCACGCTGGAATACAATGCAACCGCCGTCGAGCGGTAATCTGAATGCGTTCCTGGCCAACTACAAAGCCGCAGGCACGTACTTGCTTGCCCACTACGTGGACTCTCCGGAATCACCTGGCCTTGAACTGGTATTGGATGACGCCATATCTAAGCGAGAACTCCACCTGCGAGAGGCTTGGGAGATCGGCAGGAACGACCCCGAAAGTGTTGGCATCATGCTAAGCGACCACCCAATCATTCCGGTCGATCATCCGGATGCACCCGTTCTTGAACTACTCCGGCGGAAGCAAAAACGCTGATGGCGTTGCTCCACCAACGCGGCGACGTGGTGCCGTAGAGTCCCGACTACTCGCCGCGGGTGAGACAAGCGAAGAAACCACGAATAAATGAGACTCGCGGCATTGCGGTGTCGTCGCCTGGCAGAGGCTTTCTTCTGACTGGCAATCGTAACGATGGCCCTCGGGGCAGCATTCCCGAAAACCATCGGCGCTCCGAAGTCCCCGCCCAACAACACGCCGGCCGGCTGATAGCTAGCGTTTCTTCTTCGATCCCGGCTTCGGTTCCGCCTCGGCTTTCATCGCGGCCGTGACGCTTCGCGTCTCCGCGATGATCGCCGACATGGCCTCGTTCCACGCCTGGGCATCCAGCAAACGGAGCGGACTCACCATCGAGGTGCCGGTGAAGGTAATCCGCACTTCGGAACCCTTCCCCGGTTTGTAGACGGCAATCTCGGACTTGATGGCTAACGCCGCATTTGCACCAGAAAAAGGGCGTGCCGTCAGACGCACGCCCCAATCGAAGACTTCACGTTCAACAGCCATGTCAGTATTCCTCGGGCAACAAGATGGTAGTGGCCGACCGATCAGCCTCCGTTATGATCCAGATTCTCGTGCCCGTGTCAAGAGTGTACGCGCTCAGCAGGCGTTCGCCCTGGGCGATGGCATCATCGTTGGCCTGACGGTCGGCGGCGGCCACCTGGCCCCAATCGCCGGCAGCGTGCCGCAGGATGAAATCGACCGGCTTCTGCCCGGCCTCGGTCAACTTCGCCAAGGCCCCGGGTGTAGCGACCAACTTGCCCAGCGCAAACATCGGGTTGCTCATGGTTATAGTCCTGTATTCAGATTCATCGCCGGCCGCGCAAATAGATCGGGTCAAACAGCCGCTTGAGGATCGTGCAGGCATAGATCGAGGCGTCACGGTCCGGCTGGTAGACCACCCAGTCTGGCGACTCGGCGGCCGGGCACCAAACGTAACGAGGCGGATCGGCCGCAGTCCAGACCATCCCGCGGGCCTCGGCCGCCGCACGCAGATGCCGTGTCGTAAAGTCCACGATTTCCTGGCGGTCCAGGATGCCGACCCAGACGTGCATTTCCGGCAGATTGCCCAGGGCCACCGACAAGGCACTTTCCAGGTCAGTCGGCGTCCACATGTAGGCAAAGTGCGTGTCGATCTGGCCATCGTCCTCCTCGCGGCGGACCCGCGGCCATTGGAGCGAGCCGGCCTGAATCACGGCCCGCAGTCCGTGCCGCCACAAGATGGTGGCCGTGTGGTGGGCGTAATAGAGGCACTGACCCGGCTGGTCTTCCAGCCGGCCGATCTGCCGCTCGATCTCGGCGATAATTTTGCCTCGTTTTCCCATCAGTGGTCGATCCTCACGGGTATGACTCGGGCCACTGGACCCTGCTCTTGTCGATCGAGAACGCCTGCCCGCAGGTCGGCGAGGACCGCCTCGTCCTGTTCAGCCGTCATGTTCATGGACTGCCTGCAACATGGGATCAAGGCGGGTTATGCCGCCGTCGTGATGCCGGACATAGTTGTACACGCGGGGACGCTTCTTGCCGGAAGGCAAGGTCTCGATGTAGTTTTCCATCTTCCGGTGGAAGTCTCGCTCCTCTTTCTCGGTCAAGACCCGGCTGTCGAAGCCGAAGGACGCCACCCGGCCGATCTCGATGCCCTGCTCTTGGACCTGTGCCCACAAGTCGAGCACGGCCAGGCAGTAGTCCCGCTCCCGCTCATTGTGGCGGATGCGGTCGATCACGTCTCGGGCAGTCTCGGCGGTTGCACACATCATTTGATTATGCATCAGAAGTGGTGAAATGTAAAGGTCAGGCCAAAGCCTCCACAACCATGCGGAACGCGAAATCCTGCAAGTCGCGTGAGTTGTCGCTGGCTTTCGTGACCCAATGGATACACTCTTCCAGGGCCGTCTTCAACAATGGCTTGCTGCGGTCGCTCGCCTGGTCGTCGGCAATGTAAACGCCCGTGTCGTCGCAGAACCCGAGAATCCGCGTGCCACCGTTCATCACGTCGCGGAAGCAACCGACCGGCGGCTTCTCCATGTCATTGGTCAGCTTGTAAAGCGTCAGCCAACCCCACACTTCCTCGACAGCCGCCAGGGCCACGGCGGTGGCCGGCATGATTTCGTGCCCCTTCTTCTCCGTCTCCGTAAGCACCTTGGCATCGGTCCTGACGCCGAAGCGGGCGGCGGCCTCCACGATGTTGCTGGCCTTGATGGACTTGACGGCGTAGCCCTTCCGCCCCACAAACTCGGCGATGGTGGCGGAAGGACCGCACATCACGGCATCCGCCGCCACGGCCTGCCACGCCGTCTGCCACGCCTGCTGCTGCTCTTCCTTCGGCGTCTCCCATGACGGGCAGATGTAGTGCGGGTCCAGGCTGGACTCGTAGGCTGGCTTCTGATCGACCAGGGTCTTGAACAGCGGGACCAACTCGGAGACCGACGCCTTGCGGTACAGTTTGGCGATGGCCGCCTTGATGGTATAGTCGCTGCTGTTGCGGCACTCGTCGATCTGCAACTCGTCTTGCTTGAAGTTATAGTCGTAAACCGACTCGTCGGTGTTCTCTTCGATCTCGCGGACATAGACGCCGGCCCGGTAGATCACGGCCGACTTCTTGCCGTTCAGGTTTCGCTCGGCCTTAGACAGAAACGACTTCCTGACCTGCGAGGGATCGGACGAGAAATGCAGGAAGCGATTGGGCAACTGGTCCAGGTACCGCTGCACCTCGTCGTTCATCTCGACATAGACGCGGGTGTAGCCGTCCTTGGCCTTGATCTTCTCGTCGCAGACCGGGGAGACAAGCAGCCGTCCGTCGAGCATCGCCGGGCAGAACTCGCCGTTCTCCTCCCGCAGCGTTCGGTCGATGGCGTTGCTGATGAACTCCCGCAGGGCCATGCCCAGGTCGGTCCAGTCGATTGCGCCAAAATCGAGCACCCACCCCAAGTCGATGGACCGGGTGGACGTGCCGCCCATCTTGCACATGACCCGCTTTACCAGTTTGCGAATCAGGCCGTCGTCGATCTCGTCGTCCCTGGTCTGGAAGTCCAGCCGGGTCTTGCCGCAGTAGACAATGACCTTGAGGCCGGCACGCAGGAGCACGTTGATGGCGTGCTTGTTGCCGGAGCCGAACTGACCGATTGCGCCTTCCACGCCGCAGCCGCGGGTGGTCGAGACGCCCAGCAGGGTGAAACCTTCGATCGGGGCCACACCAGGATTCTGAACGAGCAGGTACATGGGTCGTCTCTCAAGGGTGCGTTATCGTGATTGCCTCAACTAGAGTAAGCATACCACAAAATTGCTGAATGTCAAATCGGCACGGCGAGATTCTGCTGCGATCGCGGTAGCCGCGTGTCCCACTTTCATGTCGCGGTAACATCGCGGGCGTAAGGACAAATTCGACGGCCGCCTTCGAGCACCGAGTCGGTTTGCGCGCCTCGGCCGCCTCTTCCTCAGCCACGGTACAGCCTCCGGTTGACCGCAATCGACTCCATTGCGGCACTACTTGGGGTGCGGTAGAATGACGCACAAACTCCACCAATGAGCCACAGGAACGCTGTAACGCTTGATGTAGGTTATTCACCATGCCACCGAAAGCTCTCCCCAAGGTCCCGCAGCGTTGCAGCGCCCCGAACTTGGAACGGTGGGCCTTGTCGCAGATTGCCGCAGGCTTTCCCCCGGAATTCGTAAGGAGCGTACTAGATGACAGCAGCTCGAACCGCATCAAGGCCGGAATGCGGGACAAAGCGTCCGAAAACTTGCGTACAGTTGCTCACAAGCTATGGGAGAGACGGTCGAAGCGGATTAGCAAGGCATACATGCTAGAAAAGGCAGGTAAGCGAGCCGAAGCCGTTCGGATTCTGGAACGCCTAGTTGCCGAGAAAGATATCGAAGGCTCGGCTGCCTCAAACTTGATCGACATGTACAAACGAGATGGCCGCGTGCAAGAGGCGATTACCCTTTGTAGGCAGCAGATTTGTTTGCTAACGGAGGCCGCCGAGAACGAGTGGTGTGTGCCATGTCAGCTTGGGGAGCCATATTACCGACGCAACTTAGAGACTCTTCAACGACAGTTGTCTGCTGATCCCCAGTTGAGCAATCTTCCATCGGTTTTCCCCACTTGTAACGGAGCCTGGATATTTCTCGGATGCCGTAATGCCTCGGTCGCCGCTCTTTGCTCGTCTCGTGGTGGTATTCGGGTTGCGTGGCCGGAGCTGGGCGATTTGTCTTCGCTCACCGTGGACTCCCTGGGTACTACGGTCGCGGCTGTCTTTCGGTCTCGGGGGATAAGCTTCTTACGTCGAACTGTTCTCGATGTCGGGGCGTTTCGTTTTGGGATGCGGGTGAATGACCCCGTTCTTTCTTATGTGCGAAAGGACGATTGGTGGCTGCTCGGGAGAGTCATAGGCGACTACGAGTACGATCCCGCAGGAGATCCGGCCAAGCCCCATTTCCGAGCGGTGGATTGGGGAAAACCCATTTTCGATCGCAGTATCCCGGGTGAAATCCGAAAACGGCTTAGGAGGTTCCAGTCCATAAGAGATATCGGCACGTCGCTCTGGAACGGCCTTTCGGCGACGGCTGGAGAACACGCAACGGCGCAGACGGGGACAACTGTCCCTCCGTGGGAGGGGGGCCGCCGGACAGGGAATGCCCCGGAGGCCGATCGGGAGCGATTTCTCAAGAGCTTCATCGCCGCTGCCGAGCAAGGCGAATACCTTGATGTCCAAGGGAACGGGAGTTACGTCGGCGCTTACGAATCCCACGTCATCCAAGCGTGCCGCAAGGCGAACGACCCCGAGACGCTGGTAACGAAGCTTGAGCAATTGAGGCGGGCTTATCCGCAGTTTGAGTCGGTGCAGGTTGGCATCAACTGCTACTTAGGCGAGTTTCTCTGGTGGCGAGGGGATTTCGAGCGCGCCTGGCAGTACAAGCGGCGCTATGCCGTCTGGGTCAGTACCGTGCTGGACATCAGAAATAAATGCCAAGACACACGGCTGGACGGCTCGGACATTCTCGCCATTTCTGGCAAAGGATATCTCCAATCCATTGGATTAAATCAAATCGATGAGGTACGCCAGCAGCTTACGGTGATGAGCGACGAGTTGTACAACAAATGCCAGAGAAACTGCATCACCGACTTCTGCTCGAAGTTCGATATGTTTTCGTTACGCACCGCCGATTTCGAGATGCTTCAAGAAATGTGCGGCGACAGGTCTGATTTCGAGCGACTACGAAAGCTCTACGGCACCGGCCCGGATGACCCGGAGAATTATAGCGACTGCTACAAAGGCGGTATTCGGTATCGGGAGCCGATTTACTTTTTTGGTCGAAGGGGAAAGCACATGAAGCTCATCCGAGAGACTATGGTTCCACCGGTCGTCCGTCTGGCAGCGGGTTGTATAACAGGGAAGATGGTGCAAGAAGCTGAAGCCCAGGTTCGACAGCGAATGGGCGTTCCGCCCGTGGGCGAAGGGTGGGTCAGTGAGACCGTCCTTTTCCGTGCAATACAACGGGCTTTCCCAGATACCAAGGTCGTCCAGCATTGGCGTGCCGATTGGCTGGGGCAGCAGCATCTCGACATCTTCATTCCTGCATTACGTGTTGCTGTTGAATACCAGGGTGCCCAACACTTCGCGCCGGTTGACCGGTTTGGTGGGCAAGCGGGTTTCGTGGCCACACAAGAACGGGATCGGCAAAAGGCAAAATGCTGCCGAAACCAAGGCGTGAAGCTGATTTATGCGATGCCCGACGCACCCGTCGCAAACGTCGTTGCTGACATTAGAATCGCCGCCGGTTTTGGATTATCGGCCGAGAACGCTAGTTTACAACACAAGGAGGCAGGGTATGAACGTCGGACGTAAACAGGGATCGCCACCGATCCATTCGTCGGCTAGGAACATCCTTGTGTCCAACAAGACCATAACGCCGTGCGTGACGCCCTTGAGGAATCCAGCGTGAAAGATCGAACACATTGCTTCAGTGGTGACTGCTACAAAGCAGCCTACCACTATGCGGAACGTTGGTCAGACATGATGAAAAGTGGGGCGGTTGAAAATGCACCGCTGTTTCTCGTTCACGGTGATGTCGTTCCTATCTCCGGTCCAGAGAAGGGCAGGCGGATCAACCATGCGTGGGTTGAAGTGGGCGAGGATGCTTGGGAAGTCAGTAATGAACAGTCGTTGCGATATGCGAAGAGCGACTACTACAGGGGATTTCAGGCGCGCGACCGCGTTCGCTATCCCTTCCGGGATGCTCAATTTGAGTACGCCAAGTCCATGCACTACGGGCCGTGGGATACTGACTCCGCTGAGCCTGATGTCAAAGTAATTCCGGAATAACTCCGCGGACGCAGAACCTATCATAGCGCCTACTCGCAACGGTTGCGAATCACTCGCGCCTCGGCTTCAAGAAGATCGGACGCCCGAAAAGCGGTGGAAGCCAGATCGGTGGCCAGGCGGGCAACCTCGGCCGCAAGCCGCTGTGCCCGTCGCGTCCGTACCAGGTTGTGCCGGCGGTAGTCGGATTGCATCATTCCGGCGCGGACACGTGCTTCAACGGCCAGGTTGTACGTTGACTCGATGATCTCGCTGAGTGTCTTCATAACAGGATGGCGGTTGCTGCCTCTTCCAATTTTCGGTCGCGGTTGGCATCCACCACCGTGCCGCGGCCGGCGCAGGCGATCGCGGCCTTGCAGTCCAGATGGATGAAATCAACAAACTCACTCATCGCCGCCGTTTCCGAGGAAATCCACCACTTTTTCCCAGCGGCGGGAGACCTGGCCGAGTTGGTCGCGGCCGGTCTGCTGTCGGTCCAGGGCCTCTTGCCAGTAGTCCTGGTTGATCCGCGCCTGTACGGCAGCACGGATCAGGTCCGCCATGACCTGGGGCTCCAGCGCGTCCAACTCCCAACTGTCGTCGCCGTATTGCTCCTGATACTTCTCGTAGCGGGCGTCGGTCGTCTTCGCCGGGTTGGGCGGTGGCCCGTACTCCTCGATCTGCTCCCAGGTCAGGGCGATGCGGTCGATGATGGCCGTGGAGCCGAACATCACCAGTCGGTCCTGGATGTCGCGGGTCATGTCGAGACCCGAGGGGTCGTGGTCGCCCAAGTGGACCACCACCGTGTCCCGGCCGGCCTTCTCGCGGCCGATCAGGCGTTGGGCTGCACCCCACATCTCGCTCTGGCTCGTGTAGCCTTTGCAGGCGAAGAACGGCACCTGCAATTCGTTGCAGATGCCCTCGATCACACCGACCAGGGCCTCCTTTTCGATCCACACCTCGACATAGTTCTCTTGCTCGGCCCACAAGTCCACGGCGTACTGGCTGGCGCAGGCCCGGATGATCGCGTGCGGGCTGGACCACGACGAATGGGTCTGCAAGTTCCGCGTGCGGTCTTCGATGGCATTCCAGTCGATCAGCCCCGCCAGCCGCCCGTCGTTGATGATGTCGCCGAGGTGCTTGTAGTTCTTCATCGTGTTCTTGGTGTCCGGCGGCAACCCATTCTTGCGGTTGTACTCTGCGTCGATCCACGAGTCCGGCAGCAGATCACGAGCGATAAACTGATAGTAAAGCTGACGCAGGGTCAACTTGAACCCTTGCCGCTGGTAATCCACAATGACCGTGTTGGCCTTCTGGATGATGGCCACGGTATCAGGGCGAAAGGCTTTGGTGACGTAGGCGACACAGGGCATGATGTCAATTCTCCGGGTGTAATTCGGTGCCGTTCACTCATCGTTCTCTTCCTCGCCGCCGTCTTCCTCCATTTCGCCGCCGCAGCCGCAGGTCGGCAGGCCGGCTTCGTCCAGCCACTTGCGGGTCATGCGGACCACGCAGCCACACTGCTTGCACGTCACTTTCAACATCCGCGTGGTTTGCGTCTTCGGCTTATTGCTGGCGACCAGGCGGGCGTGGGGATACTCGCCCAACTGCTCGATCAGTTCCTTGAGCCGGGCTATCAACGCCTCTCCGGCGGTCGTCTCCGTCATCTTGCCCTCCAAGCCGATGGCGTTGGCGACCTTGACGAACGGCCCGCGGTGCTTGCACTCGATGCCGACCGCCGTGTGGACCAACTCGTGGACCAGCGTGGACGTGACTTCGATGCCCTCTTTCAGGAGCGGGCTGATGAAGACCTGGTACGACTTGTCTTCGCTCGACTCGACACCCCAGCACTCGCCGATGCGGCGGGCCTTGTTCGCCAGGGCGGACTTCGAGGGGAAGCCGCACGAAACGCGGATCTTCTCGGGCAGCGGCTTGCCCAGCTTCTCGAAGTCAGGCCGAAGCAGGTCGATCATCTGTTGCAGCCAGTCTTCACGGATCACAGGTGCGTCTCCAAGAGTCGTGTAAACCTAGCCCCGACATTTATACATGCATCGAAATGGGTGCATGTCACATCGCCGCCAAAACATCTTCCAGGGCGTGAAAGCGATTGATACTGCCCAGACACTCTGGGGCATGGCGTTGAAACAGCCGCCACACAGCCGGCTTCGTGTACACCTTGCCGTCACGGGTGACGTGGCCGTTGTTGTTGAGCCAGTGGGCGATCTCGTCGAGCGTATGCCCCTCAGTCCGCAGTTCCTTCAACTTGGGGACCAGGTGGGCATACTTCCTGTCGGTCTCAGCGCGACGTTTCACGGCCGACCGCTCCGTGGCTTTCTTGAAACCGCGCAGGTGCTCACGGCCCGACCACGCGCCGTCGCGGGCCGACCCGAGCTTCACGCCGCGAGCCTTGGCACGCTGCAAACCTTGTTTCGTTAAAGTGCTATGTGCCATGTTCGCGCCAGCATGATGCGCCTTGGCATGGCACTCGCCGCAAAGAGGAATCGTTCGAGCCCCACCCCGACTCTTCGGAATCAAATGATGCCAGACCTCTGAGGGCCGATCACACTCAAGACACTTTACCCCTACCAGGAACGCATCACAAACGCCAAGATGGGTGCAAAAAGACGTAGCACCCATTTCACGCATGAACAATGCGAAATCGGGATCATCCGCTGACAGCAACACGGTGCGGGACTCCAGGACGCTTGAGATTGGCCAATTCCGGGCAGTACCGGTGGAGAATCCGCCACACGGCGGCTTCTGTAAATGGCTTCTTCGCGGTAGTAAGGAAGCCCTGGCTGTTGAGCCAGGCGGCGACCTCGGTCACCGTCTTGCCCTCGTCCCGCAGCCGCTTCATGGTCGGCAGCATGTTCTCGTAGGCTTTGGCCGTCTGCTTCTGCCGGGACACAACCGACTTTGCCTGCGCCGCCTTCCAACCGTTTTGCTTGCCGGTCCAGCGGCCGGGCCGCTTCGAGCCGAGTTGCACGCCACGGGCCTTCGCGGCGGCCAGGGCCTTCTTCGTCCGCTCGCTGATCTTGCGAGCCTCCTCCTCGGCGACGGCGGCGAGGATATGGACCGTGAACCTGTTGGCTTCCTTGCAATCGCAGCAGATAAACGGGACGCCGGACTCCATCAACGCCGACATAAAGGCCAAATTACGGGCCAAACGGTCCAATTTGGCGACCACCAGGGTGGCGTTGGCCATCTTCGCGTGCTGGATGGCCTTCGCCAACTGGGGTCGGTCGGGACTCTTGCCCGTCTCGATCTCCGTATAGGCGGCGATCTCGTCGCCCTCGCGCTCGGCGATCAGTTTCTTCACGTCCACCTGCTGGGCTTCCAGGCCCAAGCCGGACTCGCCCTGGCGCTTGGTGCTGACACGGTAGTAAGGAATGAAGCGTGCGTTCACGGTCGGTGTTACAGTTGACATGGTTGTCGTTTCTTTCTATTCCAAGCATACCACAAAAGTGGCGAATGTCAAATCGCTGCAATTAGATTTTCGGACCTACGGGAACCGTGTTCCAATGGGTCCCGGCATCGAGCATCATGGCCTCGTGGTCGCCACGTTGAGGCAGCTTGGTGTGGCGAATCCCCGGTTGAGGGTGGCGACGGAGATGTTAGGCGACGGTGATGGCGGCCTCGATCTCTCCCTGGGTTCTCATGGGACGAGATTATGGCCAATCAAGGGGGGGGTGTTGGTCAAGAGCCATTGCATTCCCCATCCCGCGCTCTACAATTATTCGTAGAGTCGTCGGAAGACTGGATGAAGAGCAACTCGGCCATGCCGGGGGGCTCGTTGAAGAGTAAGCCGACGTGGTCGAATACCTTCGGGTGTTTCGCCACGTCGGCTTTTTTTGTTCTCCTAACGTGAAAGGCTGCAACCTATGCGAAGTATTTTGACCACGGCAGCGGTGGCCCTCGCGCTGGTCGCGATGGTGGTTGCCATCGGACCGCAGAAGACCGCATCGGGAGACTCGCCCGCCAAGCCCGACACGGCAACCGCGGCGTCGGCCCCCGGCCCATCACGTCAGCAGGACGAGAAGGCGATCCGACTCGCCGCCGAGGCGTTTGCCAAGGCGTACAACGCGGGAGATGCCAAGGCGATCGCTTCCCTGTTCGTCGTGGACGGACAGATCGTCAGTGAAGAGGGCCAATCCACTCAGGGCCGCGAAGGAATCGAGCAAGTGTTCGCGGGAATCTTCAAGGAGCATCCCAAGAGCCACATGGATCTGGCCATCGGGTCCATTCGGTTCATCGGTCCGCAGATCGCCGTCGAGGACGGAATGGCGACCGTGACCGATGCGCCCGATGAGCCCGCCCAGCGCAGTCCCTACACGGTGGTCCACGCCGGACTCAGCGGCAAGTGGCTGATGGCCAGCGCGAGAGACATTCTCGATGACACACCGACGCCCGAGGAACAGCTCAAGCAACTCCAGTGGATGATTGGCGCCTGGGTGGACGAAAGCCCGGAAGCCCTGGTTATGACCTCCTACCGCTGGACCGACAATCAATGCTACATCTTGAGCGAATTCAAGGTGCAGGTTGGCGGCCGTCCGCTGATGACCGGTACACAGCGCATCGGCTGGGATCCCTTGGCCAAGAAGATCCGCTCCTGGGTCTTCGACTCGGAAGGCGGGTTTGGCGAAGGAATCTGGACCCGAGACGGCAACCGGTGGATCGTGAAAATGACCGGCGTCACGCGTGACGGGAAGATCGCGTCTGCGACCAACATCACCACCCGAGTATCCAAGGACCGCATGACGTGGCAACAGCGGGATCGCATCGTCGGCGGGGAGAAGACGCCCGACATCGCGGCAGTCCCGATCACACGTCGAGCACCGCCGCCCATGTAACATGCCAGCGACGCCCTTTGTCTGCCTGGACCGGAGAAATACTAATGAATACGAACTTGAAAACGGTTGGGAGTTTTGCACTGGTCGTTGTGTTGTCGGCTGGCTTGGCAATGGCGGGCCGGGGTGGCGGCGGGGGTGGCCATGGCGGCGGGGGCGGTGGATTCCACGGCGGCGGTGGCGGCGGCGGATACCACGGCGGTGGCGGCGGCGGATACCACGGCGGTGGCGGCGGCGGATACCACGTGCCTTCTTTCAGCGCCCCGCGTCAGAACTTCAACGTGTCGCGTCCGAGTTTCAACACGTTTCAGCCGTCGTATTCGCAGAATTTCGGGGCCAACCGGACGAGCATCGGCGCGCGGCCTGGAATTGCCAACACGCCCAATTGGGACAACCGCCTTAACGCCGGGAATCGTCTGAATATCGCAAACCAGTCCAACTTCGGAAACCGCGCGAACATCGGCAATAACTTCAACATCAACAACCGGATGAACAACCTCGTTCGGCCGACGCATGGCGATTGGAACCGCGGCGACTGGTATCACGGGGATTGGCACGGCAACTGGAACAACTCTTGGTATCAGCGGCCGGTGGGCTGGTGGGCGGCCGGCGATTGGGCCGGTGATGACGTTTCCGCGATTCCATGGTCCTGGGGATATTGGCCGTACTACAACCCCTACTACGCAGGTCCGATCGTCGACGGCAGTGCAACCATCGATTACTCGCAACCAATCGCGGTGGCTCAAGCGGCCATCTCGCCGCCAATCGCCCAAGGGGGTCTGACCGCCGAGCAACAGGCGACGCCATTGCTCGACGCGGCGCGGAATGCCTTCATGCAGGGCGACTATCAGACCGCGCTGGCCCAGGTGGACCAGGCCATTGCGCAAGTGCCCAATGACACCGTGCTCCACGAGTTCCGCGGCTTGGTGCTCTTCGCGCTGGGACGCTACAAGGAAGCGGCTGCGGCCGACTATGCCGTGCTGTCCGCCGGTCCCGGCTGGGATTGGACGACGATGAGCGCCCTCTATCCGAACGTGGATGTCTACACGGTGCAACTCCGGGCATTGGAGCAGTACGAAAAATTGCACCCGGCGGCAGCGGACGTGAGATTCCTGCTGGCCTATCACTTCCTGACGTGCGGGTACGCCGATGCCGCCGCCGCACAGCTCAAGGAAGTCGTGCGACTGGATCCGAAGGACCAGTTGTCCGCCCAATTGCTCAATAGCATTTCCGCATCGAATACTGTCGCATCGGGTACTGCCGAGCAGGCCGTACCGAGTCAACCGGCGGCGCCTACGAAGCCGGTCGATGCGTCGAGCCTTGTGGGCAACTGGACCGCAACGCGTGCGGATAGCGCCACGATCAAACTGGCCCTGGCCGGCGATGGGAAGTTCACCTGGGCGCTCGCCCAGAACGGCAAGCCGCGGCAGTTCAGCGGAACGTATACCGTTGCCAACAACCTCCTGGCCCTCAACCAGGGTGATCATCCTATGATGGTGGGCCAGGTTGCCTCGCTTGCGAAAGACCGTTTCAACTTCAAGCTGGCGGGAGACAACCCCAGCGACTCCGGCCTGACCTTTGTGCGATAATTCCCGCTGGGGACCCACTTGTTAACCAAAGAGGAACCTAATCATGTCCGAGAACAATTCCGTTGTCGCTATTTTTGAATCTCACAACCAAGCCGAGGACGCCGTTCGCGAACTTCAGAAGGACGGCTTCGACATGAAGAAGCTTTCGATCGTCGGCAAGGATTACCACACGGACGAACATGTCGTCGGTTATTACACCACCGGCGACCGTATGATGTACTGGGGGAAACTGGGCGCGTTCTGGGGCGGCTTTTGGGGGCTGCTGTTCGGCTCCGCGTTCTTCTGGGTGCCAGGCGTTGGTCCGCTAGTCGTGGCGGGACCGCTCGTGACGTGGATTGTTGGCGCGCTCGAAGGAGCCGTCGTGACTGGGGGGCTCACCGCCCTCGGCGCGGGACTGTACAGCATCGGCATTCCGAAGAACAGCGTCCTGCAATATGAGACCGAGGTGAAGAACGGCAGACTTCTCCTGGTTGCCCACGGAACAGCCGCCGAAGTGCAACGGGCCAGAGATCTCCTGCATCAGACTGGAGTGGAGACAACAACGGTTCATGCTGAACAGGCCGTTGTCGGCGTATAATTTCAGGAACGCAGGAAACGCTTCCCTGTGCTCGGCTTTTTCAGAGAAACCATTCTCGGAGATTCAAGCCATGCCGGTGATCTATACGGTAATTGGTCTGGGGATCGCCTTAGCTCTTATCGCCTTGTACCTGTTGACCTGCATCCGTATTCTGAACGAATACGAGCGCGGTGTTATCTTCCGCTTAGGCCGGGTCATACCCACGCCCAAGGGACCAGGGCTGATCATGGTCTTCGGGCCGGTCGATCGCATGATGCGCGTGGACTTACGGACCATAACAAGAGTCATCGAGCCGCAGGACATCATCACCCGGGACAACGTCTCGGTCCGTGTCAATGCCGTGCTTTATTTCCGGGTCGTGGATCCAATGCGGTCCGTTTTGGAGGTGGCCGACTTCTTGTTCGCCACCTCCCAGGTGGCCTTGACGACCCTGCGCAGCACGCTGGGTCAGGCGGAACTCGACGACCTCCTAACGGAGCGGGATAAAGTGAACCACCGCTTGCAAGAGATCATCGATGGACACACCGAGCCGTGGGGGGTGAAAGTCTCCGTCGTGGAAGTCAAGGATGTGGACCTCCCCGAGCCGATGAAGCGGTCCATGGCCCGTCAGGCGGAGGCCGAACGCGAACGGCGCGCGAAGGTTATCAACGCAGAGGGGGAGTTCCAGGCCGCGGACAAACTCCGGCAGGCCGCCCAGATCATGACGCCCTATCCCATGGCGATGCAGATGCGCTACCTCCAGGCTCTCGCGGACGTGGCCTCGGATGAGAATTCCACCATCATCTTCCCGTTGCCGCTCGAACTGTTGGGGCCGTTCCTGAGGAACGGCCGGGACGGTGCAAGTGCCGCCTCGCTGACGAATGTGCGACCCGAAGACGTATCCCTGGGGGTGAAGGATTCGGTCCAATCTGGGCAGGCCACCGGAACCGGAGGAACGCCCGCGATGGTAACGGGGAACGGTCGGTAGCATGCTTATGCCCGGCGCGTAATGCGATGGAAATGGAACACAAACACGAACATGGCCATCACCAGGGGCCGTCACGCAGGAAGCTGCATCACGATTGGCGCCTTTGGTTGGTGGTCGGTCTGATGCTGGGTGCGATGCTCATTTACGTTTTCTCGGATAACGAGCGATTTGGGCTGAGGGGAGGCGCGGCAAAAATGCCCCCACCCACCCCATCGACGACCAAGTGATCGTAGATCGCTCCAATGTTTGCCCTCGCGATGCGTTTTTGTCGGAGAGGAGACTTTTTCTCCTGGCAACAGCGGGGGGGGGGATTTCCGCACCTTTGAAACATACGGAGCCAAGTAGGAGAATATCGGATGGACGAGAGCAGACCGGAAACACACGGTCCCGAACATCATTCGCACAAGCCGAGGCGGATGATTCCGATCCTCATCGGGCTGGTCGGCGGCGCAGCGCTGTTCTTCGGCGTCATGGCATGGTATTTCACACGGGTCGATCCCGGCGGCGGGCCTTCGGGTCTCAAGCGGGGGGCAACGAAGTCGTCTCCCGCCGACAAGAGCAATGGGAGCTTCACCTTGGAAAAGGATGTTCTCGAAATCGTTCCACTATCCGAATTGCATGTGAAGATCGTCTCCGGCATTGCGGAAAGCGTCGAGACTCCGAAGGATTCTGGCTTGACGGCCACCCTGGAGGGCGACAGCGTGAAGATATCGGCCGCCAAGGATGCCAAGTCGGGCCCGCATCAGGTCACGGTCCGGGATGCCAAGGGAAAGCGAGCGACTCTCAACGTGAGCGTAAAGCAATAACCTCTTCATGCGCAGGGTCCGACGCCTTTGCCCATCTGGAAAGACTATTTCTTTTTGGCCTCGCGCAAATCGGGCGACTCAGCCAGGGTGAAGAGAACGACCTCCTCGCCCGTGGCGGTGCTGATGTCATGGTGCAGGGTCAACACCTTGACGCCGGTGACTTCGTGGACCATCGTTTCGAGGACCGGGCGGGCCGTTTCGATCAGATGGGTGCGTACTTGCTTGATCAGGTCCCTCCCTTTCTCGGCCGGAAGCGACTTGACCAAGTGCTGTTCAGCCGAAGTCAAAACGCCCTGAAGGCGTACCACGAGAAGATCACCGAGCAGGTGGGCGCGAATGTCCTTGGGTCCCCGGCCCATGTAGTCCTGCTCAAAGCGACTAACTCTTTCACAAATGGCCGCTTCGATTTCTCCCTGGGTTCTCATAGTTCACGTAGTTACGGGTCGTCGGCAGTATAAGTAGATTGGTGGTATTGGAGGCCCGCCGCTTGGCCTGGAAGTCGCTACAGACAATTCAGGAAACATGGTACCACGGGACTTTCGCAAAGAGAATTGGCGGACAACTGGCCTCGGTACGGCCGTTGGGCGGAACTGTATAGCAGTTAATGGCTTACGACATCGAATCTTGCCTCGCCCGTCTCTCGCCATAGAATGACTGAGTTTGAGTAGACGCGACGGATGACTAGACGAAGAGCAACTCGGTCGCACGGGGGGCTCGTTGACGAGTAAGCCGACGTGGCCGAATACCCTGCGGTATTCGGCCACGTGGGCTTTTTTTGTTTTCGGTGGTGCGGCACCTCTGCAACCAGAAGGAGGAATCCGATGGAAAAGCTGGATCCGAGCGCGGCTGTCCAGATAACGCATATCAAATGCCGGCAATGTGGAGAAGATATGCCTTCCAAGGCGGACCGGTGCCCGCACTGTGGGAAGGTAACTAAACGTATCCGTGTCCACCAGGTTCTATTTGTCGTGGGAGCTCTGATCCTATTGGTTCTGTTGGGCGTCGGGTATTTCATGAAGTAACAAATCCGTTGGGCAGGCTGCGGCTGTCGGAAGACAACATGAGACGAACATTACAGGAGGAGGGCGTCCGATGATGGTTTCGATAGCCACGAGAGGCGTGTTGCCCCCGCGTGCGAAAGCGCGCAGTTACTGCATCCGTCTGAAGGTTTCCCCGGCGGCCCGCGAGGATGCATGGGACCTGTGCCGAGTCGCCGTCCAGTGCGGCGGCGTCGAGGTGCATGACTGCTGTTTCACTTTCGCAAACGAAGAGCGGTGGCTCGCTGCGTCGGAAGCTCTTCGCTTCCGTTTCGGGCCCGAGTATTTCGAGGTGATCGACTCAGGAGAGAGCACTTGAGCATTCGGTGTACAGATCTGCCCAGGGAGACATATTATGTCGGAGATCCATGGAGGAAAGCGATTGCTCCAACAGGTGGAGCAGGAAGCTGGGCTCTCGAAGGAGAGGCGGGGGGTTCAGGCGGAGGCCCAGTCGCGACTGCGCAAGTCGGGCTACCACGAGTTGCACTTCGTTTCGTGCGAGTTCCACGAAGGCGTTCTTACGCTGCGAGGGCGCGTATCGAGCTTCCACCTGAAGCAGGTCGCTCAGGAACTGATCCGCCGACTGGACGGCGCCGAGGAGGTCAACAACCGCCTGGAGGTTGCCGCACCGCCAAGTCCTCCGTGAATAGGCTCGTGGTTACCTCGGGCGGACAACAATGTTCCCGTGGCCGCTGGCCCTGAACCGCTACCTTAACCTTTCTATGAGATGAGGAACTGAAAATGGACCAATCGAAGGGAATGAGTCTGGTGGGAATGAAAATCATCGGCCAGCACGGTCGTGAGGTCGGCGTAATCAGCGACATGTTTGCCGACGTCGAAACGTGGCACTTGCAGAGTTTGGAAGTCAAGCTCAACCGGGAGACCTTGGACGATTTGAGACTGAAACGACCGTGGTTCGGTACCCAGACCGTACACGTGCCTGTCAGCGAGATTTCGGGGGCGACCGACAATCTTGTTCTCAAGCATCCTTTGGAAGAGATGGAGTTTTCCGGCGGAAAGCCGGCCGAGGCCGCCTCACCCATTGCGGAGGCCGCGCCCGAAGGGAAAAACACACTCGACGACCGCTCCGAATCAACACATTGACCAGAATTGCTTGCTGTCGATGAGGGCAGATGGGAACGTCTGCAAACAAGCATTAGCCTTGCTGGAGAGAGACAATGTCTGAACGATCAGCAGTATCGCCGATCATACCGAAACGCATTGGGGTCGCTGCCGACCACGGCGGTTTTGCGTTAAAGGAATATCTGGTCGGGATGTTGCGCGGGGCTGGCTACGAAGTGCTCGACTTTGGCGACGGCGAGCCGAGGCCAGACGATGACTATCCAGATTTTGTCGTGCCCTTGGTCCGAGCGGTGGCTTGTGGAGAGGCCGACCGCGGCGTGGCCATCTGCGGCAGTGGCGTGGGTGCGTGCGTTATTGCGAACAAAGTGTCCGGCGTTCGGGCGTGCTTGATCCACGAGACTTTTTCAGCGCACCAAGGGGTCGAGGACGACAACCTGAACGTGATGTGCCTTGGTGGCCGCGTGGTCGGCGATGCGCTCGCCTGGGAACTGGTTAAGACATTTTTAGACGCCCGTTTCAGCGGTGCCGAGCGTCATCGTCGCCGTTTGGCCAAAGTCGCGGAACTCGAAACCCAGTAGGTACTCTGATGAAAGACAACCCCTTGAAACAATTGGCAGCGATTGGCCAGTCCATCTGGCTGGACTACATCCGACGCAATCTGATCGTCAGTGGCGAACTCAGGCGATTGATCGAGGAGGATGGGCTGCGAGGGATGACCTCGAATCCAGCCATCTTTGAAAAGGCGATTGCAGAGAGCCACGATTACGACGAGGACATTCGGGCCATGGCCCTTGAGGGAAAAGGTGCTGAGGCAATCTATGAAACCCTCAGCCAGCGCGACGTGCAGGGCGCCGCCGACGAGTTCCGGCCTCTCTACGACAAGACGGACGGCAAAGATGGATATGTCAGCCTGGAAGTCAATCCCCACCTGGCGCACGACACGCAGGGTACGATACAGGAGGCCCGCCGGCTGTGGGGCACGCTGAACCGGCCGAACGTCTTTATCAAGGTCCCCGCGACGGCCGAGGGGCTGCCTGCCATAGAGCAACTCATTAGCGAAGGAATCAGCGTGAACGTGACGTTGCTCTTCGGGTTGCCGCGTTATCGACAGGTGACGGACGCTTACATTGCCGGTATCGAAGCGCGGGCAGCCCGGGGTAAGCCCGTGACGCATGTGGCATCGGTGGCCAGCTTCTTTGTGAGCCGCATTGATGGGATCGTGGATCCGCTGCTGGAAAAACGCATCGCTCAGGGCGGCCCTGAGGCAGACGTTGCAAAACAAGTGCATGGACAGGTTGCCGTCGCCAGCGCGAAGATGGCCTATCAGATCTACAAGGAGATCTTCGGCAGCGCCCGATTTAAGAGACTTGCCGACAAGGGCGCTCATGCGCAGCGGCTGCTCTGGGCCAGCACGGGCACCAAGAATCACGACTACAGTGACGTGAAATATATCGAATCACTCATAGGACCGGACACGGTGAACACGGTCCCGGTCGAGACCCTCGACGCCTACCGCAATCACGGAGAGCCGAAGGCCCGCTTGGAGCAAGATGTCGAGCGGGCCGGCTGGGTTTTGGAGCGATTGTCGGAACTCGGCGTCAGCCTCGACAAGGTGACGCAGCAGCTTGAGGACGAAGGCGTCGAGAAATTCAACAAGCCCTTCGACAAGCTGATGGAGACCTTGAAGGAAAGACCATGAGCGCACAGGCCCGTGTCATCCACCCGATTTACAACTTTCTGCCCACGGAAATCGAGGGGTTCGATTCCTTGGCTGAGCTTGCCCTGGATATGCGCTGGTCGTGGAATCATGCTACCGATAAAGTGTGGCGGCAGCTTGATCCCGCACTGTGGGAACTCACGCACAACGCCTGGGTTGTCCTGCAGGCGGTCTCGCGCGACCAGATCGAGCGCGTGTTGGCCGATCCCGTTTTCCGCAAGAACGTTGATGATCTAGTGCAGACCAGGCGGCAAGCGGCGGAATCGCCGGCGTGGTTTCAACAGACCTACCAGCAATCTCCCCTGACCTGCGCCGCCTATTTCAGCATGGAATTCATGTTGAGCGAAGCTTTGCCCATCTACTCGGGCGGGCTTGGCAATGTAGCCGGGGATCAGCTCAAAGCTACCAGCGATCTGGGCGTGCCAGTGGTCGGCGTCGGACTGCTGTACCAGCAAGGCTATTTTCGTCAGGTGATCGACAAGGACGGAGCACAACAGGCCCTCTTCCCGTATAACGACCCCGGACAGTTGCCGATCACGCCTTTGCGCCAAGCCAGCGGCGAGTGGTTGCGATTGGAGATCGCCTTACCTGGTTACTCAGTCTGGCTGCGCGCCTGGCAGGTGCAGGTCGGTCGAGTCAAGCTTTATCTGCTGGACAGCAATGACGCGGCGAACTTCCCCGCTCATCGAGGGATCACTAGCGAACTGTATGGCGGCGGGCCGGAGCTGCGCCTCAAGCAAGAACTGCTGCTGGGGATTGGCGGATGGCGACTGCTTGGTGCGTTGGGCATCCAGCCGGAAGTCTGTCACCTGAATGAAGGACATGCGGCGTTTGCCGTGTTGGAGCGAGCCCGCAGTTTCATGGAAGAGACCGCGCAGCCCTTCGAGGTCGCACTGACCGTCACGCGAGCGGGCAATCTTTTCACCACCCACACTGCGGTGGCTGCGGGCTTTGACCGATTCGATCCAGCTCTCATCGAACAATACCTTGGTCGGTACGCCCAAGAAAAGCTTGGCATTACAGTCCATGATTTGCTGGCCCTGGGCCGCCAGAACCCAAACGACTCGTCGGAGAGTTTCAACATGGCCTATTTGGCAATTCGCGGGAGCGGGGCGGTCAACGGCGTGAGTCGCTTGCACGGGAAGGTGAGCCGGCACATCTTCGAGCCGCTTTTTCCGCACTGGCCTGAGGACGACGTGCCGGTCGGACACGTGACCAACGGAGTCCACATGCCGAGCTGGGACTCGAAGGCGGCCGATGATCTCTGGATGGATGCATGTGGAAAGGACCGCTGGTTGGGGACGACGGAGAACCTGGAGCAGAACATTCGCCGTGTTTCCGACGCGGCCCTCTGGCAACTCCGCACCGCCACCAGCAAGTGTTTCGTGGCATACGTTCGCCATCGCGTCTCCAGGCAACTTGCAGGCTCCGGCGCGTCCCCCGAGGCGGTTGACAGTGCGAAGCATCTGTTTGATCCCAACGCATTGACGCTGGGTTTTGCGCGCCGCTTCGCTACCTACAAGAGACCGAACCTGCTGCTGCATGATCCGAAGCGGCTGCTTCGCCTGTTGACTAATCCCGAACGCCCGGTGCAACTCATCCTTGCCGGTAAGGCCCATCCAGCGGATCAGGCGGGGCAGGCATTGATTCAGCAGTGGATACGCTTCATTCGCCAACCTGAGGCCCGTCCCCATGTCATCTTCCTCAGTGACTACGACATGCTCCTGACGGAACACTTGGTGCAGGGGGTAGATGTCTGGCTCAACACGCCACGGCGGCCGTGGGAGGCCAGTGGCACCAGCGGCATGAAGGTGCTCGTCAATGGAGGCATCAATCTTTCGGAATTGGACGGTTGGTGGGCGGAAGCCTACACGCCTGAAGTAGGGTGGGCACTTGGTGACGGCCAGGAACATGGCGACGATCCGGCCTGGGACGCCGCCGAAGCCGAGGAACTCTACAATTTGCTCGAACGCGAGGTGATCCCCGAGTTCTATACCCGCAACGAAAAGGGCATCCCAACCTCCTGGGTAGCGCGGATGCGTGAAAGCATGGCGCGGTTGACACCGCGTTTTTCCGCGAACCGCACCGTCCGCGAATACGCCGAGCAGCGCTACATCCCTGCTGCGGCAGCTTATCGTCAGCGCGCTGCCGACAACGGCGCAATGGGCAGCCAGGTGGTCAATTGGCAGCACACCCTGGAACAGAAATGGGGCGGGCTACACATCGGAGAAGTGAAGGTTGAGATTCGTGGCGAGCAGCACCTATTTGAGGTTCAGGTTTTTCTCAATGACCTCGACCCCGAGGCGGTGCGGGTAGAGCTTTGCGCCGACGGCGTCGTAGGCAGTGCCTCCGTGCGGCAGGAGATGAAGTCCGTCCGCCAACCGGCCGGCGCGTCGGGCGGCTACGTTTACAGCGTGGCTGTGTCTGCGGCCCGCCCACCGGCGGACTATACGGTCCGAGTCATACCGCAGCACGACGGGGTTGCGGTTCCCCTGGAAAACGCGCGAATTCTGTGGCAGCGATGATCCGAACGACGGAAGACAAGACGATGACGAAAGCGACTGCAATTACCTGCGTGTTTCTGGATGTCGGTGGCGTGTTGCTTACCAACGGGTGGGGCCATCAATCCCGCGCATTGGCTGCAAAGGAGTTCGATCTGAATCTGGAGGAGATGGAAGATCGGCATCACCTGACCTTTGACACTTACGAAGTGGGCAAACTCACGCTGGAGGAGTATCTGAGTCGGACGGTGTTCTACGAAGAGCGATCGTTCACACGGGATCAGTTCCGGGAATTCATGTTCTCGCAGTCGCAACCTCATCCTGAGATGATCGAACTGGTCCGCAATCTCAAGGCGCAGCACGAACTGACAATTGCCGTGGTCAACAACGAAGCACGCGAACTGAATTCGCATCGGATTCACACGTTCAAGTTGGATGAGTTCGTCGATTTCTTTATTTCATCGTGCTTCGTTCATTTTCGGAAGCCCGATGCGGATATCTTTCGCCTTGCGCTGGACATCGCCCAGGTGCCGGCCGAGCAAGTTGTCTATATCGATGACCAGCCGCTGTTCATCCAGGTCGCGGAAGGTCTGGGGATTCGCGGCATCCGTCACACGGATTACCAGTCCACGCGCGCGCAACTGGCCTCGTTTGGCCTGAAGCATGACGAGAATTAGCTATGGAACCCGCTAAACCCGCTAGCCCACGCATCCTGACGATCAACGGCGGCTCGTCGAGCATCAAGTTCGCGATGTTCGAGGCCGGTGACTCGCCGCGGCGGATTCTGGAGGGTGGGATTGAGCGGATTGGACTGCCGGACGCCATCTTCCATGTGAAAGGCTTCGGCCAGATGGAGGATTTCTCGCGGCTAATCGCCGCGCCGGATCACACCGCGGCAGTGGGCGCTCTGATGGACTGGATCGAAGAACATGCCGGGCGTGATGCATTGACCGCGGTGGGGCATCGCGTGGTGCATGGCGGGCCGAAGTATAGCGAGCCGGCATTGATCACCAAAGAAATGGTCGAGGAGTTGCGTCAACTCAAACCATTCGATCCGGAGCACCTTCCGGAAGAAATCCAGTTGACGGAGGCGTTTCATCGCCGATTCCCTGACCTGCCGCAAGTTGCCTGTTTCGATACGGCTTTTCACCATGACTTGCCACGTGTGGCCCAGTTATTGCCGATTCCGCGCCGCTACGAGGCGCAGGGGGTGCGGCGGTACGGGTTTCACGGGCTGTCGTATGCGTTCCTGATGGAAGAACTGGCCCGCCTGGCCGGAGCGGAAGCGGCACAAGGCCGGGTCATCCTCGCCCACCTCGGCAATGGGGCGAGCCTGGCGGCAGTGCATCACGGCAAACCCGTGGACACGAGCATGAGTTTCACCCCGACAGCCGGCGTGCCGATGAGCACCCGCTCAGGCGATCTCGATCCCGGACTGGTATGGTACCTGGCGCACACGGAGAAAATGAGCGCTAAGCAATTCAATGAGATGGTCAATTTCCAGTCTGGGCTGCTTGGCGTGTCGGAGACCAGTTCCGATATGCGTGACTTGCTCGACCATGAAACGCAGGACGTGCGTGCGGCTGAAGCAGTCGCGCTGTTTTGCTATCAGGTCAAGAAATGGATCGGCGCATTTGCGGCGGCGTTGGGCGGACTCGACACGCTGGTGTTCGCCGGTGGCGTCGGAGAGAACGCGCCCGCAGTTCGCGCCCGGATTTGCGATGGGCTGGCATTCCTTGGAATCGAACTCGAAGAAAAGCGAAACGCGACGAATGAGGGCGTACTTTCCCCGAATGCCAGCCGGGTCGGTGTCCGCGTCATTCGCACCGACGAAGAACTGATGATCGCCAAAACGGTTTGCCACCTTCTCGGCCTTCGGTGAAAAAAGAAGAATTGAACTACGAAGACAAAACCTCCAACGAAAGGACCGCCACTATGCTAAGCATAGCCAAAACACTCAAGGGTTACACATTGCACGGCCTCGACGGGGAAATAGGGAAGGTCAAAGAATTCTACTTCGATGACCGGCACTGGACCGTTCGCTATCTGGTCGCCGACACAGGAAACTGGCTTACGGACAGGCAGGTGTTGATCTCCCCCCATGCACTTGGCGCCGTGAATAAAGAAGAGCGATACATAGCGATCGAGTTGACCAAAAAGCAGATTGAGAACAGTCCATCCTTGAACAGTGACACGCCCGTCTCGCGGCAATTCGAGGAAGGGTACATCAAGTATTTTGGATGGCCGGTGTATTGGAGCGGCCCGTACGCGTGGGGCCATTCTCCCTACCCGGTGCGTGACCGTGAAAAACGACGAGTATCCAGCCAAGGTGAGAAAGCGTGGGATCCCCATTTGCGCAGCACTCACGATGTGAGTGGCTATCACATCCACGCCACAGACGGCGAGATTGGCCACGTCGAGGATTTTATCATCGATGACGAGACGTGGGCGATTCGTTATCTAATCGTCGATACACGGAACTGGTGGCCGGGAAAAAAGGTCCTGGTTGCACCACAATGGATCGAGCGCGTTAGTTGGAGCGAGTCGAAAGTCCACGTCAATCTTCCCCGTGAGACCATCCAGCATTCACCGGAATATACGGAGGAGTCCACGCCAACTCGGGATTATGAGACCGGACTATACCTGCATTACAATCGCCTCGGATACTGGATTGATGAACCGGCTGCCAAGGAGCATTCCCGTTGAAGCAAACACGAGAAAGCGCCTTCTTGCGTGCGTAGCCAAGACGGCTTGCCGCGTTCTCAGGCTTCAGGGTGGAAAGGAAATGTGCCATGAAGACGAAGATGACTGACCTCAGGAAGAGACCGCAATGACGATGGCCGTTGGTAATCTGGTGCTCGACGTCTGGCACATCGCCTTCATCGGACTCGGGTTGCTTCTCTCTGTGTTGGCGACTGGGCACGTGGTTCTCAACAAGAGCGATTCGCGCGCCGCCATCGCGTGGGTGGGTTTCATTTGGCTCGTGCCCCTGGTCGGGGCTGTCATGTACTTTATTTTCGGAGTCAATCGCATTCGCCATAAAGCCGCTCTGCTGCGAAGGAACCTTGAGAGGTACCGGGCCCAAGCCGAGCAACCCGAATGTCTTCCGGAAGAGTTGCATCGCCATTTGCCGGATCGCACAGGGCATCTGGAGATGCTGGCTCGGGTCGTGGGGGGCGTGGTCGATCGTCCCCTGCTGTCGGGCAATCGGATCGATCCGTTGGTGAATGGAGACGAAGCTTATCCGGCGATGTTGGAGGCGGTCCAACAAGCACGCCGGACAATCTCTCTCGTGACCTATATCTTCGTTCGGGACGAAGTCGGGATAGCCTTTGCGCATGCGCTTGGCGAGGCGTCGCGCCGGGGCGTGGAAGTTCGGGTGCTGATTGACGCGATGGGAACTTGGTATTCTTGGCCCGCCATTTTCCATACGCTGCGCCAAGAGGGAGTGAAGTATGCGCGGTTTCTCCGGCCTTTTGCTCTGTGGCATCTGATGTCGATCAACATGCGCACACACCGGAAGATCCTGGTGGCGGATGGGCGCGTGGGATTTACCGGTGGCATGAATATTCGAGGGGGAAACTGCCTGAGACGCCAACCGCCACACCCGGTACAGGACATCCATTTTCGAGTGCAGGGCCCGGTGGTGACGCAACTGCAAGAAGTGTTCGTCGATGACTGGCTGTTCACGACCGGGGAGGCTTTGCGTGGTGATTCGTGGTTTCCAGAAACTGAAAACGCCGGGCAGGTGCTGGCACGAGGCGTGGCCGACGGCCCGGACGAGAATTTTGAGAAGCTGCTTTGGACCCTGTTGGGAGCGATCTCGATTGCCCGCTATTCGGTGCGAATCATGACTCCCTATTTTCTGCCCGACTCCGCCGTGGTTTCCGCCCTGAATCTGGCAGCCATGCGGGGTGTGCAGGTTGATATCATTTTGCCCGCACGCATCGATCTGCCGTTCGTCTTGTGGGCCTCCCGGGCGATGTGGTCGCAAGTGCTCCGGCATGGATGCCGGATGTGGCTAAGCCCACCTCCATTCGATCACTCAAAACTGATGCTGGTGGATGGCTGTTGGGTGCTGCTGGGATCGGCCAACTGGGATGCGCGAAGCTTGCGCCTTAACTTCGAGTTCAGCTTGGAATGTTACGATGCCGAACTGGCACAGCGGCTTGATCAGTGGATCGAGACGAAAAGGAAGGACGCCCATCGTGTGACGATGGAGGAGGTCAATGGCCGCCCCCTGCCATCTCGCCTGCGCGACGGTATTGCGCACTTGCTGACGCCGTACTTGTAGCTCTGGACTTATGTGGTGGTAAATCCATCTGGAAAGGAAGGCGATCATGAAGATGAACACGAAGAATGTAGCGGATAAACCTTTGTCGCCCGATGTGCTGCGGAAGATGAACGCCTATTGGCGTGCCGCGAACTACCTCTCGGTTGGCCAGATTTATCTCTACGACAATCCGCTGCTGAAGGAGCCGCTGAAGCTTTCGCACGTGAAGCCCCTGGTGGTCGGGCACTGGGGCACGACGCCGGGGCAAAACTTCATCTATGTGCATTTGAATCGGGTCATCAAGAAATATGACCTGGACATGTTCTACATCGCCGGTCCCGGCCACGGCGGCCCGGCGATTGTGGGCAATGTTTACCTCGAAGGCACCTGGAGTGAAGTGTATCCGAACGTCACGCAGGATGAAGCCGGGCTCAAGACGCTGTTCAAGCAGTTCTCGTTTCCCGGTGGGATTTCCAGCCATGTTGCGCCGACGACGCCGGGCTCGATTCACGAAGGTGGCGAACTGGGCTATTCTCTCAGCCATGCGTTTGGAGCGGCGCTCGACAATCCGGATCTGATCGTCGCCTGCGTCGTCGGCGATGGCGAGGCGGAAACCGGACCGCTGGCCACGGCGTGGCAGTCTAACAAGTTTCTCAGCCCAATCAACGACGGAGCCGTGCTGCCGATTCTGCACCTCAATGGCTACAAGATCAGCAACCCGACGGTCCTGGCCCGCATCGAGCATGAGGAATTGGAGCAATTCTTGCGGGGCTGCGGCTGGACGCCTTACTTTGTGGAAGGTGATGAGCCGGAAGAGATGCATCAACTCATGGCCGCCACCCTGGACAAAGCCGTCGAGGACATTCGGCAAATCCAGGAGAATGCGCGGAACAAGAACGACACCACCCGGCCGCGCTGGCCAATGATCGTGCTGAGGTCGCCCAAGGGCTGGACGGGACCAAAGATGGTCGACGGCCTGCAGGTTGAAGGCACCTTCCGTGCGCACCAGGTGCCGCTCCTGGTGGATTCCGGGCATCCCGAGCATGTCCAGCAACTCGAAAACTGGATGAAAAGCTACAAGGCCGAGGAGCTGTTCGATGAGAATGGCCGACTCATTTCGGAATTGGCCGAGTTGGCGCCGAAGGGCGCTCGGCGAATGGGCGCCAATCCGCACGCCAACGGCGGAATTCTGCTGCGCGACTTGCGCATGCCGGACTTCCACGTCCACGCGGTGAATGTGCCTTCGCCTGGCGCCGTTCAAGGCCAAGATACGCTCGTGCTGGGTAACTTCCTGCGTGACGTGGCCAAGCTGAATCAGGATCAGCGTAATTTCCGCATCTTCGGTCCCGATGAGACACTCTCGAACCTCCTGGGCGCGGTTTTTGCGGTCACCAACCGTCAGTGGGACGGCCGGGAAGAAAAGAATGATGAATTCCTCGCGCCCGCCGGGCGCGTGCTGGACTCGATGCTCAGCGAGCATCAGTGCGAGGGTTGGTTGGAAGGCTATCTGCTGACCGGGCGGCACGGGCTGTTCAACAGCTATGAGGCATTCATTCGCATCGTTGACTCGATGTTCAGCCAGCACGCCAAGTGGCTGAAGGTGACGCTGGAACTGCCCTGGCGCCGGAAGATTGCGTCGCTGAACTATCTGCTCGCCTCCCACGTCTGGCAGCAGGACCACAACGGCTTCACGCACCAGGATCCCGGTTTCATCGACCACGTTATCAACAAGAAGGCCGATATCGTGCGAGTTTACCTTCCGCCCGACGCCAATTGCCTGCTGTCGGTCTTTGATCACTGCCTGCGCAGCCGGCATTACGTCAACGTGGTGGTTGCGGGAAAACACGCCCTGCCCCAATGGCTGAACATGGACGCCGCGGTCGTGCATTGCACGGAAGGAATTGGCATCTGGCAATGGGCCAGCAACGACCAGGACGCCGAGCCGGACGTGGTAATGGCTTGTTGCGGCGACACGCCCACACTGGAGATTCTGGCCGCCGTTTCCATTCTTCGCCAGCACTTGCCCGATCTGAAACTCCGGGTGATCAATGTCGTCGATCTGATGAAGCTGCAGTCTGCGAGCGAGCACCCGCACGGACTGAGCGAAGCCGATTACGATTCGCTTTTCACCAAAGACAAGCATATCATTTTTGGCTTCCACGGATATCCCTGGCTAGTGCACCGGCTGACCTACCGCCGGACCAACCGCAACCTCCACGTCCGAGGCTACAAGGAAGAGGGCACCATCACGACGGCCTTCGACATGCGGGTGCAGAACGACCTCGACCGATTCCACCTCGTGCAGGACGTGGTCGATCGCCTGCCGCACTTGGGTTCCAAAGGGACCTATCTGAAGCAGATGATGGAGGACAAACTCATTGAGCACAAGCATTACATCGACGAACACGGCGAGGACCTGCCGGAAATCCGCAATTGGAAGTGGGGCCTGGACGGCACGTAGAGAAAGAAATCGTCGGCCTTTGCGTCCCATCCCGACTTGGTCACCTGGGGCCGGTGCTTGCAATCATCCACCCGAGAGGAGCCATTTTGGAAATCAGGCTCAGCTCGGGATGTTCGGAAAAATCAGCAAGACAAAAAAGGCGATTTGAATGACAATCTCAACTTTCGTGACGTTGGCTTTGGGGATCGCGTTGCTGCTCTTTGGCAGACGCGCCTTCTGGATTTTTGTGGCCGTGGCCGGTTTTATCGCCGGGCTCACCTTTGCCACACAGTTTATGAGCGGCCAGTCGGAACTGGTCATCCTGTTGATCGCCATCGTCGCGGGGGGCATCGGCGCCGTCCTTGCGATTATGCTGGAGTGGTTGGCCATCCTGATCGCCGGTTTCCTGGCCGGGGGGTATCTGGCGACTACGCTGGCAGTTTCTTTGGGTATGACCATCGCTTCCGGGAATTGGGTGGTCTACATCATCGGCGGCATTA
>Ga0302319_10002039_pt1 | contig 44242 bp, 41 predicted proteins | sample Bog_T0_2_FD_203319 | JGI IMG/M metagenome (GOLD analysis project Ga0302319, IMG submission 203319) | Peat permafrost microbial communities from Stordalen Mire near Abisko, Sweden - Bog_T0_2 | ecosystem: Environmental > Terrestrial > Soil > Wetlands > Peat | place: Sweden: Abisko, Stordalen Mire...
ATCGCGTGATCCGTGGGCGAGCGATACAGAGCAGCATGACGGCCCCGAGGAGGAACCGCCACGCACTGGACGCCGAGGGACCAAGGGCGAGAAACGCCGGATGCACCAGGGCGGCGGACCACTGAATCGATGCTGCACCGAGCAGCACCAGACCAGCGCCAATCAACGCATTGCGCGACGTCATCGACAACGACTTCAAAGAGTGACCAAGCCGGTGCGGTCCGCCTCCAAAATGAGAACGCGACCGTCGATTGACTCCGCGGACATGAAGTCACGAGCTGCGTGCGCCACCTGTTCAGCGCGATCTTCGAGACAGAGGCCAAGCATCGTCGAGCCGGCACCCGACCAGCACGAACCGCTCGCTCCCGCGTCGAGCAGCGTTTGCAAAAGCGGACGGGCAAATTTCAAAAGTTCCATTCGATAGGGCTGGTGAAGAGCATCTTGCATGAAGGCCGCTTCGAAGAGTTCGTGGTGCGCTAGTCCCGAGATAAGCAGCGCTAGCGAACTCAAATTGAAGACAGCGTCATGGAACGGTACGACACTTGGTAACACGCTTCGCGCGTCGGGCGTCGCGAGTTCTTGGGCCGGGACCACAACGACGAAACGCCACATCGGGTCGAGTTCGAGCCGTCGGGCGACCACGTCACCTTGGCGTACCGTACCGACGACCAGTCCTCCAATCATCGATGCCGCCGCGTTTTCCGCGTGTCCGTCGATCATCGCCGCGACACGAAGCGGGTCTAGTGATCCCGCCGCCGCCGCCGCGCCAAGGGCCAGCGCCGCTGAAGAACCCAGGCCGCGCGACAAAGGTATTGCGGATTTTACGTGCATGGCGAAATGATCGTGGCCAAGCACCGACCGTGCGACCGTTGCTCCGAGGTGGCGGTCATCATCGTGCACGCCCGCTCCGAAGCCCTCACTCGTTATAGAAAACCGCTCAGCCGGCTCGACACTCACTTCGATGTAGAGGTTGAGGGCGACCGCGAGCGCGTCAAAACCGGGACCAAGGTTGGCGGAACTGGCAGGAACACGAACTCGCACTGTTTCAGCGTAGGCGGTGCCACAGCGACAGCGGTGCAAGAGAACGCGTCGTCACCAACGAAATTCGCCGCTGCGAGAATGCGTTCAGATACAGATACCCAACTCGTTGGCCAGCGTGCAGCGAACGAGTGATCTTCTCGATGCGCACCTGTGCCCGGAGTGACCCTTTCGCTGACCACCACGAGAACTGTGCGTTCGCGCTCAGTACCACGTTGGTCGAGTGTCCCCCCCAACGAATACTGCCCACGACGGTGCCTTTTTCGAGATTGACCGGCTCCGGGGATGTGGCCGACTGCGCAAGCGCCAGTGCTGCGTCGCCAGCTGGTCCCAGTTGATCGCCACCTTGCTGACCGAGTACCACGGCATACGCCGTCTCGGTGTGCGTACCATCAAGAAACGTCATCGCCATCACGTCGCATCCACCCGCTAACGCGGTGCGCCCTGACTTCACACCGATCACGTCATCAACTCCGACGTAGGGAGTAAAGGAGCCAACGGTTCCGGCGACAGGCAACGTCACGCTTGATTGATCGACGATGGCGCGCACTAGTGGCGACTTCATGAGAAGAATCGCCAGGCGACCTTGGTCGAGTGCGGTCGAGACCGACTCATTACTGAATCCCGACACGTCGGCGTAGTGAGTACCACCAAGGCCCAACGACGCGGCGGTCTCATTCATTCGAGCGACGAAACTGGTTACGTTGCCCGCGACCATGTCGGCGAGCAGCACGGCGTAGTTACTCGCCGAATGCACCAACAATCCGTTGAGTAGATCGAACTCGCAGATCGATTCCCCACTCGACACCAGCACGCTCGACTGTTCAGTTTCTTTCATGACCTCATACTGTTGGACGTCATTTTCGCTAATCGTGATGCATGGCCCGCTTTGACCGAGCGCGAGCGGCAAGGCCTTCAACACGACGTATGCCGTCATCATCTTGGTTAGTGAGGCGATGGGCACGACGTGAATACGCCAGCTTCGCTCAATGCCGAGCGACGGAATCAGGACTGCGGCACTTCCCTCACTCGGCCAGGTGAGGGGCGACGCGGCCATACCAAGGTCGAGGGATGACGCGTTGATGTCGATGATCGCTGGTTGACCCAGCAAGGGCAGTTGCATCACCACGACCAATCCGAATGACAGCGCTGCTCCGAGTAGCAAACCCAGTAATCGAAACCAGAGGCCGTGCGAGACGGGTTGTGAGAAACGATTGAACGACACTGATTAGAGAGAAGAACGCTGCTGGTAGTCGTCGGGCGGAATTAACACCTTTCGAGCTTTCGAACCATCGCCAGCGGCAACCACACCTTCCTCTTCGAGTTGGTCCATTATACGCCCCGCCCGTGCGAACCCAATTCGCAACTTGCGCTGTAGCATCGACGTCGATCCCGACTGATGCTTGATCACGAGGTCGCGAGCCTGGCGAAGAATTTCGTCGTCGTCATCGTCACTCCCACTCATTGACGTCGACGCTCGACTGTGTGTGACGTCGAGCGCAATCACTGACTCGGGACGTCCACCCTGCGCTCGCCAGCATTCAACAACACGACGCACTTCCTCTTCAGACACCCAGGGCGATTGCAAACGTCGAGCGATGTTGCTCGAAGCAGTGACGAGCAACATGTCACCCTTCCCGATGAGTCGCTCGGCGCCGGCCTGATCCAAGATGACGCGACTATCAGCGAGCGACGAAACGGCAAAAGCCATGCGACTCGGTACGTTGGCTTTGATGACGCCCGTGATGACGTCGACGCTCGGTCGTTGCGTCGCGAGCACGAGGTGGATTCCCACTGCCCGGGCCATTTGGGCAATGCGAACGACGGAATCTTCGACGTCGCGTGCGGCGACCATCATCAAATCGTTCAACTCATCAACAACGATCACAATGTAGGCCAGTTGTTCGGGGGCGGTGATGTCGAGTTCGCTCTCCAAACCGACTGCGCGGTGCAGGGCTTCTGCCACGTCGCGACGTGAATCCGGTGGTGCTTGCACGTCGCCCTTGGCGATCATTTGTTGGTAGCTCGTGATGTCGCGCGCACCACTTTCGGCGAGAAGGTCGTAGCGCCGCTCCATTTCCTTCACGGCCCAATTGAGAATATTGGCGGCCTTCTTAGGATCGACAACCACTGGCGTCAAGAGATGGGGCAAGTCGTTGTACTGACCCATCTCCACTCGCTTGGGATCAACCAGCAACAATCGCACTTCTTCTGGCGTGCTGCGCATCACGAGCGACGTGATCAGCGAGTTGATGCATGAGCTCTTCCCCGCGCCGGTCGCCCCTGAGATAAGTACGTGCGGCATCTCGCCGAGATTGACGACGACGGTTCTTCCAGCGATATCGCGACCGATTGGAACATCCAGGGGATGCGTCGCGGCGAGAGCTTCCTCCGAAGCGAGCAGGTCACCGAGCGCCACCAACGTGCGTTGTCGATTCGGTACTTCAACGCCAATCGCCGAGCGACCGGGAATTGGCGCGAGGATACGTACGTCGGGCGACGCCATCGCGTAGGCGATGTCCTTGTTGAGTGACGTGACTTGCGAGACCTTGACCCCGGGACCGAGCTCGAGCTCGTATCGTGTGACCGTCGGACCGACGGTGTAACCCACCAACGTCGTCTCGACGCCATGTGCGCGCAACGCTTCGACCAACTGTTCGCCCGCTGCGTCGACCGCGACGCGATCTTGACGTTGCTCCTTGGTGCGCTGCAAGAGCGACAACGAAGGGAGTTCCCAATCACTGACGATCTTGGGCTGGGGCAACGCCTCGGACTCGTCGTCGCATTCGACCGGTTCTGGTTCTACGAAGTCTCCCACGTAGTCGTGGCTGACTTCATCGTGCGCTTCGTCAATCTCCACCGACTCAGGCAGCGGGATTGCTTCGAACGGCGGCGCCGCGGTGTCGATCGTTCGCTCGTCGTCATCTTCTGGTTCTGCGTCGTGGTACGCGTCATTGCTCTTCGGTCGCGCTGTCCACCAACGCGCCATTCGTGCACCGAGAGCGCGCAGTATTCGCACGAGGGCGCCGCCGAGAGCTCGCAGTCCAAATCCCGTTATGACCATCGCCGCCACCAAGAGCACGGCAATCAACACGACGAGAGCTCCTCCGAGTCCAATGGTGCGATACAGACCACCACCCACAATGACGCCCAGTCCGCCCCCCGCGTGCCCCAGCGCACTCGTGCCCGCGTGGAACCCAGGGCGTCCACCCGCTAAGTGACCCAGTCCAGAAATGCCCACGAGGCTGAGTCCAATGCCCCAACCGAAACGCGCGCGGTCCGCCGACACTTTGCCCCATACGAGAGCGACCGCCGTCGCCAAGAGAATGACGGGCAGGAACCACCGCCCTACGCCGATTGCCAACTTGAGCGCGTCAAGCACCACGCGACCCGCGGGACCGAGCGCTTTGAAGTCGGCGAGTAGACAGAACAGCCCCGCGACCGCGAGCACGACGATCCAGATATCCCTCTCGTGACGAGCCCAGAGACTCGGCGCGATATTTTGAGCGTTGCCCTTCACTGGCGCGCGCTTCGCCGATGATCGAGTCGACTTCTTCTGATGCTGAGCAGGACTCACAACCATCAAACTTACCGAACGTGAGTTCGGTTTAGGTGCCAATCCCTTAGGCTTAGGCAGTGCCGCGCGGACCTGACCCTTCGTCGATCGAACTCGCTGCACGACTACACGCCAACGCCGAACTCGCGACGATTCTCACGACGTCACGGCTCAGCCCTTCCATCACTGAAGTCGTCATCCAAGGTGACCTCAACCTCGTCGGACCACCCGGTAGCGACGTGATGATTCGCGTGCTCGACGCCAAAGGAAGGTACGTTCGGCGCCGCTACAGCGTTCGCGGCATCGATGCGTCGGCGGCTTCGTTTGCGCTGTGGATCGTCACCTCGCACGAAGGACCGGGTGCGACGTGGGCATCCACTGCGCAGGCGGGCGACCTTGTCGATGTCGTGGGACCCCGTGGCAAGATCACGCTCGATCCGCTCGCCGACTGGCATCTTTTTGTCGGTGACACCTCCGGACTCGCCGCGTTCTACCGAATGGCCCAGAGCATCGAAGTTCCGGGGCGAGCCATATTTATCGTTGAGGTTGCAAGAATGGACGACGCTCTCACGGCTCCCTTCGACGAGGGCCTAGGCGTCACCGGGATTTTCGTTGATCGCCAGTCACGCCCCCATGACGATTCGTCGGGATTGCTCAGTGGTCTCTCAGCCTTCGCGTTACCACCCGACCTCGGTCACGCCTACGTGTTCGGCGAATTTCACGTCATGAGGGCAATCGCGAGCGCATTGGGCGATCGTGGTCTAGAAGAGCACCAGATCAGCACCAAGGCATTTTGGAGAACTGGACGCCACAACGCCGAGATGGGCGAACCAGAACGCGACGTCTAGAAAATGGCGATCGCGGCGAGCAAGACTGGTTGGCGCCGATATTTCTGACCTAGGAGTCGTCCCGCGGTGCGTTGGGCCACCTTATTGAGTGCTGAAGCGTCGCGCTCGCCGTCGCGCAACGACGAGTCGAGAGCTTCACGGACCTGCGAGGTGACGAGATCGAGCAACTCAGCATCACGTTCACCTTCAAACCAACCTCGTGTCGTCACTCGAAGAGGCTCAACAATGACGCCGCGGTCCTTGTCAATGCCGCCGGTGATGAGTAAAAGACCGTACTCGGCGAGCATCCGTCGCTCCTCGAGTGGTCGTTCGTCCAGATCACCCGCGCTGCCATCAATGTAGTGAAATCCTGCGGGAACTTGGCCCGAACGGCGAATGCCGGTGGCACTCACTTCCACCTGGTCACCGTCTTCACAGATGAGCACATGATTGTGCTTGAGCCCCATGGAAATGGCCAAGTCCGCGTGATGGACCATGTGGCGATATTCGCCGTGCACCGGAACGAAGTTTCGTGGCCGCACCAGCTGATGAAACGTACGCAGTTCGCCTTGGCGTGCGTGACCCGATGCGTGCACTGGTTCGTTGCCCGAGTGAATCACCTCGGTTCCCGCGCGATGCAGATCGTCAATGACGCGACCGACGGACCATTCATTGCCTGGTATTGGGTGTGAACTAAGGATGACGGTATCGTCGGGTCCGACCTTCAAGAAGCGCGCGTCGCCTCGCGACAACTTCGAGAGCGCCGCCAGCGGTTCGCCCTGGCTTCCGGTACAGATCACACAGATCTCACCCGGCGGAAAGCGATCGATGTTCTCGACGTCAACGAGGTCCGCGGTGTTCACTTGTAAGAGGTTCAATTTACGCGCGAGCTTCACGTTCGCTTCCATCGAGCGACCCATCAAGACAATCTTCCGCTTCTGTTCGAGCGCGACGTTAATGATCTGCTGGACACGATGAATATGGCTCGCGAAGCATGCCACCACCATTCGTCGTTCAGGTCGCTCGAGAAAGAGTCGTCGCAGTGCACCCCCCACCGAGCGTTCGGACGCGGTGAAACCCGGTTCTTCAGCGTTGGTCGAGTCGCACAGCAGCAACGCGACGCCCTCCTCACCAATCGCCGCGAGACGCGTCACGTCGGTACGGCGTCCGTCGATCGGCGTGAGGTCGAGTTTGAAGTCGCCCGAGTGCAACACGATGCCCACGCTCGTGTGGAACGCGAGCGCATGCGCGCTCGGCACCGAGTGCGTCACCGGTATGAATTCCACTTCGAAGGGACCAATGCGTCGTCGCTCGTGGTCTTCGACCTCGATGAACGTTAGGTCATGGGCGACCTTCGCTTCGCTGAGACGATGACGCGCGAAACCGAGTGTCAAGGCTGATCCGTAGATTGGGACATTCACATCCTTGACCAAGTAGCGAAGTGCTCCCGTGTGATCTTCATGCCCGTGGGTCAAGACAATCGCGTCGACACGATCGCGCCGATCGATCAACCAACGAAAATCAGGCAGGATGATGTCGACGCCGTACATCGTTGGTTCGGGGAACATCAAACCCGCGTCGACGACGACGATGCGACCATTTTGTTCCAGCGCGAGACAGTTCCGGCCAATTTCGCCCAAACCCCCGAGGAACGTGACGCGAATCGTGTCCTTAGCCACGCTGTGCCCGCAGCGACGCCACCAAATCGTTCGCGGCCGCATCGAGTGTCGGGTCCGCTTCGCCTAGTGGCAAGCGGCATTGTCCCACGGCAAAACCCAACGCGCGCAACGCCGCTTTGGACGGCAACGGATTTGGCGAGGACTCGTTGCTCTCAAAGGCGTAGCTCGGCGCGAGACGTTCGTTGTACATCTGAGCCTTGACGAAGTCGCCCTTCTCCACGCAACGCACGAGAGCGACGAATTCGCGAGCCGCCCAGTGTGCCGCAACGGAGACAATGCCGACTGCTCCGATACTGAGAAAAGGGAGAAGAAGGCTGTCGTCGCCGCTGTAGAGGTCAAGGTCATCACCCAACACGGCTTTGGTATGAGCGGCACTGACCAAGTCACCCGAAGCGTCCTTCAAGGCGACGATGTTGGGGTGGTGGCGCACCAAGTCGATCGTCGTAGCACTCGCGATCTTTCGCCCCGTGCGCACGGGTACGTCGTAGAGCATGACCGGCAACTTGGTTGAGCCCGCGATCGCAGCGAAGTGCGCGCTGATGCCGTGTTGGCTCGGTCTCGAGTAGGCGGGCGTCGTCGCGAGGACTCCCGCGACGCCTGTCTCGTGTACGCGACTCGTCAACGACACCGACTGAGCGGTATTCGCGAACGTCGAACCGGCGATGATTGGTACGTTGACCGCCTCGACGACGCAACGAAACAGGTCCAGCTTCTCCTCGTCGCTCAACGACGAACCCTCACCCGTCGAGCCCGCGACGACCAGACCATCGCTCCCCTCTTCGACGAGAAACTGGGCAACGCTGGTCGCGACGTCGAAATCGACGGCGCCGTCAGGAGCGAAGGGGGTCACCATCGCAGTGAGAACTGTTCCAAAGCGCGTGGTACCCATACCACGAAGTTACCAGTGATTCCCGGTTTTCCATTTCGAGACTTGACGTGTGGACTACGCGAGAAACGAATCGATGCCAATCGTGAGTTTGGGGACGTTGCTCACCGAGCGCACCGCCAGCGCGACGCCCTGGACGTAACTCTGTCGATCGAACGAGTCTTGACGAATGACGAGACCCTCACCGGGACCGCCGAAGAGGACCTCTTGGTGTGAGACGAGTCCTGGAAGGCGCACGGAATGAATCTTGACGCCGTCACCGGCGTCGGCACCGCGCGCACCCGCGACGCTGTGGTGGGTGGTCGGATCAATCAACGGGTCCTTGCCGGCGCGCTTTCGCGCGTCGACGATGGCGCGAGCGGTTGTCAGTGACGTGCCCGACGGTGCATCCACCTTTCGATCGTGATGGAGTTCTATAATCTCGACCCGGTCGAAGTACGGTGCCGCCATCGCGGCGAAGCGTTCAGCGAGGACCGCACCCAAGGAATAGTTCGCCGCGATGACCACGCCCGTCTTCGTGCTGGCTTCGTCGACCGCGCTGCGTTGTTCTGGACTCAACCCGGTCGTTCCAATGACGAGGGCGACGCGATGCGTTGCGCACCACTGCGCCGAACGCACGACGCTTTCCGGCGCCGAGAAATCGACCACGACGTCAACAGCCAGACCCTCGTTGTCACTGAGTGACTTCGCGTACGACGCGCCGAACAAATCATCAGGTTCCCTCACGTCGATGAGCGTGACGACTTTGAGGTCGTCCAATGCGCCCAGTCCCGGCGCAAGCGCTTGGCCCATTCGCCCTGCCCCCCCGACGATGGCCACACGTTTCATCCGTTCACCCTACCTTTTCGTCGTCTCGGGACCCAGCCACGAAGCACCGCGAACGCACCCACCAGGGTGACACCCCCTCCGATCGAACCAATGAGGCCAATTGTGATGAACGGAGCGTGGTAGTGGAAATGAACAGTCCATTGACCCGCAGGGACCGTCACTTGTTGGATGAGTCCCGAACGCACGACGTGCAAATTCACGAGCTTGCCGGTCGCCTCGTTGCGAGCGGTCGCGCGCCATCCAGGAATCCACTCCATGGAACGCTTCAGTATTGTCGGATGTGTCGCCGCGACACTTACCCACGAATCACCCCACACCGAATTACGGATGTTCGTGATCCTTGACGTCTTCGCGTTGGTCCCGAGCCAATCGTCGGCGCGAATCTTGGTCGCGCGAAAGTACGAGAGGAGCCCCGTGGTGTCCACGAGTTCCCACGCGGGCGAGGACAATGCTTGCTGGAACTGCGTGTTGAGCGCGTAGGTGGGTGCATTATGTCCGGGTTCGCTCACCTGCACGGAACCCACCAGAACGCCACCACTTGCGCTAAGGCGTACGCCAAAGGCGTCAACGTTCTTCCCCGAGAATTGGAACGTCATCGAAGGAGCACCCGTCGCACTGAGAACCGGACCAAATGGCAGCCCCTTGTGATTGAGTAACTGGGCGGTGACGTCGTCGCTCGCGATGCTGGCGCCGTCGACACCGCGCACGCGCACGCGCGCAACGGGTAATCGAGTACCGAAATAGCGCGATTCGCTGCTTCGTCGCTGGGCAGCGACGCATTGCGGTGGTGCGACCATCGTGGGAGTCACTCGGGTCGAGAGCTTGTTCTGGGCGACCACGACCGTTGAGAGACGCAGTTGGTGATAGACGCCGCGAGCCAATTGGCACCCGTCGAGTCCGAACAAGGGATGTGTGTCAGTGACGTTGCCGTAGAGTTCGTCGATCAAAGAACCGTAACCCTGGACACTTGGCAATTGCGTGAAGACGTTCATATTGGTCGATCCGAGGTCCTCGAAGGTGTAATGGCTTTCTCCCGTTGGGTCAACCATGGCGAAGCGACCGTTCGGATCAATGTATTGCACCGCGTAGTGTCGTGACGGTTCGATGTTGACCCGACCGGGCAAGAAACCCGTTGCCGAGAACAACAAGAACAACACGATGTCCAAGGCGACGAACGCGCTAATCAAGCGAAGCAAGTGCTTGCTCTTGCGACCCCACAGCAGAATCACGACGAACGCACACGCGATGACTAGATGCGCTAGCAGCGTGGGACGCTGGTACGCGGGCAGCTTCGTGTCGTACATGTCGTTCACCATCCAGTTCACGATTTGACGACCGAAGAACATCAGAGCGAGCGAGAGCGCACCGATAAAGAGTGCCGGTGCGAGCGTGAGCCATTTCTTTGCACCCGCTAAACCCGCGCCCACGAAATCACGATCCTTGAGCTTTTGTAAGAACCACCCGAGTAGGACCACGAGTGCGAGATCCACCATGATGATGCTGCGACTCTGCAGACGAGTACTGCCATACAGCGGGATGGCACGAAACAGGTGTCCGAGCGGCGTAAAACTGCCCCAGGCGGCGAATAGACCGACGACTACGAGCACCACGTAAAGGATCCACTGTCGGTTCTCGCCACGCCAACCACGACGTGTCAATTGACCAGCGAAGGCGAAGAGTGCGACGAGCGCAAGCACCCCGACGTAACCGGTCACCTCGGCGAGGTTGTAGTTCACGTAGAAACTAGGCTGGTGCAAGAGACCGTTGCCGCCGAAGATGTCGGGTATGAACAACAAGCTCGACCACTTCACGTAGAGGGACCCGGCGCCAAACCACTGGTACGTCAGATCAGTTCGCTGCGATTGCTTTATAAAGGAATAACCCGGCAACAACTGACCGAGTCCAATGATCGTGCCCCAGATGGTGGCGGTGGCGATCCCCGCGACGTAGGTCGCCCGGTTCCTCCACGTCGATGGTCGCCACGCGGTTCGAATCAACAGCACCGACGGTCCCACGATCAACAACAACAACTGCATCTCGGCGATGGCGCGAGGCTCACCGCTCAAATCGGTCAGCGCCCAAAGGAGCGTCAGGCCGAGCACGCTGGGCGCCATGGCGCGCACGCGACGACGAAAGGTCTCGTCGTGGGTTCGCTCGACGGCTGCTGCGATGCACAACATCGACAACAGCGCCCACGGCAAAAATGCGTAGCCCTGAATGACACCCAGGTGCACCAATTGGCCAATCATCGCGCCCGACCACGCGTAGACGAGCGCCGGGACCAATGACGCGAAAGTACCTAAGCGGTGCCAGCGAAGCAGGGCGAAGACGCCCAAGGCGGCGCTCACGTAGACGGCGATCAGGTTCATTACCCACGAGAGGATTGCGGGTAGTGCCGCAAAGAGCCACGTCAACGGAAAGAAGGCGCCCGCGTTCATTCCCCCCAACAGCGGCGTGCCCGAGTCAGCCAGGGAATTGAACAGCGGCAAGTGACCGCTGTCTATGTCGCGACCAACGAGGGCGCGAAGTGGAAAATTCTGAATCAAGTTGTCTTGCGCGATGGCGGGATATCCCAATAACGCCGGAATCGCGAAGACGATGATCGGCAGTCCGACAATGACGCCCAACGCCCAACGATCGGCCTTCGAAAGAGACCGCCACCAGCGAGCCGAGAGTTGACGCTGGAGGGTATCCATGTTCACCACGCTAGGAAAAAACCAAGAGGCCGTGCCACCCAGTCGCGCTGACTGGGTGGCACGGCCATTAGGGCTTAGCGGCGACGCGGTCGAGGACTACGACGTCCCCCATCACCTTCAGTGAACGACGGACCTCCTGGGCCAAGGTCACCGAGATCATCGGCGAGTTCGGCTTCGAACACCGCCTCGAAACTCGAGGTAGGTGTAGTGCGAGGACTCGCGTCGCGCTCGCGACGCGGTCGATCGGCGTCGCGATCGGGACGCTCGGCGTGGTCTCGGGCGGGACGATCTGCATGGTCGCGTGCGGGGCGCTGACGCGGTGTCTCATCGTCAGTCGCGACTGAGGCGTACTCTCCAGCGAGTGACAGCGAGACCTTGCCTTGGGGATCGATGTCGTCGACCTTTACCTCGAGGGCTTGGCCAAGTTCGACAACGTCTTCGACCTGACCAATACGCTTGCCACCATTGAGTGGCGACATTTTGGAGATGTGCAAGAGACCATCGCGCCCCGGCATGATGCTGATGAACGCCCCGAATTTGGCGATATTGACAACGCGACCTTGATAGGTGGCTCCCACTTCGGCGGTCGGAGGATCGAGGATCAGCGAGATGCGCCGACGTGCCTCTTCGACCGCGCGTCCGTCTTTGGCACCGATGGTCACCGTACCCACGACGCCATCGTCGTCAACCGCGATGTCCGCGCCAGTCTCTTGCTGCAAGGTATTGATGACCTTGCCCTTTGGTCCGATGACCTCACCGATCTTGTCAATGGGAATCTCCATCGACACGATCTTGGGGGCGACCGCTGCGACTTCGCTGCGTGGCTCCGCGATGGTGTTGGTGATCACGTTCAAGATAGTCAAGCGTGCTTCCTTCGCCTGGTGCAAAGCCTTGGAGAGCACGTCGGCGGGCAAACCGTCGATCTTCGTGTCTAATTGCAGCGCCGTCACGGCGTCTGCGGTGCCCGCAACCTTGAAGTCCATGTCACCAAACGCGTCCTCGGCGCCGAGGATGTCGGTGAGTGTCACGTACGTACCTTCGTCGTACACGAGGCCCATTGCGATTCCCGCGACCGGCGCCTTGATGGGCACGCCCGCCGCCATGAGCGACAACGTCGAACCGCACACCGACGCCATTGAGGTCGATCCGTTCGACGCCATCACGTCAGAAACGACACGAAGGGTGTAGGCGAATTCCTGTTCACTCGGCAGCACTGGAACGAGCGCCCGCTCCGCAAGCATGCCGTGGCCGACTTCGCGGCGCTTCGGAGCCCCGACGCGACCCGTCTCGCCCGTTGAATAGGGAGGGAAGTTGTAGTGATGCATATACCGACGGAACTCGTCAGGCGTGATTGAGTCGATCTGCTGTTTCATCCTCGGCATGCCGAGCGTCGTGACGTTGACGACCTGCGTCTCACCGCGCTGGAACAATGCGGAACCGTGTGTCATTGGAAAGAGGTCGATCTCCGCAGAAAGCGGACGAATATCGCTGATTCCTCGTCCGTCGATTCGTACCCCATCGTCGACAATGCGCCGACGCACCAATTTCTTGGTGAGCGACTTCACGGCCGCCTTGATCTCGCCGTTTCGCCCTTCGAACTCACTCGAGAGTTGTTCGATGAGCGATTGTGTCGCGGCGTCGAGAGCATTGTTGCGCTCCGTCTTGGTCGTGAGTTTGTTCGCGTCGCTCAGCGACGTGGTGCCTAACGCCTCGACGCGAGCGTACACGTCGTCCTTGTAGTCAAGTTGTGGCTCGAAGGCGAGCACCTTGAGCGGACCTCGCGCCTTGACGAACTCTTTGACCAGTTCGCGTTGCAGATTGATCGCTTCGCGGATCCACAACTTGGACGCCTCGAGCCCTGCGGCAAGAACGTCTTCGCTCACTTTCGGTGCACCGTCGGCGTACTTCTCGAAGGAGCCCTCCGTGCCGCCCGCTTCGACCATCATGATGGCGATTTCTGACTCGACGGAGTCACTGAGTGCTCGGCCCGCGACGACGAGTTCAAAGGTCGCGGCGTCGCCCTCTTGGAACGTCGGGTGCGGCGCCCACTCACCATCGGTGGTGTAGGCCATACGCACCGCGCCGATGGGCCCGTCAAAGGGAATGCCCGAGATCATCAGTGCCGCGGACGCCGCGTTGATCGCGAGGATGTCGTGTGGGTTTTCTTGGTCGGCACTGAAGATCGTGCCGACAACTTGGACCTCGTTGCGAAAGCCCTTCGGGAACGAAGGACGCAACGGACGGTCAATTAAACGACAGATGAGAATCGCTTGGTCCGACAGCTTTCCTTCGCGTCGAAAGAATGCCCCGGGTATCTTTCCCGCGGCGTACGCTCGTTCCTCGATGTCAACCGTGAGCGGAAAGAAGTCGGTACCTTCGCGCACGGATCGCGCGGCGGCAACTGTCGCCAACAGGACCGTGTCGCCAATACGAGCCAGAACTGCTCCATCGGCGAGTTGGGCCAGATGGCCGGCTTCGAAACTTAAGGTTTTGTCGGTACCCGTGATTGGGCTACTTACGCGTATTGCGTCAGTCATGGAAATGCTCCTTGTGCTTAGCAACACTCCGCCCGGATCCCAGTGGGCAACCTTCGCGTCACGCGAAAGTTCTCCACTGGCCTCCGAGGCCTCGGATGTGTTGACCGCGTCGACGGCGTCGACGCAGCTTCGGCTAGCGACGAATGCCGAGACGACCGATAAGTGCGCGATAGCGTTCGACGTTGCCACGCTGGACGTAGTCGAGCAGTCGGCGACGTTGGCCAATGAGTTTCATTAGTCCACGCCGGGTGTGATGATCACCCTTGTGGACTTTGAGATGCTCGGTGAGATGCGAGATGCGGTCAGTCAGAATCGCGATTTGGACCTCGGGCGAGCCGGTGTCCGTGTCGTGGGTCTGAAAGTCCTTGATGATCTGCTGCTTCTCAGCCATAACGTCGTTGCCTTATGAATCGGGGGTCTTGGAGCGAGCCGCCCACTTGACGACCCACATGATCAGCGTCGCTGACCGAGTATTTATCTTAGCAGGACGGAGCCTTTCGGCGAAAAATCCTTGAAATGAGTAACCGTTTCCTCGACGTCACGCTCCATTTGCTGCGTGAGGTCCTCGAGGGACGTAAACGTCGCTTCGCCGCGAAGACGAGCCAAGAATGCCACGTCGATTTGCTGTGCGTAGATGTCAGCATCGAAATTGGGGATATGCACCTCGACGAGCACCTCGCCTTGCTCGTAGAACTGGGGTCTCGTGCCCACCGAGATCGCACCCGGCACCCAACGAGCGCCCTCCAACAGCACCGCGCCCGCGTAGATGCCGAGCGCGGGCACGACTTGGCGCTCGGAGAAGAAAAGGTTCGCCGTCGGGAACCCGATCTCGCGCCCTCGGGCATCGCCGTGCACCACGCGCGCTCGAAGGCAGAACGGCCTACCTAAAAGTTTTGTCGCTTGCGCGATGTCACCACGCTGGAGTGCCTCGCGCACTTGAGTGGAACTGCAGCGCTGTCCCTCGCCAAAGATTGGGGCCGGATGCACGTCGAAGTGAAGTCGCGCGCCTTCTCGCTCGAGCAACGAGACGTTGCCTTTTCGATCGTGGCCGAAGTGGAAATCCTCGCCGACGACGACATGTTGGGCGCGTAATTCACTCGACAGGACTCGCTCGACGAAGGATTGTGCACTTTCCTTGGCGAGTTGTTCGTCGAAATCAAGTACGCGAACTTGTTCGATGCCCAATCGCTCCAGGCCCTCGAGACGTTGCGCCATCGTCGCAATCAACAATGGTGCGCGTTCGGGTGCAAGCAGCAACGCAGGATGGGGGTCAAAGGTCACTACCGTTGAAGTCACGTGGTGACGACGAGCGATTGCACAAAGGTTCCCAATCACCTTTTGGTGTCCCACGTGAAGACCGTCAAAGACACCAATCGCGACGGCGGTCGCGTGCTCGGAGCGCGGATTGTCCTCGTCGAGTACCAGCATCGGCGACAACCTAGCGTCGTTCGTGGGTTTCGTCGCGTACGAGCACGATTTCTGGCTTCCATTTCTCACCTCGGCGCCGGAGCACGCCAATCAACGCGCCGTGTCCGTCCATGGCGGCAATCTCGTCGCCCACGAAGGTTTCTGGCAACACCAGGTGCTGGCCCATCCGCATTCGCCGCTCTTCGTCGAGAGGTAGCGTGACGTGTTCAAGGTCGACGACGAACTCTCGCGGTGCGAGCAGCACGTGCTCGGCACTCTCGAGACGAGTCTCGACCTGCTCGAGTGTCCACGCGTTCGTCACTTCGTAGGCACCGCTCGAAAGACGCCGCAACGATGACAAGTGCCCCACCGTGCCGAGTCGCTGCGCAAGGTCACTCAACAGCACGCGTACGTACGTTCCGACGCTGCACGTGACGTCAAAGAACCAGATATTCTCGTCGTCGCTCGGACGCAGCGTGAACACGCTGACGTTGACGTCGCGGGCGTCGCGTTCGACCTCAAGGCCTTGGCGCGCCATGGCGTGCAGTCGGCGGCCGTCAACCTTGAGTGCTGAGACCATAGGTGGAATCTGTTGTTGTTCGCCAGTCAACGTGTGCGCGACGACATTGACGAGTTCGCTCTTGAGCGCTGGAACGTCGCAGCGCTCCACGACCGCCCCGTCGGCGTCAAGCGAGTCGGTGGCGACCCCGAAAGTTACCGCACCGGTGTAGCGCTTTGTTTGGGATTGGGCGAAGCGCAGCAGTCGCGTACTTGGTCCAACGCCGAGCACCAGCAGGCCGGTCGCCATTGGATCAAGAGTGCCCGCGTGTCCGACGCGGCGCTCGTTTAGTAGTTTGCGCACGCGCGCTACGACGTCGTGGCTCGTGAGCCCCCGGGGCTTGTCGACGAGCAGGAGGCCGTTATTCGTCGTCATGGCGCTGTCGGCGCAAGATATCTTCCACCGCCATACCGCTGGCGACGGCGGGGTCGGCCATGAACGAAAGCTTTGGTGTTCGTTTGAGGCGCGTTTGCGCGTTCACGGCCCCTTGAATCTGCGCACGTCGCTCACCCAGAGCAACGCGAGATTCCTCACTCAGAGAATCTAAGTAGACCATGGCTTGGCGCATGTCGGGCGTCGTCTCGACACCGGTGACCGTGAGCAATCCCAGTCGCTCGTCGACGTCAGAGATTCGAAGTAGTTCGTCGGAGATGACTTCGCGCAAGATCTGATTGACGCGCGCGCTTCGCGGATAAGGATGGCGACCGCCAGTCGAGTGGGCCATGTCCTAGGCCGTTCGGGGAATCTCGCGCTCTTCGAACGTTTCGATGATGTCGCCTTCTTTCAAGTCTTGGTAGTCCGACAAACCAATACCGCATTCGAAGCCAGCTTGCACCTCACGTGCGTCGTCCTTGAAGCGACGTAGCGACGTGATTGATCCCTTCCAGATAATGGTTCCTTCGCGCAGGAATCGAACCTTCGATCCGCGCGTGATGACTCCATCGCGCACGAAACAACCGGCGATCGCTCCGATCTTGGGCACGCGAAAGACCTCTCGAACCTCGGCTTCGCCGGTCACGATCTCTTCGAAGACCGGTGACAAAAGACCGAGCATCGCGGCTTCTATCTCTTCAATCAACTTGTAGATGATTTCGTAGGTTCGAACCTCAACACCTTCGGTTTCGGCGAGCTCACGTGCACGCTTGTCGGGTCGAACGTTGAAACCAATGATGGTTGCGTTGGACGCCTTGGCGAGTTGTACGTCGTTCTCGGTGATCCCACCAACCCCTCGGTGCACGATGACGAGCTTGACGTCATCGCGTTCGAGCTTGCGCAGCGATTCGGTACACGCTTCGAGCGAACCTTGCACGTCAGCCTTGAGTACCACGTTCAGCGTCGCCGTTTCGCCGCGCTGAATCTGCTCGAAGAGATCTTCCAAACGGGCGCCACTAGTGGACGCAACTGGCTGGTGGCCAATGAGTCGAGCACGATGCGCGCGCGCTTCGGCGAGGGAGCGTGCGTGCGCCAGGTCGTGAGCGACGCGCATCTCATCGCCCGCGAACGGTGGTTCGCTGAAGCCAAGAATTTGCACTGGCGTCGAGGGTCCCGCGGACTTGATCTGCTGGCCCTGGTCGTTGATGAGTGCCTTCACTTTTCCAAAAGCAGCCCCCGCCACGACAGGATCGCCCACGCTGAGCATCCCTTGTTGGACCATCACGGTCGCCACCGGTCCACGTCCGACCTCGAGGTTCGCTTCAAGCACCGTACCGACGGCGCGACCGCTCGGGCGAGCTTTGAGCTCGGCAACTTCTGCGACCAAAAGGACTTGCTCTAAGAGCTCGTCGATACCGGTGCCCTGCAGCGCCGAGATTTCGACCACGATCGTGTCGCCGCCCCATTTTTCTGGAACGAGTCCGTACTCGCTGATTTGTTGCAACACGCGGTCAGGATTCGCGTCAGCCCGGTCCATCTTGTTCACCGCGACCACGAGTGGCACGTTGGCCGCTTTGGCGTGATTGATCGCTTCGACAGTCTGGGGCATCACACCGTCGTCGGCGGCGACGACCAAGATGACGATGTCGGTGACCTTGGCGCCGCGCGCTCGCATCGCCGTGAAGGCTTCGTGTCCCGGAGTGTCGAGGAAGGCAATGGACTTTCCCTTCCATTGGACCTGATAGGCCCCGATGTGCTGGGTGATGCCACCTGCTTCACCGGCGACGACGTTGGCCTTTCGAATCTTGTCAAGCAACAGCGTCTTGCCGTGGTCGACGTGACCCATCACGGTGACGACCGGCGGGCGCGGCGTGGGCTCGATCTCGTCGTCGAGGTCATCCTCGTCGAAGAACTTGGCGAGGAGCGCGGCCTCTTGCTGCTCGCCGGGATCGACGAGTCGAACCGACGCGCCCACTTCAGCGGCGTACAACTCGATCATGTCGTCGCTGAGACCCTGGACCGCCGTGACAATCTCTCCTTGCAAGAACAGGAAACGAATGATGTCCGCGGCGCTGCGATTGAGTTTGGGGCCCACGTCCTTCGCGGTGGAACCCCGTTCAATGATGACGTCACCCTCAGGTACCGGTGCACTGCTTGGTTGCCACGTCGTCATTTGGGTTGGCTCGAGCTCTTCGACATTTCGACGCCTGCGTCGAGTGGTCTTGCGTTGGGAGCCTCGAGGGCCGCCAGTTCCGCGTCCCGATGGCGCACCCCGTCCCGCACCCGTCGGTGCACTCGTGGGTCCACCACTCGTACGAGGTCCTCCGAAACCACTCGTGGGTCCACCGGGTCTCGACGGGGCGCCGGTGCGAGGAGCCCCCGACGAGGGACGAGCGCTCATGGGACGTGACGGGCCCGCCCCTGGTGCTCGGCTCGTCGATCCTCCCGGCATCGCGCGGCGCGCGCCCGGGGGTGGTGGTATGGGTCGACCCGTCGCAGAAAGTGGTCGACCAGGGGGAGGCGGAATTGGACGACCCGAGGAACTTAGAGGCGGACGAGTGGACGCACCGCCCTCGCCGTCTGTCCCGGCGCCACGCTGCGTCGGACGAATGGTCGTCGGACCATCGGGCGATGCCGCCCTCGTCGGGACAGGTTTAGGAGCAACGACGCGCGATCGCACAACCTTGGTTGGTTCATTCACGGGCGCCGAAGGGACTTCGGGCGTGCTCTCACGGCGAGGTGACGGAGCTGTAGGCGCCGTCGCCTCAGCCACGACCGGGCTCGACGCGGGCAGATCGCGCACGACGCTGGCGCTCGGTGTCGTGGCTCCGGTTGCCTTCGCAGGCGCCTTGGTCGCTTTCGCAACTTTTGTCGCCTCTTCGGGCTGTACCTCGCGACGCAGTCCGTCGGCGTCGGCGCGGCGTCGAATGCGATCAGCCTGGGCGTCCTCGATCGACGCAGAAGGGCTGGTCGCACCGATGCCAAGTTTCTGGGCGAGCGCGAGCAACTCCTTGCTCGTCAACCCGAGCTCCTTGGAGAGCTCGTGGACCCGGATCTTCTTTTGCGCCAAAACGTTCCCTTACTTTGTGTGCCCGCACCTTCGCGAACACAGTTACGTATTCTTTCACAACTCGGGCCATTTACTGGCCCGACCAATCACTCGTAGCGCTTGCACGTCGACCTCACGCACCGATCGGCGAAGAGCCCGCGATACGTGCGAAGCCTGTACAACTTGTCCACAGTCTTGATCCGCACACCACCACACTCCTCGTCCATTTCCTCGACCGAGATGCCACCGTCCGTCAGCACCCAGCCCTGCGCGCACCAATGAGACGTCTTCTCGTCGGCGCCGACACACGACACACGTGCGTACGGGCGTTATGCCTCGTCCTCCGACACCGGCGCCGTCTCGAGTTCCACTACTTCAACGACCTCTTCGACGTTACCGTCAGCGTCACCAATCACGACATCCTCAACGAGCACATCGTTTCCTCCCTCATCGCTGAGGACTTCAAGGGTCTCATCAATCACTGCGTCACCCTCGGTCCACACTTCTTCGACGACTTCTGGCTCGTCGCCCTCGTTTTCCGAACGAATGTCGATTCGCCATCCCGTGAGCCGGGCGGCCAATCGGGCGTTCTGGCCCTCTTTGCCAATGGCGAGCGAAAGCTGTTGGTCGTGCACGATGACGGTCGCGATGCCCTCTTCCTCATTCAATTGCACCTCTCGGACCCGGGCGGGTTGCAGGGCGGCTTGGATGAAGGCAATCGGGTCCTCACTGTAGGGGACGACGTCGATGCGTTCGCTGCGCAACTCGTTGGTGATATTGCGAACGCGACTCCCTCGAGCGCCGACGCAAGCGCCCACGGGATCGACCATCGAATCGTTTGACGCGACCGCAATCTTCGAGCGGTGACCGGGCTCGCGCGCGAGAGCCTTGATCTCGACGATCCCATTGGCAATTTCTGGAACCTCAATCTCGAAGAGCTTGGCGACGAGCGCTGGGTGCGTACGACTCACCACGATCTGGGGACCTTTGTTCGTCTTTCGCACTTCGACGATGTACACCTTGATTCGAGCACCATGCTCGTAACGCTCGAACGCGATTTGCTCAGCTTGTGGCAACAGCGCTTCAACCCGTCCAAGGTCAAGCAAGGTATAGCGGTTGTCATTTTGCTGCACGGTGCCTGAGACGATGTCGCCTTCGCGATTCGCGAACTCTTCATACATCTGACGACGCTGAATGTCGCGAATGAGTTGCATGAGAACTTGCTTGGCCGTTTGTGCGGCGATTCGTCCGAAATCCTCCGGTGTCGCGTCCCATTCGCGCGTGACGTTACCCTCGAGATCAAGCTCGAGTCCCCACACCTTGATCTCACCGGTTTCGGGATTGATCTCAACTTCAGCGTCCTCTGCGGAATCGGGACGCCGCTTATAGGCAGCGAGCAATGCGTTCGCGAGCGCGATCAGCAGTTCGCCTTCGTCAATGTTCTGGTCGCGGGCAATCTGTCCCAACGCTTCTAGAAACTCGAAGTTCGCCATGTCTAGCCTTTCTTGCTCGTCGATGAGCTCGTCTTTGCACGTGACGGCGACGGCTTCGCCTCGCCACCCCATCGAAAGACGGTGCGCGCACGCTCAATAGATGAAAGAGGGACTACGACGCGACCGAGCTGCTCATCGTGAATGCTCACGGTCGTGTCACTGGCTTCGAGCAGCGTGCCCTCGAGACGGCGAGTCGCCTCGCCTTCGCGAGTCTCGCGCAAAGTGACGACTTCACCGAGCGCCGACGCGAAGTGCTCGGGGCTTCGAAGGCGGCGCTCCAACCCGGGACTCGAGACGTCCAAAGTAAAGCGCCCAGGAATTGGGTCATTCTCGTCGAGCCACTCAGAAATCACGCGGTTGGCCTTGGTCAAACTTTCCAGGTCGACGCCGCCCTCTTTGTTCACCACGACGTTCAACGTCCCTCGTTCGAGTTCGACGTCATAGAGGTTCAAGCCGAGAGGAGATAGCAACGAGCGGAGCGGTGTCTCAAAGTCCATGGCCATCACGCTCCTCTCTATGTCCCAGGGGACGCCAGACAATGAGAAAGCGCGGGCCCGAGGCCCGCGCTTAAACGAGTCCAAACGTCCTTTGCGGACTGTCGCAGACAATTGTAGCAGTTTGGTGTGCTACTCACAAAGGGCGTGACAGGTCAATTGCCAATCGAAGTCTAAGTTTTCAAGGAAAATTCAGACGGACCTAGTACGACTTTGCCACGATACACACCAAATCGTTCTCGAGTTCACTCTCGGGAATCGACCCGTCACCTCGCTGCAAACAGCGTACCGAGACGGCCTGGTTGTTGAGTTCGGCCTCCTCGTTCGGGCCCACCAAGTCCCACGACAAGCGCGCGAAACCCGTTTGGGCGACTTCAATCGCGTCGACGACCGACGCCACTTCCAACGTATTGGCGTCGCGCCACTCGAGGGCCCGCTCGAAGAGATCGTGTTGGATGGTCGTGAGAAGCGCGGGCACCTCCGAGACCACCGCGTTAATGGACCACGTCGACTTCTCGTCGCGGTCGCGTCTCGACACGGTCACGACACCATCCTTGACGTCGCGGGGTCCGACCTCGATACGAAGTGGTACTCCCTTGATCTCCCAATCCGTGACTCGACGTCCGAAGGATCCTCTCGAGGCATCGACGGTTGAGCGAACGCCCGCAGATCGCAGCTGCTGGTGGATGTTCGCACACGCATCGTTGACCTCTGGTTCGTCACGCACGGCAATCACGACGACTTGATACGGTGCAACCTCCGGCGGCAAAATGAGTCCATCGTCATCTCCGTGCGCCATGATGAGCCCACCGATGAGGCGCGTTGATGCGCCCCACGACGTCGTGTAACAGTGCTCTGCTCGACCCTCGTCAGTTTGATAGACGATGTCGAACGCTCGCGCGAAGTTCTGGCCGAGTAAGTGGCTCGTCGCCATCTGCAAAGCCTTACCGTCACGCATCATTCCTTCGCAGGTGATCGAGTTCACCGCACCCGCGAAACGTTCGCGCGATGGTTTGATACCGAGATACGTCGGGACGCCGAGCACCGTTAACAAGAAATCGTTGTACACCTCGAGATGGATCCTCATTGCGAACGCCAACGCGTCCGCCTGGGTCGCGTGTGCGGTGTGGCCTTCTTGCCACAGGAACTCGGTGGAGCGCAGGAACAAACGAGGACGTAGTTCCCAGCGCACGACGTTCGCCCACTGATTGAGGAGCAAGGGGAGATCGCGGTAACTCTGGATCCACTTCGCCATGAACTCGCCAATCACCGTCTCGCTTGTAGGTCGAACAACGATTGGTTCAGCGAGTTGTTCACCACCCGCGTGCGTGACGACGGCGAGTTCGGGGCTGAATCCTTCTACGTGCTCTGCTTCCTTCGAGAGATAACTCTCTGGAATGAAGAGGGGAAAGTATGCGTTCTGGGCGCCCGTCTCCTTGATGCGTGCGTCAATGGCCGCTTGCATGCGTTCCCAGATCGCGTAGCCGTAGGGACGGATCACCATCGTGCCTCGTACCGGTCCGTTGTCCGCCATCTCGGCCTTGGCGACGACGTCTTGGTACCAACGCGGGAAGTCCTCCGCTTGTGGGGTGAGGACACTTTGTGATGCCACGATTCTCCTTTGATGCGTGGCGCCAGCCTATCGAAGGCCCGAGTTAACTCTCGGAGCGATGTCGAATCCGCTCGATACGAGCTCGCGCCTGATTCGCGTCGTCGCCCTTTTCGTCGAGTAACAATGCCCGGTCCGCTGCGGCTTCTGCTTCGGCGCCGAGGTCCTTCGCGGCGAGACGCGCGTCGACGCCTTCGGCAGCGATCTTCTTCGCCTCATCAACGAGTGCCTCGACCATCTCGTCTTCGGGTACGACCCGGATGATCTCGCCTCGAATGAAGAGGTGTCCACGTTTCTTGCCCGCGGCAATTCCCAAGTCCGCGTGGCGCGCCTCACCGGGACCGTTGACGACGCAACCCATCACCGCGACTTGAATCGGGATGTTGAGTTCACCGAGGGCGACCTGTGCGTCGTTCGCCACTTTGATGACGTCAACTTCTGCGCGCCCGCAACTCGGACAAGCAATAAGGTCCAGACCCTTGCGCTCACGAAGGCCGAACACTTCGAGCAGCTGTCGACCGGCGCGCGCTTCTTCGACCGGGTCCGCGGTGAGCGAGTAACGCAGCGTGTCCCCTATCCCTTCTGCGAGGAGGGTCGCGATACCGGCGGTTCCCTTCAGCAATCCTCCGGGTAGTGGTCCCGCTTCGGTGACGCCCAGATGAAGCGGATGGTCGAACGTTTCTGACGCCAATCGGTACGCCGCAATCATCGTCGCGACGGAAGAAGCCTTCACCGATATCTTCACGTCGTGGAAGTCAACTTCCTCAAAGTACGCGAGTTCGAGTCGAGCGGACTCGACGAGGGCTTCGGGCGTCGCACCGCCGAATTGCTCGTAGATCGCGGGATGCAAACTTCCGGCGTTGACGCCAATGCGGATAGGAACGCCTCGATCCTTCGCCTCACTCGCCACGAGCTTGATCTCCTCGGGCTTTCGAAGATTGCCCGGGTTGAGACGAAGACCCTGCACACCCGCTTCGAGCGCGGCGAGAGCCATCTCGACGTGGAAGTGGATGTCCGCGACGATCGGCACAGGCGAGCGCGGCACGATCTGAGCGAGTCCCTCCGCGGCCGCTTGGTCATTGCACGTGCATCGCACAATGTCCGCACCGTTCGCCGCGAGCGCGTAGATCTGTTGAAGCGTGCCGTCGACGTCGGCGGTTTTCGTCGTCGTCATTGATTGGACCGAGATGGGGGCGTCGCCGCCCACCTTCACCGTTCCCACACTGATTTGGTGCGTCTTTTTTCGAGGGCTTAGAGAGGTTGCAGTGACGTCCACGCCACCATTCTGCCGTGTGCGAGCACCCCCGCAATCACCGCTACTGGAACGGGTTCGCGATGGGATGCACGATGTCGAGATACAGCGTGCTCGCAAAGAGCACCAAGAGGACCGTCATGAACATATAGACGAACGGTGCCAAGAGATTCACGTTGGCTTGATAGCGCGCACCGTGGCGGCTACGCAGTCGTTCGTAGGTCGCAATCGCGACGTACCCACCGTCAAGGGGCAACATTGGCAACATGTTGAGCACGCCGACGAAGATGTTGACGATCATCAAGATCTCGAGTAACACCGACGGTCCCGACTGCGCGCCCTGCACTGCGATTCGCACCACACCCACGATGGACTCGGGGCGATTGAGTTGATTGTGCGTGTTCTCAGCCGCGCTCGTCGACGCCACTTGATGAAAGAGGCTGGAGAACTCGCCGGGCGAAAAGACGTGCACCATCGCGTGCACCGCGAGCGAGAGCGTCGTGCCAATCTGAGCGAACGCATCGGGGAATGCCGCATACCACGATTTTCGAACGCTCAACTCTTGTAGCCCAACGCCGATGTAGCCCGCGTTCTTCGACAGCTGTTCACCGCTGACCTTGATGGATCCGCCCGCCACGGGCGTCGCGTGCAACGTCACTGTCGTGCCGTGGCGCACGACAGTGAGCGTGAGATTTTTTCCCACACTGTGGTGCACCTGGTTCACCAGTTCGTCAGGGCTGGTGACCCGCTTGCCGTCGATAGCTTCGATGCGGTCGCCGATTTTGAGACCGGCGAGTTGCGCCGCGTTTTGCTTGTGGCCCTGCCACGTCGTAAAAGCCGAGACCCCCACCGCACTCGAGGAGAACGAGCCAATGAAGGCCAGCGACGCGTAGGCAAGCACCAACGCCATGAGCAAATGCATAAGAGAGCCGGCCGACGCGAAGAGAACCTTGCGCGGATAGGTCGCCGATCGATAGGTCCGCTTCTCTTGTGCCTCGGGCAGGGGCTCGCCCCACGTCATTCCGGGTACTTTCACGTACCCACCGAGCAAAAGGGCGCGCACGCCATAGCGAGTGTCGCCGCGAGTCGTTGACCAGATGACCGGACCAAATCCGACGAAGAAGTCCGTGACCTTCATGCCCTCACGCTTGGCGACGATGTAGTGGCCGAACTCGTGACCCATCACCATTACGAAGATCGCGGCGATAACGACCGGGAGCGCCCATCCGCCCCAGAGCGTCAAAAGGGCGACGACGACTGCGACGCCCGCGAGAAACAGAATGAGGGAGCGTACCTCGGAAATCGCACGATCTTCCATCAAGCAGTGACCATACCGTGCGCCAGGCGCCTTGCGGTCGCGTCGTTGTCGAACAATTCATCCATCGTTGAGAGCTCACACGCCACATACAGTTCGAGCACAGCGGCAACAATCTCGGCGATGCGCGACCACGAGATTTGGTCGTTTAGGAAAGCCTCGACTGCGATTTCGTTCGCCGCCGACAACCATGCGGGCGCCGCACCCCCGAGTCGCGCGGCTTCGTAGGCGAGTTCAAGTGCGGGGAACGCCTCACGGTCCGGCGCTTCAAAGTCCAACCGCAGCGATGCGTGGAAGTCCATTCGTCCCCAACCTTGATCGAGACGCACCGGCGCGCCGAGACAGTACGCGATCGGTAGTCGCATGTCGGGTAACGACAGCTGCGCAATCACGGCGCCGTCGACGTATTCGACCATCGAATGGACAATGGATTGGGGATGCACCACGACGTCGACTCGCGGCGCTTCGATGCCAAAGAGCGCCGACGCTTCGAGTACCTCGAGACCCTTATTCATCAACGTCGACGAATCAATGGTGATCTTCGGACCCATGGACCACGTTGGGTGCTGGAGGGCTTCGAGCTTGCTGACGCGGGCGAGTTGCTCTTTCGTCTTGCCTCGAAACGGGCCGCCCGACGCCGTGAGGTGAATCATTCGAACATCGGGGTGACCGACGTTCGTCGAACCCGCCAGGCATTGATAAATCGCACAGTGCTCAGAATCAATAGGAAGGATGCTCGCTCCGGGCGTGTCGCGAACTTGCTGCACCAACGGCGCCGCGGCAATCAGCGACTCCTTGTTCGCGAGCGCCAGTCGCTTGCCTGCGGCGAGCGCGCTCAACGTGACGGGCAAGCCCGCGAAGCCAACCACGGCGTTCACGATCACGTCGCCACTCGTCGCAAGTTCACTCAGTCCTTTCGCGCCCACGACGATGTCGACATCCGAGCCCGTGAGGCGCTTCAATTCCTCAGCGTCACGATCGCTCACCACCCCAACATTTCGTACGTTGAACTCTTTGGCGATCGCGCCCAGTTCGGCCAGTCGCTGCCCACCCGCGATGGAAACCAGTTCAAAGGCGTCGCCGGCTTCACGTAGGACGTCCAGGGTCTGGGTTCCAATGGAGCCAGTTGCTCCGAGCAGCGCGACCCGAGTGCGCGAGGGCGACATGCCTAGCCCAGTTTGAGGAAGTGGGCGAGATAGTACGTCGTTGGAAGCGCGAACAGCAATCCGTCCACGCGGTCGAGGATGCCGCCATGACCGGGCAGCAAGTGCCCGAGGTCCTTGACTCCGAGGGTTCGTTTCACCATCGACTCGAACAGATCGCCTAGGGGAACGACGATGCAGATGGCCAGAGCGAACACGAGAGCACGCTTGTCGGTCCAGGGGTACATGTGTGGCAGTGCCAGGATCGCGACGGTAAAGGTGAGTAACGCTCCCCCGAGCGAGCCCTCGATGGTCTTGTTTGGTGACAACGCCTTGTTGAGCGGATGGCGTCCGAGCCATTTGCCAATGAACAACGCGCCAGAATCGTTGGCGACCGTCAAGATGATCGCCCCCATGAGGTACGCCAAACCGTGTTTGTTGGCAAAGGTGTTCGGTGAAATGATGAGCAGCGCGTAGGAACCGAGAACGCCGACCCACACGTAGACGAAGATGGTCGCCCCTAGGCCGTCAAGCACGTCAATCTTTGCCTGCGCGCTCAGGTACCACACGAATCCGAAAATCAACATCAGCACCGTCACCGCACCGTCGGCGCCCGCGCCCTTGTTGTAGGCGGCGACGCCAAGCGTGAGGACGCCGACGATGCCCAGAATGGTCGCGGGATGGGCCCCCACCTCACGGAATCCGGCATACGCCTCACCAGCGGCGAATCCGAGAACGACGAGCACCATGGCGGCGACCGGCAAGGTGCCCGCGAGAAAGACTGCAACAACCACCGCGGCGAGAGCAAGACCAGTGAAGGTCGCGAGCGTGATACTTCGCTGGGCGCTTTGGCGAACGGCGCGTCCCGCGAGTGGGTCGACCGTCAGACTCCGTCGGGTGCGCTCGGCACGCAACGGGGCAGGTCGGGGCGCCTCATCGAGGATCGTTTCCTCAGGAAGCTCCACCTCGTTCAACGTGAATTCCCAAGGACGCGAGTCGTCCTCACGCGTTTCGCTCGCGAGGATCGACGCATCAAACTGCTCTTCGTGGGCGACCCAGTCCGCTTCACCTTCACGCCACGCGGGTGCAGGAATCGCCGACCAGGGATCATCACGATCGGCGGCTTCGCGCGCGACCACGATTGGCACCTGCCCCGTTGGCGCATCTGTCCAGTGCGGCAGCAGCGTCGCGGGATCAATCGGGGCGACCTCGGTGACGACGTCGGCCGCTTTCTCGGCGCCGGTGATCTTGACGCGCGAGTCGGTCCTACTTACTACGGGCAATTGGCCGGTCGGCTCGCCCTTCGTGTCGGGTTTTTTAGACTTCAAGAAGTTCCTGCTCCTTGTGCGCGAGCAGCGCGTCGACCGCCGCCACTTCGTCCTGGGTCATCTTGTCGAGGACTTTTTCGAGACGCTCTATCTCGTCGCTCGAGAGCCCTTCTTCCTTTTCGAGATTCTCGAGCTCTTGTCGAGCGTGGCGACGGACCCCGCGCAGGGCCACCTTGCCCTCTTCGGCCTTGGTTTTGACGATCTTGACGAAGGCCTTTCGGCGCTCCTCGGTGAGGGCGGGAAAGGCCAATCGAATCACTTGGCCGTCGTTGGAGGGAGTCAATCCGAGGTCGGCGTTGCCAATCGCCTTTTCTATTGCAGCGATGGCGCCCTTATCGAAGGGTGAAACGACCAGGAGCCGAGGCTCGGGCACCGAGAAATTGGCGAGGCTCTTGAGTGCCGTTTCAACGCCGTAGTAGTCGATCATGAGGTTGTCAATCAATGAGGACGATGCCCGGCCCGTGCGCACGGCGGCGAACTCGGCCTTCACGTGCTCGAGGGCGCGAGCCATGCGTTCGCGCGTGTCCTCCATCACAAGGTCCACCAGTTCGTTCTCCATTACTTCACCAGCGTACCGACGGGCGCTCCGTCGAGGGCGAGCCCGAGGTTTCCTTCGGCCATCAGGTCAAAGACCCGTAACGGTAGGTGGTTGTCCTTGCAAAAGGTGATAGCGGTCATGTCCATCACGCGTAAGTCCCGTGCGATCACTTCGTCAAAAGAGATCTCGTCGAACTTCGTCGCCGAGGGGTTCGTGCGCGGGTCCTGGGAGTAGACGCCGTCGACCCCTCCGTGAGTGCCCTTCAACACAATGGACGCCTCGATCTCGGCGGCACGCTGGGCCGCGGGCGTATCGGTCGTGAAGTACGGATTTCCCATACCGGCGGCGAAGATGACGACCCGACCTTTTTCGAGGTGGCGCACGGCTCGGCGGCGAATATACGGCTCAGCGACTTGATCCATGCCTATCGCGGACATCACACGAGTGGCGCGTCCGTGCGATTCGATGGCGTCTTGGAGCGCGAGCGCGTTGATGACGGTGCCGAGCATGCCCATGAGGTCCGAGTTCGCTCGGTTCATCCCCGCCATGGCGCCCGTCGCCCCGCGCCAGATGTTACCGCCACCCACGACGACCGCGAGTTCGAGACCTCCACGCTCCATCGCGTTGGCGATCTCGCGCGCGAGAAAGTCAACGGTGGACGCATCAATCGTCTCGTCGCTCGCCGCGGACGCGAGCGCCTCGCCCGAGAGCTTCAAGACGACCCGACGCACGATTCGCCTAGCCGCCGACGACTACTTGGGCAAAGGAGCGAATGGTGGCACCATTCAAGAATTGTTGAACGGATTGCTTCTCGTCCTTGACGTAAGGCTGCTCGAGCAGGACACGCTCCTTGAACCAGCCATTCAGGCGACCTTCGATGATCTTGGGCAACGCCGCGTCGGGCTTGCCCTCGTTGCGCGATATCTCTTCGACCGTCTTGCGCTCGGCGTCCACCTCGGCGCTCGGCACGTCGTCACGTGACAGGTAGAGCGGCTTCGCGAACGCTATGTGTACGGCGATCTCGTGCGCCACTTCCTCATCGGCGCCCTGCACCACGACCGCGACCGCGTTCACACCACGTCCAGCTTGGTAGTGGTTGTAGGTTTCGACGACTTCGCCTGATTGTGCTTCGAGTCGATAGACGCGACCAATGGAGATGTTCTCCTTGAGTGTGGTGAGCATCTTTTCGATGCTCTCTTGAAACTGGGCGGTCGCTGCTTCACCGTCGGCGCACACGCGCGCGGCGATCTCATCGACGAGACTGACGAAATCCTCGGACTTGGCGACAAAATCGGTTTCGCAGCGCATCTCAACGATGGCGGCGACATTCGCGTTGCGAACAACCGCAACGGCGCCTTCGCCCGCTTCACGCTCGGCGCGCTTCGCCGCAGACGCGAGTCCCTGGACGCGCAACCACTGGGTTGAGGCTTCCATGTCGCCGTCGTTGGCTTCGAGAGCCTTTTTGGCATCCATCATGCCCACACCGGTCATCTGGCGCAGGGTCTGTACGTCTTTGGCGGTGATGCTCACCTTGATCTCCTCATTGAATCTGGTACGAACGAATTAAAGAGCGGCGCTCTCGCTCGCGGCTGATACCCAAGCAACGGGCTCGGGCTCGACGATTGGTGCCACGCTCGCGGGTACTTCTGGCGCCACGAATGCTTCGGGCACGGGCGACGGTGTTGGCGACGGCGTTGGGGTTGCACTCGGTGTTGGTGTTGGCGTCGGGGTCACCGCGCTGGCGTTCTTGGTGATGACCGGACGATTGGCGCGAATGAATCGACCTTCGCTGACGGCGTCGGCGATGAGTCGACACAGAAGCGCACCGGAACGAATCGCGTCGTCATTACCGGGGATCACGTAGTCAATGACGTCAGGGTCACAGTTCGTGTCGACCACCGCCACGACGGGCAAGCCCAACTTGCGCGCTTCGGTGACCGCGATGTGTTCCTTCTTGGTGTCGATGACGAATATGGCGTCAGGCACTCGGTCCAAGTTCGAGATTCCACTCAAGTTGCGGTCAAGCTTCTCGAGTTCGCGGCTGTGGCGAAGCGCTTCGCGCTTGGGCATGCTGTCAAAGTCGCCCGCACGCTGCATGCCTCGAAGTTCCACCATGCGCTGTACGCGTCCAGCGACCGTTGAGAAGTTGGTGAGCATTCCGCCAAGCCAACGCTGGTTGACAAAGGGCATGCCACACGCTTGCGCGTAGTCCGCGATGGGACCCTGAGTCTGCTTCTTGGTACCGACGAACAAGATGATGCCGCCCTCGGCGACGAGGTCTCGCACGTAGGCGTAGCTCTGTTCAATCCCCGCGAGAGTCTTGCGAAGATCAATGAGATAAATCCCGTTGCGCTCACCAAGGATGAAGCGACGCATTTTGGGATTCCAACGTCGGGTCTGGTGCCCGAAGTGCACGCCCGAGTCCAACAATTCCTGCAAAGTGACGAGTGCCACGCTAGTTTCCTTCCGTTCGGTTACTAGGACCCTGTAGTGCACCCGAAGGCGACCGCACGAAACCACAGGGACATATCGAAACTCACCCGCCGTGGGAGAGCCAAACCATGTTAGTCGTTGCGCGCCACTATCCCCGAGGGTGCGTCTCGCGGTGCACTTTTTGCAGTCGGGACTTCGAAACGTGCGTGTAGAGCTGGGTTGTGGTCAGACTCTCATGCCCGAGTAACTCCTGGACGACGCGCAGGTCCGCACCGCCCTCCAAGAGATGCGTGGCGTAGGTGTGGCGCAGCGCATGCGGGTGTACGTGGCCCCTCGCGACCCGATTATCAAGGATTCGACGTACGTCGCGCACCCCCAGACGGTTTCCTCGACGGTTAAAAAACAGCGCTTCTGGGGGCGAATCGTTCACCATCACGTCGTCCCTGGCGTCCTTGATCCATTCGCGCAAGGCGTCGAGACCCTTGCGATGCAGGGGTACGAGACGTTCCTTTCGTCCCTTGCCCATCACGCGAAGGAGGCCTTGGCGAAAATCGACACTTCGCAGATCGAGGTCACAGAGTTCACTCACGCGCAGTCCCGCGCCGTAGAGCACTTCGCAGACCGCTCGATCGAGCAATGCCCACTCGTCGTCGCCCCAGTCCTCGTCGAGGAGATGGTCAAGCTGTTCGCGCACCACGATGGTTGGAAGTTTCGATTTCGCACTCGGCGCCGACAACCGTTGAGCGGGACTTTCGCCCAGGACCTCGCGTTCGACCAGCCACGAGAAGTAACTGCGTAGTGAAGCGCGCCGACGGATGATCGACGTGCGTTGGTCGCCCTTCTTCGTCAGATGAGCGAGATACTCACGCAACGTCTTGGTGGTCACGTCGCTCGGACTCGCCGACCCACGAGTCGTCGCCCACTGTACGAAGGCGTCGAGATCACTGATGTAGGCACGAATCGTCGCGGGACTTCGATTATCGACGAGCAAGGTCGACGCGTAGGCGTCGAGTCGCCACTGCGTTGCGTCGCGCGCCGGTCCCTCGGACTGCATCCCCCAAGGCTAGCGACAACGTGGGCAACGCTGGAGTACCTCGGTAGTGTTGGTCATGGTTCAAAGGGAGGCCCCATGGCTCGAATACTGATCGTCGAAGACGACGACCACATTCGCACGGCTCTTCGCCTCATGTTTGAAGGTGAAGGTTTCGACGTCGACGACGCTCCCACTGGTGAGGTGGGTGTCGCGCTCTTTGCTCGCATGGCGGCCGACGTCGCGATCGTTGACGTCATGCTGCCCGGTATGTCGGGCTTCGAGACCTGCCAACAGTTGCGTGACGTGAGCGACCTGCCCATCGTGATCGTCTCGGCACGCGACGAAACCGTCGACGTCGTGCTCGGACTCGAGTCGGGCGCCGACGACTACGTCACCAAGCCCTTCGTACCCGAAGAACTACTCGCACGCGTGAAGGCGCACCTTCGACGCCGGCCCGATAAAAGTGCCAAGGCCTTCACGCTGGGCGAACTCCAGGTGGTCCCCGATGAGGGCGTCGTGCGTCATCGCGACGGCACCGAACTGCATCTCACGTCCACTGAGTTTCGATTGCTCACCGACCTTGCCTCGATGAACGGGAAGGTCTTGTCACGCGAAGACCTGCTCGAGCGAGTGTGGGGCTACGACTACTTCGGTGACAGTCGCCTCGTCGACGTGCACATTCGCCGTCTGCGCACCAAGATCGAGCCTGACCCCGCCAATCCCACCTATCTCGTCACGGTACGAGGCGCCGGATACAAGTTGGTTCTTTGATGCGTCGACGAAGTCTTCGACTTCGCCTGCTCGTGACCTTCGGTCTTGGCGCCTTTCTTTTAAGTTCAATCTTCGCGTCGCTCACCTACCTCGGGGTGCGCCACGTGCTCGTGCACAATCAACAACAAGCCGACCTGCAGCAGAGTTACGAGAATGCTGCGCTCATACGCAGCACGCTCTACACCTCACCGCCCGAACTACCCAAACTCTTGAACTCGATTCAAAGTGCGACCCAGTCCAACGTCCTCGTCCAGACGCACCACCAGTGGCTCTCGAAGAGTTCCAACGCCGCGACCGCCGACGTATCGAGCGCCATCATCGCGAGCGTTGACGCAGGCCACGCAACGGACCAAGCCATCGAGCTCGACCGTCAGATCATCTTCGTCGTGGGAATCCCGGTACCGGCAGTTGAGACGCAGGTGTATGAAGTCTTTCAATTGAAGAACCTTGAGCACACCTTGAGCGTCCTGCTGCTCTACATGGGTGCGGGCGCGATCATCACGACGCTGATCGGCATGGGCGGAGGACTCTGGGTGACGCGACGTGCTATTCGTCCCTTGCTCGAAGTTTCCGAAGCCGCCGCGCTGATCGCCCAGGGAGAACTTTCGACCAGGCTGGTGGTCACCCGCGCTGACGAGGAGGTCCAGCAGCTCACCGAATCGTTCAACTTGATGGTCACCAGACTCGTCGAGCGCCTCGAGCGCGACGCGCGCTTCGCGAGTGACGTCAGCCATGAACTGCGCTCACCGCTCACGACCCTCGCCACGACCGCGTCAGTCCTGCAGCAACACCGTGACGAACTCTCCCCCGCGGGGCAGGAGAGTCTCAATCTCTTGCTCGCCGACCTCTCGATTTTCCAGGCGCTCGTTGAAGACCTACTCGAAATGGCGCGCAGTGACGCGGGGGCGGTACCGCTCACGATTGAGACCGTCCGAGGCGTCGAACTAGTCCGCCAGTCGGTGCGATCTGCGTCGCGCCGCCACGGACTCGACGAACCACCGGTGTTGCTCGAGAGCGGGCTCGGTGAGCCCCTCGTCGAAGTGGACCGCCGCCGCTTCGAGCGGGTCATGACGAACCTCATCGACAACGCTCACCGCTACGCCAACGGCGCCGTCGCCGTTCGCCTCAGCGTCGTGGGCGGACATTTCGCGGTCAACATCGACGACGACGGCTCGGGCATCGTGCCCGAGGAACGCGAGCAGGTGTTCGAGCGGTTCTTTCGCGGGCGCGCTGCCCACGATCGCGGGATCGCTCGGGGCACAGGTCTCGGACTCGCCCTCGTACGCGACCACGTCAACGCAATTGGCGGGACGATTTCAATACTCGAGAGCCCCGAAGGGGGCGCCCGCTTCGAGATCCTATTGCCCATTGTGAGCGAGCATCCGTGAGGCGCGCCGTCAAGCTCGTGGTCGCATGTGGTGCCGCGCTGGTGCTCGCTGGTTGCACGCTCGTGCCCACCGCCCAATCCCCGTCGACGATCGCGAAGAATCAGGTCGGCTTTGAGTTGCAAAACAAGACCATTCCCGGCACGAACAACGGGCGCGTGCGCTTCTTGATCGAGCCCATATACATCGTCGACGCTTCTGGGCACCTTGCGCCGTCGAGCCGCCTCGTCGCGTCCCCAGTGACGCTCGCCTCGGTGTTACGCGAACTGCTTCTTGGCCCCACGCTGATTGAGAGTTCGGCCGGCTACTCGAGCGCGCTGCCCAAGGACTTCGTCTTAGTGAGCGCCACCATCTCGAACAAACTCGGGTTGCTCGACATCGCGACGCCCTTGAGTTCGTTGTCGCGAAAGGACCAGATCCTCGCCCTCGGCCAATTGGTCTTGACCGCCTACGGGGCCGGGGCCACCTCGGGCATTGAGATCACCGTGGCGGGCGCACCGACGACGTCGCTCTTGCCGAGTGGTGCCAGAGCACTGATCATCACGCGAAGCGACTTCGCGTCGCTGCTGAACGCCTAACGAAGGCGCTCTGGGCGAAACGCCGGTGCGGCACTCCAGAGATGCTCGAGGTCGTAGTACTCACGCGTGATCTCGTCAAAGACGTGCACGATGACGTCGCCGTAGTCGAGCGCGATCCACTGGGCGCCGTCCCAGCCTTCGACGTGGACGGGCGACGTGCCGGGGCGCAACGCACAACGTCGCTCAATCTCCTCGGCGATGGCGCGGACCTGACGATCGGTTCGTCCGGCCACGATCACCAGAGCGTCGAAGGAGTCGACGAACTCACGTAGATCCAGCACGACCGTGTCGAGACCCAACTTCTCGTCGGCACCCTCGAGACACGCATCCACGAGCTGGGCGACGAATGTGTTGTAGGGGCCGCGAGACATCTCGCCGCTCGCGCGCAACTCGCTCAGTGGACCACTCCGAGCACCACGAGCGCTGCCGCAAAGGGCACCACCAACGACGCGACACCGATAATGGCGTAGCGCTGCCGCAGTCGTCGAAGGTCTTGACGCCGGAGGGGCGCCGGCTCCAGAATCGTCAGTCGCGACGACTGCGTTTCGGATGCTTCGAATATACGAACTGCCATTGAACCAAAACTCTATCCCTGGAAGCTTTCGTAGAGCGGAATGACTGATTCGGGCACGAATTTCCTTAAGTTTTCAGCAGAATTTGAATTCTCGCGGATGAACGAACTCGACAGATCGACCGGTTCCATTGCAATCTCGTAACAATTCCAACCGGGCGATATCGCCTTCGATCCACCTGGGCGAGGCACGACACCGACTCGAACGAGATCTTGCAATTGCGTCGCGTCGTGCCAGCTATCGATTTGACCCACGAGATCGGCGCCCACGATGACGTCCACGGCGTCGAACTCCTCAAGGAGTTCACGGACAGTGTCAATCGTGTAGCTGGGACCCTCGCGAATGATCTCGCGGTCGCTCACGCGCACCAGGTCCAGTCCCGCGAAGGCGGCGTTCGCCATGGCGAGGCGTAGTGGCGCCGGACGCACCGGGCCAGTGGCGCTCTTCAGATACGGGTTTCCCGCCACCGTGACCTCGATGCAGTCGAAATTCTGCGTCGCGGCCGCCGCGCGCAGGGCGGCGACGTGCCCGAAATGCGGCGGGTCGAAGGTGCCTCCGAAGAGACCAAGACGCCTGGGGGTCACTACTAAAGCCTACGTGGCAGCGGCGAGTTCTATGGAAAAGACCTGCACCATTAGAATTAGCAAATGGCGACGCCGAACCAGAACTGGAGCGTGAGCTCATGGCGAACTCGTCCGATTCGCCAGAACCCGACGTGGCCCGACCTCGAGCATCTTGCGAGCGTCGAAACCGAGCTCTCGAGCAAACCTCCGCTGGTCTTCGCGGGCGAAGCACGCCGCCTTCAGACGAATCTCGCCCACGTGGCGAACGGCGATGCTTTCCTCCTCCAAGCCGGTGACTGCGCGGAGTCGTTCTACGACGGCTCGGCGGACGCGATTCGTGACAAGTTGAAGGTCATCTTGCAGATGGCGGTCGCCCTCACCTACGCCGCGGGCGTGCCGGTAATCAAAGTGGGCCGTATCGCGGGCCAATTCGCCAAACCACGCTCCGAGGAATTCGAAGACGTCGACGGTGTTCGTCTCGACATCTTTCGCGGGCACATCGTCAATGACGAAAAACCCGACGCCACGTCCCGACGCCCCGACCCCGATCGCCTCCTTGGCGCCTACCACCAGAGTGTCGCAACACTCAACTTGTTACGCGCCTTCACGACGGGTGGCTTCGCCGCGCTGAGTCGGGTGCACGCGTGGAACCAGGAATTTGTCGCGAACTCGCTCGAGGGCAAGCGCTACGAGGTGGTCGCCGACGACATCGAGCGAGCCCTGCAGTTCATGAGGGCCTGCGGCATTGACTTGCACGACGACAACGCATTGCAGTCCGTCGAGTTCTACACGAGCCACGAGGCGCTCATCTTGCCCTACGAACAAGCCCTCACACGCCAGGACTCACTCACCGGAGACTGGTACGACTGCTCGGCGCACATGCTGTGGATTGGCGACCGCACGCGCCAGCTCGACGGCGCGCACGTTGAGTTCTTGCGAGGTGTCGCTAATCCCCTAGGGCTCAAGGTCGGGCCGAGCGTGACGAGCGAGGAATTGATTCGTCTCGTCGACGCACTCAACCCCGAGAACACGCCAGGACGCTTGACGTTGATATCGCGCATGGGACACCAACTCGTGCAAGAGAAGCTCCCGCCGCTCATCGAGACGTTGCGCCACGAAGGAAGGAACGTGTTATGGACGTGCGATCCCATGCACGGCAACACCTTCAAGGCATCCGGTGGTCAAAAGACGCGTCGCTTTGACGACATCCTCGCTGAGGTCGCGCACTTCTTCGCCGTGCATCAATCATTGGGCACGTGGCCGGGCGGGCTGCACATTGAACTAACCGGTGACAACGTGACTGAATGTCTCGGAGGTGGTTCGCGCCTGAGCGAGAGCGATCTGTCGACCAACTACACCAGCATCTGTGATCCCAGGCTCAACGCAACCCAGAGTCTGGACATGGCCTTTCACGTCGCGGAGTTCTTGCAGAACTACTCAGCCGCCAACGGAGCGCGATCGTTGTAGCGAAGTAGGCGCTTGCCGCGTTCGGAGAATTCGATCTCGGTCATCGAACAATTCTCGGTTCGCAGCCGCATTCGCGTTTCGGGCGCAAGGTCAAAGAGCATCTTCATCGCCTGTTCGATGACCCCGCCGTGCACGACGAGAACGACGAGTTCACCGCGATGCTGGGCGACGATTCGGCGAAGCGCGCGTTCACAGCGTTCGTAGAACCCGAGCCACGATTCGCCTCCGGGAGCGACCACACGAGAGGGGTCCGCGTCCCAATCTGGCTCTCCGTAGGTCGCGATGACTTGTTCCCAGGACATTCCGTCAGCATCGCCGGGCTGAAGCTCACAGAGTTCCTCGTCGAGTTCGACAGCCAGGTTGGCGATGCCTGGCGCGAGGATGGCGGCGGTCTCGACCGCTCGAGACAGGGTCGACGAATAGAGCACGCTGGAGGTCATCAGCTCGCGCGACATCAAAAGCCGCTCGAGCAACGCGGCTGCCTGCCGGCGACCGAGCTCAGTGAGTCCGCGGCAACCGAGCGGTCCACCGAAGACACCTTCCTTGTTGCACGTCGCCTCGCCGTGACGAATCAAGACGAGCCGCGTACCCGACGCGGGCACTCCGGACGTTCGAAATCCTTCAGGCGGTTCGGGGTGTGTCGTCACGAGAGTTCGCCGACGAACGCCTCGAGTTGGCGTAGCGTGCGACATTCGATGACTCGCTCACAGTACGGGGCGTACTGATTAACGATCGAATCGCCACTGTTCCAGTAACTCGTTGGTTCGGGATTCAACCAGTAGACGGCCTTAGCGCGATATTTCAGGTCGGCGATGATTTCGGCGTGCGCTTGGTGGTAGTTGTTGCGCGCGTCACCGAGAATGAGAATCGTCGAGCGTCGCGTGATCTGGTCGGCGAATCGTTCATGGAAGCTAAGGAACGCTCGGCCGTAGTCCGAGTGACCGTCAAAGGCGATGACGTCGGCTTCGGCATTGATTCGCGCCACCGCGTCGGCGGGGTCGTCGACGCCCTCGAAGAGATGGCTCACTTCGTCCAGACCGTCGACGAACACGAAACTGCGAACCTTGGAGAATTGTGAACTAATCGCGTGCACCAGATGCAGCGTGAATCGAGCGAACGAGGCGACCGATCCAGAAATGTCGGCGATGACGATGATCTCGGGTTTGGCGGGACGCGGCGGTTTAAATCGCAGGTCGATGGGCACGCCGCCGGTCGAAAGACTGCGACGAACGGTGTGTCGCAAGTCCACGGGGCCACGGTGACGTCGACGACGTCGACGAGCGAGACGAACGGCTAACTTGCGACTCAAGGGACGAAGGGCTCGCTCCAACTGGGCCATCTCGTCGCGGTTCGCGTGCATGACGTCCAAATCTTCGGGCAACGGTTTACGAACCGACTTCGCGAGCGCCTCGGCACCGCGGTCCTCAACCAAACGCTCCCTGATCTCGCGTTCAATCTCCGCCTTGAGCGACTCGATGCGGGCGTGCGCCTCATCGTGACTGAGCCGCTCGACGAGGGCGTCGTCACTGCTCCCTTGGCCCATACTCTCGCTCAGACGTTGTTCGAGCGCATCGAGTTCGAGGTTCCGCAGCGTTCGATAGAGGTAGTACGTACCGCCCACGGGACGACCCGGCTCCATACCGGCGTAGCGCGTCACGGCCTCGCTCGCCGCGAGTCGCATCGCGTCGCGGTTCTGATCGCGCAACGCTCGAAAGAGAAGATCCGTGAGTTCCTGCGCCGACATCGACGACGACGCACCGCCACCTTCACCGCGCGACTGTCCGGGTCCCGTTGCTCCTGACGCACCCTGTGATTCTTCGTCGCCGCTCAACTCGTCGAGCAGATCGTCGAGCGACTCGAGCGATCGAGTCGCGAAGTACACCTCAAACGCCGTAGAAAACACCGCTAAGTGATCCCCATCTTTCACGAGCGTCGCCGCGAGTGAACTCTTCATCAGCTCGCGGTCGGACATGTCGATTGCTTCCATGGCCCTCGCGGCGTCGACGTGTTCGCTCATCGAGACTGGTATGCCCGCGGCGCGAAGTTCGCCGATGAAGTCGCCGAGCAGATTAAGCAACGGGCTTCGAGCGACCGAGGAGTTCTTTGGTGGCCCGCTCTATGTCGGACTGATACTTCAACAAGATGTGCAACGTCTCGGCTGCGTCCTTCTCACCAATCTCGTCGCGTCCGAGCACCACGAGCGTACGAGCCCAGTCCAGGGTTTCTGATACCGACGGCGCCTTCTTCAAATCCATGGTGCGAAGAGAACGAACGACTTGGGCGATTTGCTCAGCGAGGACCGCCGAAATCCCGGGCACACGGCTCACGATAATGTCACGTTCACGTTCGATCGTGGGATAACCAACGTACAGGTACAGACAGCGCCGCTTCAGCGCTTCGGAGAGCTCTCGCGTGTTGTTCGACGTCAAGAACACCATGGGGATCTGTTTGGCGCGCACCGTACCAAGTTCGGGAATCGACACCTGGTACTCCGAGAGGATCTCGAGCAGCAGTGCCTCGGTCTCGAGCTCGACGCGGTCCACCTCGTCGATCAAGAGCACGACCGGATCGGTCGCGCTGATGGCTTCGAGCAACGGGCGGGTGAGGAGAAATTCTTCGGCGAAAATGTCCTCTTCGAGATGCGCCCATTCCTCGGCGGCGCCTTCGGGTCGACCAGCTTGGATACGCAACAGTTGCTTGCGATAGTTCCATTCGTAGAGGGCCTTTGATTCATCGAGGCCCTCGTAGCACTGCAGGCGAATCAACCGGGCGCCAGTGGCATCGGCGACCGCCTTTGCGAGGGCCGTCTTTCCCGTGCCGGCAGGACCTTCGACCAAGACGGGCTTGGCGAGTCGGTCCGCCAAGAACGTGACCGAGGCGATTGACTCGTCACTCAAGTAATCGTTCTCCGCGAGCATCTTCTGGACTTCGTGGGGCGACTCGAATCGCGGTGGCGGCACGTGCACTAACCCGAGTCGCTTCGCGAGTTCTTGGCGAGGATCGAGGGCGGTCATCGGATTTGACCTTCGCCGCGTACGACCCATTTGAGACACGTCAATTCGCGAAGTCCCATCGGTCCTCTCGCGTGCAACTTCTGGGTCGAGATGCCCACTTCACCGCCCAAACCAAGTTCGCCACCGTCAATGAATCTCGTCGAGGCGTTGACGAGCACGGCCGCGGCATCGACACGACGAATCCACGTTTCAGAGCGGGCGACGTCCTCGGTGACGATTGCTTCACTGTGACCGGTGCCGTAGCGTGCGACGTGCGCCACCGCTTCATCAAGCGAATGCACCACCTTGACAGCAAGGATCAAGTCGAGGAACTCATTCTCGAAATCTGATTCGCTCGCGTGGATGGCGCCGGGCAGTATCGCAAGGGCTTCGTCGTCACATCGGTACTCCACCTCGGGCATCACCTCAATCAGTGCGGGAAGAAACGCGGACGCAATGCTGTCGTGCACCAGAAGCGTTTCGGCGGCGTTGCACACCCCCGGACGCGAGGTCTTGGCGTTGTGCACGATCGCGAGAGCCTTATCAAGATCGGCGAATTCGTCCACGTAGATGTGACAATTCCCGTCGCCGTCGAGGACGTAGGGCACGCGGGCGTGCTCTCGCATGGCCTTGATCAAGCTGGGTCCGCCACGCGGGATCAAGCAGTCCAGCACGCTCGTCATCTGCATGAAGGCAACCGCCGCCTCATGGCTCGGATCCTCCACCAGTGCGACCGCGTGTTCTGGCAGCCCCTCCTTCGCGAGCGCCTCGTTCCACAGGCCCACGATGAAACGATTGGTGCGCATCGCTGAGGACGATCCTCGCAAATACGCGGCATTCCCACTTCGAACACACAATCCGGCGACGTCGCTCGTCACGTTCGGTCGATTCTCGTAGACGACACCGATGACACCGAGTGGCACGCGAACGCGCTCGACTCGCAGTCCGTTCGGTCGGACGTTGCGATCGAGCACCTCAAAGAGAGGGTCGGGAGCGGCGGCAATCTCTCGTAGCGCTGACGCCATTGCCTGCACGCGCGCTGGGGTCAACAACAGCCGGTCTCGTCCCGCGCCAGATTCAACGTACGCGTCAACCTCAATCGCGTTGACCGCGATGAGTTCGTCTTGAAGTTCCTCGAGGAGGTCCGCCACTCGTTCCAGGACGGCTTGGCGTTGTTCGTTGGACGCTTGTGCGAGGGCCTTTGATGCCTCACGGACGCTGCGTCCTTGCGCCGCTAGATCATCAATGGTCATGCGACCAGCGTAATGGAAGCCCCTACGCTCGTCGGAGCAGAACAAGATCGTCGCGGTGCACCATCACGTCGTCGCCGTCGCGCCAACCCTCCGCGCCCGCGCGGACGAGTCCCTTGGCGACGATTTGACCTTCGGGACCCTTGATGTCGACGGCGTCGCCGTCAACGAAATCGCCTTCGACTGAGGTCACCCCAACGCGAAGCAAACTTCGTCCGTCGTTCTCCAACGCCGCGAGGGCGCCCTCGTTGATGAACACCACACCTCGACTCGCGACCGCAAAGGCAATCCATGATTTACGCGCGGAGAGTCGCTCTGCGCGCGGATGAAACGTCGTGCCGAAACCGGTCTTCTCGCGCAATGCCTTTTGCAACGGGGTCCTCGCTCGAGCGGGCGCGATCACCGTCGTGATCCCCGACCACGTTGCCATACGCGCGGCCGCGAGTTTGGACGCCATGCCTCCACTACCTACCGCGGATCCGCTCGTGCCCGCGACTTCGACGAGGTCCGTGTCGATGGCGCTCACTTCTTCGATCAAGGTCGCTGACGGGTCGAAACGCGGGTCCGCCGTCAAGAGACCGTCCGTGTCGGTGAGCAGCACGAGATGACTTGCGCCAACGAGGTTCGCCACCAACGCCGCCAAACGGTCATTGTCCCCGAAACGAATCTCCTCGTCGGCAACCGCGTCGTTCTCATTGACGATGGCGACCACGCCAAGCGCGTGCAGGGATTCGAGGGTCCCTCTGGCGTGAAGGTACTGACCACGATGCGAAAAGTCGAGTGGCGCGAGCAAGACCTGACCAACGGCCGTGCCCACTTCGGCGAAGGCGTTTCGCCACGCATGCATGAGAAGCGGCTGACCAACGGCGGACACCGCTTGGAGCGTGGCGGCGTCGGTGGGCCGATCCATACCTCCGCCCACCTCCGTCCAACCCGCGGTGATGGCGCCCGACGTCACCACGATGACGGTCCAACCTTGCTGTTTGAGTTGGACGACATCAGCGGCGATGTTCACGAGGACGTCGTAGTCGACGCCGCCCGTCGAATCGGTCACCGAAGAAGTACCGAGCTTGACGACCACGCTCATGGTCATGCGTCGTCACCCAGGTCGAGGCGACCGTGTCGAGCCAGACGTTCACGACGTGTTGCGCGATGATGATCACCACGGTCGAGTCCCGCTCCAATTTCATCGCGCCACCACTCAAAAGAGAGCGGTCCAATGGTCACGATGTCACCGTCGCGCACGCCCGCGCGCGTCAGCATCCGATCGACCCCGAGGGCCCGGAGGCGTCGTACGATCTCGGCGAGTGCTTCGTCGTCGGTGAGGTCTTGAAAGCGGACCGCGCGCGACGCGGGACGACCCTCGACACTCCAAGCGTTCTCGCCCACCTTCACCACGTTGATCTCCTCGGGCAGAGGTTGATGGACAACGACCACGTGCTCGAGTTGCCCTCGTTCCTCTGCGCGCACGGCGAGCACGAGGGCTGCCAATCGTGCCACCAACTCGTCGATGCCTTCGCCCGTCACCGAGGAGATGTTCAGCACGCCGTCCATCTCGTAGGCGGCGACGTCATCCTTCGAGCCAACGACGACTCGAGGACGCTCTAAGAGGTCAGCTTGGTATTCACCCAACTCACCCAACAGCACCTCGAGTTGCTCTTGAGGCGGGGACGGCGCAAATTCCGAGAGGTCCAGCAAGACGCACAGGACCCGGGCCCGTTCGACGTGTCGAAGAAAGTCATGTCCGAGGCCTCGACCTTGGGCGGCGCCCTCGATGAGTCCAGGGATGTCAGCCATCACAAACTCAGTCGCGTCACCGCGTCGAGCGAGTCGTTGTCCAACGCGCACGACACCCAGATTGGGAACCAGTGTCGTGAAGGGATAGTCCGCAATCTTTGGTCGAGCCGCCGAGACCCTCGCGATCAGTGTCGATTTACCAACGTTCGGAAAGCCAATCAGGGCGACGTCCGCCTCGAGCTTGAGTTCCAAGTTGTACCAAGCTTCGGCGCCCACCTCACCTTGCTCGGCGAACGCGGGTGCGCGCCGCTGATTGGAGAGAAAACGTGCGTTGCCCTGTCCCCCGAGTCCACCTTCGGCCGCGAGCCAACGGTCCCCCGGACCCTTTAAGTCAACGAGCAATGCGCCATCGTGCGAATACACCATGGTGCCCACCGGCACCGCAACCGTGATGTCCTTGCCTCTCGAGCCGTGCTGGCGCTTCGAGGTGCCGTGCTGGCCGTCGGTCGCGCGACGAAATGGATGGTCGCGAAACCCGAGCAACGATGCTTGATTGTGGTCGGCGACGATCCATACGTCACCGCCGCGACCTCCGTCGCCGCCGTCGGGACCGCCCTTAGAGACGTGCGCCTCACGGCGAAAACTGACGCAACCAGCCCCGCCGTCGCCCGCTTTCGCGTGCAATTGAGCCGAATCGACGAAGGAGGACACTCGTCCATCCTAGGACCACCCTTGGAAAGCTAGGAGGTGAGGACGTCCAGTGCCTCGTTGAAGAGGACCGCGCGGCGCTGCACGTGATCGAGCGTCGTCGCCGGACACATTAAAGCCATGTTGTGAAACGGGGTGAACAAGACG
>Ga0302319_10002044_pt1 | contig 44211 bp, 32 predicted proteins | sample Bog_T0_2_FD_203319 | JGI IMG/M metagenome (GOLD analysis project Ga0302319, IMG submission 203319) | Peat permafrost microbial communities from Stordalen Mire near Abisko, Sweden - Bog_T0_2 | ecosystem: Environmental > Terrestrial > Soil > Wetlands > Peat | place: Sweden: Abisko, Stordalen Mire...
ACACCGTGGGACCGCCAAGATTGAGGCCGTTGAAGTCGTTGGGGGTGTAGTAATCGACAGCCTGTAATCCAGAATTTGTGCTTGCTATCTTTACCACGCTTTCACCAAGGGTGCTGGCACACCGAAACCGACGTAGATGTAGGCTTTGCCGGACGAAGGCTTGAACATGGCTAAACCGGGCCGCTGGTTCTCTTTTGCGGCCGTGACGGGCGAAGTAAACACGCTTGACAAATCATACGGCGAGTTTCCGTTGGGCGCTTCGATACCTTTATTGATGAGTACGGCGTGGAGGCGATACGTGTAGCCAGCACCGTTCGCCAGTTGGTGGGCGCTTACGGCGTACATCACGGGCGGCGTCACGGTGGTATCAATCACGGGCGTGCTGGTGATGCCACTCTGCGGAACGATGTTGCTGCAAGTGGCACCACCTACCGGCGGCAGCGCCGTAAACGGTATGGCGTATTCGCCGCTCTGGTTGAAGTTGAGCATCCAGCACTGCGTAAGCGAAAAGGTGTATCCAGAGGCGCTCAGAGTGTAGGTCCAAGTAAAAGCATAGACCGAGTTGTTCTCCGTAGCCACGAGGACGATGTTCTGCGTACCTGGGCAGCCCGACGTGGAGGCCATGGATACGCCCGAGAGATAGAGTGGCTGAGCGTAGACCAGCCCGTCGACCGCCCCGGTTGGCCCGCCCGGAGTCGGCACCAGGAGACCAAAATTGGCGCTGCCGGACACGGGAAACAGAGCTGGAATGAGAGTTGCCTCGTTGGGGTTTACGCCATCGCGTGCGTTGTCGTTGTGGTAGGTCCACACGCAGGGGTTGCTGGTGCCTGCGCACGCACCGGAAGTGCTCGGGTCAACGCTCTGCGCCCGGGTTACGCCGCCGGCGAGAAGGGTCAGGATCAGAGGGGTGCAGAGGTGGAGGAGTTGAATGCGACGTTTGGATGCCATGGCGCCTCTTATCGCGGTTCGAGCTTCGAACGGGGGCTGACTGCGGAACTCGGGCATCCAGAATGCCGCTTGACCGCATGGGTGTCAAGGGGAAAAGCGCTCTGGGCGCGGGATCCCCTTCAATCGTTTGACCCTCTGGGCCGCATTCCTTACACTTGAGGGTGTTCTCCGCTTGGCGCATTACCAATCCCGTGGAGGGTTTCCTGAGTTTACGATTGCGAGGTTCGATGTTGGCGGCTCTGTTGGGGCTGCTGGTGTCGCTGTGCGCGGGGCAGGACCCGGCTCCGCAGAACCAGCCTACACAGGACCAATCCACGCAGAATCAGCCAGCGCAGAGCCAGCCTACGCAAGACCAGCCGCCGCAGGACCAATCTTCGCCGAACCAAGCTTCTCCAGATCAGTCTTCGCCAAACCAATCTTCGCCGAACCAGTCGTCTTCCAAGGACCAGCCGTCGCCGGATCAGCCAGCGCCAAACCTGCCGCCACAAAAGCCGACTCCACCGAAGCTTCCGCAGAATCCGTTTCCTCAGGAGCGGTCTCCGATCGCGCTGGACAGCAGCGAGACGCTTTTTTCCGTGCTGACCGCGCTCAATACCTGCGGCTATGACCAGGACTTGACCATATCGGACGCGACCCGGAGCAACGTGCGGGCGGAAGTGCAGAGGGTGTTGGCGGAGTCGGAGGAAGCGGAGGCCGCGCGGACCGCGGTGTGCGAGTTCTATCAATCTCACACGGTCGAGAGGAATACAACGCGGAGCCTGTCTCCTTACATTTCGCTGGCGTTGTTCATGGACGGTCCGCCGCATTTTGCGCCGCGAGTGAAAGAAGAAGACTTGCCCCCGGATGCGGGTGCGATTGCGAATTTCGGAACGCTGCTGGAGCACTTCTACGAAAAGGCAGGATTGCACTCGATCTGGGAGCGGCATCGCCGAGACTACACGGCGCTGATGAATCGTTATCACGAACCGCTGGCCAAGATGGTATTCGATACCGAGATCTATTTGAAGCAGCCTTCGGCGCAGTACCTGGGGCGGAGGTTCACGATTTATCTGGACTTCATGGGTTCGACGAATGAAACCGACGCGCGGAACTATGGCGCGGATTATTTCGTGATTGTGTTCCCCGCGCCGAACGACAATTCGGGCGCGGCGCCGCGGTCGGCGCTGAAGATGGACCAGATTCGCCACACGTTTCTGCACTACGAGTTGGATCCTTTGGCGAGCAAGCACCCCACAGCCATCATGCGGCTGGAACCGCTGTTGCAGTCGGTGAAACGGTCCCCGTTGGAGGAGAGTTTCAAGACTGACATCTCGCTGCTGGTGACCGAATGCCTGATAAGGGCGATGGAGATTCGCCTGAGCGGAGACAAGCAGACGGCGGAGGCCATGCGGGCGCAGGCAGTGGATGACGCGGTGAAGCAGGGGTATATCTTGACGCGATCTTTTTACGACGAGGTAGTGGCCTTCGAAAAAGATCCAGTCGGCATTCGCGGAGCGTATAGCGAGTTTCTTGAGGGTGTGGACCTGAAGAAAGAAGAGAAAGCGGCCTCTGAGGTTCAGTTCGCGACTTCGACGGCGCCGGAGCTATTGCGGCTGTCGCGTCCGGAAGAGCGGCGAATGCTGGTGACGGCGGAGAAGCGGCTGGCGGCCGGCGATCCTAAAGGCGCGCAAGAACTGGCGCAGCAGGCGTTGGATAAGAAGATCGGCGACCAGGGGCGGGCATTGTTCATCCTGGCGGAAGTGGCGGTCGCCAACAAGAACCGGGATGGAGCACAGGATAATTTTCAAAAGGCCATTGAGTCGTCGAAAGATCCCAAGGTGATTGGATGGTCGCACGTGTACTTGGGAAGAATTCTGGATATGAAAGAAGAGCGCGACGCGGCGGTGCGGGAGTACAAGGCCGCATTGACCGCGGGCGGAGGATTGCCGGAGATCAAGGCCGCGGCGGAACGAGGGCTGCAGCAGGCATACGAACCTCCCGCCAAGCCGCAGCCGCAGTAACAAGAGCCCTCGCGGTTACAATGTGAAGTGCATTTACAATGCACGGGAGATGGCGGTGGTGGAAGTGGAATGAGCGCATCGCAGTTCAAGGAGAATCCATGAAACGAACAGCAATCATTATTGCAATGTTGGGAATATCAGCTTGGGGTTTTGGTCAGAACAAGCCTGCTGCGCAGACTCCGCCGGCCGGACAAACAGCGGCACCTGCGGGCAAGCGTCCACCGCAGGCGAAGACGCAGCCCGAGTTCGAGGCGTACAAGACGGCGGCGGCGTTGACCGATCCGGCGGCACAGGAGAAAGCGGCCGATGACTTCGCAACCAAGTTTCCCGACAGCGAGTTACGGTCCCTGCTCTACAAATCGGTGATGGGTTCGTACCAGCAATCCAATAACGCGGAGAAGTTGCTCGATATATCGCGGAAGATTTTGACTTTCGATGTGGACGATCCGCAGGCGCTCTTAGGCGTCGCCCAAGTACTCGCGGAGCGGACACGCGACACCGACTTGGATAAGGATCAACGCATAGCGGAAGCCAGAAAAGATGCGCAGCGTGCGCTGGTGACCGTGGATACGGACCTTCCCGCGGGTCTTCCTCCGGACAAACAGGACGTTTATAAGGGATACGTGCGATCGGAGGCTTACGCGATTCTAGGGACACTGGATTTCAACGCCAAGGCTTGGGCGGACGCGGAAGGAAATCTGAGGAAGTCGATTGAAGCCTATCCGCAGGAGGTGGATTCGATCGCGGTTTTCCGGCTGTCCGTGGCCCTGGATATGCAGAGCAAATATCCTGAAGCACTGAAGTATGCCAACCAAGCGGTGGACTTGACGAAGGCGGGCACCAATGCCGGAGACGCGGCGCGCAAGGAGAAAGACCGGCTGATCCAGTTGATCGGCGGCATCCCCGACGCGCCGGCGAAATGATGGGTTGGCCTTCGTTCTCTCGCGGCCGAACCCGGGCCGCGTCGCTTACGGCCGGGGCACGCGCGGCAGTGCAATCATGAAAGAACGCGAAATCACCGCGCTGGAAACGGCGTTAGGCTACTGCTTCCGCCGCCGGGGAGTGATCGAGCAGGCGCTTACTCATAGCTCGCAAGCGCGAGAACAGGAAGCTCAGCAGGCGGGAGAAAACAAGTATAGGGTCAACGACAACGAGCAGTTGGAGTTTTTGGGCGACGCGATTCTGGCACTGGTCACTAGCGAGGAGTTGTTCCATCGCTTTCCGCAGTTTCGCGAAGGCGAACTCTCAAAACTGCGCGCCCATGTCGTGAGCGAGCGTCACCTGATCCGGGTGGCGCAACGCCTGGAACTGGGGCACTATCTCCGACTGGGACGGGGCGAAGAGAAGAGCGGTGGACGGAGTAAGACGGCAATGCTGGTAGACGCTCTGGAAGCGATCCTGGCGGCAATCTACCTGGATGGCGGAATGGAGCCGGCCCGTGAACTGATCGTGCGGGAGATTCTGGCACCGGAACTGGAGCGGATGGAGCGCGAAGGCGGCAGCCTGCCGATGACCGACTTCAAGTCAGCCCTGCAGGAAACTTTGCAGGGATTGGGAATGCCGCAACCTTCCTATGTGATGGTGCAGGAGGCGGGTCCTGAACACAGCAAGACATTTACCGTGGAAGTTCGTCTGAATACAAAGAACGGCGGAGGCCAGACGGAATTCGTGGGACGCGCGCAAGGTTCCACCAAAAAGACGGCAGAGCAGGATGCAGCGCGGCAATTGCTGGCTTATCTGGCTTCGCGACCGCAGTCGGCGGGAACCAGGCTGACGCGGGGATCGCGATCGGACCGTAAAGTGGCTGGACAAAGTGAGTGAATGAGTTCCCCAGACGATCATTTCCCCGACGATCATCGCTCCGACGATCGCTCTTCAGACAATCGAAGAACCGCCGTGGCTGTTGGCACGGGAGTAACCGGCTCGTTGCAGTCGCTCCTGGGAACGGTGGTGGTCGCGGTATTTGTAATCACGTTCGTGGTGCAGGCGTTTCAGATTCCTTCTCCATCCATGGAGAATACGCTGCTGGTGGGCGACTACCTGCTGGTCAACAAACTTTGTTACGGAGGAGGCAGCTTTGGGGATTATTTCATGCCTTACCGCCGGGTGCAGCGCGGCGACATCGTGGTGTTTCATTATCCGGTAAACCCGGCGCAGCATTTTGTGAAGCGCGTGATTGGCGTGCCCGGCGACCGGGTGCGGCTGGTCAACAAGCAGGTATTTGTAAACGGAACTCCGTTGAAAGAACCCTACGCGCACTTCACCCGGCCGGCGAACGACTTGTTCCGCGATAGTTTTCCTCGGCTCGATGTCGCGCCGGGAGAGACTCCGGAGTGGTGGATACAGCTGCGCAAACTGGTCGAGGACGGACAGCTCATTGTTCCCGAGGGACATTACTTTGTGATGGGGGACAATCGCGACGATAGTTATGACAGCAGGTATTGGGGATTTGTGCCTCAGGTTAACATCATCGGGCGGCCGCTCTTGATTTACTGGTCGGTGCAGGATAGCGAAGGGGATGCAGCGGCACCGTCTTCGGTGAGTAGCAAGCTGTACCACTTTGCATACGCGGTAACCCATATCTTCCAGATCACGCGTTGGCACCGCACGCTGCGGCTGGTGAACTAAGCTTTCCGCGGTGGAGAACTAGACTGCCGGCGCGGCAATTGAAAAACAAGGACGGATGGACAACAGTGGCGAAAAAAGAGACCAAAGAGAAGAACGATGTCGAAGAAAAACCACGCGAGACTACGGTGGAGTTTCTGTCGTCGCTGGCCGCGGTGCTGGTAACGGGATTGTTCATCATCACTTTTGTGGTGCAAGCGTTTGAGATCCCTTCCAGTTCGATGGAAAACACGCTGTTGATCGGCGACCACGTCTTTGTGAACCGCATTCAGTTCGCCCCGAAGAGTTCGTGGATGGGGCCGCTGCTTCCCTATCGTGAGGTGCACCGCGGTGATATCGTGGTGTTTCTAGCGCCCTGTGAGCCGGGATTGTACGTGGTGAAGCGGATCATGGGCGTGCCCGGCGACCATATTCACCTGCGCAACGGCGTGGTGTATCGCAATGGCGAACAGTTGAAAGAACCTTACGTGATTCATTCCCAGGACTCGGCTTCCTTCCCGAATCCCTACCGCGACAACTTCCCCGCCGTGCCGCCATCGGAAAGCTATAACGTCTATCCCTGCTGGGAACCGGAGCTGCCGGCGCACATCCAGGGAGACGATCTGGTTGTGCCACCCGGTCACTTTTTCGGGATGGGCGACAACCGCGACGTGAGTCTGGACAGCCGCTACTGGGGCTTTATTCCGCAGGAAAACGTGATCGGGCGACCCATGTTCATCTATTGGTCGTTTGAGACGCCGGGTGACCAGTACCGCAAGACTGACTTCGGCGATCGCATTGGCTTTCTGGCGCACGTGGTGTTGCACTTCTTTGACGAGACGCGGTGGCGGCGAACGCTGCGAGTGGTGCGGTGAAGCTTCTCTCTTCCAGGGGGCGAGTAGTGACCGCGGCAGCCGTGATTCTGCTGGCACTCTTTCTCCTGCGTCCGGGTGTCTCGCGCCTCAAGGCGCGCATCACGAATTCCATCAGCCGGGCAGTCGCGCGTCCAGCGGAGATCAGTTCGGTTCACCTTCGATTCCTGCCACGGCCCGGGTTCGATCTGGAGAACCTGGTTATCTACGAAGATCCAGCATTCGGTGCGGAGCCGATGCTGCGCGCCCGGGAGGTTACGGCCGTAGTGCGGCTGACCTCGCTGTTGCGGGGACGTCTGGACATTGCGCGTCTGGAACTGACCGAGCCCAGTTTGAATCTGGTGCGCCGAGTAGATGGGCGCTGGAACTGGGAGGCTCTGCTGGAACGCACCGAGCGCACGCCGCTGGCGCCCACGGCAAAATCGAAGTCAGAAGTACGCCCAGGTTTTCCCTACATCGAGGCCAGTTCGGGCCGCATCAATTTCAAAGCCGGGCAGGAAAAAAAGCCATACGCGCTACTGAATGCGGACTTTGCCTTGTGGCAGGAATCGGAGAATACGTGGGGAGTGCGCCTCAGGGCGGAACCGCTGCGCACCGATATGAGTTTGAGCGATACCGGCTTGCTGCGGATGAACGGAACATGGCAGCGGGCGGGGAGCCTGCGCGAAACGCCCCTGCATTTCAGCCTGGAGTGGGACCAGGCGCAACTGGGGCAACTCACGAAGCTGGCGTCGGGAAACGACAAGGGCTGGCGGGGAGAAGTTCGGTTGGAAGCCACACTCAGCGGCATTCCGGCGGCGATGCAGGTAACCGCCGATACATCCATTCAGGATTTCCGCCGTTACGACATATCCAGCAGTGAGGGACTGCGGCTGGCAGTGCACTGTGATGGCAAATACAGCTCGATCGAAGGTGTGGTGCACGAGGTCTTCTGCACAGCGCCCGTGAGCGACGGCATGATCACGCTGCACGGCGATGTCGGGCTGCCCGGAGTAAACCAAGTCAGTCTATCCTTGAGCCTCGAAAGCGTCCCCGTGAGCGCAGTGGCGCAACTCGCCCGGCGCGCCAAGAAAGATCTACCGGCGGATCTCGCGGCCGCGGGAAGCGTGCAAGGCAATTTCGCAGTGAAAGAAAACGGATCATTCCCCAACGGACTGGAGTTTCACGGTCGCGGCGAGATTGCCAATCTTCGTCTGCAGTCGGCAATCACCAAAGCGGAATTCGCTCCAGGGAACATACCGTTCGTTCTGCGCTCGGACAGGGCCAGCGCTCTGGCTCCGTCGCAGCGCAAATCAGTCCGCCATTTGGACGCTGAGATTTTGCCGCCTCCGGATGAGCTGCGCGTCGAGTACGGCCCTTTCCCGATGGCGCTGGGGCGGCCGGTACCGGCGGAGGCGCGAGGTTGGGTGGCGCGGTCGGGCTATGGCATGGTTGTACGCGGAGATGGGGAAGTGTCGCACGCCTTGCGATTGGCCACATTGCTTGGCCTGCCGGCAATAAAGGCCAACGTCGAGGGCGTGGCGCAGATGGATTTGCAAATCGCCGGATCGTGGGCGGGAGACCTTTCCGGAACCTCTGCTGCTTTTGCTTTGCCGGAAGTGACGGGCACGGCGCAGCTGCACAACCTGCGTGCCACGGTGCGAGGAGTAAATGGGCCGATTGAAATCTCCTCGGCAGAACTGCTACTTGCGCAGGATGGAGCGCGAGTGGAAAAGTTAAACGTGCGGGCGGCCGATGCTCGCTGGACAGGCTCTATAACCTTGCCGCGCGGTTGCGGAATGCCCGGGGCGTGCCTGATTCGCTTTAATTTGAACGCCGAAGAACTTGGGCTGAGCGATCTCGATGAGTGGCTGGGTTCGCCGCCGAGCCGGCGACGGTGGTACCAGGTGCTGACCTCTGCGGAACCCACATCGCCGTTTCTCGAGAACTTGCGGGCATCGGGCAAGGTGAGCATCGGGCGCTTGCGGTTTCGTAGCATTGTGGCGGACCGGGTTTCCGCTGCGCTTGATCTGGAACGCGGGACACTGAAGATTTCAGAGTTGCGCGCGGACCTGCTGGGCGGAAAACACCGTGGCGAATGGCAGATAGATTTCTCGGCAGCCTCTCCACGCTACACCGGCTCCGGAACGCTGACAGGGATTTCACTGCAGCAGATGGCCGATGCGATGCACGATCCGTGGATTTCAGGAACCGCCGAGGGAACTTATCAACTCACGGGGTCCGGCACCGATTCCTCAGCATTCTGGGAATCGGCCGAGGGCGCACTGCAGTTCGATCTGCAGAACGGAGTCCTCTCCCACATTTCACTTTCAAGCGACGAGGGACCGCTGCGGGTCGCGCGCTGGCAGGGCCGGGCACGCCTGCGTGCCGGGAAGATCGAAATCGACAAGGGGAAACTGATTTCTCCTTTCGCAGCGTATGAAATCAGCGGCACCGCATCGCTAGGGCGGGTGCTCGATCTCAAGCTAACTCACGGCGCGGAAATGAAGCCGGATCGCGGCGGCGCGCTGGTTTATAGCATCACGGGCACCGTGGCGGAACCGCGTGTTGCGCTGACTTCGGCGCCGGAGACTCAGGCGCGGCTGAAGCCGTAGGCGCAGCCTGGCGCTACGGAACGTATCCTGCGCCGCGCAGAACTTTTCCGGGTAGCGCTCCTGTCATTTTGCTCTGGTCGATCACAGGCACGCCATTCACCAGCACGTAGTCCATCCCCTCGGAAAGTTGATTTGGATTGTCGAACGTGGCCAGGTCGCGCACGGTTGCAGGATCGAAGATTACGACGTCAGCCCACATGCCGGCTTTGAGAACGCCACGGTCCGTAAGGCGCAGCCGCTGCGCCGGCAGCGCAGACATTTTGCGGATGGCGTCTTCCAGCGTCAAAGCTTTGTCTTCACGAACGTACTTGCGCAGGATGCGCGGGAAAGTCCCGTAGGCGCGGGGATGAGGATGCTCCTGGCCCAGAATACCTTCGGGCGAAGTGCCGGACGAATCATTGTCGATGGCGACCCAGGGTTGCTGCAGCGCGAGGGTGACATCGGGTTGCGACATGCCAAAGACGGCGACGCCTGCGTAGGGATCGTCGATCAGGAAATCGAAGATGGCATCGATCGGATCTTTGTTCCAGAGCTTTGCGATCTCGGAGAGCCGCTTGCCCTGCAGCGGAAGCATCTTGGGATTTTGCACGACGCCGATCATGATGGCCTCGGGTCCGGGAATCTCTTGCCATTCGTTGTCCCAGTCGTTCGAGGGCGTGAGCATATCTTTGCGGATGCGTTCGCGAGTCGTGGGGTCTTTCAGCCTCTCGACAAGTTTTGCTGCACCGCCGTCGTGGGCCCACGGCGGAACGAAGGCCGAGAAATCGTTGAACCAAGCCGTGTAAGCGTAGGTATCGGCGGTCACGTCGGCGCCGGCGACGCGCGCGGCGTCGATTTTGGCGACGACCTCGGGCATGCGTCCCCAGTTATTCTTTCCGGCGACTTTGATGTGCCAGATTTCAACGGGAACGTGGGCCTCGCGTCCGATGCGCAGGGCCTCGTCAATGGCTTCGAGGATCGAGTTGCTCTCGTCCCGCATGTGGGTAGAATAAATGCCGCCAAACTTGCCGCCCTCGGCGGCGAGAGCGATCAACTCCTCCGTCTTCGCGTAGGGCGCGGGCGCGTATTCGAGCGCGGTAGAAACGCCGACAGTGCCGTCTTTCATGGCATCGCGCACCAGCGCTTTCATTTGCTCAAGTTGCTCCGGTGTGGGCTGCTTGTTGTCGTCGCCGAGCACCATGCGCCGGACCTGCGTGGCGCCGACATAGCTGGCCAGGTTGATGCCCATACCCTGCTTTTCCAGACGGGCGAAATACTGCCGGAAGGTACGCCAGTCGGGAGCGATGTGGTAGTGGTCGTAGCCGAGTCGATCGGCCTGGATGATGGCTTCGTTGAGCGGCGCGATGGAGCCTCCTTCGCCGGTGATTTCGGTCGTGATGCCCTGATAGATTTTCGAAGGCAGGCGCGGTTCGACGAGGATTGAGAGTTCGGACTGCCCGAGCATGTCGATGAAGCCCGGCGCCACCACCTTGCCAGCCGCGTCGATGGTTCGCTTACGGGATGCGGCAGCCAGATTGCCGATCGCAGCAATTCTGCCATCGCGAATGCCTACATCGCCGGAATACCACGGGGAACCGGTGCCGTCGATAATGTGGCCGTTCGTGATCACAAGATCGAAAGTAGAGGTGGCCGATTGCGCCGGCGACACAAGGGACGCGGCGAACAGTAGCCCGATCCCCAGCAACATTTTCAGTTTGTGAACCTTCATCGGTCTTCCTTTTTTATGAAAGCTGGACTGCAAATTTGTTTGATCGCGCCACTTCAGTTCTCGGCCACTGTCGCCCGACGTCTTGCGAGTGCACCCAGGACGATCCAAATTCCGAGCGCCAGCCATTCGTAAACCGTGAAGTGGCCGGGTACCGCTGGAACAACTTTCATCAGCATCATCGCGACGGCCACGAGCAACCCAAAGCCGGCAACCAACCATTCGGCCGCTGAGAGTTTCGACTGTCCCGGCAACGTTCCCGACCATCCCATACTAAGGTACGAGGCACAGGTCGCTGCCCATCCTATCGCGCAGGCGACCGAGCCCACCTCGGTAATCGGCACCAGTATGGCATCTCCCAGCAGCATACATGCGGCGGTGACGAGTCCAATGCTGAAAACTGCGACCGACGGCGTCTGGTGTTGAGGGTGGATTCGTCCGGCGCGTGCGTCGACCATACCCCGGCGCCCCAAGGCAAACAGCAGGCGGCTGGCGGCTACGAAATTTCCATTGAAGCACTTGAAGAGCGACAGCAGCGCCGCCGCCAGGATGATGTTGACGATCCAATGCGAACCCACGGCGCGCTGGAAAGCGACTGCGGTCATGAACTTTTCCCCGGTCAACTCGTGCCAGGGCGCGACAAACGCGACTGCGGCAATGACGAACGTATAAAAGAGAATGCCGACCAGGACGGCCATCCAGATGGCTTTGAGAAATCCCTGCCCGCGAAATTCGGGAGTGGATTCCTCCGCTGCCTTGCTTACGGATTCGAATCCGGTCATGAAATAAGGGACGACCTGGACTACGAGCAGGAACGAAACCAGCGGCGCGTGGGTAAAGAGCGGAGGAAAGTTCCGCGGCGATCCTCTGCTTACGCCGAGCGCGACGAAAACGACAAACAGCGCCAGCGTGCCGAAGGCGGTCCAGTTTTGAAAAGTCGCGCTAAGGCGGATGCCGCGATAGTTCAGCGTAGTAAGGAGCGCCGTGAGTCCGAGGCCGATGATGAGGTGCGGGAGGTAGACGGGCCGTCCGGCGATGCGGTACATCTCGATCGAGTCGAGCGAAGGGACGATATAGCCCGCGATGCGGCCCACAGCCACGGCCTCCCATGGGCAGACGATGAAGTAGGCCAGCATCATCATCCATCCCGTGGAGAAGCTGACGGGCCGGGAAAAAGCCGCTGCCGTGTAGGCGATTTCGCCCGCGGCATCGGGCATCGCAGCCACCAGCCTGCCGTAAACCCAGCCGATCGGGAACAGCAGCGCGCCGCCAATGGCGAAGCCTAGCAGCGCGCCCAGCGCACCGCCGCGCAGCAGCCAGTCGTCCATCACCACCAGCCAGCCCACGCCGACCATTGTTCCCCAGGCCAGCGTGAAGTAGTCCGTGAAGCGGAGTTTGCGGGCGAGATGTGACATGCGGACGAGTTCGATCCGGCGCGCGGATGGAGCGCGAATTATAAAGCATCGGAGGTGGGAGCGGGGCTACCTTGCACACCCGAAATCCGCGCCCTGCGTGGTAATATCGACAGTATCCTCGCATGATGCTGCAATCTGGAATCTGGGGCGGTGTCGTTCCTGTGTGCCCCTTTGTTGTCACGACCCGTTGAAAACTGATGACACCTTCGACCAATTTGCGTAAGCGCGTGCTCAGCGGCATGCGATCGACCGGCAAACTGCATCTCGGCAATTATGTGGGCGCGCTCGATAACTGGGTGCGCATGCAGGATGAGTATCAGTGCTTCTTCGAGGTAGCCGATTGGCATGCGCTCACGACCGACTATGCCGACACTTCGCGCGTAAAACAGAATTCGCTGGAGGTTGCGCTCGATTGGCTGGCGGCGGGGCTCGATCCGGAGAAATCCGTGATCTTCATCCAGTCGCACGTTCCGGCACACGCCGAACTGCACCTGCTGTTTTCCATGATCACGCCGCTGGGCTGGCTGGAGCGGGTTCCCACCTACAAGGAGCAACGGGAAAACATCAAGGACAAAGACCTGGGAACGTATGGGTTTCTGGGCTATCCCGTGTTGCAAGCGGCGGACATCCTCATCTACAAAGCCGACGTGGTGCCGGTGGGTGAAGATCAGGTTGCGCATGTGGAACTCACGCGGGAGATCGCGCGGCGCTTCAACGGCTTTTACGGTGGGCGCGGAAATGTCTTTCCGGAGCCGCAATCGCTGCTCACCCCCGCGCCCAAGTTGCCGGGCACCGATGGGCGCAAGATGTCGAAGTCTTATGGCAACACTATTATGCTGACGGATCCGGAACCGGTGGTGCGGCAGAAGCTGAAGACAATGGTGACCGACCCGGCGCGCGTCCGGCGCTCCGACCCTGGCAACCCGGATGTGTGTCCGGTAGGCGATCTGCACAAGATTTTCAGCGATCGCGCTACCATGGACAAGGTGAACACCGGCTGCCGGTCGGCGGGCATTGGATGCATCGAGTGCAAAAGCTGGGTGGCCGATGCACTGGTGCAACTGCTGGCCCCGATGCAGGAGCGGCGCAAGAAATTCGAGGAGAATCCGCGGCTGGCTTGGGATATTCTGGAAGCTGGCAGTGAACGGGCGCGCAAGGTTGCAGCTAAGACCATGGACGGAGTGCGCGACGCCATGGGCATGTCGCTTGCGTACGAATCGCCGGCGGCGGGAGATGGGAAGTAGGATGGAAGATAGAATCGTAACCTCGGCGGGCAACGCACCGGAGTCGCTCACGCCAGCGCTGGTTGCGATCGCGTCTACGCACACCAAGGCAGCCGAGAACTCGGCTGACAACTCCGCGAAGAAGGAAGAGAGCGATTCCCCTTTTGCAGTTTCGGTAACTGACGTCTACGAAGGCCCGCTGGACTTGCTGCTCGACCTGATTCGCAAACAAGATATCGATATCTATGACATTCCCATCGCGCGCATCACGGCGCAGTACTTGGCTTACGTGGAAAAGATTCGCGAGCTCGATGTGAATGTGGCGGCTGACTTTATTTATATGGCCGCGGTGCTGATTCACATCAAGTCGAAAATGCTGCTGCCCCGCGATCCGTCGGCCAAGGCGGAAGAGTTGGAAGATCCGCGCACCGAGCTGGTGAACCGGCTGCTCGAACATGAAAAGTTCAAATCAGCGGCGCAGATGCTCTTGCAGAAGCAGCAGATCGAAGATGCAGTGCTGACAAACCCGGCGCTCAAGGAATTCATGGATGCCGACGGCACCGAGCCGGAGATCGCTGCGGATGTGATCGATCTGGTCAAAACCTTTCAGCAGATTCTGGAGCGCGTGCGCACCCGGCCCGTGATCAATGTGGACGAGGAAACCGTTACGGTGGGCCATATGATTGATTATTTGCGGCGGCGATTGTCGCTCGAATCGCGGCCCATCCGGCTGAAACAGCTCCTGATGCGAGTGCCTTCGCGGCAGGCGCTGGTGTGCATGTTTCTGGCGTTGCTCGAAATGGTGCGGCTGCAGGCAATCCAGGTTCGTCAGGACCAACTTTTCGGCGAGATCGCGGTACGCAAACACATCGGGTTCGACGCTATCATGGCAGAGCAGGCCGCCGTGCGCGACGATTGGCGGTAGAAGAACAGTGTCCAGTGATCAGTGGCCAGTGAAAGCCACGGTTTACTGACCACTAGCCACTGACCACTGGCCACTTCTTACTATGAGTCTAAAAGCTCAACTCGAAGCCATCATCTATGCGGCGGAAACGCCGGTCACGCTGGAGCAGATGACCCAGCTTGTGAAGGACAGTGTTGTCGCGGCGGGTGCTGCCGATGATGCTGAGGTGAAGTCGCGAGTGCGCTTCAGCCTGGAGGAACTGGTCGGCGAATACGGCAGTCCCGACCATGGCATTGAGGTTCGCCAGGTGGCGGGCGGCTATCGCATGTCCACCAAGCCCGAGCAGCACGAAATGGTGCGCAGTTTCGCCAAGAGTCTGAAGCCACCAATCCGGCTTTCACTCCCCGCTCTGGAAACGCTGGCGGTGATCGCGTATAAGCAGCCTGCCACGGTGCCGGAGATCAGCGAGATTCGCGGCGTGGATTCGGGCGGCGTGATCGCAACTTTGCTCGATCGCAAGCTGATCACTACTGCGGGCCGCAAGCAGGTGATCGGACGGCCGATCCTCTACAAGACCACCAAAGAATTCCTGATGCGCTTTGGTTTGAAGGACGTCAACGAGCTGCCCAGCATGGAAGAGTTCGAGAAGCTGGTGGCGGAATCGTTTCAGGCAGAGCTGAGTCCGGCGGAAGACGCGGCCCAAACACAGGATACCGGCCCTGAACAGCCAGAAGAAATCACAGAGTCCGCTGCTCAAAAAGAATAGCCGTCCTCTTACTCGCAAGCCTAGATTGGAAGTTCTCGAATGCCTGCTGAACGCCTCCAGAAAATCATCGCCGCCGCTGGGATCGCCTCCCGTCGCAAAGCCGAGGAACTGATCAGTGCCGGCCACGTGAAGGTGAACGGGACGGTGGTGACGGAACTTGGAACCAAGGCCGATCCGGACACCGATCACATTCGCGTGGATGGGAAGCTGCTCCAAGGTGCGCAACTGCACGTTTACCTGCTACTGAACAAACCCAAAGGCTACGTCACCACGGTGAGCGATCCGGAAAAGCGGCCCACGGTAATGCAGCTGATCCGTGGCGTGAAGAAGCGCGTCTATCCCGTGGGGCGTCTCGACTATGCCAGCGAGGGACTTCTGCTTCTAACCAACGACGGTGCGCTGGCCAACAAGTTGATGAAAGCGGCTTCTCAAGTACCGAAAACCTATGTCGTGAAAATTGCGGGCGCTCCCAGCGCTGAGGCGCTGGAAAAGCTTCGCGGCGGAGTTTCGATTCAAACCGAAGATGGCCGCCGGGTGCGGACTGCGCCGGCCGCCATCCGCTTGATTAAAGAAGCCACCAACCCCTGGTACGAGGTCACCCTGATCGAAGGCCGCAATCGCGAGATCCGGCGCATGTTTGAGAAAGTCGGACACCACGTGGAAAAGATCAAGCGCGTCCGCTACGGCCCGCTTACTCTCGACGTTCCACCCGGGCAATTCCGCGCCCTTACTCCACAGGAAGTTGATCGCCTGCGTACGGCCTGTAACAAACCGATAGCGGGAACGAAGCCTTCCGTGGCATGATGGGCGGCAAGCATGAGCCGCTTCTTCGATCTGGTCTCTACCTCGGCCCGCAACATGGGCTCAGTCGGCGCTTCCAACCCAACGCCAGCCGCACTGGAGAGCCGCTCGCAGCTCATCAAGCTCGATTCTAACGAGAGTCCCTTTGGACCTTCGGCGCGTGTCGTCGATGCCATGAGGCGCGCGCTGAGCGGAGCGAACTCCTATCCTGATGACGACTGCGGCGAACTGCGCCGTAAACTGGCCACGCATCACAAGTTGCCTCCGGAACAAGTGCTGGTCACAGCGGGCTCAACTGCGATGCTGAGCCTGCTCTGCCAGACACTGCTTGCGCCGGGGTTGAACGCCGTGACTAGCGAGCGCTCGTTCATCGTATATTCGCTGGCCGTGCAAGCGGCGGGTGCGCATCTGGTCGAAGCGCCTATGCGCTCTGGAGAAGACAGCTTCGACCTGGAAGCCATTCTCGCTGCGATCGACGCGGACACGCGGATCGTGTTTCTGGCGAACCCCAATAATCCCACGGGCACGATGCTGGAAGCGACAGTGGTGGAGCGCTTTCTGACAAAGGTTCCCGGCCACGTGGTCGTGGTGTTGGATGAGGCATATTACGAGTTTGCTCTGCACTTCGCTGCGCTGCGGAAGATTGAGTATTCGAGCTCGCTGGAATATGTTCGCCAGGGTTCGAGCGTGGCCGTGCTGCGAACATTTTCTAAGGCGCACGGACTCGCTGGGCTCCGCGTGGGCTACGGCCTGGGCCCCGCGGAATTGCTGGGATATTGCGCCCGCATGCGCAACACGTTTTCTGTTTCGTCGGTGGCGCAAGCGGCGGCATTGGCAGCGCTCGACGACCACCAACACGTTCAGCTTGTGGTGGAGAATAATGCGGTTCAGTCGCGAGTTCTTACCCAGGGATTGTCAGCGATGGGACGTCGCGTAGTCCCAACCTCGGCGAATTTTCTATTCTGCGATCTGGGAGAAGACGCAGCCTCCTTCGCCACTCGCCTGCTGGAGCAAGGCGTGGCAGTGCGTCCGCTGGGGCCTTGGGGCGCGCCGAATTGCATTCGCGTGACGATTGGCACAGCTGAGCAGAATCAAGCTTTCCTGGAGGCAGCGGGCCGGGCTGTAGCGCGTGGCCCTGCAGGACATCGAGCTTCAAGTTTGGCGCGTGGCACCTAGCGCGGAAGCGAGTATCGAACAGACTACATGAAAGAAAACTGGAAACCGTACCTATGCAGGGTCAACGATAAGCTGGCATCTGTTCTTATAGATCTCGCACTGCGGGGAGTGGCCCCGGTTCTGTCAAAACCGTGGTTGCTCTGGACGTGGGTATATTTTCAATCGCCAAGACCTGACGGCCTATCCGATGGGGGAGAGGCTCCCAGACTTTTCGAGATCGAGGACGCTCTGACGCCACGGATTTCCAGCAGCTGCGGCGCGATACTAAGCGGCAGAATCACAACTCAGGGGCGGCGCGAGTTTTACTACTATGGCGAGACTGGGGAAGGGTTTGAGGAGGCCGTAAGCGCTGCTCTAGCTGGTTTCAAAGGATACCGATATGACCTGGGTCAACAGAGGGACGAAGCGTGGGATCAGTACCTGACCGTTTTGTACCCATCGCCAGAGGATCTTCAGCGAATTCTCAACCGAGACCTCTTAGACGTACTGGTGGGTAAAGGTGACATCCTTACTGTGCCGAGAGAAGTTCGGCATTGGATTTACTTCAGCTCGGACGCGGCACGCGCTTTGTGCCTGCAGGAGGCAGCTAAAGCGGGTTTCAAGATATCGTCGCCAGAATTACCCGCTAAGGGAGACTTGCCGTTCGGGGCGTCGGTCTCGCGCACACAATCAGTTGAGCAAAACGTCATAGACACAACCGTGATTGAGCTCTTGCAGCTAACGCAGCGGTTTGACGGTGAATACGACGGGTGGGAAACGCCGATAGTGACCCGGTAATACGCCTGTCTTACACTGCGAGCACCGCCACTCGCGCCGCTCCATACAGCCCCGCATCGCTTCCCAGCAAGGCGCGCGTAATGATGGTCTTCCGTTCGCCGCGGCTTTCGCTGTGTGCCGAGGCGACTTCGTGTTTTCCCAAGGACTCGCTCTTAAGAGGGTCGGCGGGAGCCGTGCCCGCGTAAACCACCGACCGCTGGCGTAGTTCTTCGAACATGCTCGGTGCAAAAGCATCCCACGCGCTGGAAGCGCCACCGCCGATGACGTACATCTCGAGATTCAAGACGTTGACCAGGCCGGCCAGCAGCAGGCCGAGATAGCGTCCAAAACTCCGAAAGATGCGGCGGGCCGGCTCGTCTCCCTGCATCGCGAGGTTGTAGATCGACTTCGCGCCGAATTCGGCATCCGATGACGCGGCCTTAGCCAGTAATGGCGCCTGACCGCTGGCGATGGCCTCGCGGGCCATGCGAACGATTGCGCTGGCCGAGGCGTACTGCTCGGCGCACCCGCGGTTGCCGCAGCCGCAGGGATGGCCTTCCGGTTCGATGGTGACATGCCCGAACTCGCCTGCCATGCCATTCATGCCGTGCCAGATTTTTCCTCCGAGCACGATGCCGCCGCCGATTCCGGTTCCCAGCGTGAGCACCGCCATATTGGCGACCCCACGGGCAGCGCCTAGCCACTGCTCACCGAGCGCGGCAACACGGGCGTCGTTCTCGAGGACCACGCGCGCGCCGTTTTTCGCCAGCCCCAGGCGGCGTTCGATTTCCGCCCGCACTGGATAGTTTTCCCAACCCGGAAGGTTGACCGCCTTCCGCATCATCCCGGTTTGCAGGTCGATGAGGCCGGGAACGCCGATGCCAGCGCCCAGAAACCTTCCTGCAGCCTCGTACTTACCGGATAGACCTTGAATCGCATCGCACATTTCATTGATGACGTGGTCGCGGCCGAGAGCGAGTTTGGTGCCCAGGGTGACTTTTTCAAGAAGCTGTCCCTCGCCGCTCACGGCGGCAATGCGCAGGTTAGTACCGCCGAGATCGACTCCGATGGAGAAATCAGGCATGGCTGAGAAGATTACCAGAACCGCGACGGAGCGTCCTCATTTCTGGCACGCCGGGCAGTAGTGGCTGCTGCGCCCCGCAATTACGATGCGCTTGATCGGCGTCTTGCAAACCAGGCAGGGCTCGCCTTCTCTTCCGTAAACCCTGTGCCGCAATTGGAAGAAGCCTTCTTGGCCGTCCGCGTCCACATAATCTGAGATCGACGAGCCGCCAAGAGCAATCGCCTCCCGAAGAACCTCTTTTACTGACATGTGCAGTTTGGCCAGTCGGACACGGACGATCGTTGAGGCGCGGCGGCGCGGTCGAATTCCAGCGCGGAACAGAGATTCATCGGCGTAAATGTTCCCTACGCCGCGCAGCAGTTTCTGATTGAGGAGCGCGCTCTTGATGGGAGTCTTGCGTCCACGAAACAAAGCGACGAAGGAATCGAGGTCGGCGTCCAGCGGCTCCATGCCGCCCGCATCGAAACCACCGGCGGTGGCGATGCTCAACCGTCCAAAGCGGCGGGGATCGACAAACCGCAGTTCCCTGCCCGATGCCAGCTTCAGAATCGCGTGCGTGTGCTTCAAAACTTCCGACTGCGGTTCGCAGACTTGCAAACGCCCGGTCATCCCCAGGTGGACGATCCATTGCGCTTCTGTGGGATTAGATCGCGTTGGACGAACGCCCTTGTGCGCCTTTGCGTGCGGCACCGATGGAAGCCCTGTCGGGACCACAGATCCGGGACGCATCGCTTTAGGCTTCCTGACCTTCCCCGGCGAGGGAGAGCCATTCTCTCGCTCAAGGTCGAAGACAATGTGCTTGCCCATGCGCCGCACTGTGGCGATGCGGCTGTGCTCGAGCGCGGCGGCAATTTCTTGCGCCGTGGACTTCAGCGGCTCCGGCTTCTGCCCCAGCCAGACCGATTCAATCACATCGCCAGAGACGCGTTTGGCTAATCCGCGCGCAATGGTTTCAACTTCGGGAAGTTCCGGCATGCCTCAATCAGTGTAGCAAGGCGACTTGCGGCAGGCACGTGCGGCTGGCGGCGATGTTGCAGAGATCAAGACAGGGCAGACAAAAGTAAGGCGGATTTCAGCGGGTTGGGACCGTCATCTAATCCTTCAACGGCACCACTGCTCGGCCATCACGGCAGAACGTAGCGACTTTCTGCAGGTCGCCGTTGGCTTGGGGCAGGGTCATCACCGGTCCATAGCAGTAGACGGCGTGGCCGCTGGCGGCAAAGTACCAGCGCCCGGTCGTGGCGCGCCGCTCCACAGTGCCCGAAGGACGGCGCACCGGTTGCGCCGGCCGCGCCACCATCAGACTGAACATCAAGGCTAGGGTCAGGGCCTTCATTACTTCCAAACTTTCAGAGAACAATCGCACAACGTTGACTGCTGGAAACTGGGACTCAAATCGTAATCAAAACACGACGCTGATCGGTCAAATCCGAAGCCGGCATGGGCGGAACCTGGGTCTTGGGTTTCGCGGTCTTTCCTGCCCGGCTTTGGACATGCTGCTGGGGTACGGCCTGGGTTGACGGAGTCTGGGTAGACGGGGCTTGGGTTGATGGAATCCGGGTAGACGGAGTCTGAACGGACGGAGATTGTCCCTGGGTCGACGGGGCTTGGGTTGATGGTGCTTGGGTTGAAGGAACCTGGGTCGAGGAACCTTGAGCGCGGCTCTGCGCTCCTGCCTGAGCGGACTTCCCACCGATGGCCTTTGCTTTCATGGCCCACAGCTCCCGGCTGTCGCCGAGCAAGACATGAATCAGATTGCTCTGCGCTTGGATGGTTGTGTTCTGCTCAACGATGAGCATCGTCATCAAGCCATAAGAAGCCAGGAACACCACCGTGAGCAACGGCAGAAGGCTCCCCTTCTTCTTCGGAGCCGCCATCGGAATCACCGCTGTGTTACCGAACAAAGTCGTCAAGTGCCACCCCGGTCTTGCCTCGCAACGGCAGGCACATAGGGAGATTGCAGCTTGTCCGCCAATGGCCGGAGCGGCCGGAAAACATTGAATTCACTTGAGTTAGCAGCGGTTGGACGCTGCTCCACACCGGCTCCAAGTGCAACTCAATGCACATATTGAGCATGAGAACTAACCATGGGACGCTTGGTCAAGCCAGAACGCCCGCCAGTCGCGGCTTCCCGGGCGGACAGAGACTCAAACCCGGAGGCGAAGAACAGCAGCTCTATTTCCCGCTCAGCAGGAGTTTGGCGATGGTCGCTAACTGCATGTTGGACGTTCCCTCGTAGATTTTGCCGATCTTGGCGTCGCGCCAGTACTTCTCCACCGGATAGTCTTTGGTAAACCCGTAGCCACCGTAGATCTCGATGGCCAGCGAAGTGACCCGCTCGGCGACCTGCGACGCGAACAGTTTGGTCATCGCCGCTTCCTTCACGAAGTTCACCCCCGCATCCTTCATGCGGGCCGCGTTATAGACCATGAGCCGGACCGCCTCGATCTCGGTCGCCATCTGCGCGATCTGGAACTGGATCCCTTGAAAGTCCGCAATAGCCTTGCCGAACTGTTTGCGTTCTTGCGCGTACTTCGCGGCAAACTCCCAAGCCCCTCGCGCTATACCAAGCATCTGTGCACCAATGCCGATGCGGCCTTCGTTCAATGTCTCGATCGCGATCTTGTATCCCTTGCCCGGCTCGCCCAACACGTTTTCCTTGGGCACGCGGCAGTCTTCAAGAATCAGTTCGCAAGTCGAAGAGGCGCGAATGCCCAGCTTGTCCTCTTTCTTGCCCACGCTGAATCCCGGAAAATCTTTTTCGACTAGGAACGCGGTGATGCCTTTGTATCCGGCGGCGGGATCGAGCGTAGCAAAGAGCACGAACAACCCAGCTTCCTTGGCATTGGTGATCCACAGCTTGCGGCCGTTGAGAACATACTCGCTGCCCTTGACTTCGGCGCGCGTCTGCAGCGCAAACGCATCGGACCCGGAACCGGCCTCGCTCAGCGCATAAGCCCCAAGCGTCTCCGTCGCCATCTTCGGCAGATAGCGCTTCTTCTGCTCCGCGGTGCCCCATCTCAACAGCGCATTGTTGACAAGCGTGTTCTGCACATCCACCACCACGCCCGCCGATGCGTCGACACGCGACAGTTCCTCCACCGCCAGGATCGCCTCAAAGAACTTCGCTCCGCTTCCGCCGTATTCCTCTGGGATTTCGATCCCCATCAGCCCGAGCTGGAAGAATTCGTGGAGAAGGTCCTTTTCGAACACGCCTTTCTCGTCCATTTCTTTCACCAGCGGCCGGATCTTATCGTCGGCAAACTGGCGAATGTTGTCGCGGAAAAGAATTTCGTCTTCGGTAAGGGTGGTTAGCGGTGTGGGAACGGGTGACTGCAGAGTCTCGGGCATGCGAATACCTTCAGGACAGAGAATGGCAGACTCGCAATTTTAGCACTCTCAAAGACTGTTAAGCGGAGGCGGTTGCAACGGGGGCCGTTGCATTACTTCGAAATCACTGCGTAGATGCCCAACGAAATCAGAACAATAGCGGTCACCGTCTCAAAACCAACCCACGTCGCGTAGTCGCGCCTGTTAGAAACACGCTCCCACCTCTTCCACGCGCGATAGAAGTGCACTGGGATCACGATAGAGGTGGACACGGCCCACAAAATCGCAAGGATAAGCAGCAATAGGCGGGAACGTCCAAGGCCAGCTACAAGCAATGTTGCAATGGAGAGCGGCCAAAGTACACCTTCAACGTGCCCCTTCATATGGGAGGAACGCGGGCCGGAAGCCAGGCTTGCGCTAGCTGCGCCGCGAATGCACCAACTTCAGCGTATCCGCCTGCAGAATGCGCTGGATCTGATTCCGCGCATGCACCGACCACGGCCCAGTGGTATCGAGCTTCACGTAAGCCTGCCAGTGTTTCAGCGCCTTGCGCGGCTCGCGGGTTTTTTCGTAGGCGAGCGCAAGGTTGTAGTGCGCATCGGCGTAGGTGGGAGCCAGCTGGATCGCCATCTTGTACGTCTGGATCGCTTCCTGCACGCGCCCGGTCTCGTCGAGAACATTGCCCAGGTCGAAATAGGCGAGGGCATAGCGAGAATCAGCTTCCAACGCGGCGCGATAATGCTTTTCCGCCAAGGTGAAATCCTGGCGGTTGTAGAAAAGCGTTCCCAGGTTGATGTGCGCGGCGGCGTGGTCGGGCTGAAACTCGAGTACCTTCTGATAGGAGGCGAGCGCTTCGGTCTGCGTCGCCGGATCTTCTTCCAATGCGATGCCGCGAGCAAACCAGGCCGCTGCCTCATTTTCCTGCGGCCCGGGCTCAGGACTAGGAATCGGCGTGCTGGTTACGACTTTTTCCCGCGTTGCGAAGTCCATCACAAACTGGCCCGCGATCGGCTCCAGCAGCCTGCCTTCATGCCGGAACGCCACGCGATGCTTGTTCGTATAGGAGGTTCCCGCGTCGAGCAAAGGATTTCCCATCCCCGACGCCTGCTGCTGCATGGCCTCGAGCGACTGCCGGATCACCGCCGGCCTCACCCTCATCGCGCACAGGTCGCGAACTTTCTTGATCTTCAGCAGGTCGGAAAAAGAATAGGTCGTGGAGGCAGCAATCAACTCCGCCCGCTCCCAGTTCGCCAACTGGCGCGGCGTGAGGTGAAGAATTCTAAGTAAATCGGCTCGGCTGTACACGACTATGGCAACTTCCCGCGCCAGTCCTGACGCAAGGACATTACGCGCCATTATCCGCAACTTGCGGCTCTAAACGCAACAGCAAACGCCTGTGGAAATCTGTGGAGAACCTGGATGATTTACATGCAGCGGGAATGGTGCAAAGTCCCACACACCTTGTCTTCCCAGGTAATGCAACGATTCTCGTGCCGCCTACGCTACCACTGCCGCCTGATACTCCTCGTACGTTCCCTTGAAGTCCGTCAGCTTGTGGTCGCTTTCGAAGTGCCAGATGCGCGTGGCGACCTCATCGATCAGGTCGTGGTCGTGGCTGACCAGAAACACCGTCCCCTGATACCGCTGCAATGAGATGTTCAGCGCGTTGATCGCCTCGAGATCCAGGTGGTTGGTAGGCTCATCGAGCACCAGCACGTTGGGCTTCTGCAGCATCAGCTTGCAGAAGAGCAGCCGCGCCGCTTCCCCGCCGGAAAGAACGTTGGTAGATTTCGTCGCTTCCTCGCGGGCAAACAGCATCTGCCCCAGCAAACCTCGAATCTCTTCGCTCACTGCCGCCGGATTCCACTGATGCAGCCACTCCAGAACCGTCGTGCCGCCTTCGATCAGGCTGCGGTGGTCCTGCGCAAAATATCCAATCGACGCTTCGTGTCCCCAAATCACTTTTCCCGCGTCCACAAACGTTCCGTCATAGCCGCTGGTCTTGCGCAGCTCGGCTTCCGGCGTGGTCGGCGAATTCGCCAGCAGCGCATTCACCAGAGTCGTCTTCCCCGCTCCATTGCGCCCCATCAGCGCGATTCTTTCCCCGCGCGTAATGCTCGCCGTGAAGTCGCGTATGACCGTTTTGTCTCCGTAAGTCTTGCCCAGGTGCTCGATTTCGAGAATGTGTTTTCCCGAAGGCCGCTTCTGCTCGAACTTGATATAAGGCCGCTGGATATTCGACCTGGCCAGTTCCGTCACTTGCAGCCGTTCCACTTCCTTGCGCCGCGACTGCACCTGGCTCGATCGCGTACCGGCTGAGAATCGCGCAATAAATTCGTTCAATTGCGAGATCTTCTTTTCCCGCTGTGCATTCTGCGATTCGATCTGCGACCGCACCTGCGTCTTTGCCAGCACCATCTCGTCGTACGACCCGGTGTAAGTGATGATGGTCTCGTAATCGATGTCGGCGATGTGCGTGCAAATGCTGTTCAGGAAGTGCCGGTCATGTGAAATCGCAATCACCACGCCGTCATACACATTCAGAAATCCCTGCAGCCAGTGAATCGAATCCAAGTCCAGGTTGTTCGTAGGCTCATCCAGCAACAACGCCTGCGGATGCCCAAACAACGCCTGCGCCAGCAGGACGCGAACTTTCTGGCCGCCCTGTAGTTCGCTCATCTTCCGCGCATGCGCTTCGTCTGGAATGTCCAAACCTTGTAGCAAAATAGCCGCATCGCTCTCCGCTGTGTAGCCGTCTTCCTCGCCAACAATGCCCTCCAACTCGCCCAGCTTCATCCCGTCTTCGTCGGTCATCTCATGCTTTTCGTAGATCGCGTCGCGCTCCTGCATCGCCGCCCACAACCGCTTGTTGCCCATGATGACCGTGTCGATCGCAGTGTAGGCATCGAAAGCAAATTGATCCTGGCTCAAGACTCCCAGCTTCCGCGGACGCACGACAGTGCCTTTTTGCGGATCCAGTTCACCGCTGAGCAGCTTCATGAACGTGGATTTGCCCGAGCCATTGGGCCCGGTCAGGCCATACCGCTTCCCCGGCGTAAACGCCGTGGAGACTTCATCAAACAGAATTTTGGCGCCGTAGCGCATCGACACATTACTGACTGAAAGCATGATTTCTAGTTTCTCTTCTTCTGGGCTTCTTCAGGGAAGCTTCTTCAGGAAGCTTTCTTCTGTAACTGCGGGGAATTTCCGCCAAAACGGTACGCAGCTGGAGCTAATAGAATATCACGCGGGCAGGTTAAGGCGCGTTCGGAGTCCTAGTTCCACGGATCGATCAGCGGCGCTGAAATGTCGTCGAAATGGGGGGTATTGCGGGTCGCCAAGTTAGCATGGCGCGACAAAACTATACCGGCGATCATGGTGTCGCGCAGATCGCGAGGACGACCCTGTATTTTTCTGGAGGCCATTAAGGCAGCCGCTTGCTGTGCGGCTTCGGTGTCAAAGGGAAGAATCTGCTCATTCATGCGTTGCAGCACTTCGTCGAATCGTTGGTTGAGAGCGTCGCGACGCTTACCGCTGGCCATAATTCGCAAGCCTAGTCGAATTTCGAAAATCGTGACGGCGGTAGTCCAGACGGATGATCGAGGCTGTTTATCGAGCCATTCGATCACCCTTGGATTTGGTGAGCGCAGCATAAATTCGGATACCACGTTTGTGTCGAGAACTGTCATTCTTCGAAGTCGGGCGGATCAATCTGAAACCCTCGTAGTTCTTGAATTGGCTCATCAAGCCCTATATCGGCAAAAAGCGCTGACAGTTCCGTCCCCAGTCCCCCCGCGGGAGCGTTCTTCTCCGCCTGCACTGCAGCCCGCAGAATGTCGCGGACTTCTTCTTCCATGCTGCGGCCGTTGCGGCGCGCGCGACGCTGCAGGCGAGCCTTCACACCGTTTTCGATGTTGCGAACCACCAACTGCGCCATTTTGCCGTTTTCTCTTCCGTTTACGACGATATCATGCTATCACGATGGCGGGTGGCAGCGCAAACCTGCCAGTGCCCAAGAATTAGGAGCACATGTGGTCGGAAGAACGTTGATCTGAGGAAAAGGCTGTCGCGCTGGCGCTCTCAGTGCCCCCCGCTCAACTCCCTTACAATCGCGCCCACAAACTGCTTGGCGTCGCCGAACAGCATCAGGGTGTTCGGGAGGTAGTACAGCGGATTGTCGATGCCGGCAAAGCCTGGGCTCATGCTGCGCTTGATCACCATTACGGTGTGAGCTTTATCGACATCCAAGATGGGCATGCCGAAAATCGGGCTGGTCGTGTCGGTTCGAGCGGCCGGATTGGTGACGTCGTTGGCGCCGATCACCAAGGCCACGTCGGTCTGCGGAAAGTCACCGTTGATCTCGTCCATTTCGATGAGCCGGTCGTACGGGATATCAGCTTCGGCGAGCAGCACGTTCATGTGTCCGGGCATGCGTCCCGCAACCGGATGGATGGCGAAGCGAACTTCGACTCCCTTCTTGCTGAGGATGTCATAGAGTTCGCGCACCTTGTGCTGCGCCTGCGCCACCGCCATGCCGTATCCGGGGACGATCACCACTTTATTGGCGGCAGAGAGAATCGCAGCCGCCTCCTCCGCCGTGGCGCTGTGCACCGGCCGCGCTTCCTGGCCGCCGGTAGCCGCGACCTGCACTTGGCCGAAGGCGCCGAACAGGACGTTGGTGAACGACCGGTTCATCGCCTTCGACATGATCACCGAGAGGATGAGTCCCGAAGAACCGTCGAGCGCGCCGGCAATGATCAGCAGCTTGTTCTGCAGGACGAATCCCATGGCTGCGGCGGACAAACCGGCATAGCCGTTTAACAGAGAAATGACCGTCGGCATGTCCGCACCGCCAATCGGAATGATGAGGAGGACACCGAAGATCAGGGAAACGCCTACGATCAGCGGGAAGAATTGCTTCGCTTCCGGATGCAGGACGAGGTAAACGGCGCTGCCGACGGCAACTGCGAACAGCAGGAAGTTGACAAGATTCTGTCCCTTATAAGTGATGGGGCGTTGGGGCAGAATTTCCTGCAACTTTCCTGCCGCCATTAAGCTGCCGGTGAAGGTGAGGCCTCCCAGAATCACTTCCATCGATAGCACTGACATCATGAATTTCGGTACGTTCGGAGTGCGCAAATAGAATTCCGCTGTACCCACCAGAGTCACGCACAGTGCACCGAAGGCATGGCTGAGCGCGGTCCGCTGGGGAACAGCCGTCATCTGCACCATGCCCAGCGGAATGCCGATGCCGCTGCCCAGCACCAGCCCTACGACGATCCACTTCCAATCGACGATGCCGTGGTGAAGCAGAGTACCTGCGATCGCCAGCACCATGCCGATTTCGCCCGCCCAAATCCCATGGCGGGCAGTCGCCGGCGAACTCATCCACTTCAGCGAAAAGATAAACAGGGCGCTGGCGATGAGGTAGATGACTTCGATTACGTATTGGCTTCCGGCGAACTGGTTCATGGCTTACTCAACATGGCTTACTCGATAAGATCTGTTCAATATGATTTCGCTTATCTACCTATTTGCTCGGACGGCTGCTCTTGAACATCTTGAGCATCCGGCCCGTGATGAAGAATCCACCAACTACGTTGCTGGTGGCCGCGACGATTGCAATCGTGCCCAGGATCGTCGCGAAGGTGCTCTTTTTTTCACCGACCAGCACAATCGCGCCCACGACGGCAATGGCATCGAGTGCGTTGGTGAGCGACATCAGCGGAGTGTGCAGCAAGGGCGAAACGTGCCGAATGACTTCGAAGCCGATGAAGCAGGCCAGCATGAAAATGAAAAGATCGTCGATTAGATTGTCACCCATTCGTCCCCCACTCTCAGTTCTCGTGGAACCGCTTCCAGCACTTGCGCTATGAACTTTATCCTGCAGCCGGCACTAACGCCGGCAGTTTGAAGAACTCACGGACTCTTGCGTTTACAATTTCACCGCCGCGCGTGACCATCGTCTCGCGGATGATCTCGTCCTGCAGGTTGAGTTGCAGCTTGCCCTCTTTCACCATATACACAAGAAATGTGGCCACGTTGCGGGCGTACATCTGGCTGGCGTGGTATGGCACGCTGCTGGCGAGATTGATGGCGCCGATGATTGTCACGCCGTGGGCCTTCACTGTTTCTCCGGTGCGGGTGAGTTCGCAGTTGCCGCCGCGTTCGGAGGCGAGGTCGACGATCACGGAGCCGGGAGCCATGCTTTTGACCATATCGGCAGTGATGAGCACCGGAGACTTCTTGCCGGGAATCACGGCGGCGGTGATGACCACGTCGCTCTCCGCGACCACGCGGGTAAGGAGTTCGCGCTGCCGGGCGTAAAAGGTTTCGTCCTGGGCAGTGCCATAGCCGCGGGCATCCTGCGCATCCTTGGCCTCGATCGGCAATTCGACGAAGCGGCCCCCGAGGCTCTGCACCTGCTCTTTGGAGGCAGCACGCATGTCGTAAGCGGACGCCACAGCGCCCAGCCGGCGGGCGGTCGAAATGGCTTGCAGTCCCGCCACTCCCGCGCCGATGACGAATACGCGTGCCGGCGTAATGGTGCCTGCGGCCGTCGTCATCATGGGAAAGATCCTGATGGAGGTCTCGGCAGCCAGCAGTACGGCTTTGTAACCGCAGATCGTCCCCATGGAGGAGAGCGCGTCCATGCTTTGCGCGCGTGTGGTGCGAGGCACCAGTTCAACGGAAAATGAGGTGACGCCGGCCGAGGCAATCTGCTGAGTTACTTCTGCGGAGCCGAAGGGACGCAGAAAGCCAATCAGCAACTGATCGCGACGCAGCAGAGGAAGGTCGGCTTTGCCGGTGACGTCATTGGAGCCGTAGCAAAGGACCTGCACCACAATGTCAGCGGCACCGAATACGGCAGCGCGATCGGCAAGAATCTTCCCACCCTTCTCAACGTAAGCCGCATCTGGATAACCGGCCTGCTCGCCAGCGCCCGGCTCGACGACCACTTCGAGCCCTGCTTTGGCTAGCATGGGGATGACCGCGGGGACGAGCGCAACCCGGCGCTCGCCCGGATAGCTTTCCTTCGGAACTCCAACAATCACGCGGTTGTCCTTTCCCCAGGAAGAATCATCATCCGCCGTGGCTCAAACCATGAATGTTACAGATCGTGAAGCAGGTCGACTGTGACGCTCGTCACATCGGCATATCCTCTTCCACTCTGGTGGACTCAAAACAGTACCAGAAAAGGAAAGGTCGTGAAAAGCTGGCAGCCGGAGAGACATCAACGGCTTCCGCCCGCTGCGCTGGTTTCGCTCCCAAGGTTTGTCCGGATCAACATGGCAAGCCGCGGGAACAGGAAGTGGCCGCCGGCATCGTCGATCACATTGACCTGGCAGGTATAAAAGCCCGGCTTGAGCGATGTGAGCGGAACGTCCAACTGGAAGACCGCAGCTTTCCGATCGCGCGCATTCAACTCGGTCAGCTCGACCAAAGAACTTTCGTAGGCTTTGACTTTACCCTGGAAGAACGCAACGTTGGTCAAGACTCGAATGCCGGGCTTGCTCTCTTTGCTACTATTAGAATCTGTGCCACTCCCAGAATCTGCGACCGTCGGCCGCGACGGATCGTACACCTCGTAATAAAGAAGCAGGTGCTGCGTGGCCGAGAAAACATGGGTGATATTCGGAATGATCTCAGATCCGTCGCGAACCAGCGGGTTTAGGGTCGCACCCTTCTTCGTCGGTTGCGTCTGGCTGGCCAGCACCACCGAACTCATCTTCAGCGGCTGCGTCTTCAAGTCGGGCACGTTAATATCGGCTTCGAACGATCCCATGCGTCCCGTCTGATTCTCGCGCACGACAAATTTCAGGTGATACTTGCCGCTCAGCAGGCTCATGCCGGTGTCATACTGCACATTCTTTTTCTTGACGTCAGTGGATGTGTTCACCGCGAGGTTCAGGGTGTCGCGAATTCTATTCAAAGGATGGTGTTCGCTATCGAGCACCATTCCAATCACGTCGAGTGTAGCCTTGTCGCGGTCACTGCTGCGGACGAAGGGGATCTGCGATCCCGGCACGACCAAAGAGATGGGAACGAAAAACTTGTTACCCTCCAGACGGAAATAGGCGACTCCCAGATACAGCGGCAAGTCGGTGGCGGGAAGTTCGGAGGCGAGTTCCTCCTCCAGTTGCCGTTCTTTGTCGTCCTTGGTGGAATGCTGGTAGTCCGCGGGAGCATAGTAGCCGCGGCGGTAGTCGATCTTCAGTCCCGGGGGATTGCTCTTTTCATTCATCTTCACTACGATGCGACGGTAACGCCCGTCCCGCGCTGGGTTCGTGCTGTGATAGCCGAGCAAGTAGTAAGTGGACGTGTCCTGCTGCACGCTTTTGAAGATTTTGCCGAAGTCGTTGGAATCAAGAAAGGCACGACCGCCGGTATCGCTGGCCAGGGTTACCAGGGTTTCCTGCGTGGTGAAGTTGGAATTCAGCGCATTAAGCGTGGCCTGTCCGGAATATGGCGAAACTCCGCGCAGGCTGGCGTTCTGCGCTTCCCCGCCCGCCACCAGCGCCTGCAGCCCGCGCATGTCCATGGTGTAGATCGCGACGTTGGAACGGACCGCAGCGTTTACGGCGGCACGCAGTTCCGATTGATTTTCAATGCCGGTGCGGTCCATGCCGCTGGAAAAGTAAATCAACGACTTCTTCTGCTGTACCTGTGAAAGCTTCTCCGCCACCGAGCGCAACGCTTCCAGACGCCGGTCGGTATTGAAGATGTTGTATTCGGTATCGTCTGCGGTAAAAGGCTGGCCAGTGTCGGGCGTGCCCTCGGTGGTGCCCGTGGTGCCTTCCTCGAAGCCTTGGCCGCTGCCCGAACTGAATTGGTCTAATTGCTTTTTCAGCAGCGCGTGATCGGTCGTGAAGTCCTGATTCACCAGTAGAGAACTTCCCAGCGAAACGATCGATACCAGGTCAGCGGGCGCCATCTGGGTATCGACATAGTGTTCGGCGGACGTGACGGCGTGGTCGATTTCGTCGGGCTCCATGGCGGAGAGATCAAAGAACAAAACAATCAGACGCCGGTCTTTGAATTGTTCGGCCGTATTTGCCTTGGAAACCGCCGGAGACGACTGCCCAGGTGCTGATTCCGGCAGCGGCTTGGCCTGGGTCACATCCGGCAGCGGCAGGGCATCCACATTCTCCACATCGAACGAAACGACCCTCTGCGGTTTGTTGTCTTCGAGAATCGTGAAGTTTTCCGGCTTAAGTCCTTGCACAAAACTTCCGCTCTTGTCCCGAACCGTCACATTCACCAATACGAGATCCGATTCCACGTGAATCAGATAATCCGACTGCTGCTGCTGCGAAGGCGACGCAGAACACAGAAGCACGAGCACCAGCAGCAGAGCCAGAACCTTGTCGGCGAATCGGCTTGAAGCGGAAAGCATGGCGATCCTCTTTGAGAACATTTCCCTCAGCAGCGTCATCTCAGAAACGAAAGCGCGCCGTCATGGTGAACTGTCGCATGGCCCCGACCGCCGTAACTCGGCCAAAGGTGGGCGAGTTCACCGTGGTATCAATCGAGGAATAGTTCGGCTTATTGAAAATGTTGGTGGCCTGGGCCCGGAATTCCAGCGTGCGTGATTCCTTCATGGGAACGATCTTGGTGAAAGCCATGTCGAACACCTTGCTGCCCGGTCCGATGATGCTGTTGCGGCGCGCATCGCCATAGCTGCCGCATGGCGGAGTCGTCACAAATGCGCCGGTATTGAACCACTCGCCGATGGATGGGCTGGACAACAAGATCGATTGCCCGGGAACCACGTCCGGCCGCAACGTACCATTCGTCCCGCCGTTCACATCGCAGACCGCGCCGACGAATCGCGGGGTGAACGGGAGCCCTGAGGCAATTGTCCAATCGCCGCTCCACTGCCAGTCGCCAAGAATGGCGCGCCACGGAGTATTCCCGGTGAGCCAGCGCTTGTCGTGACCAAAAGGAAGTTCTAGTAAGTAATCCGCCGTGAACTTATGCGTTTGGTTGAAGCTCGACAGTCCGCGCTCAGCAGACAGATCGAACGGATTCTGCGCAACCGTGGCCGCGCCTCCGCCCGAGGAACCGCCGCCTCCGCCGCTTGCCCCGGTACCGCCTGCGCCCAGTCCAGGCGTATTCGAGCCCGAAGTTGCTCCGGCGCCGATGGAAGAAGCGTCGTCCAGCGACTTGGAAAAGGTATAGATACCGCCGAGAGAAAATCCTTTGGATAAGCGCTTGCGCAGCCGTACCGATGCCGCGTTCGCCTCCGAATCCGCGACTGAGTTTTCGTAAGTGAAGGCATCGACGTTGGAAATACGAATCCGAGTCCCGGTGCGGTTCGGCGCTTCCAGAATGTCGAGATCCGTTCCCTTGGTTCCGGTGTAGTCGATGTTCAGCAGCAAAGTGGGACGAATCTGTTGTTGAATATCCAGATTGCGAATCTGCACGTAACCGAGGCGATAATTCGGATTCACTGCATAATCGTTGGTGATGGTGCCGGGCGGCGGTGCGGGAAAACCGTTTTGCAGGGTCAGGTTCGGCGGAGCGGGAAAAGGCGCCTGAACGTTGGTCGCTGTGGTGGAGAACGGCGGCTGATAGGCGAGTTGTTGCGCGATGCCCTGATACGCGCCCGTGTTGTAGTTGATGCCGTATCCGCCCCGCACCACGGTTTTGGAAAACGGCTTCCAGGCAAAACCGATGCGCGGCGCAAAGTTGTTGCGATCCGGACGCACCAGGCTCGGCGGCAGATTCGCGCTGTTTGTTCCTTTCGGCTGAATCGCCGTCACCGGCGTCACGCCCAGCGGAAGCGCCGGATTCAGCACTCCCGGAGAAAGCTCCAGGTTCGCAATGCGATTGTTCACTTCGGTAAGCGGCGAAACGTACTCGTAACGCACTCCGAGATTGAGCGTCAGGTTGGCGCGCATCTTCCACTCGTCCTGCACATACAAATCCCAGAAGTTGCCGCGGAAGTGATTGTTCTGCCCGAACTGCTCAGAAGTTTGTTGCGGCAGCCCGAGCAAGAAATCGGCGAAGTCGTATCCCGTACCGGCCACCTGATTTCCGCTGCTATCGAGTTGCGCGGTATTAAAACCGGTGAAGACGAAGGAACCGCGCGGGTTGCTGTCCGTTTCCGTATTCACGTGTACGCGCCGGAAATCTCCTCCCCAACGCCAGGTATGCTTGCCGTGGTTCCAGATCACATTGTCGGAGAAAGTATAGGTCTGGGGTCGCGTAAGCGCCGGAGTCGTATCCTGAAGACTGGCGATGTCGGCGAAAGACAGATTCGGCAGTCCCCAGTCGAACGGATTCTGCGAAACTCCCACAATTCCGAGACCTGCTGTGATGTCATTGTTAAAGGCATAGAGATTTTGGGTGTGCGTCCGGCTGCGGTTGAAATCCGCTTTGACAATGTTGGTGAGCTTGCCGATGCTGCGCGTGTAAGAGATGGGGACGTCAAAGCTGCGGACCGTTGTACTGCCTCCCACGCTGGGAAACGGATTTGTGAGGTTGGCGCTTGACCCGTGGTAGTGAAAGCCAAGGCTGAGGTTGTTGCGCGGAGCGTTGCGGCCTCCGCCCCGCCGCCCGCCGACCGGCGCCGCGCCAAAGGTGTGGTTCAAACGTATATTCAGATCGTCGCTGTCGCTGGTGGCGGAAGTGACGAAGTGGAAGTTCTGGAAATTGCCCGGCAAGTTCGGCAGCGGGATGTAGGGCAGCAATCCTAACGATGCACAGCTTATATTTCCTAGTATGGGCGTAGAGGTGGATGTACAAGTGGTAGGCGGCTGCGGGAGCTGATTGCCGGCGTAAGGGACGCCGGTCGCGGGATTGAAAATCTCCACCAACTGTCCAGTGGGGCTTGTGGTCTGCGAAAAATTTCCCTCCCGCTCCAACAGCGTCGGCACCGTCGAAAACTGATCGAAAGGATTCTCGCCGCGCTTGCCGTTGTAATTGATGAAATAAAAAGTCTTGGTCCCGCCGTGGTAGATATGGGGAATATTCAGCGGGCCGCCGACCGAACCGCCGAAAGTATTCTGCAAGTACCCCGGCTTTTCCGTGGGCTGGCCGGTGAGCGAAAACGGCGACGCATTCAGCGCGGAGTCGCCGACACCGTAATAGAGCGATCCATGCGGGCGATTGATATCAAAACCCCGGCGCCCAAAACTCCCGCCGCCAAACCCTCCACCTCCGAAGCCACCTCCTCCCGGACCACCAAGTCCGCCCCCGCCGCCGAAACCGGCGCCCTGCTGGCGGGCATCGTTGAAGCGCTGCTGCAGTTCGTCGGCGCTCATCGCGTTGAACGAATTGGAAGTGTTGCCTGAAACCGCGACAGATTCCGTCGCACTATCCGACGCAATCCCAGGAACCGGCATACCGGAAGGTACGACGTCGCTGATCGAGCCAGTGGCCGCATCCTGCCCCGCTCCGCTCTGAAATACGGAAAGACTCTGAAAACCTCGCCCGCCTGCATTCGCGCGCCGCTGTTCGTTGCCCGCCTCACGTGCCCGCGACAGCAATATCAGTTCAAAATTTGTCTGCACGTCCTGGTGGGTTGCATCCAATGCCACTTCTTGCGAGTTCACGGCAAAGGCCGCCATCTGCACCTTCACGGTATAGTGCCCATCGTTGGGAATCCGCAACCGAAAGCTGCCGTCCACGTCCGTGGAAGTGTTCACCTGTTCCTTCGTCGAGGCATTCGACGCGGAAACTACGGCGCCGGGAATCGGCATGTTTCCCGATTTCACTACTCCGTGAATGGCTCGCCCTCCAGCCGTGGGAGCAGTCGCTTGCCCAGCCGCCTGACCCGGCGACAGTTGCGCGTGAAACACAAGAACATGAAATAAGAAGAGAAAGGAAAAGACGAACTCAGGGCGCGGCCTGCCCTTGATTATGCGAAAGGTCAGAAAGAGAAAATCGGAACTCCTCATAGCGTCGCGCAGACGTTCGGAACTGTCTTGACCGGATCATAACTGCTGCGTCGCGGCCGTGAACTGTAAAATTTTGTGGCGGCTTCTCCCAGGTCCCAAATCAAAACCTCGCTTCGTAAAGTTATGCAAAGATTGCCCGAATCCTGGTTTCTCGCGCAACTTCCGGTTCATAATTTTGTTCATAGATGTAGACACATCGTTTCAAGAAGGAGACCTCCCATGCTCAAACAATACCTGCTCGTGCTCGTCGCGGCCGGCCTGATCTCGATCGCCGCGCCTTTCGCGGCGGCTCAGGGTAGCCCGTCCAATGATCAACCAGCTCCACCCTCGCAGGACAACGGTATGCGCCGTCACGGCCCACCCGATCCCGCCGAGCGCACCGCGGAACTCACCAAGAAACTCAAGCTCACTTCCGATCAGCAAGCCAAAGTGCAGGATGCCCTTCAGTCCGAACGGTCCCAAATGGAGAGCGTGCACCACGACGCTTCGCTGTCCCAGCCGGACCGCCACGTTAAAATGATGGATATTCGCAAGAGCACCAACGCGCAGATCCGTAGTCTCCTTGACACTAACCAGCAAAAGAGGTGGGACGAAATAGAGGCCCGGCGCGAGCAACGGATGCAGGATCGTCGCCAGGGACCGCCTGACGCAGGTTCGGGTCCGCCGCCGCAGTAATTAGAGATCGGGCAAGCCCTTAGTCTTCCCGGGTAGCGGCGCAGCTTGCGCCGCTACCCGCCACGACCATGCCGATTAAGAACCTTCCGTCACTGGCCAGGCTGCCATCCTTGACAGTTTTCGCGGGTTCCGCTTCAATGACTGACGTGCCTGCAAAGGGACTCGGCGAATTCGGTTTACAGGTCCGGCTGCCGATTCTAAGGACACGACCGCCCGATGATCGTCAACTTCGCTGAGCGGGCGCACAACCACAACTGGGAACTGGACCCAGTTACCCGGTCGCTGCTCGATACCGATTTTTACAAGCTGCTGATGCTGCAGTTTGTCTGGAAGCATTTCCCGAAAACTCACGTCTCCTTCTCGCTGTTCAACCGTTCCTCGTCGGTGCCTCTCGCAGATCTTTTTTCAACCCATGATCTTACGGCACAGATGGAGCACGTCCGGAAACTCCGCTTTCGAAAATCCGAACTAGTGTGGCTGGCCGGTAACACGTTCTACGGCCGCCGCGGGATTTTTGAACCGGCGTTCCTGGAATGGCTGGAACGGGATTTCAAATTGTCGGACTATGAGCTTTCGATCAAGGACGGGCAGTTTCATCTTTCCTTCGAAGGCTTGTGGACCGATACGACAATGTGGGAACTCTATGCGCTCTCCATTGTCGACGAACTGAGAACCCGAGCCAATTTGAAGAGGCTGAGCGAGTTTCATCTCGACGTCCTGTATGCCCGGGCAAAGACCAGGCTGTGGCACAAGATCGAACGCCTGCGCGGCGTTCCCGGCCTCAGCGTCGCAGATTTCGGAACCCGGCGTCGCCACAGCTTCTTGTGGCAGGAATATGTGGTCAAGGCCATGGCCTCCAATCTGGGCCGCGGCTTTATCGGGACATCGAACGCGTTCCTCGCACACAAACACGATCTGGAGGCGATCGGCACCAATGCGCACGAGATTCCTATGGCTCTCGCGGCGTTGGCGCCGGACGACGCAGCGCTGAAAGCCTCACAATACCGCGTCCTCGAGCTCTGGCAGAGCACTTACGAAGGCGCGCTGCGGATCATGCTGCCCGATACTTTCGGCACCACTCAATTCCTGGAAGGCGCGCCCGATTGGGCCGCCGATTGGACCGGCCAACGCGTCGACAGCAAAAATCCCTACGTCGCCGGCGACGAGTATATTGCGTGGCTGAAGGCGCGCGGCCGAGTTTCCCAGGACAAACTCATCATCGCCTCCGACGCACTCGACGTCGATGACATTCTCGGCCTGCATGCCTATTTCGGGGGCGTGCTTCAGACCGGCACGACTACCACAGACTTCCACGAAGCCGCCGACTTCCTGGATCAGCGGAAGTGGACGCCTGGCCGCCGGATTCGCTTCAGCGCCGGCTGGGGCACGCTGCTTACCAACGATTTCCGCGGCTGCGATCCCGAGGGTGGCAGTGGCTTTGATCCCATCAGCCTGATCTGCAAAGTGTCCACCGTGGAGGGCCGGCCGGCGGTCAAACTCTCCGACAATTACGCCAAAGCACTCGGTCCGCCTGACGAAATCGAACGCTATCGGCAGGTGTTCGGTGCGGCGGGAGTCGCGAATGCTCCGCTGGTGGCGTGAGCCATCGCGACACCTGTTAGCAGAAGTCACCGCTGCGAAACTTCTTCCTACCAGTTCGCGCGCTTTCTGGATATAATTCGGCGATTTCGCAGGTTTGATCGCCGGCCATATCGGAGGCCCATTGCGCCTTTCGCTCGACACACGCAGGGTCGGAAACGTCACCATTGTGCGATGCAACGGACGGATTGTTGCCGGCGGCGAGAGCGATTCTTTGCGTGCCCATGTTACCTGGCTGTTGCGCGACCGCCGCGCCATCGTCCTGCACCTGGGCGACGTCGAGTTCATTGACAGCAGTGGTCTCGGCACGATCGTCCGAACCCTGACCAGCACCCGCCAGGCGCACGGAGAACTGAAGCTCTGCAACGTCCCCGAGCATGTGCGCAAAGTTCTGGAGCTGTCGCACCTGACGAAGTTGTTCGACAGCCACGAATCGGAGGAGAAGGCGGTCGCTGCCTTCTACCAGCCCGGAGCCGGCGCCGAGACACCCATCCGCACCGGCCGCAGCGTTTTGTGCCTCGACTGCAACGCCGACGTGCTCGCCTACTTGCGTGAAGTCATGTGCCGCGCCGGATACGACGTCCACACCAGCGCTCGCCTAAGCGACGCTCTTATTCTGATGCGTGTCACGCATTTCGATCTACTGCTGGTAGGCCCGGGCATGACCGCTTCGCCAGGTACGCAACAAGCCTTCGAAGCCGCGTGCGTCAAGTTCCCGGTGATCGAACTGGGCGGCGAGTTTTCTACAAGCGACGCCGGAGAAGCGGGCGCTGGATTGCTGGAAAAGATCGAGGCTCGGCTCAACTCGAAGACCGCTTGATGCGGAACAGAACTACAAGCCGGTCATCCTCTTCTGCTTTACTGGGTCGCCGTCGCGGAGTGCGAGGCTTCCGCCCTATTCTTGCTCAAAAGCGCCTGAGCGGCCGCGTGGTCTCCGGGTGGTGCGAAGAAGTAGCCCTGCACGAGTTCGCACTTTAGCTGTCTGAGCACTCTGACCTGCTCTGCCGTTTCAGCGCCTTCGGCTACGACCTTCAGACCAAGGTTGTGAGCTAGCATAATGATGATGCGCACGATTTCACTCGTTTCGCTATCAGTGTCAATCTTGGAAATGAAAGCACGATCGATCTTCAAGGTGTCCACTGGGAATCCTTGCAATCGGCTCAGTGAAGAGTATCCCGTTCCGAAGTCGTCAATGCTTATGTGAACTCCCAGGGCCTTGAGTTCCGCGAGGACAAGGCTCGACCTTTGCGGATCCGCCATCGCGATGGTTTCCGTGATCTCTACATTGATACTGCTTGGGTGGACCCCCGTTTCGACCAAAATGGTTTTCATCTGATCCGCCAAGTCCGGCTGGGCAAATTCTCTTGGGGTAACATTCACGCTTATTGTCAGCGGCGGATCGCACGGAAATTCAGAATGCCATGCACGCAGCTGGAGGCAGGCCTCGCGCAACAACAGACGGTTCATGGGCAGGATAATTCCAGTCTCTTCAGCGATCTGGATAAAATGAGCAGGTGACAGGAGCCCTTCGGGCCGTTGCCATCTGCTGAGTGCCTCGAATCCAACGATCTTTCCGCTCTGCAACGAAACGATGGGCTGATAGTAAACGCGAAACTCGCGCAGTTCCAGCGCTCGGCGCAGGTCAGTTTCGAGCCTTAATCTTTTGACAGCGATAGTGTGCATCGCGGCGTCAAAGACCTGAGAGCGTGCTTTTCCTTCTCGCTTGGCTCGGTACATCGCTATCTCGGCATCGCGCACCAAGTCTTCTGAATTGGTGTAGGAAGTTCCGCAAAAGGCGATCCCGATGCTGGCGGTCGTCACCACCTCTTGTCCTTCCACCACAAAGGGAATCCTCAATCGCTCCTCAATGCGCTCCGCTACCCGAATGGCATCGCCGCAATCTCTGATGCCCTCTAGCAGTACGGTGAACTCATCGCCGCCAACTCTTGCCAGACTCGCTTCGGTCGCAACAGGACTTGTGTCCTGTGCCAGGACCGGCCGTGAAATGGTATCGACACCCCGAACCGAGGCGCTCAACCGGTGGGCAATTTGGACTAGAAGGTCGTCTCCTGCCGCGTGGCCCAAGCTGTCATTGAAGACCTTGAATTGATCGAGATCAATAAACAACACAGCGAACTTATAGCTTATATGCCTATGGGAAAGCGCAAGTACGTGCCGCACACGATCTAGAAACAGAGCGCGATTCGGCAGATTGGTCAAAGCGTCGTGCAAAGCATTGTGCGCGAGCGCCTCTTCGGCTCGCTTGCGCTCCGTAATGTCACGATTGACGATGACGAGTCTCTCGGTCTGACCCTCTTCACTTTGAATGGCGGTGGCGACCGATTCGAGAACCCGCCATGTTCCGTCCTTGTGGCGCATGCGGTATTCCAGCAACTCGCCTCTTCCCGTGAGTCTTGCTTTATCCGCCGCTTCCAGTACGCGCCGCCTGTCGTCGGGATGGACTTGCTCCACTGCCGAGCTCAGCTTCAATTCCTCTGACGAATACCCGAGAACCTTCTTGTACGCGGGGCTGTTATAGAGCCGATTTCCAGCGCAATCGATGACCGCGATCATATCCGCGGCATTTTCGGTGATGACTTCAAAAAGCTGATTGCGCTCCGTCAGTTCGCGACGAATTCGCTGGAGTTGGAGGTGTTGGTAAACCGTGTAAATGTCAAACAGAAGAACAAGACATGCCAATCCGCGCACCCACTCCTTAAGATCAAGCCACTCGGCGTTTTGCAAGAGGCGACTGCCAGGGAAGGTCAGCGATACGATGCCCGCTGTCAGCACTAACGTGACCGTGACGGCAAATCCCCAAAGCCACCACTCGCGTGCCTCGACCTGCCGCATCGGTCTGGTGCGGCGTTGCTTCTGTCGTTCGTTATTCACTGCCAGCCCTCACGGGATGAGAACATTAGCTTTAGTGTGAGAACAATGCCGTGAAAGTGAAAGTTACCAAAGGCAACCAACGACATATTGAGTATTATTCATGCGTCGACCAGCGGACGCCGGCCCGCTGCGATGGACTCATTGCACCTCAGGGAAGCGCCATGCGTGCTGTCCCTGCGCCTGCGATCCCGCACGGTGACGGCGATCAAGCTGTCTTGCCGCACCGCAACGCGACTGTCCAGAAACTGGAACCGTGTACATGCTAAGTACACTCGGATTCCTTCCCAAATCCGTCCAACTCCGACAGACCAAGTCATGTCAGTAACTTAGCTGCAGCGTGAAAATGGCCGTCCAGTTGCAACTACTCCCGTCGTGGTCGCAAGGCCGTCACCCTGGCGCCGCAGTCGTCGGCAATCGACCTTGTGCCCTTCGGATGAATCATGTCCAAGCAGTATCCCTTTATTCGGGCACTCCGCCGCCCTACGATTGCGTTGTTTCTCGCCGCAGGCCTTGAGGGGCTTGGGCGAATTGTCTTTCCCAGCTTCTCCGCTTGGCAGGCGCACGCGGCTGCGGTCGTGCTCTGCGCCTTCGTTGTTTTCCTTCTAGCGTTGGAATTGCTCGGCCGCCAAGAGCCTCAACAGGACAACCTCCCTAAGAACATCATCCAGAGTCTTCCCGAGATTGCCTGCATCATCGGCTGTAGCGGACGATTCACGGAGTGGAACTCTAATTTGGAAGCGGCACTTGGCTACACAGCCCAAGAAGTTGTGAACATCACCGCTCTCGACATCATCGCAGAAGAGCAGCGAGAAACCGTAAAACAAGCCATAGCAATGGCGTTCGCTGATGGAATGGCCAAAGTGGAGTCCGTCTTGATGACAAAAGACGGTACTCCGATGCCCTGTCTTCTTACAGGCGTTCGCGTCGCATTGAATGACGAACTCTGCGTCCTCGTCCTGGCCCTCGATCTCAGGACACTCAGGCAGGCGGAGGACAGCTTACGAATAAGTGAGGAGCGGTACCGGTCCCTGGTTGCCAATATCCCAGAAGTCGTGTGGAAGGCCGACGGGGAAGGCAATGTAAACTTCGTGAGCTGTCAAGTCGAAACCATGCTCGGATATTCTGCGGCTGAGATTTATCAACAGGGAGATTCTCTCTGGTTTAACTCGGTCCACATGGATGATCGACAGCGGGTGAAGCAGGCGTTCGAATCGCTGATTAAGCTCGGCCAACCATACGATATCGAGTGCCGGGTGCACAGAAAGAACGGGGACTGGTTTTGGGCACATGACAGGGCTGTTGTCACTTGCGACAAGGACGGAAAGCGGGTAGCCACTGGTATCGTCTCCGACATCACGCAGCGCAAGGCGGCGGAAGAAGCTCTCCAGAAGCTGGCATCCATCGTGGAGTTCTCGCAGGATGCCATTTTTGGAAAGGACTTAAACGGCGTGATCACAAGTTGGAACCGGGCCGCGGAGAAGATGTATGGCTATACCACGGCCGAAGCAGTGGGACAAGACCTTTCCTACCTGTTGCCCTCAGAGAAGCAGGCTGAAGCGCGAGCTATCACGGAACGGGTACATAGTGGGCTTTCGATAGAGTGCTTAGAAACTCAACGTCTCACGAAGGCAGGCTCACTACTGGACGTGTCAGTCTCCATTTCGCCGATAAAAGACACAGCCGGACACATCACAGGAACCTCGACGATTGCCCGGGACATCACTCTGCGCAAACGTTCTGAAGAGCAATTGAACCTGCAATCCGCTGTCCTGGAAGCGGCTGCCAATGCAATCGTCGTCACAGACTACCAAGGCAAGATAGTGTGGGTGAATCGGGCGTTTACCACCATGACCGGCTACAGCAAGGAAGAAGTATTGGGCAAGAACCCGAGCATGCTCAAGTCCGGGGAGCAGTCCGAAAGCTACTATGCCGAGCTCTGGTCAACCATCTCGTCCGGAAAGGCCTGGAAAGGCGAGATTGTCAACCGGCGGAAAGACGGAACCACCTATCCCGAAGAGATGACGATCTCGCCGGTAACGCGGGACGTTGGCAATCCGGCCAATCGATACTTCGTTGCCATCAAGCAAGACGTTACCGAGCGCAAGCGATTTCAAGAGATGCTACAGGACAGCGAAAACAAGTATCGCGTGCTGTTCGAGGACTCCGCCGATGCGACCTGGCTGATGGACGAAAAGGGCTTTCTGGATTGCAATGCGGCTGCGCTGCGAATGTTCGGATACCCAGCCAGTGCCGGCATGGTGCACCCGGCTGACGTCTCACCTCCCAACCAACCCGACGGCACGCCCTCCCGGACAGCGGCCGAACAGAAGATTGCTGCCGCGTTTCTCAATGGCCAAGAACGTTTCGAATGGTTGCACCAGCGCAAAAATGGCAATGTTTTTCCGGCTGAGGTGTGCCTGACTGCATTGACGCTGAGCGGGCAGCCGAGGCTGCTGGCCACTGTGCGCGACATCACGGAACGCAAGCAGGCTGAGGAAGCGCTGCTGTTCAAAACTGCGCTGCTCGAGGCGCAAGCTGAGACGACAATTGATGGCATCCTCCTCGTTGACGAGTTCGATCACATCGTTCTGGCAAACAAGCAATTTGGGCTTCACTTCGGAATACCGGATGAACTGCTGAGTACACGAGACGACCTCATCGTGCGCAAGCACGTGATGGATCAAGTCCAGGAGCCCGAACCCTTCCTGGCGAGAATCAAGTATCTCAATAGCCGTCGAGATGAAAAGAGCAGGGATGAGCTCAGATGCAAGAATGGAAAAATCTTCGACCGATACTCTGCGCCTCTGGTCGACTCAAAAGGCCGGTATCGGGGCAGAATTTGGTACTTTCGCGACATCACAGACCGCAAAGTCGCCGAGGAGCGGGTCCAATACCTGGCCTACTACGATGCGCTGACGGGACTGACCAATCGGACCCTCCTTCAAGATCGCTTAGCCACGGCCCTCGCCGGCGCTCGCCGGCGAAAGGACAAAGTCGCAATTCTCTTCCTCGATCTCGACCGGTTCAAAATCATCAACGACTCGCTCGGTCACTCGGTCGGCGACCTTCTCCTGAAAGAGGTTGCCGAGCGGCTTAAGACGGTGGCGCGGGAACAGGACACCATCGCTCGGGTCGGGGGAGACGAATTTCTCATCGTGTTGACTGGCTTAAAAGATGTGGCCGACGCGGCGGTTGCAGCCCAACGGATCGTGAATGTGATGACCTCTGGTTTTGTCGTCCAAGGGCACTCCGTCAATGTGAGCTGCAGCATCGGCATCAGCATCTTTCCCGAACACGGCGCGGACTGCGAAACGCTGATCAAGAATGCCGACGCTGCGATGTATTGTGCCAAGGACAACGGACACAACAACTTTACGTTCTTTACCGCGGACATGAATGCTCAGGTCCTGGAGCGATTGACCTTAGAGAACAGCTTGCGATCGGCCCTGGGGAAAGACGAACTGTTCTTGATGTATCAGCCACAAATGGATATGGCCACGGGAAGGATCACCGGGTTGGAGGCGCTGCTTCGTTGGGAGCACCCGGACTTGGGCCTGGTGCCGCCGGACAGGTTCATACGAATTGCCGAGAACAGCGGGCTAATCGTGCCCATCGGCGAATGGGTGCTGAGGACGGCCTGCCGTCAGGCGCGAAAATGGCAAGATGAGGGGCTTCCCGCGGTGACGGTAGCGGTAAATGTATCGTCGGTGCAGTTTCGCCAGGAGGGCTTCTGCGACCTCATCAGAAGCGTGCTCCATGAGACTGGCCTCGCCCCGCAGTATCTCGAACTGGAGCTAACCGAAAGCCTGCTGCTAGCCAATGCGGACCTGATGTTATCCGTTGTTCAGGAATTAAAGGCCCTGGGGTTGACGCTGGCGATTGACGACTTCGGAACTGGCTATTCCAGCTTCAGCTACTTGAGAGAGTTTCGGGTCAGCAGGCTCAAAATCGACCGGATATTT
>Ga0302319_10002045_pt1 | contig 44180 bp, 30 predicted proteins | sample Bog_T0_2_FD_203319 | JGI IMG/M metagenome (GOLD analysis project Ga0302319, IMG submission 203319) | Peat permafrost microbial communities from Stordalen Mire near Abisko, Sweden - Bog_T0_2 | ecosystem: Environmental > Terrestrial > Soil > Wetlands > Peat | place: Sweden: Abisko, Stordalen Mire...
GCCCCAGTTGCTGGTCCGCGTAGGCCACTTCGCCGTCGTAGAGGTTGTTTCGATAGCGCTCGCGAAAGGGCGCCGGCGGTTCGTACGGCTCGTGCGGATCGTACATGTGCAGCCAGACGAAAAACGGTTTGCCGGATTGCGCGTTCAGCCACCGCAGGGCATGGTCCACCACCACCACCGCGCGCCGTTCCGGATATTCGCGCTCCTGCAGGCTCTTTTCCGGCTTGGGCATCTGGTCGTCGTAAACGTCGAAGCCCTGGTCGAATCCGGTGGCCTTCTTCAGGACGGAGGCGCCGATGAACGCCGCCGTGTCCCAGCCCTGCGATTGCAGAATTTTGGCCAGCGTGATCGAGGAAGGCTGCAGCGCGAAGCCGCCCGTATTGCGGACGTGGTGCACAGTCGGGTAGGTACCGGTGAAAATGCAGGCATGCGACGGCGGAGTGAGCGGGACCTGGGCCACTGCGTTTTCAAACAGCGCGCCTTTTGCGGCCAGCCCGTCCAGCGTGGGCGTCTCGATGTGCGCGTTGCCATAACAATGCAGCCGGTCCGCGCGCAGCGTGTCGATCGTGACGACAACGAGATTCAAGGGGCGCAGCCGCGCGCCGGCCTCGGGCGACGGGGCGCGCTCGGTCACCGCGGACCGGCATGCAACCAGCGCCACGAACGCCGCGGCACAGACCACATACGCCAGCCCGCGCGCGACACTCCCGCGGCAACTCTGCGTCATCTTCCGACCCCTATGTTTTCCCACCGTCGAGTCCAGAATAACAGGCCGGCCCACGCGCCCATTCCCATTCGGCGCGCGGCGGGAACCCCTGTCCGGAAGACAGCGGTTGTATGCTCAGGAAAGCCGGGGCCCGGGAAGGCGGACCCGGAGCGCAACATACCATGCACAAGCTTCTGATCCCGATCGCGGTTTGTGGTCTTTTCATCCTCACAGCCGGCCAATCGCGCGGCCCGCGGAGCTACTACGTTGACAGTTCGGGCGGCGACGACACGCGTAGCGGGCTTTCCGAATCGGCCGCCTGGAAAAGCCTCGACAAGGTGAACGGCACCGTCTTCCAGCCCGGCGAGAAGATTCTGTTCAAGGCTGGCACGGCGTATCAGGGCCAGCTTCATCCGCAGGGCTCGGGCACTGAGGCGGGTCCCATCGTCATCGATAAGTACGGCGAAGGAGAGAAGCCGCTGATCGCCGCCGAAGGCAAGTTCCACGAGGCGCTGCTGCTCAAGAACCAGGAGTATTGGGAGGTCAACAACCTCCAGCTCACCAACACCGGTGCGACGGCGGAAAAAGTGCGCTACGGCGTGCGCGTTATGAGTTGGGATTACGGCACGGTGCACCATATTCACCTGAAAAACCTCGACGTGCATGACGTCAACGGCTCGAATGTCAAAGCCGACGACGGCGAGGGCGACGGCGTCCTCTGGCAGAATGGCGGCCACAAGGTGAAGAGCCGATTTGACGGCCTGCTGATCGAGGGTTGCCATTTGGTGCGCACGGACCGCAATGGCATCTGCGGTTACGTCCCCTACTCGAAAGATCCGGACAAATGGTTTCCCAGTCTCAACGTCGTAATCCGCAAGAATCTGCTGGAGGACATCGGCGGCGACGCGATCAAGGTCGAAGGCTCGGACCATGCGTTGGTCGAGCACAACATAGTCCGCGGTGCGCGCCGCCGTTGCAACGATTATGCAGCGGGCATCTGGCCCTGGGCCTCCGATAACACGGTGATCCAATTCAACGAGGTCAGCGGGCTGAAGGGAACCAAGGACGGCGAGGCCTTCGACTCAGACGGCTACTGCACCAATACGACGATCCAATACAACTACTCGCACGACAACGACGGCGGATTCCTGCTGATTTGCTGCACCGAAAGCATCAAGACGACTGTGCGCTACAACATCAGCCGCAACGACCACACGCGCCTGTTTCACATGGGCGGCCCGATTCGCGACATTGCCATCTACAACAACCTCTTCTACATCGGGAAGGGCGTTGACATCGACCTGTTCCTATGGGAAGGCGGGCGCGAGCCATGGGCTGACAATACAACGGTCTCGAACAACATCTTCTATGCCGACGGCACGGGCAGAAACAGCGCCGCCATCAAGCGCCAGCGCGTGGACGACGGCACCTTTATCAAACAGCCCGGCGTGGGCCGCGCCACGAAGGTCGTTTTCCAGAACAACGACTTCTACGGCAACTTCAAGGATGTCCCCGCGGCGTGGATGGCGCTGCGCTTCGACCCGTTGTTGAAGCAACCCGGCAGCGGCGCGGAAGGATTCGATTCGCTCGGCGGCTACCAGTTGCAGGACGGCTCGAAGGCCTTCGGCGCCGGCGTGCCAATCCCCGCCAGCGGCGGCCGCGACTTCTGGGGCAATCAGGTGCCGGAAGGAAAGAGCCCGGCCATCGGCGCATACGAGAAGCCGTAAGAACTGGGTTCGCACCGGAGCAGCATCGGTGCGATCCGCGCACACGCGGGCGCGACGATGTAATTCGCACGTGCGGGTTATCGCAACGCGCGCGTCTTCAAAGGAATCGTGAGCGAACCCAGCGCGCCGGTGGCGACATCGCGCACCAGCACGCGCAGCAGCAGCGTGTCCGGTTGCGGGTCGACGTGCTCGGCCAGCGCCAGCCCATGCACCTGCATCACGCGGTCGTACATGGCCTGCTCCAGGTGCAGATTGTTGGTGCGCGCACTGGTCTTCAGTTGACGCTCCTGGGCGTCCAGTTGCACCAGCCACACGTCCAGGCTGCATTCCCAGCGGTCGTCCTGGCGCTGAAACGCGATGTCGTCCGCAGCCACCTGCAGCGCCAGGTCGCGTCCGCCGCCGGCCGCCGGCGTGACCGCGACCGTCAACCGCAGCCCTGTGGCGTCGATCGGATTCCACACTGCCGCGTCGAGCACCTGCTGGCGGTACCACGCCTGGGCCGGTTCGTCAGGCTGCGCGAAATAGCCGCGGCGGTAGTGCAACTCCACGTCCGGGCGCGCCACCCGCACCTCAAGTTTCCGGAACCGGCCCTTCCAGTCGTGGTGCGAGGCATAGTAGCCCAGCACGTAGGTCACGCGCGCATCGTCAGCCGCCTGATGCAGCGCCGCAGCCAGGTCGTTGTTGTTGAAAAACGCCCGGCCGCCGGTGCGCTCGGCGAGCATCTGCATGGTGGCGAACTCCGACGTATCCGGGTTGCGCAATTCCGGTTTCATCATCGAGCCCACATACTGCTGCCCCACCATCAGGCCGCGCGCGTCTACCGGGTAAATCGCCAGGTTCGACCGGTTCAGAGCTCTCGCGGCGCGTTCCACTTCCGGCCAGGCATCGCGTTTGCCCGGCGCCGTTTTTCTCGGCGCGGGCGTCGAATCGCCGCCGATCGAGACCGGGAAACTGCCCGCGACCCACACCAGGTTCTTGCGTCCGGGAACTCGCTCCAGGTGTTCGGCAATCGCGATCAGCGCGCGCACGGTCCGGAACGCGCGGTCCTCCGAATAATAATCGTAAAGCCCGAACGTCAGCTCGCCGAGCCAGGCCTCAAAATTGTCGGAGCCGCTCATCGCCGGATCGTACATCGGCGCGCTCAGCGAAGCCGGCGGAGTGCCCTTGTAGGCCGCCAGAGCGCTGATTAGCGCGGATGGATCTTGGGTAAACTCCTGCAGCACGCGCGGTCCGCGCCCCATGGCGTACAGCGCCACGCGGTCGCCCGTCTTCAACTGCCGCAGAAACGTGAGAATCTGCTGCCGGGCGTAGGCCTGGTCGGTGAAAGGCGTGTTCAGGGCGTCGAAGAGAATCACCGTCGCGCTGGTCGGCGCAGGGCCGCCGAGATCCAGACGATTGGTGTACAAGCCCGGCGGCAGCGGCCGCGGTTTTGCTGTTGAAGCCTGCGCGGTCTCGGTGCGGAAAAAGGCGATCTTCTCGGGGCGTCCTTCGTCGAGCAGCGTGAAATCCTGTTGCGTCAGGCCGGTGACCGGCGCGCCTTGTTTGGTCTGCGCGACGACGCTCACTTCAACTAGATGGGTGGTCGCATGGAGTGTCTGCGGCGCGGAATCGTCGCGCGGAGTTTGCGACAGTACTGAGGCTGCCGTGAGCATTCCGCACAGCACGGCCCCAGCGGCGGCGAAGCCCCGGCGGGACAGGCCGGCTCGCCAGCCCCTCGCGCTGCGGGTTCCGTCGCGCTTGAAATCCCCCAATTCCGCTTGAGTCATCTGAAGCATCTGCAGTGTAGCGATGATCCGCCGGCCCGGGCAAGCCGTCTCACCGTCCGAAACCTCAAAACCGAAGCCGCCCCAAAATGTTCAAAGGGCCGGACGTGCGCCCGGCCCTGGAACGATCAGACTCTTGCGGGGACGGCCCCGCTCGGACTACGCGGTGCGGTTCGCTTCCGACGAGGCCGAACCCTTCTGGATGGCGGCCTGGGCCGCGGCCAGACGGGCGATCGGCACACGGTACGGAGAGCAGGAGACGTAGTTCATGCCGACGTTGTAGCAGAACTCCACCGACGACGGGTCGCCGCCGTGTTCCCCGCAGATGCCAATTTCGAGTTCCGGATTGGTCTTGCGGCCCTGCTCGACGGCATACTGGATCAGCTTGCCGACGCCTTCCCGGTCGATCACGCCGAACGGGTCTTCCTTGAAGATCTTCAGGTCCTCATACTTCTTGGAGAACTTCGTGTAATCGTCCCGCGACAGACCCATCGTGGTCTGGGTCAGGTCGTTGGTGCCGAAGCTGAAGAAGTCGGCTTCCGTGGCCACGCGATCGGCGGTCAACGCCGCGCGCGGAATCTCGATCATAGTGCCGACCATGTACTTCTGCTTGCCCTTCAGGCCGGCCTTCGCGAGCACTTCTTCCGCCACCCGCACGACGATGTCCTTCTGGTTTTTCAGTTCCTCGACGCCGCCGATGAGCGGAATCATCACTTCCGGAATCACCTTCTTGCCCTTCTTCGCGACCTGTACCACGGCCTCGAAAATGGCGCGAGCCTGCATCTCGGTGATCTCGGGGTTGGTGATGCCGAGACGGCACCCGCGCAGGCCCAGCATCGGGTTGAACTCATGCAGTTGCTCAACCCGCGCCAGAAGCTTCGTCAGCACCGGTTTCAGGCTCTTCACGTCCGGCACGAAGTTCTTGTAGCGGGCCACCATCTCCTTCTTGCTCTTGATGTCGGCCGTGGGCAGCTTGGCCAGATCCACCATCAGCTCTTCGCGCTTCGGCACGAATTCGTGCAGCGGCGGGTCGATCGTACGGATCACAACCGGGAATCCGTTCATCACTTCGAACAGACCGGCGAAGTCCCGGCGTTGCATCGGCAGCAGCTTGGCCAGCGCCTTGGTGCGGCCCTTCACGTCGTCATCGTCGGTCAGGATCATCGCCTGCATGTGCGGCAGCCGGTCCTCGGCGAAGAACATGTGCTCGGTGCGGCACAGTCCGATGCCTTCGGCGCCAAAAGCGATTGCGGCCTTGGCGTCGCGCGGGATGTCGGCGTTGGCCCGCACGCCGAATTTGCCGCGGAACACGTCGGCCATCTTCATGAACTTGGCGAACACGGGCGAACTCGGATCGGGATCCTTCGTTTCGGCCTGGCCGAGGTAGACGTCGCCGGTCGCGCCGTTCATCGAAACCCAGTCGCCTTGCTTGACCGTGATCGTCTTGTCACCGGCTTTCACCGTCGCCGACTTGGCGCGTTCGTTGATCGCAATCGCGCCGCAGCCGACCACGCACGGTACGCCCATGCCGCGCGCCACAACGGCCGCGTGCGAGCTCTTGCCGCCCACCGCCGTCACGATGCCCTTGCTGGCGTCCATGCCGTGAATGTCGTCCGGCGTGGTCTCCTTGCGGATCAGGATGACCGGAGCGCTCGCCGACATCTCCACCGCGTCCTCGCTGGTGAACGCCAGCCGTCCGACGGCCGCGCCGGGGCTGGCGTCGATGCCGCGGGCGAGCTTCGTCAACTGCCGCAGACTGACCACGTCGAACACCGGGTGCAGCAACTGGTCGAGCTGGCTCGGCGCCACGCGCATCACCGCCGTCTTCTCGTCAATCAGGCCCTCTTCCACCATGTTCACGGCCACCTTCACCGCGGCCGGCCCGGTGCGCTTGCCGTTGCGGGTCTGGAGCATGTACAGGACCCCATCCTGCACCGTGAACTCGAAGTCCTGCATGTCCTTGTAGTGCTGCTCGAGCATCGCCGTGATCTCGCGAAGCTTGTCGTACACGCCCTCGTTCCAGTCCTTGAGCTCGCTGATCGGCGACGGCGTGCGGATGCCCGAAACCACGTCCTCGCCCTGCGCATTCACCAGGAACTCGCCGTAGAACACCTTGTCGCCGCTGCCCGGATCGCGCGTGAAGCCCACACCCGTGCACGAGGTCTCGCCCATGTTGCCGAACACCATCGTCTGAATGTTGCAGGCCGTGCCCAGCCGGTCCGAAATCTTTTCCATCTTGCGGTAGTAGCTCGCCTTCGGCGCCCACCACGACATGAAGACCGCGTTGCGCGCCAGAATCAACTGCTCGCGCACGTCCTGCGGAAAATCGCGCTTCATTTGCTTCTTCACGACCTTCTTGTAATCCTCGATGATCACCTTCAGGTCGGCCGCGCTTAGCTCGGTGTCGAGCTTGGCCTTCACCTTCGCTTTGCGCGCGTCGAAGACTTCGTCGAAATGTTCCATATCGATGCCCAGCGCCACCTCGCCGAACATCTGGATGAAACGCCGGTAGCAGTCGTAGGCGAAGCGCGGATTGCCCGTCTTTGCCGCCAGACCCTCGGTCGTCTTATCGTTCAGACCCAGGTTGAGAATCGTGTTCATCATGCCCGGCATCGAGAACTTCGCGCCCGAGCGCACGCTCAGCAGCAACGGGTCGGAGGCGTCGCCGAATTTCTTCCCGACGCGCTCTTCAACCACCTTCAACGCCGCCCAGATCTGCGTGTCGACTTCCTTCGGAACTTTCTTGTCGTTGTCGAAGAAGACGTTGCAAACGTCGGTGATGATCGTGAATCCCGGCGGCACCGGAACCCCGGCGCGGGACATTTCTGCCAGCCCGGAGCCTTTGCCGCCGAGCAGGTCCTTCATGGTGCCGTCGCCGTCGGCCGTGCCGGCGCCGAAGGAGTAAACGTACTTTGACATAATCGGATGCTCTCCTGATGGATGATCAACTCAAAATGACTATCATTCGGACGAAGACGTGACGATCTCCGAAAAATCGGCGATCGAGGAAACCTCATGATTCAGCCGGCCCAACAGAGCCAGCCGGTTGGCGCGCACCGCCGCGTCGGGTGCGTTCACCAGAACTTTGTCGAAAAATGCATCGACCGCCGGCCGCAGGGTCGATATCGCCGTGAGCGCCTGGATATAGTCGTCGCCGCGGCGCAACTCCGCCACGCGCTCGAGCACGCGCGACATCGCCGCGTGCAGCTCGCGCTCGGGGCCTTCTTCCACGAGTGACGCATCGACCGCGCCGCTCTCCCAATGCGCCTGCCGCAGAATGTTGCGGATGCGCTTAAAACTCGCCGCCAGCGGCTCGAAATTCTCCGTCTGCCGCACCAGTTGCAAGGCCTGCAGCCGCGCCTCGACGTCTACCAGTTCGGTGAACTCCGCCGCCAGCACCGCGTTGACCTCGTCGTAGGCGTAGCCGCGCACCTCTTTGAAATAGGAGCGGATGCGGTCCACGAAAAACTCCCACAACTGGGCCTGGCGGTCCGGCTCGCCCGGCGCGCCCGGGTAGAGCACGGCGTTAGCCTGCATGCCCGCCTCCACCGCGGCCTTCAGATTGATGCGCAGCCGGCCCTCCACGAGCGTCTTCACCACGCCCTGCGCCGCGCGCCGCAGTCCCAACGGATCCTTCGAGCCCGACGGGATCAGGCCGATTCCGAACGAGCCTTCGAGCGTATCGAGCTTATCGGCGATTGACAGCACCTGCCCGTAAACCGTCGGCGGAATCGGGTCCTCCATGCTCTGCGGCAGGTAGTGTTCGTAGATCGCGCGCCACACCGCCTCCGGCTCGCCGTCGGCTTTTGCATACAGGCCGCCCATCACGCCCTGCAGTTCGGTCAGCTCCTTCACCATCTCCGTGGTCAGATCGACCTTGCACAGCAGCGCCGCGCGGCCCAGTGTTTCATGATCCAGGTTCAGCCACGCGGCCAGGCGGATCGCGCTCGAGTGAATCCCCTTGGCCTTGTCGGCGTAGGTCGAGTTCAGCTTCACCTGGTAGGTGACCTTCCCGAGATCCGGAGCGCGAGCGGCCAGCGGCCGCTGGCGGTCCACTTCCCAGAAGAATCGAGCGTCGTTGAAGCGCGCCTCCAGCACCCGCTCGTTGCCCTTCTTGACGTATCCCTTGCGATCGGCCTTCATGTTCATCACGGCGATGAACCGCGGCGCCATTTTGCCCTCGCTGTCGATCAGCGTGAAGTAACGCTGATGGTGGCGCATCACCGTCGAAAGCACTTCCGCAGGCAGTTCAAGGAACTCCTCGCGAAACTCGCCCAGCAGTGGCGTCGGGTACTCGGTCAGATACACCAGGTCGTTCAGCAGCGCCTCGTCGGCCACCAGCTTCAGTCCCGTGCCCCGCAGCAGCTTCTTGATTCCTTTTTGAATGCGCTCTCTGCGCTTCGCCGCGGAGAGGATGACGCCGTTCTTCTCCAGCCGCTCTTCGTAATTCGCGTGCTCGAACGCGATCTCGTCAGAACCCATACGGCGGTGGCCGGCGCTCAGCGCGCGCGACTGCACTCCCGCCACTTCGAATTCGACGATCCGGTCGCCCAGCAGCGCCACGATCCAGCGGATTGGGCGGATGAACGTCATGCCGCCCTTGCCGGTCCAGTACATCGCTTTCGGCCACGGGATTTTCGCGATGATCCCCGGTAGCGCCGCCGCCAGCAGTTCGCGCGTCTCCGCGCCTGCCACCGTGCGCCGCAGCGCCAGGTACTCGCCCTTGGGCGTCACTTCGGTTCCCAGCGCTTCCACGGCGACGTTGTTCTTGCGTGCGAATCCTTGCGCCGCGCCCGGCCCGGCCGACTTCGGCGGCCCCATCAACAGCTCTTCGCGGTCTGCCTGCTGCTCCGGCAATTCGCAGCGCAGCACAAGCCGACGCGGCGTGGCGTCCAGATGCAACGCGCCGCCCTCCAGCCCGATCTGTCCGAGGAACTCGCGGAACAGCCGCTCCAAATCGCGCAGCGCCGGCTCGATCATCCAATGCGGGATCTCCTCCACGCCCAACTCGAACAGGAAAGGCAGCTTCACGGCTTCGATCGCCTCCATCGCTTACGCCACCTCCTGTGCGACCGCGTTCAGCAGCGCCTGCTGCTCCATCCACGCCGTCGCCACGCCCACCGCCAGTCGGCGCACGCGCCCGATCACGCCCACGCGCTCGGTCACGCTGATCGCGCCGCGCGCGTCCAGCAGGTTGAACGTGTGCGAGCAATTCAGCACATGGTCGTAAGCCGCCAACAGAGGAAACCGTTTCTTCTCGCGTTCCCGATCCTGCGGCAGCGTTCTGAATTCGTCGATCAGCCGCTGCGCCTCGGCCTCATGCAGTTCGAGCAGCTTCCACAGCATCGCCACGTCGGCCATCTCGAAGTTGTAAACCGAGAACTGCTGCTCCTCGAGCAGGCGCACGTCGCCGTAGCTGGTTCCCGCCACCCACTCGATCTCGTACACGCTGCGGCGGTCCTGCAGAAACGCCACCAGCCGCTCCAGCCCGTAGGTCAGCTCCGCCGGCACCAGGTCCAGGTCCACGCCACCGCACTGCTGGAAATAGGTGAACTGCGTGACCTCGATCCCGTCCAGCATCACTTGCCAACCGATGCCCCAGGCTCCCAGCGTCGGCGACTCCCAGTTGTCCTCCTCGAACTTCAGGTCGTGCTGATCGAGCCGTATGCCCACTGCCTCGAGCGACGCCAGGTACAGCTCCATCACGTTCGCCGGAGCCGGCTTCAGGATCACCTGCAATTGCGAATGCTTGTACAGCCGGTTCGGGTTCTCGCCATAGCGGCCGTCGGCCGGACGACGGCTCGGCTGCACGTAAGCCACCTTGTAAGGACGAGGACCCAGCACGCGCAGGAACGTCTCGGGGCACATCGTGCCCGCGCCGACCTCCACGTCGTATGGCTCCTGGATTACGCAGCCTTGTTTGGCCCAGAATTGTTTCAGCTTGATGATGGTCTGCTGGAATGTGTCCATTCGGTTTCTCGAAGGGCGAATTTTTTAGAGGCTCTCCAGCAGCGGCAGCGTGACCAGCCGTCGCTCGATGTGCATCTCGATCTCCCGGCACAACTGCCGCCGCAGATCCGCGCCCGTTTCCTTAGTCCACTCGATCGGCGTCATTTCTCCTACCGGCGCCGCCGCCATCACCCGCGCCAGATCGCGCGAAGCCGGGCTGACCTTCAGTTCCGGCAGGAAGCCGGACAATCGCACGGCCCAGTATGTGAAATAGGTGACGGCACGCCATACCCCCGTCACGGGGTTGGCCCGCAGGTCGGCCAGAACGGCGGCCAGGAGCCGGTAAAACCGCTCATTCGGCTCGTTCGGCGGCAACAACTGTTCGGACACCTCCGCGATATAGTCGAGCGCCACGCTCGCTTCCCAGGAGTTCAGCACTCCAAATTGGGTCTGGATCAGCTCGCAGTTGTCCAGACTCACGAGTTCCGACGACTCCTTCTGGTAGTAGGAGACGCGAACCTGCGAGAGCCGCTCGAGCGTACTGCCGAAGGTACTCTTCAGCCGCCTCGCCCGCTTCGCGACCCCGCGCAGCCTGCCCTGATCGCGCGTGAAGAAGCTGACAATCAGGTCCCCTTCCTGAAAGGGGTAGGTGCGGAGGACGAACGCCTCACTGACCCGGACCGGCATTGATGGCGCGGAAAAACTAAATCCCAGTTTATCACACGCCGCGGTCCGAATCCCTAAACGGCGCGCGCTTCGAATGGCCGCCCGCCGCGCCGCTGCCAGACACGCGGCCGGTGCGATTTCTGAGCGGCGCGGAAGACGACGCCGCAATTTGAAAATGCCCAAGATCGCTCCATCCGCCGCCTCGAATTCGCATTAAATTAGAGCTATGCCGAACGTAGAAAGAATCGACCTCTACAAGCTCAACAAAGCCGAATACGTTGCGCCCCGCCAGCCCATGCTGCTCGATATTCAGCCTGCCCGGTATCTCTCGATCACGGGCACGGGCCGCCCCGGGGGCGAGGAATTCCAGGTCAAAATCGGAGCCCTTTACGGCATGGCTTTCACCCTTAAGTTTGAATCCAAATTCGCCGGCCGCGACTACGCCGTCTGCAAACTCGAGGGTCTCTACTGGACCGATCAGGGTGGTTGCGACTTCACCGCACTTCCCAGCCAGCAGTGGCACTGGGATCTGATCATCCGCATGCCTGATTTCGTCGACGCTGCGCTGCTCAAAGCCGCCCGCGCCAAACTTGAGGCCAAACAGGTGCCCCACGCCGCCGAGGTGGACTTCCAAACCCTGCGCGAGGGCCGCTGCGTTCAGATGCTCCACCTCGGGCCGTACGATCGCGAGCCGGAGACCATCGAAAAGATGCGCTCCTGCGCCGTCGCAGCGGGCTGCGAGTTCGCCGGCACGCACCACGAGATTTATCTCTCCGACCCGCGTCGCGTGGCGCCGGAGAAACTGCGCACGATTCTGCGCATCCCGGTTCGCAAAGCGAAAAAGGCCTGACTCGCGCGCCGCCTTGTGACCAGCGTGCGGCCGCGCCGGCATGGATTCGCGGCGCGGCCCTGTGAAACAATACGTGTGAGCGCAAACCTATGGCGAATCCAAAGTACGCGGCGGCTACCCGCGAGATCCCGCAGGCCGTCGACATCGGCCAGCTGAGCGACGGTACCAGAATCCGCCAGCGCGCTCCGCGTATGCGCGCCTGCAGTCTGAAGGACGCCAAGGGCAAGCTCTGCGCCGGCCATCTCAAGCGCTGGTATTTTTTCGGCGACGAGCTGCGCAAAATGTACGGCGACGACGCCGAACTCTACCGCTGCGAGAAGTGCAAGACCATCTATCTGCCCAACGCGGAAGAAGAACCCCGCAGCGGCACACTCTGCTATTGAATTCTCACCGCGCCTTTGGAGTTCGTCCGCGTTGGCTGAGCGCCGGCGCAGCATCGGCCATCCTGTCTTGTATCTTGGAGTCTGAACGCCGGAAGCGGGGGAACCTAAAAAAATCCCCTCTGCCGAAGCATGTAAGTGCTAAGACGAATGGACAAGAACTTGAACACCGGCTCCCGCAAGCACGACGTTGTTTGGCTGCCACCCGTCCCAGCCTCCCACCTGTTTCAGCAGAGGGCAGGTCTTGAGAGACTACATCAATTCGCCTGTGATTCTAGCAAACTTGGGGCCATCTGTGGCAGAAATATAAGTTCTTTGTTTTCAGTATGTAAACAGATTGAAACCGGCGCGCGCGCGCCTTCTGTCCACAGCCAGTGTGTCATTGGAACACGCCTTGGACACTTGGCCATCGTTTTGGTACTGAGCTCGTTCGGGCTTTGGGGGCAAATCGCGCCACCTGCCGAACCGATTGACTTTAGGGTGTACAACGAGTCGCCGCGGCTGTTGTTGACCGGACAGCGGCTGCGCCTGTTGCATCGCGAGCGCGAGCGCCAGAGCCAGCGCTGGGAACAGTTTGCGGCCCTGATGCAGGGCCACGCGAGGATGCCCGAGCCCGGCTTCGCCCTGGCGCTCGACGGCATCGTGGCCGACTCCGCGCCGGCCTGTCGCGAGGCCACTGAATGGGCGTTGAAAACGGCCGACCCGAAGCGCCCCGCCGAACTACGGCAAATGGCCCTGGCCGCCGATTGGTGCGCGCCGAAGCTCGACGACGCCGCCCGTGCCGCGTTGAATCGGCGCCTGCTCGCGGCGCTCGCCGGACGTCCGCGGGATGCCGCCTCGCTCCGCAGCGCGGTATTCGCGGCGCTGGCCGCCTTCGACGCCGGCCCGGATGCGGCGGAGGCGCTGCTGCGCTACGCGGTCGAAGACTGGTGGCGGGCCCAGACCGTGCCGCGGCTGCGCGCGGGCGAGGATCCTTTTCCCGACCGCGCCGCCCTGCTGGCGCTGATCGAGTTCGTCCACGTGGTCCGCGATAACTTCCAGGTGGATCTGCGAGCCGACGCCGTCGAGTGGTTCAACGAGCTTCCGCCGCGGCTGATTCTGGCCTACTACCCCGCCCCCTGGCCGGCCCCCGAAAACGATTACCGCATCCCGGCCTACAAGGGCTCGGGCGACCCCGACCTCGACCAGAGCGTCTTCTCCCGGGCGGCCGAACTGGCCCTGGTGGCCGCAGACCCCAACGCCCAGCCCATCTCGTTCTTGCAGGGCTGGCTGATGCAGGACCGTTTTCTGCTGCGAGGCCCGCTCGGCGCGCCCTACGAATTCCTGTGGGCCAATCCCTACCTGCCGGGCCTGAGTTACTCCTACATGCCCGACCTGTACCACGGCGCCGGCCGGCTGTTCGCTCGCAGCAGTTGGGAGGAGGATGCCACCTGGTTCGGCCTGTGGGAGGGCGAGGTGCAGCTTTTTCAGGACGGCAAACGCTACGCCGTCGAAGCCCGGGCCGGCCATCCGCCGGTCGACCTGGGCCCGGTCCGCGTCCTCTTCGGCGGTGGCAACGTGCGCTTTCAAACCGGGTGGTCGAAAAAGTCCGACGAGGATTCCAAGCCCGTCGAACAGGTGGCTTTCATCATCGGGCTCGAACCCTCCACGCTGTACGACGTCGAGGTGGACGGCGAGGAGTTGGACGAGGCGCGCACAGACAGATCCGGCATCCTCGAATTCCATTTCGCACCCGACATCCAAACCGGAGTCCGGCTGCACAAGTCTCAGCCGGTGGTCCGCTGACGGCCATCGGGCAACGCTCATCGGCAGCGCAGCGCATTCCGCGAGTCAACACCCCAGACCGGCTCGTCCGCTGCAGGCGGTGGCTGTAGTTCGCTATCCAGCCGCGGCTTAGCGCAGGGTCGCGAGATAGCGCAGGCTCTGCCGGATTTGCGGAACCGCGTCGACCGCTTCCTCTTCCAGATAGTAGTGCCGGACGCCGTAGATTTGCGCCGCGAGTAGTGCCGCCCGAACGTCCACTAGGCCGGTCCCGAGCGGGACACTCTCCTCCTCGCGGACGTCGGCCGGCGATCCGCCCAGACGAGTGCCCTTGCGGATGTCCTTGATGTGCATCAGAGGAAAGCGGCCCGGGTAGCGGCGCAGGAGCTGCACGGGATCCTGATAGCCATACACAATCCAGAAGATGTCCATCTCGAAGTTGACGAACCGCGGATTGGTCAGCTTCGCCAATGTGTCAAACATGGTGCCGTCGGGCGAGGGATCGAACTCGGTGCCATGGGTGTGGTAGCACAGGCGCAATCCGGCGGCGGCCAGCCGCTCGCCCCAGCGATTCAGATGCTCTGCCGCGGGCGGGCAATCCTTGGCCGCCAGATGCTTCGCACTGTGCGGGATGGTAGAGCAGACGACGTAGCCGGCGCCCAGGGTCCGGGCCTGCGCGGCCACCTGGTCGAGGTCCTTGCCCAGGGCGTCGTAGGCGGCTCCAAATGAAGTGGCCTGCAGGCCGGCCGCTCTGAGCAGGCCGAGGAATTCGGCGGCACTGCGCCCGTAAAGCTCGCCTGCTTCCACCTCGCGCAAGCCGAGTTCCCGGATCAGGGCCAGCGTCTTGGGCAGGTCTTTCTCAGCCAGGTAGCGAAAGCTGTAGATGTTGGTGCCAACTGGCGCTCGAAAGCCTAGTCTGGCGGCGGCAGGCAACGCGGCGGCGGCGGCAAGAAAGAGGCGGCGCCGGATCATGGCTGTAATCCCCACTGGCCGCAGCATTCACGATTGAGCGTGGAGCGCATGCAGGCGGGACGCGCGAGGTTGCTGGTGGACATTACGGAGATGTTATCGCAGGCCGACGGGGAACGGTGTTATCCGGCTGACCGCTCAGATGCCGACGCCGCGGCGCGGGCGCTCGATGCGGGTCTTCTCGTTGTTCTGTGTGGGCACGTCGGCGCACTCCAGCGCGATGGTGGTCAACGGATGGTCGGGCGGAGCGGCAGGCAGGCCAGTAAGGCGCAGGCGGAATGGGTCCTGGTCGAACTGGACCGCCGTTCCGGTGGCGGCGAGTTTTGCGGAGAGGACTTTGGTCTGCAGACCACCGATGGATAGGGACTCGCCGGGCCAGTAGTAGACATGCGCGTAGAGGGTTTTACCCCGGCGAGTAAACGTGAGGAACTCCGAACTGCGCGGCTGGCAGCGATCGGAAGCAAGGACTGTGGCGCCGTTGCGGTCGATCCACTGGCCGACCTCGGTGAGGATGCGCACGCTGTCGGGCGGGATCGAGCCGTCGGCCGTGGGGCCGATATTGAGCAGGTAATTGCCACCGTCTCGGACGCAGGTGATGAGGTTGCGGAGAACGGTTTTGGGCGACTTCCAATTGTCGTCGGCGCGCTGATAGCCCCAGGAGTCGTTCATGGTCATGCAGACCTCCCAATTGCGATTGCGGGAGGCGCGGATCTCCTGCTCGGGCGTATCGAAATCCTCGGGGATGCCGGAACGGTTGTTGAGGATGATGTCGGGCTGGAGCTGCCGCACCATTCTGTTCATCGCGGCGGACTCCCAGCCCTCGGCGGTGAGCGGCCAATTGACGTCGTACCACAGCACATCGAGCTTGCCGTAATTGGTGCACAATTCGCGCACCTGGGCGTGGACGTAGTCGACAAAGCGGCGGCGGGCGGCCTCGTCGGTCTTGCAGCGGGCGCCGTCGGGATGGTGCCAGTCCATCAGGGAGAAGTAGAGGCCGGCGCGGAGACCTTCGGCGCGGGCGGCTTCGAGGTACTCGCGCACAAGATCGCGGCCGGGGCCGGTTTTGGCGGCGTTGTAGTTAGTGGTCTTGGTGTCGAAGTTGCAGAAGCCCTCATGGTGCTTGCTGGTCATCACCATGTACTTCATGCCGGCCCGTTTGGCGAGCTGGGCCCAGGCGCGGGCGGCGTTGGGCTTGGGCTTGAAGGCCCAGGCCTGTTTTTCGTATTCGGCGACGGGGATGCCCTCCTCTTCCATGGCCCACTCGTGGCGGCCGAGGGTGGAGTAGAGACCCCAGTGGATGAACATGCCGAAGCGGGCCTGGTGCCACCACTGCATGCGGCGTTCGCGGTCGGCATCGGCGGCGGCCGGCTGGGCTTGAGCGGCAGTCAAGGCGGGGGTGAGCGCGGCGGCGAGGCCGCCGAGTTGGAAAGCAGCGCGTCGGGAGAATTCGGGTGTTGGCATGGCGTGGAGTATCCTATCACCGGACGAGCGGGATGGCGGCGTGGCAGGGTGGGATTCACAATGGAAGAGGCTGACCGGACCGCGTTGTACGGAATCAGGCCGACGGCGTGTTGATTCCGCGGATGGGGCTTACTATATTGGTTCTTGGGTCAACGCATTTCTGCATTTCCGATCCATAGGTCCGGAACGGGGCGACCCACTCCGTTCCCACAATGAGCCCACTCAATAACGTAGGGAGGATGTAATCGATGCTCTGCAAAGAGGCCGCGCCCGCGATCCAACGCGCGACTGCGGCAATAGATGGCCGACGCCCGGCCTGGACGGTCCGGGCAGGAATGGCGCTGCTTGTGCTGGCGTTGCTGTTGACGGCGGGAACCCTGCCGGCGATGGCGCAACCGGCCGAACACCATGGCGGCGAGGCGAACCTCGTATTGCCGAATCTCGACCAGGTGACATTCCTGGGTGGCGTGGGCGGGCGGACGCTGCTGCTGTTCGGCATCGGCGTGTGCATGCTGGGCCTGTTGTTCGGTCTGATCATTTACTCGCGGCTGGAGAAGATGCCGGTCCACAAGTCGATGAAGGAAGTGTCGGAACTGATCTACGCGACGTGCAAAGCGTATTTGAAAACGCAGGGCAAATTCCTGCTGCTGCTGGAGTGTTTTATCGGTGTGATCATCATTTTGTACTTCGGCGTGCTGCAAGGTTTTGAGGCCTACAAAGTGGCGATCATCGTGTTGTTCAGCGTAGTCGGGATCAGCGGCAGCTTCTTCGTGGCCGCGTTTGGCATGCGGGTGAACACGTTCGCCAATTCGCGGACGTCGTTTGCCGCGCTGACGGGCAAGGCGTTTCCGTGCTCGTCGATCCCGCTGCAATCGGGCATGAGCATCGGCATGATGCTGATCTCGGTGGAACTGGTGATCATGCTGGCGATTCTGCTGTTCATTCCGGGCACCCTGGCCGGCCCGTGCTTCATCGGCTTCGCGATCGGCGAGAGCCTGGGCGCGGCGGCGTTGCGCGTGGCGGGCGGCATCTTTACGAAGATCGCCGACATCGGCGCGGACCTGATGAAGATCGTTTTCAAGATCAAGGAAGACGACGTGCGCAACCCGGGCGTGATCGCCGATTGCGTGGGCGACAACGCGGGCGACTCGGTGGGGCCGACGGCCGACGGATTCGAAACCTACGGCGTAACGGGCGTGGCGCTGATCAGCTTCATTCTGCTGGCCATCAACCGGCAGTCGGCGGGTGAGCACTTCGGCGATATCCAGGTCCAACTGCTGGTGTGGATCTTCGTCATGCGCATCATGATGGTGATCACCTCGGCAGTGAGTTACTTCATCAACGGCGCAGTCGCGTCGGCGCGCTACAAGAACGCGCTCAAGATGGACTTCGAGGCGCCGCTCACCACTCTGATCTGGCTGACCTCGCTGCTGTCGATCGGGGCGACCTACATCGTCAGTTATTTGATCATCCCGAACCTGAACGGGGACGCTTCGCTGTGGTGGAAGCTCTCGACGGTGATCACGTGCGGCACACTGGCCGGCGCGGTGATCCCAGAGTTCGTCAAGGTGTTCACTTCGACGAACTCGGGCCACGTGAAGGAAGTCGTGGCCGCGGCCAAAGAGGGCGGCGCGTCGCTCAACATCCTGTCCGGCTTCGTGGCGGGCAACTTCAGCGCCTATTGGCTGGGCTTCGCGATTCTAGGCCTGATGGCGATCGCCTACGGCGTGAGTACGCTGGGCCTGGCAAGCATCATGCTGGCCCCGTCGGTGTTCGCCTTCGGTCTGGTGGCCTTTGGGTTCCTCGGCATGGGTCCCGTGACGATCGCCGTGGACAGCTACGGGCCGGTCACGGACAACGCGCAATCGGTGTATGAACTCTCGATGATTGAAGAGATTCCGGGCATCGCCGCGGAGATCGAGAAGGATTACGGTTTCACGCCGAATTTCGAGCGCGCCAAGGAGAACCTGGAAGAGAACGACGGCGCGGGCAACACGTTCAAGGCGACGGCCAAGCCGGTGCTGATCGGCACGGCGGTGGTCGGGGCAACGACGATGATCTTCTCAATCATCGTGGCGCTGACCAACGGGCTGACGACAGACATCCAGAAGTTGTCGGTGCTGTACGCGCCGTTCCTGCTGGGGCTGATCGCCGGCGGCGCGGTGATCTATTGGTTCACCGGCGCGGCGACGCAGGCGGTCTCGACGGGGGCCTACCGCGCGGTGGAATTCATCAAGCGCAACATCAAGCTGGAATCGACCGAAAAGGCGAGCGTCGCGGACTCCACCAAAGTGGTGGAGATCTGCACGCAGTATGCGCAGAAGGGGATGTTCAACATCTTCCTGGTGGTGTTCTTCACGACGTTGGCGTTCGCGTTCCTGGAGCCGTTCTATTTCATCGGCTACCTGATCGCGATCGCGCTGTTCGGGTTGTTCCAGGCCATTTTCATGGCCAACGCCGGCGCGGCGTGGGACAACGCCAAAAAGATCGTGGAAGTCGTGCTGAAGATGAAGGGCACGGAGCTGCACGCGGCGTGCGTGGTAGGCGACACGGTCGGCGATCCGTTCAAAGACACGTCGTCAGTGGCGATGAACCCGATCATCAAATTCACCACGTTGTTCGGCCTGCTGGCCGTGGAACTGGGCGTATCCCTGCGCAACCAGGGGCATGGCGTACTGACGCTGGTCCTGGCGGTGGTGTTCTTCCTGATATCGACCTTCTTCGTCCATCGCAGCTTCTACGGCATGCGGATCGAGAGCAAGTAAAGCGAAGTTCGAATATTCGATCTAAGAAGGGCGGACCCTCACGGGCCCGCCCTTCTTTTGGGTGCGCTAAGGGGGGAGGGGAGAGAAGAAGCGCCGAAGAAGAGAATTCACTTGAAGAAAGCGCCGGATTCGGGTCACAATCGAACCCACGGGGGTGATATGGAACTGGGTGATTCCGTCCGCTGTGTGCTCGATCAAAAAGGCTGGGGCGCATTCTCGGTCTCACCTTACCAGACGGTTTTCGAGGCCCTTGAAGCGATGGCAAAAGAGGGTGTCGGGGCGCTGGTGGTCGTGCAAGGCGAAGTTCTGGCGGGCGTCTTCTCGGAGCGGGACTACGCACGCCGAGTGATCCTGGAGGGACGCTCATCGCGCGACGCGCTGGTCGCCGATATCATGACCGCGGACGTGATTACCGTCACGCCCGATGTAACGGTCGACCGGTGCATGCACCTGATGACGGAGCATCGCATCCGCCATCTTCCGGTAATGGTCGGCACGCGTGTGGCGGCGATGATTTCGCAGGGCGACCTGGTGAAATGGATCATCAGCCGGCAGAGCGAAACGATCGCGCACCTGCAGAACTACATTTCGGGCAGCTACCCGCGTTGAACCGCGCGCGGCGCCCGGCGGGGAGCGGGAAAATCAGATGTCGGAGCGGCGTCCGCCGGTCCAGATCTTGCGGCCGGGCGCCGGGGAGTGGCGTGGCGGCCGAAGCGAAGCGGGGCCCGGATCAGATGCCGGAGACGGCGCGGCACGGCGTCTGCTAAGCGGAGTTCCGGCGCCGGGGTCGGCGCCGTACTTGTGGTCCAAACGCAGCAGGATCAACCCCAGCACCAGTGCGAGTACCGGGTCGGTTGTCTCCGCGGTTCGTCCAGGAAGGAAGATCTGGGCTGCTTCGAGGCATGCCAGAAGGGCGGCCACCAGGACGGCGGAGCCTGTAATTCCGATCCCGGCGCGGGCGATGGCCCACACCGCCGTGCCATACACCGCGGCCTTGCGGAACAGAATCAGCAGCGAGTAGGTCCACTGGGTCTGGAGCATGGAGACGAACGGGACCCATTCGAAGCCGCCGGCGCGATCAACGAAATGCCACGGGCGCAACTCGTCCACAACCAAGCCCGCGGCGACCAGAAAAGCGATCACGCCGGCGCTCAGCCGACGGCTGACGGGAGCGACGGACCAGCAGCAGATGGCAAGGGCCGCCCCGGCGAATTCGAACACTTGTGGATGTTGGCCAGGGACCAGCAAGCGCAACGGCAGCGCCAGGCCGCAGGCCAGCAGCAGCGCCGGCGCGCGGCTCCGTCCGGCGATGGCCGCGGCCAGAGCGCCGATGCCGATCCATTGAACGAAAGCCACGAAGACGAGGCCGGGGGCTGGAGCGGGTGCGGCGAGCAGCGCATGCACTTTCATGAGAGTCCGGAAGCCGGCCCAATCGCCGGGGCTGAACAGGGCGGCGGTCCAGACCAGAGCCAGAAAAAGAGCGGACGAAGGGCGGGCCAGACCCAGGCCGGCCAGGGCGTCGAAGGCGTGGCGCGCGCGGGCGGCGAAGGCGATGCCGAGCAGGCCGCCGGCGGCGGCGCTGAGTGTGTTGTCGAGCGCGTCGATGAGGCTGGGCTCGCGCGGCGGGAAGTAGTACTGGAGGAACTCCATGGACAGCGAGAGCGCTGCGCCGGCGAGGGCCGCCCGCAGGCAGCGCAGCCAGGCCGGGCGCTCCGGGCGTTCATCCAAAACGAAAAAGAAACCGACCGGGATGTAGACCAGCAGGTTGACCAGCACATCGCGCAGAAAGCCGCGATTCAGGACGAAGTCGAGCGACGCCCGAAAGGCCTGAATGGCGCCGGCGGGCGAATCGCGAAGGACGAAGTGGAATGGGTACAGCGAGCCGAAGACGATGAGCGCACAGGTGAGGTAGAAGATGCGTCGCATGGGTGGCGGTGGCACACGCGGACCTTTCCATTGTCCAACTCCGGACGGCGGCGCGGGAAAAGGGCCGCGGGATGCGCCTATAATCTTCACAGCGGGACGGCCGTGAAAAAGTGAGTCATCGGATCAAATTCGGCTTAGGGCTGGGGCTGCTCCTGGTGCTGCTGACGGTCGTGATTTACCAGGGTTCGTTCACCACGCCGGGCGGGTATGGCCCGGCGACGCCCGAGCAGACTTACGTCTTCTGGGCGCTCTCGACACTGATCTTTCTGCTGACGGTCCTGCTGAGCTTCATCCTGTTCCGCGACGCCATCAAGCTGTACATTGCGCGCCGGGCCGGAGTGGAGGGCTCGAAGATCCGCACGAAGATTCTAATCGCGACGCTGAGCCTGTGTTTTCTGCCGACGATGTTCCTGGTGTTGTGGAGCGTCGAGGTCCTCAACCGCAATCTGGACAAGTGGTTCAGCAGCCCGGGCGAGGCCATGAAAACGAACCTGGCGAATGTCGGATCGAGCCTGGAGCGGGAGACGCGGCAGCGGGCCGTGGCGCTGGCGCGGTGGCTGGCCGACGCGGACGAGACTCAGGATTTCGTCAAGACCGGGCACATGCCTTCGGACTTTTTCGCGGCGGCGTGCGATGGGACGGGCGTGGAGCGGGCGTGGATTCATAGAACGGACGGCGGCCAGATCACGGTGTGCGAGGCGCCGCAACTGCCGCCGGGCGAGATTGGCCAGCCGCAGTACTCGGGCAAGGAAGTTACGGCGCAGGCGCCGCTGCCGGGCTTGGGCGAGATGGCAGTCACCGTGCGGATGCCGCTGGACCTGGCCCGGGCGCAGCGGGAGTTGCAGAAGCAGGTCCGGGACTATGACCAACTGGCAGCGACGAGAAAGGAAACACGGCGGTTCTACGTCCAGTTGCTGGTGCTGATCACGCTCTTCGTGCTGTTCGTCGCAGTGTGGGTAGCGCTGTTTCTGGCGCGGCAGATTACGGGGCCGGTGACGGCGCTGCTGGATGCGGCTCGGGCCGTGCGCAGCGGGGACCTGGCGTACCGGGTGCGGGTGGCCGCGACCGACGAATTCGCCACGCTGGTGCGCGCCTTCAACGAAATGACGCAGGATCTGGAGACGAACCGCAACGAACTCGAACGGCGGAGGCGATTCATCGAAGCGGTGCTGGAGAGCATTCCGACGGGCGTGGTTTCTCTGGATGCGGACGGCACCGTGCGGCTGACCAACCGCGCGTTCCACAACATCTTCCCGCTGGTGGCCCAGCCGCAGCATCTGGCCGAGCTGATCCCGGTCGATATGCAGGCCGATCTGGGCCGGCTGCTGAAGAGCGCACGGCGCACGGGATCGGCTTCGCGGCAAGTCGAGTTTGTGGTGGGCGAGGGGCGCCGGCACCTCTCGGTCACGGTGGCCGCGCTGTCACCCGGCCTGACCAGCGGCTACGTTCTGGTGATCGAGGACACGACGGATCTGCTGCGCGCGCAACAGGCCGAAGCGTGGCATGAGGTGGCGCGGCGGATCGCGCATGAACTGAAGAATCCACTGACGCCAATCGCCCTCAGCTCGCAGCGCATTCAGCGGCAGATCGAAAAGAGCAATGCCACGTCCGAGGTGCGGCAGATCGTGGAGCGGTGCTGCGAGACGATCCGGCGCGAGGTGGAGAGCGTCAAGGCGCTGGTGGACGAGTTCGCCCAATTTGCCCGGTTCCCTTCGGCGCACCCGGTGGTGGCCGATCTGAACGTCGCCGTGTCCGAGGCCCTGACCGTTTTCGAAGGGCGCCTGGGCGGCGTGAGAGTGCGCTTGAATCTGGCCGGCCGGCTGCCGGCGGTGCTGCTCGACGCCGAGCAGTTCAAGCGGGTGGTGGTGAACCTGGTGGACAACGCGGCCGAGGCGATGCAGGAGGCGCCGTACAAGGAACTGGCGATTACAACCACGCTGGCGGCGCTGGATCTGGTGGAACTATCGATCGCCGATACCGGCTGCGGCATCACGACCGAGGACAAAGCGAAGCTGTTCATGCCCTACTTCTCGACCAAGCAGCACGGAACGGGCCTGGGCTTGGCCATCGTTAGCCATATCGTCAAAGAGCACCGCGGCACGATCCGCGTCGAGGATAACCGTCCGGTGGGCGCACGCTTTATCATTGAACTGCCGGCTTACACCGCGGCCGAAGGCGAACCCGTTCCGAGGACGGTGACCGAGCCGGCCAGCCGCTCATGAAACGCAACCGCATTCTGATTGTCGACGACGAACCCGGCATCCGAGAATCGCTGTCGGGGGTCCTGGAGGACGAAGATTTCGAGACCGCCGCGGCTGCCAGCGGCGAGGAGTGCCTCGAACTGCTTGAACGCGAGAGCTTCGACGTGGCGCTGGTCGATGTGTGGATGCCGGGTCTGGACGGCCTGGACGTGCTGCACCGGATCGAACAGCGTCAGGATCCGGAACGGCCGGTCGTAGTGATGATCTCAGGTCACGGCAGCATCGAGGCCGCGGTGCGGGCGACCAAGCTGGGCGCATTCGACTTTCTCGAGAAGCCGCTGACGATCGAGAAGGTCATGGTGGTTGTGCGTAACGCGATTGAGCAGCGCCACCTGCGGCTGGAATTGCGCGAACTGCGCACGATCGGGCTAGGCAAACTGACGATCATCGGCGACAGCGTCCCGATGAAAGCGCTGCGCCAACAGATCGCGCTGATGGCGCCGACCAACGGCCGCGTGCTGGTTTACGGCGAAAGCGGAACGGGCAAGGAACTGGTGGCCCACGCGATCCACGCCAACAGCGCGCGTGCCGGCGGAGCGTTTGTCGAGGTGAACTGCGCGGCGATTCCCGAAGAGCTGATCGAGAGCGAGTTGTTCGGCCACAGAAAGGGCAGCTTCGCGGGGGCGGGCGAGGACAAGATCGGCAAGTTCGAAAAGGCGCACGGCGGGACGCTGTTTCTGGACGAAGTCGGCGACATGAGCCTGCGGACCCAGGCCAAGGTATTGCGCGTGCTGGACGAGCAGCGCTTCGAACCGCTCGGCTCGGCGGACGCGGTCCAGACCGACGTGCGCGTAATCGCCTCGACCAACAAGATTCTGGAGGCCGAGATCGAGCGCGGCAACTTTCGCGAGGACCTGTTCTACCGTTTGAACGTAATCCCGTTCGCGGTGCCGCCGCTCAGGGAGCGCGTCGAGGACATCGCGACGCTGGCCGAGCATTTCGTGCGTGAATTCGCGACCTCGTACGGCCGTAAGCACAAGGAACTGACGTCCGAGGCCATCGAGGTGCTGCGGGCCTACTCCTGGCCGGGCAACGTGAGGGAACTGCGCAACCTGATGGAACGGATCGTGATCATGAATCCGCAGGTGCGCGTCGATGCTCGCCACATTCCGCTGCCGGTGGCGCGCAAAGCGCCCGAGCGCGGGCCCGAGCGCCCGGCGAGCCTGCACGAAGTGCGCCAGGCGGCCGAGCGCGATTACATCCTGAAGATGCTCGAAGAGGCCGGTGGTAACGTCTCGCGCGCGGCCGAGGTGCTGGGCCTGGAGCGCAGCAACCTGTATAAGAAAATGCGAGCCCTGGGCATCGTGCCGCGAGAGTGAGGCCGCGGTCCCGGCGATTCTCTGAAAGCCAGGATGCCCACGGCGGCACGGATTCACGTCAAGCTCTTGCATTTCTGTCCGGCCCGGCCACAGGCTGCTAGAATGGCCCTTTGGCTGGTTTGGCCGTTATGGATCACCTGCTAAGCGTCACCATTCTCATGCCCCTGGCGGGGCTGCTGGTTCTGTTCTTCATTCCTTCGTCGCGGCCGCGGCTGGTCAAGCTGTGGGCGAACGCCGTATTTCTGCTGGGCTTTCTGGTCTCGCTGCCGTTGTGGTTCCGCTTCAACCCCAAGGCCGACTTTCAGTTTGAGGAACGCGCGGCGTGGATTCCGTCGCTCGGCGCTTCGTGGCACGTGGGCGCGGACGGGTACGCCGCATTGCTGATCCTGATGACCACGTTGGTCGGGTTCCTGGCGATCTTATCGAGCTGGCGCGCGATCGAGACGCGGCTGAAGGAGTACTACGGCCACTTCCTGCTGCTGCAGTTCGGCATGCTGGGCGTCTTCGCGGCGCGGGATCTGCTGCTGTTCTTCCTGTTCTGGGAGCTGACGCTGATCCCGATGTACTTCATCATCGCCATCTGGGGCGGCGAGCGGCGGGGCTACGCTTCGATCAAGTTCGTGATATACACCTTGGCCGGTAGCATGCTGATGCTGCTGGGCGTGCTGAAACTGTATTTCCAGTATTACGACCAGTTCGGGCACTACAGCTTCGACATGACCGACCTGATGGCGGTGAAGCTCAGCTCAGGCGAGGCGTGGTGGGTTTTCTGGGCGCTGTTTGCCGGTTTCGCGGTGAAGGTGCCGATGTGGCCGGTGCACACGTGGCTGCCCGATGCGCACACCGAGGCGCCCACGGCGGGCTCGGTCATCCTGGCCAGCATTCTGCTGAAGATGGGCACTTACGGATTCCTGCGCTTCTCGCTGCCGCTGTTGCCGGATACGGCCAAGGACCCGCGGGTCGTTTCCATCGCCGCCGTGCTATCGATCATCGCCATCGTCTACGGCGCGCTGGTGTGCCTGATGCAGACGGACTGGAAGAAACTCGTGGCCTACTCCTCGGTGAGCCACATGGGCTTCTGCACGCTGGGCATCTTCGCGCTGAACCCGGCGGGCATCTCGGGCTCGATCCTGCAGCAGATCAACCACGGCATTTCGACCGGCATGCTGTTCCTGATCGTGGGCGTCGTTTACGAGCGCCGGCACACGCGCGAAATAGCGCAGTACACCGGCCTGTACCGCGTGATGCCGGTTTTCACGGCCGTCTTTCTCATCGCTGCGTTCAGCTCCATGGGACTGCCGCCGCTGAACGGCTTCATCGGTGAAATCACGATTCTAAAAGGCGCGTACCAGATCTCGCTGAACTGGGCGCTGGCCTGTGGCGTGGGCATCGCCCTGGGCGCCGCGTATCTGCTATGGCTGTTCCAGCGCACGATGCTGGGCGAGAACAGCAATGAGAAGAACCACGCGCTCAAGGATCTGAGCTGGCGCGAGATCGTTGTGTTCGCGCCGCTGGTGGCGGCGGCGTTCTGGATCGGGCTCGCGCCCAGGCCGTTTTTCACGATGATTGAGCGCAGCACGGCCCAGGTGGTCGAGCGCGTCACGCCCGGCTACTACGAGCAGCACGGCATGGTGAACCCGCTGCGGGACTCCGCGGTCGTGGCGGCCAACGGAAACGAAGCACACTAGAGACGCCCGAATTCGTAATGCGGCGGAGGCCCCCGGGGCATCTGAGTCAGGTGTGCAGGAGCGTGTCCGGGCGCTGAATGACGCGCCGGTCAATTCACAGGCGAAATACGTTCTCTACTGGTCCCGGCTGAACCGGCGCGTGGATTCCAACCACGCCTTGCTGCATGCCGTCGAGCGGGCCAACGAACTGGGCCTGCCGGTTCTGTGTCACGAATCCCTGAGCTGCGCGGACAAGCATGCGAGCGACCGCCTGCACCAGTTCATCTTGGAGGGCGTACCGGAACAGGCGCGGCGGCTGGAACGGCTGGGAGTCGGCTATTGCTTCCTCCTGCGGCGGCGCAACTCGGAGCCCGAAGACGTCCTGGACCGTCTGGCTCAGGAGGCCGGGTGCGTGGTCAGTGACGACTATCCGGCCTCGGTCGCGGCTGAATCCAACGCCGCTGCGGCGTCGGGAATCAAGGTGCGCCATGAGGCGGTGGATTCGAGCTGCATCGTCCCCATGCGGCTGCTGCAGAAACGGGAGTATGCGGCCTATACGATCCGGCCGAAAATCCGCCGCCTGCTGCCGCAATACCTGCAGCCATGTCCCGTGCCGCGGGTGGCCGAGCGCTGGCGGCAGCCGCTCCCGGAGTGGCACACGCGCGTCACCGAGGACGCGATTCCCGCGCTCCTGGCCGGCTGTGAGATCGATCATTCCGTTGCGCCGTCGATCGGCTACACCGGCGGCCGCCGCGCGGCGGAAAAGCTGCTGGCGCATTTCCTCGACGAGAACCTGCGGCGCTACGCGCGCGAGCGCAATGAGCCCGCGGCGCACGCTACCTCGAACCTGAGCCCGTATCTGCATTGCGGACAGATCTCCTCCCTCGAAATCGCGCTCGCCGTCAGGCGCCATGCGGAACAGAATCAGCTCATCGCCGACGAGTATCTCGAAGAGCTGATCGTGCGCCGTGAGCTAGCCTTCAACTACGCCTTGCACGTCGCATCGCCGGCCTGCCTGGCGAATCTGCCGGACTGGGCCAACGAGACCCTGCGGAAGCACGCCCAGGACCGTCGCGAACCGGCCTATGGCTACGAGCAGTTCGCCACCGCCCAGACGCATGACGAGTTGTGGAACGCCTGCCAACGGGAGATGCTGCTGCGCGGCAAAATCCACGGCTACTACCGCATGTATTGGGGCAAGAAGATCATCGAGTGGTCCCGGACCTGCCAGGACGCGCTGGAGACGATGCTCCGGATCCACGACCGCTACGCGCTCGACGGCCGCGACCCCAACACCTATGCGAACATCCTGTGGTGCTTCGGCCTGCATGACCGGCCCTGGCCCTCGCGGCGTATCTTCGGCAGTGTCCGCTACATGTCCTATGACGGCATGCGGCGCAAGACCGGCGTGGACGACTACATCCAGGAAATCGCGCAACTGGAACGGACGCGCCGGGATCCGTTTCGAATTGGATAGGTTGAGGAAAACATGAAGATCGTTCTCACCGGCGCTTCAGGATTCATTGGCGCCCGCCTGCGCGCCCACCTGATTGAGCGGGGGCACGAACTCGTCTGCCTGAGCCGCAGGGCCGCTGCCCGGCCCGGCTGGTATGCCTGGGACCCCGCAAGCGGGCCGCCGCCCCAGGCGGCCTTGTTGGGAGCCGGGGCCGTCATCCATCTCGCCGGCGAGCCCGTCGCTCAGCGTTGGAACGCGGAAATCAAACGCCGCATCCTGTCGAGTCGCGTGCAGGGAACCCATTCCCTGGTCCACGCGCTCGGTGCCATGCCGGTCCGGCCCGGCGTCCTGGTGTGCGCCTCGGCCATCGGCTACTACGGCTCGCGCGGCGACGAGATATTGCCGGAGAGCGCGGCGCCCGGTGGCGATTTTCTCTCCGAGGTGTGCAGCGCCTGGGAGCGGGCCGCCCAGGCGGCCGCGGAATTGGGCCTGCGCGTGGTCTCGCCGCGGATCGGCGTCGTCCTCGACCCCGCTGGCGGCGCGCTGGCCCAGATGCTGCCGCTGTTCCGGGTGGGCCTCGGCGGACCCATCGCCGGCGGCCAGGCCTGGACGAGCTGGATTCATCTCAACGATCTGGTGCGGCTGATCGCCTGGGCCGTGGAGCACCCGGCCGTCTGCGGCCCGGTTAACGCCGTGACCCCGAATCCCGTGCGCAATGAAGCGTTTACGCGCGCCCTGGGTGCGGCCTTGCACCGACCGGCGTTTTTCCCGGTTCCCGCGCTGGCGTTGAAACTGCTTTACGGGGAGATGGCCGGTGTCGTCCTGGCCAGCCAAAGGGTGGCGCCGCAAAGGGCCGTGCAATCCGGATTCCAATTCAATTGGCCGGAACTCGATGCGGCGTTGGGGGACCTTTTGCGGTGACAATTCGCATGTTATATTGGTAGGGTTATGTCGATTCCCAACGTCCGCCGTTTTCGCATCCAGAGCCCGCATGGCCAGTGGGCGACCCTGATGGCCGTCATCCCCAAAGGCGTGGAGCCGAATGAGTACCTCGAAGACGCCAAGAAGCGCTTCGACTGGAAGGCCTGGGAAGACATGCAGCAGAAGCAGTTCAAAATCCGCGTCGGCCAGCAGAAGCAGAAGAAAGCGAAGTAGTTTCCCCTTCTTCACTCACGATTTTCTCAGGGCAGGTCTTTGGACCTGCCCTTTCGCTATTTGGGGATTTTCCCCGCCAGTTGCGGGCAGAAGTGGATTGAATCGCGCGGGATCCCGCATCAAGTCGCGCGGTGGAACGTCAGCGCGACCAGCCGGACAATGCTGAGGGGATGGACCAAATCTCAAAGGTCCGAGGGAATTCTAGCGACCAGCCTGCGTTTCTCGCCACGACCCAGCTGCGGCTGGGGCGAAGGCCAACGCTGCTGCGCTCCAGGCTCTGCCAGACAGGGCGCGGTGCCCGATCGGAGAACTGAAGCGCGCCCGCGTGCGGCGCTTCGCCCAGGCCGTGGCGAGAAATGCAGGGCTGATCCAGCAGGCCGGGGCGGAGGACGTGCCGGCCCTCCGCCAGGGGTGTCTGGCCTGCCTTCGGACGTTTCCTACTGCAGATTCTTGAACGCGGCCTTCACGTTCAGGCTATGCGTTCCGTCGGCCGGGTTCCAAACCTGCGGGCCACTGCTGGTGAGGGCGCTCGCATAGTTCTGCAGCGTGTCACCCGGTCGTTTGGAGATCAGCGTGGCAGCGGCTCCCGATACCAGGGCCGAGCTGAACGAGGTTCCGCTGGCCAGCGCGAAGTGGTTGCCGGGGTAAGCCGCGACCAGGTTCTCGCCCGGGGCGTATAGGTCCACGCTCGGATGGCCGTATCCGCTGAAGCCGCTCTTGAACAGGCCGAACACCGAATCCACCGATCCAACGCCGATCACCTGCTGGCCCGTTCCGTTGTAAGCGGCCGGATAGACGGCGGTATTGTCATCCGTGTTGTCGGTCGAAGCCACGCACAAGACGCCTTGCCCGGTCGCGTATGTAATGGCGTCCGAGAGCGAGTCCACATTCTGCGTCGAGAAGCTCATGTTAATGACATTGGCCCCATTGCCCACCGCATAGTAGATTGCGGCGACAATATCCGAAAGATTAGCCGAGCCATCCGCCTGGAAAGCCCTGATCGGCATGATCGAGGCGCCGGGAGCCGCTCCGGCAATCAGGCTCGAGACCATCGTCCCGTGGCCCATGTCGGCCGGCAACTGCGTGCCCGCCAGGGCCGCGGCTTTGTCGCTCTCGAGGATAATCACCGTGCTCTGCTCCAGGATGATTACTGTGCTCTGCTCCAGAATGATCACCGTGCTCTGTTCAAGGATGATCACCGTGCTCTGATCCAGCGTCGCGTCGTTGAAGATCGATGGAGTCCCGGGCACGCAGGCGTTACCGGAGCTGCCCACACAATCGGCGCCGGCAACGAGATTACCCGCCAGCAGCGGGTGCGACGGATCGACGGCCGTATCGATCACCGCCACCGTGACGCCCTTGCCCTGCCCCGCGGACGGCGCGCCGATCAGCTTGAAAGCCGGCTGATTGAAATAGGAGTTCGTCTTCTGCTGGTAATTCTGCATCGACAGCAGCCAGGCCTGGAGGTTGGTCACAGCCTGGCTCAGCGCCGGCAGCGCAGGCGACTTAGCCGGCAGAACGTGGTCCGCCGAAAACCTGAGGACATTCGGGTCGGAGGCGACCGCGGAGGCCAGGCTTGGATCTGCATTATCCGGAATCGAAACCACACCGACGGAGAAGCTCCCATTCGAGAAAATCTGACGATGCAGGGTCAACCCATATGTATTTGCGATGGTCTGGAGATTGTTTCCCTGGGTTTTTAGAATATAGCCCGGGCCGGCGAAAACCGACCCGCTAAGAAGTGCCAGAAGCGCCAAGACTCCCAGCACGCGAACCATCCAGCTCATTGAGCTCATCTTTAATTCGTTTCGCCGCAGCATGTTGATTTCCCCTAATTTCTTTCTGGATCGGAACTCTCGTTGAAACGACTCAGGGCCAGATCGATCTGCTGACCTTGGGAGGCCAGCGGCACGCACAGACGCAGCCTTTGTCTGGGCAGATCGGGTAACACGAACTCCCCGAATTCGTTACTAAATGTCTTTCCAACCACCTTTTTCCCCGCCATCACGAGCACTGGCAGGTTGGACATCGCATCGGAGGGATGGTCGTCATTGGACAACTGGCCGACCAGCGTCCAACTCAGCCTTTCCGGTTCCGACTCGAGTCGCAGGTCCACGGAATACTCGCCTGCGCGGAACAGCAGCATGCGGCTCCCGCAACCGAGCGGAAGGGAACGCGCCCCGGCAGGCTGTAAGTCAAACAGGCTGTCGTACACCAACGTCGCCTTGAGACGGCGTAGTACGACCCGTGCAAGATCCACGTTGGCGCTGGGTACGGGCCGGAGGATCGCCTTGGCCATGGCGACGGCGAACTCCGGAACCTTTATTTCGCGAGATGTCGTCTCCTTCACTCGCCGAAACAGCCGCGCCGTTTCTTCGCAACTGGGACAACCCTCGTGCAGGTGGGCTCTTGCCAGAGTCGCTTGCGCCTCTGGCATAACACCTCGCACGTAATCAATCCAATCTGTAGCGTCCAGGTGATGCATACTCTGTCTTTCTACTTCCTTGTCTCCGCGGGTCGTTACGACCCAGGGTTAATCTAGAACACACGTCTCCTATTAAACCCCTTAATCGCCGAGATCTGGCCCACAAACCTCTACCGAGGCTCAATTCCAAACCGCCAAACGGAATGATATTTCATACGACTCCGCACACAACTCTGCCCTCGACGGCCTGGTGGCGTTTACCACGCTCTGGAAGACCCATAATTGAACCGCCGAACGAAGAGATTTTTCATCCACCTCAGCACACAAATCTGCTGTCGGACGGGCTCGTGGCGTCTACCGCGCTCTAAGAGACTCAAGATTGAACCGCCGAACGAAGAGATATTTCATGCGCCTCAGCACACAAATCTGCCGTCGGACGGACTGGTGGCGCTTACAGCGCTCCTAGAGACCCAAGATTGAACCGCCGAACGGTGACATATTCCATACGCGTCAGCGTGTAATTCTGCCGCTGGACGGGGCTGGTGGCGTGTACCGCGCTCTAATCAGCCCGCCCAGACTCCAAGGGATCACCACAGTCGTCTAACCTCCGTGTGGCAGACGCCAGCATTCCTCCGATCCCAACGGCAACCGGGAGCACGGCACACCGCACTCCTCTCGGCAGACACTACGCCGACACTCATAATGGGCCGCGGACGCGACCCTTTGATATAGATTTCAGAGAGTTTTTTCTTGCGAAACCGGGCGCTGGCCCCCTACTTTGACGCTCCAGTCCCCAACCAGGTGGAATGGGGCCCAAAAATAGGGGTGTTCATACTTATTTCTCAACTTTCGGACAGCCTCGCGCGAGGCTTCGGCCGCTGTCTTGTCCGCCGCCAGGTTTCCATAAAATGTCGTCATGTATTCGGCGGTACTCTCATCCTGGACGTCCCACAGGCTCAGCAGGACCGCTCTGGCGCCCGCGTGCAGCAGACCCCGGGTGAGCCCCAACAATTCGTCGCCGCCCACCACCGTGCTTAAGCCTGTGCTGCATCCGCTCAATGTCACCAGGTCCGCTTTCAGGTTGAGCCGGTACAGGTCGAACAGACTCAGGAACCCATCGCCCAGTCGGATGGCTGAAAACAGCGGGTTATCCCGGCGGAAAAAGCCGTGGGTGGCGATGTGCAGCACGCGCGCCTCGGCCGCCACTTCCCGCAGCCGTTTTTCGCTCGCTTCGGGACCCAGGTAGAGCCGCGTATCCGGGAGCAGACCGGCCACGTGCCGCGCTTCCCGCTCGATGGCCGGGCTGCGAGCATCCGGGATGCCGAAAACCACGTTGCCTTCCACCGCACTGACCGGCCGCCGCAGGCACGCCGCCAGCACCCCGCCGCTGGGCGTGTAGGAGATCGTGAATTCGTCGGCCAGACAGCGCTCGCCGTCCTGCAGCGCGTGGAACGGCAGCACGTGCAGGATCCCGTGCGGCGCGATGGCCAGGTGTTCTGCCCGCAGCCGCCCCCGCAACGGCCGGATCAGCTCGTCATACAGCCCTCTGAGGTGCTTGCGGATGGCGTCCTGAAGCCGCGGCGCGAACTTCTCGGCATACTCCCTGCCCAACCGGAACTTGGACAACTGAAAACGTGCCAGCCGCACCTGTGAAATCACCGGCTCGACCGACCCCAACTCGACGAACTCGATCTTGCGCCGCGTCACCAGGGCCGCGATATAGCGTCCGCGGACCGCAAAGTACTCCACCAGTTGCGAGTCCTTCGGCAGCGCGCTCTGAACGTCGTGGCCCTCGCTCCCGGGCGCCGTCCGGGCTCCATCCGCTCCCGCTGAGCTCCCCGTCCGCCGTTGATCCCGCAGCCGCTCGGTCATGGCCTCTTCCATCTCGTGCGCCTGTCGGGCGAGTTGGCGCACCTGGGCCTCGCTGGCGCCGTTCGCGAGCATGGCCGATTCGATCCGCCGGTACAGCGACGCGAGCTCCGTGCGCAGGGGCGTAAAACCATCCTTCAAGCTCGCCCTCGCACCCGCCGGTACGGGCGTTTCCAGCAGGTCCGCCAGACTCCTCGATTTCGCCTCCTGCACAAGCGTCAGTGCCGCCGGCGGCCCGGGCGACTGCTCCATGCCCGAAAGCCGGTTCATCCACAGCCAGACCAGGTTCTCGTACACCTCCACCTTGTCCTTAAGAAATGAGATGCGCAGATCCTCGCCGCCCAGGCTGTTGCGCAACCGGTCCACCGCCTCGCGCGCCCGCTGCCAGGCCTGCCAGGCCGCCGCCCAGTTCCGATCGTGCTCCTCCACCTCGCCCAGAGTGAACCAAGCCAGGTACTCGATCGACGACAGCCGCTCTTCGGGCGGCAACTGCAGCACCCGCTGGCACAATGTGCGCGCCTCGTGGGCGCTGCCCGAGCGCAGCCGGACGCGCGCGCGCACCAGGTCGCACAGCGCCGATTTGCCGGGCAGCCCGCCCTTCGACAGGCGCACACTGGCGCGGTTGGCCAGCCGGCTGGCCGCCGACGTCTGCTCCTCGCCCAGGTAGGAGATGGCCAGATACAGGTCGATCAGCGCGGGCCACAGATGGTTGCTCTCCCGCGACAGAATGTCGCGCGCCTGCCGCATCAGCGCCCGCCCATACGGCGCCGCACCCATATGGTGCAGGCTGACCGCCTCGCTGACCATGGCTTTGGCGCGTTCGTAGTTCATCCCCAGCCCCATGAAGCGCATGGCGGCCCGCCGCGCCAGCCGGGCCCCTTCCCGGCTCAGGTTGAGCTCCAGGTACATTTCCGCTTCGTCCAGGTCGCACAGAGCTTCGTGATACGGGTCGTTCAGTTCGTGGCACAGGATGCGCGTGTGACGGTAGATGTCGATCGCCCGCAGGTAATCTCCGCGCAGGTAGTACAGGTAGGCGATGTTGTAGTCGGCGGCCGCCGCCATGCGCGGCAAGCCCGCGTCCTGGCAGCGCTTGCGCGCCTCGTTGTAGGAGCTGAGCGCCTCTCCGAACCGCCCCATGCTGATCTGCACGGTGGCCATGTTGGTGATCACCGAGGCCACGTCGCGCGCGTTCCCGATCCGGCCCAGTTCCAGCCGCGCGGCCTGGTAGGATTCCAGCGCCTCCTGATAGCGGTCCTGCCGGAACAGCACATTGCCGCGGTTGCTGTAAAGCCGCGCCAGCCGCAGCGCGTCGCCCTCCTCGCGGAACACCTGCTCCGCCGCGCGGCACCACTCCTCCGCCCGCCCGTACTGTCCCAGGTAGATCAGCGCCTGCAATGCGCCCGACATCGTCAGCGCCAGCTCCAGCCGGTCGCCCGCTTGCCGGAACAGCACGATCGCCTGCTCGTACAGCTCCGCCGCCTCCGCGTGCTGGCTGCACGCGAACTGCAGGTGGCCCCGCGCCCGCACCGCTTTGCCTTGCGCCGTCTTGCCCGGCAGCAGGGCCGCCAGAGCGTCGCACGCCTCCACCAGTTTCTCGGCCCGCGCGCTGTCGGCATACACCTCGCGGCCGATCTCTTTCACCAGCCTTTCCAGCAGTTCGGCGCGCCGCTCGGGCGCGATGCGATCCACGCCTACAGCCCCCGCGCCTTGCGTGGCCGCCTCTTCCAGCCACGCCTCGGCCGAAAAACCGGGTTGCCCGGGGGGGCTCATCCCTTTCGCTCCTTCATCGTGAGAAGCGGCACTTGTCCAGCGCCTTCTTTAACTTGTCCAGGCATCGCCCGCGAATGAATCCGATCGAGCCCTCGGCCAGTCCGAGTTCCTTCGCGACTTCGAGATACGGCCGCGGCGGCTGTTCATAGAACAGCATTCGAATCATCTTGCGGCAGCGCTCCGGGATGCTCTCCACCGCGTCTCGGACCAGTTGATCCTGCTCGGCCTGCGCTTCGACCTCGCCCGGCAGCGGCCGCGAGTCGGTTGGCTCGTCAGTTGTTTCCCAGCCCAGAGCCACTCCCGCACGCTTGCTTTCCCGCTCTTTCCAGCGCAGACACTTGTGCGCCGTCACCGAGACCAGCCACCCTCTGAGCGCGGCGGGCTCCCGCAGTTTTTCCAATTCGGAGTGCAGGTCCAGCCACACGTTCTGGAACACGTCGGCCGCGTCCTCCTCCGGCATGCGGTACTTCATCGGGATGGAGTACACCAGCGACTTGTAGCGGTCGACGAGCGCACCCCAAGCCTGGCCGTTGCCCTTCCGGCACTCCTCGACCAATTGCTCGTCCGTTAAATGGCTGAGACCTCGCGGCGGATCCCCGGAGCTCACTTCTTCTCCCCTGGCGCCGGCCGCAGGAATAACTCCTCGGCATTCCACAACGTATAGTGGTCCAGCACCGCGGGCCGGAAATTGCCGACCCGCCGTCTCGCCGCGATCAGAACATTCGGGCTCAGCAGGCTGAGGATCGGCTGCTCCCGCGCCTCAATCTCCTGCACCCGGTCATAGATCTTCTTACGTGCGGCATATCCTTGTGTCGCCATCTGTTGCCGCATCAGACGGTCGATCTCGGCTTCCCACTCGAACCCCGGCCGCGCCTGCCCGGGCGCCCACACATGGGTCGTCCCGTTGGACGGCCAGAGATTCATTTCCGATCCCGGGTCAGTGTCACCAAACGCCAACGCCAGGAGGCACGCTTCGTAATTCTTTGACGTTAACACGCGATCCTGCAGCGTGCGCGACTCCATCCCCGCCACCCGCACCTCGATACCCACCTCTTTCAGGTCCTGCTGGATCATCGCTGCCATCTGCATCCGCTCCGGCTTGGCCGAACTCACCAGCAGCGTGAACTCCACCGCCCGCCCGCCGTGGTCTCTCAGCTCGCCGTGCGCACCCGCGTGGAAACCGGCCGCTTCGAGCCTTTTCCGCGCCTCGGCGGGCGAACGCGCGGGCAGCTTGATGTCCATGTTGCGCCATAGTTTGACGCCCGGCGTCACATGCGTCGCCAGCGCCGTGGCCCGGCCGCCGAACACCAGCCGCACCATCGCCTGGCGGTCGATCGCGAGCGACACGGCCTGCCGGAACCGCGCGTCCCGGAACCAGGCCTGCGGCGCTGCCAGCGCCGCCGGCGCCGCACCCGGCGGGTTCAGGTTGAAAAACAGAAAGTCGTACTCCAGCCCCGCGCCCAGGTCCCGCAGGTCGTAGCCGCGAGTCGCCGCCTCCTTTTCCAGCAGCGCGTAACTCTTCGCGCTGACGTGGTTCAGGATGTCCCCCTCGCCGCCCAGGAACCGCACCACCTGACCTTCTTCGCTGGCCACTGGCCGGAACACGATTTCATCCAGGTACGGCAATTGGATGCCCCGGCTGTCCCGCTTCCAGTAATAGGGGTTCCGCTCCAGAACCAGGCCTTCGCCCGGCCGGTAGCTCTGCAACCGGAACGGGCCCAGCCCGGCCATCGCCCGCGGCGCCGTCGCGAGTCCCCATTGCTGGGCCAGTTGGCCGCGTTTGTAAGCCGCCTCCAGCAGGTGGCGCGGCAGAATAGCGATGCTGTCGAAGATCCGCTCCGCCGGCCCATATGGCCCGCCCAGGTCGAATTCCACCGTCGCGGAGTCGATCTTCCGGACGCCAATCGGCTTTCCATTCACCATCAGCAGGTTACGCTGCGGAGAATTCACCTTCTCGTCCAGGTACGCCTGGAACGTGAATATGACATCGTCGGCGTCAAACGGCTGGCCATCGGAGAAGCGCACGCCGCGCCGCAGCTTCAGCCGGAATCCGCGCCCACCCGGCAGTTCGGTCCACGACTCCGCCAGCGCCGGTTCCGTTTTCTGCGTCTCGCGGTTGATGTGCACCAGGTCGGCGTGCATGCGGAAGACCACCTCGTGCGTGGCCTCCTGCGAGGCGAACGCCGACATCGGATTGAACGTCCGCGGCTCGCCGATCTGCAGGAACACCAGGCGACCGCCGCGAACTCCTGGCTCCGCAGTCGCCAGTCCCGCCGCGCAAAGCACCAGGGCCAGCGCGATCGCCGCCGGCCGCGCACACGAATTCAGTAGGTCCTGCGCCTTTTTACCGAACGTGGCCGCGGCCGCAAGCCGGTCCTCCGAGTGGGTAGGGCACGCCCCGGGCGTGGCGCACAGTTGCCACTGCACGCGCGCCGGTTCCGCCTCGCACGGGCCGCCGGGCCGGAGCCGCGGAAGGCAACTCTGCCGACGTTGCCAACCCCAATCGAAATGCACGCTGACTCATTCTAATCAATTGTGGGCGTAATTGATCCACAATTAGTCCGCTTTTCGGATGTCATTCTCCGGTAGCCGGAGAAAATGCCACGCGCAGTCCACGGCAAGCGGGCCGAATTGCGCGTGGTTGTGCCGGACCTTTGACGCGCCGCTGCGCGCGCTCCCACCACGCGCGGCGGGGCGGACCATCCCGGCTATTGCCTGGCGCGATCGCGGCTCAGCAATTCGCAGCTCAGCACCAGCAGCGCCAGCAGCGGCAGCGGCGCTGCCAATTGCAGGCAATTCGCCGCCGTCGCCGGGTGCCGCAGCGGCGCCAGCAAATTGCCCCAGCTCGCCGCCGGCTCCCCCACGCCTAGGCCGAACAGCGTCAGCGTCACCTCGGCGAGCACATAGCCCGGCAGCAGCAGCAGAAACTGCGTCGCCGCCAGCGGCAGCAATTCGGGCAGCAGGTGCCGCTTCATCAGGTACCAGCGTCCCGCGCCGAAGCTTTCCGCCGCCTCGACATATTCGCGCTCCCGCACCTCCGCCGCCATTTGCGCGAGCAGCCGCCCCGGCCGCGCCCAGCCCGCCACGCCGATCACCGCGCTCACCAACAGCAGCACCTGGCCCGGCCCCAGCGTCAGCGGCAGAAACGCGCGAATCGCGAGTAACAGATACAGCCACGGGACCGACAGGAACAGCTCGGCCAGTGCCAGCACCATTCGCCGCAATAGGCCCCGCGACAGGCCCGCCGCCGCGCCCGCCAGCAGCCCCAGGCCCACCGAAAGCCCCGCCGCGATCAGCCCCGCGCCCAGCGAGATCCGCCCCCCGTGCAGCAGCCTCGACCACACATCGCGCCCCAGTTCATCCGTGCCCAGCAGGTACTGCCAGCCAGGCCCGGCGCACGGACAGTCGCGGTTCTGCTGCTCCGGAGCATGCCTCGCCAGCCACGGCGCCAGCGCCAGCGCCAGCACCAGCAGGGCCAGGTAGCCCACGGCAAACGTTCGCAGCGCGCGCCCCTTCACCGCGGCGTCCTCCCGCCGCCTTCGGCTCGCAAGCGTGGATCGGCCGCGTACAGCAGGATCTCGCTGGCGAAATTCGCCGCCGCCAGTAGCGCCGCGCTGGCCAGCGCGAGATCGAGCACGATATGTGCGTCGCGACCCATGATCGACTCGATGAACAGCGGTCCCGCGCCGGGCCAACTGAACAGCGTCTCGGCGATCACAGAGCCGCCGATCAGCCCCGCCGCGGACAGGCCCAGCAGCGTGATGATCGGGTTCGCCGCCGCCGGCAGAATCTGCCCCAGCCACAGCCGCGCGCCGCGGATGCCCGCCGCGCGGGCCTCGCGCACGAACGGCGCTTCGGCGGCTTCGATCAGCGCCGTCCGCAGATTGCGCACAATCACCGGAAACGCGGCGAAGGCCAGCACCAGGCCCGGCAACAGCATCTTACCGAGCAACTGAGAGACCGTCGCATTCTCCAGGTAAACGACCTCCGAGTTGAGCCACCCGAACTTTGCCGCCGCCAGCAGCAGCAGCATGCCGAACAGGATTTCGGGCAGCGCCAACGCGGCCGCCGTCGCCGCCTGCACCGCCCGGTCCACCCAACTGTGCCGCCGCGCCGCCGCCAGCAATGCGATCGGAAACGAGACCAGCCAGGCCACGATCATCGACAATCCGCCCAGCAAGAGCGTGTTTTTCAAGCGCGGCGCCAGCAGCTTCGACGCCGGCATGTCATAGGCCATCGACACGCCGAACTCGCCCTTCAGCGCCGACTTGCACCACGCCGAGTAGCGCTCGGCAAACCCTTTGTCCAGCCCGTAGCGCGCCCGCAGCGCCGCCGCCGTCTCGGGCGTCATCTGCGGGCTCAACCGCATGTCATCGAAGAAATCGCCTGGAGCCAGGTCCATCAGCAGGAAGCTCAGCACCGACACCGCCGCCAGGGTCAGCGCCGTCGCCGCCAGTCGCCGCAAGACGAATACGAGGAATCTCATGCCCCTCACCTGGTCCTGAGCAGGCGCGGCGTTATCGCCGGATTCACTGTACAACCGCGCTGAATGGACGGCATTTTCACCGTAATGCCGCCGCATTCAAATCGTGAAAACATATTGAAAACCCGAAACTGATCCGTTCATTCATTCGTTGGCGATCCATTTCGGCTGAGCGGCTCTCCATTCCTGCCAAATCGGGGATTCTTTATCTACGAATTGTCCCCTTTCCATCAAATCAATACGCGCTCCCGTCTTCTCCAAGAGGGCGGTTTCATGGGCGATGAAGAGGCACGACATGTTAGCTTGTCTGGACTGAGCCGATAATGCGTCCAGAATCTGTTCCTGCAGTGCCAGGTCGAGCGCGGCCAGCGACTCGTCCAGGATCAGCAGCGAGGGTTCCACGCTCAACGCCCGGGCAATCGCGACCCGCGCCTTCTGCCCGCCGCTCAACTCTCCGATGCGGCGCGGCAGGAGGCTCGCCTCCAGGCCGGCCCGGGCAGCGCACTGCTCCGCCAGTTCGTACGGCAGCCGCTTGATTTCAATTGGTTCCAGGATCGCTTCCAGGGCCGTGAAGCGCGGGTTCAGGCTGCGCCCGGGATCCTGTGGAATCCAGCACACCTCCGACCGCAGCATCAGCGCGGTGGCGACGTTGTAGTTCACCAGCACCTTACCGCTATCGGCGGCGTCCAGACCGGCCAGGATGCGCGCCAGCGTGGTCTTGCCGCAGCCCGACTTGCCGGCCAGCACGACCCACTGGCCGGGCCAGATCTCGAAATCCACGCCGGGCAGAACCACGCCCCGGCCGCGGCCGAAGAGCCCCCGCCGGGTGTGCGCCTTCTTCAGGTTCCGAGCCATGATCAGCGCGCTCACTCGACTCCTCCGACGCGCAGGCTGCCGTCGCGCTGCAGTTCCTCCACCGTGCCGCGGGCTTCGATCCGGCCATTCGTGAGGAGCAGCGTCTGCTTCGCGAATCCTATCAAGAGCAGGGGGTTGTGGGTGATGAAGAGCACCGCCGAGCCGGCCGCGCGCAGCTCCTCGAACAGGCCCAGGATGTCGCGCTGCGTGACCGCGTCCAGCGCCGAGGTCGGCTCGTCGGCCACGACCAGTTGAGAGGCCAGCAGAAACGCGCGCGCCAGTAGCACCCGCTGCCGCTGGCCGCCGCTCAGCTCGTGGGGGTAAGCCTGCTGCAACCCAGACGTGTCGAGCCCGGCGCGCGCCAGGGCTTGCCGCGCGGCCCGTTCCGCCGCCCGGCCGCCCAATCCTAACGCGCACACAGCCGCTGCCTTCACCTGGGTGACGGCGCGGAGCACCGGGTTCAGCGCCAGGCCCGGTTCCTGGGGAACGTAGGTGACCACGCGGCCGCGCAGGTCATCCCAATCGCCCGGGCCGTCGATGCGGCGGCCAGCCAGTTCGATTCGCCCCGTGACCAAGGCGCTGGCGGGCAACAGGCCGCAGAGCGCGAGGCCGAGCGTGCTCTTGCCCGAGCCTGACGCTCCGACGACTCCGACGATCTCGCCGGACATGAGCTCCAGGTGCACATCCTCGAGCGCCCGCAGTGGGCCGCTCGCGGTGGAGTAAGTGACGCCGAGCGCTTGCGCTGTGCAGAGGAGGGACATTTCGCGCGGGCTCACGAGGGCATTGTATCGAACGGCGGCGCGGACGAGGCCAAGCGATGGCGCCGGCCACCGATTGGCGGGGGCGCTTACTCCAGGATGGAGAGCGGGTGGCGGAGTTCGTCGATCTTCGACGCGGTCTGGCGCAGGGCGGGGATGCCGCCGATGCTGAGAGCGAGGGAGGCGACGAGCAGGGCGTCGGGCAGGCGGGCGGAGTCAAGCAGGCGGCCCAGGGTCAGTCGCAGGTCGAAGGGGACGAGGCTGTAGGAGATGGCCAGGAGCACGAGCGGCAGGAGAATGACGCCGCGGACGAAGGTCTGGGCCTGCGACGGATTGGCGGCGTCGGCGGCGAACATCGAGCCCAGGGCGGAGGCGAGCCAGGCCGAGGCGAAAGCGAAGAGGGCGAGAGCGATCAGCAGGAAGGCGGAGGGCAGGATGAGGCGGCGGCTGGTCGCGTTGAGGGCGATGAGGGGGACAGAAAACAGAACGGCCCAGGCGACGAGACCCCACAGGGCGGCGGCCAGCACCTTGCCCGTGGCGACGGCGAGGGCGGGGTCGCCGTCATTGAGGATATGCGCGCGGGCCTTTTCGGCGGCGAAGGCGCGGGCGGTAAAGTTGCCGGCGAGCAGCGGGGCGATGGCGGTGAAGACCAGGAGCAGGAGCGGGTTCAGCAGGCCGGCGCCGAAGCGCAGGGGCAGGATCACGGTCAGGGCGGCGAGGACGACGAGCAGCGCGAGGCTGGACCAGCCGCCGACGCGTTCGAGGAGCGAGGCGAGTTCGTAGAGGCAGACTTCGAGGGCGTTCATGGTTGGGTCAGCGCGCGCCGGCCGCGCTTCCCTCCTACTCTAATGCGCTGGCAGGACGGAGGATCAGGCGCAACCTCGGGCAGGCCGGCCGCTGGATCTCGCGGCGGAAGCGCGGCGGGCAGGCAGGAGGCCTACAAACAAAAAGTGAGGAACACAGCCAATTTCGTGCAACCCCTTTCACTGCTTGATGATACACCCTGTGTCAAGCTGCGGATTGCGAACTGGCAGGGGCGACCGGCAGGAGCGCAGGATTGAAACACGGGAGTTCCCGCAGGCGGCATGCCGCGCGAGCGCGGGCCCAAAAAAAGCGGGGCGGCCCCGTGTGGGACCGCCCCTTGGTGTTGCCGAATTCAGCCCGGAACTAGAAGTAGAATTTGACCGTCAGCATGATGATGCGGTGGCCATTCTTCTCGGTAGCGATGCCGAAATTGCTGTTTGGCTGTTCAGTGATTGCCCCTCCCCCCGACGCCTGGGCGTAGTTAAGGGTCAGGTTGCTGCCGCCGGGGAAAGACCACAGCGGATGGTTCAGGAAGTTGTAGCCGTTGACTCGGATCTGAACCTTCTTCTTCTCGCCGATCTGGAAGTTCTTGAATAACCCCATATCCCAGTTGAAGAAGGCCGGTCCGTAGATCGCCGGAATCACGTTGGGACCGTTCGCGCCGATTGTCGTCGGCGCCGCGAAGCAACTCCCGTTGATGTACTGGTGCGGCCCCAGACCGGACGTCGGATTGCACGTCAAGTACGGTTGGAGCGAGATATCGGGCGTGCCGAGAATAGAGAGGTTGCTGATCTGAATGCCATTCGGGGTAAGGCCGGTTGGGCCGGTGATGCTGCCCGGAATGACGGCGCTGTTGAGGTTGTAGCCTATCGATCCACCACCGGTCAGGTCGGCCCCGCTTGCCATCTGCACGAGACCGGAAACCTGCCAGCCGTTGACCACTCCGCCAGCCACCTTGTTGCCATGCACTGGATTTCCCAGTTCGATCGAGTAGGCCAGGTTGAAGGCCTGCCGGCGATCAAATCCCAGGATGCCATAGTTGTCATTGACGTTGAACTGATCGCCGCCGGCGGACGTGTTACCCAGACTCTTGCCATAGGTGTAGTTGGCGTTGATGTTGTACCGGCCTTTGGACCGCAACCACGTCACTTGCAATGAGTTGTAGTTGGAAGATAGGTTGTTGCCTATAATCGGGAGGTCCCCGAAACCGAGGATCGGCCGGAAGGGATTCTGGTTCAGTTTATTCGGATCGACGCCGCCATTCGCGCTGGCCAGCAGTGCCCCCACCGGAATCAGGTTGAGGTTCGTACCGACATTACCCTGGTTCAGCAGATCGTTACTCGTGTTGCCGACGTAAGCGACCTCCATGAGGGTCGACCACGGCAGGCGCTGCGCAATGGTGAAGCTGTAGCTGTCGGTGTAGGGCTCCTTGTCGTCCTTGGAGTTCACCGCCGCCGCGCCGGCTGCCGCGAGGCTGAGCGGGACGGAGGTCAAGTCCGACATGTATATGGGTGTGCCGTTTTCCGTGCTCTGATTGATACTCGTGCTGGCATTTCCTTGGGCCGCGTTGAGACCGGCCGTGAACTGGCCGGAGTGATAGTAAAACCGGCCCCAGCCGCCGCGGATCACGGTGTTGCCCTTGCCGAACACGTCGTAGGCCAGGCCGAAGCGCGGGGCGTAGAATGCGCCGCGGGTCGGGAAGCCTGCGCTGGGAACGCTGGGATCGCGCTTGTTCCACTCGAAGCCGCTATAGGCCGACGCCGGGGCGGTCGGATCATACTGGGCCGGGTTGAAAATCGAGAAGCCGTAGCCGGTCCGGTCATACCACGGCTGGAAGTGCGAAATGCGGAGACCAAGATCGAGCGTGAGTCTCTTGTTCACTTTCCAGGAATCCTGCACGAAGCCCTCATACGTGTTGTAGGCAATGTCGTGCATAGCCGTGAAGTTCTGCTCGTTGTAGTTCGAGAACATGCCGATCATCATGTCGGCATACGAATCGCCCGTCGTGTTTATGTTGCCGGGGCTGATGAACTGGGCATACCCGTTGCCGTTGGGATTATCCGGTTGCGCATTCCGGATCCACTCCCAATAGAAGCCCGCTTTCAGCGTGTGCGTGCCGAAGACCTTGGTGACAGTGTCACTCAGGCTGGGCATCCACTTGTCGGCATACAGCCCCTGAGTGGCGCCGCCGGCTTCGAATCCGCTCGGGTTGAAGATCAGCGCGGCTTCTGTATTTCCGCCATTTCCGCCGAACGACGGGATCTGTTTGATGCCGTTGTTGAACAGACCGGTGTACGTGTAGCCCACCTTCGTGCGGTCGACCTTCGACGGATCCGAGAAGACGTTCGGGAAGCCGACGTAGGTGTAGCCGAAGACGAACTCGTTGGTCATCGATGGGCTGAAGACGTGAGTCAGCGAGGCCGTGTAGGAGTCGG
>Ga0302319_10002046_pt1 | contig 44159 bp, 35 predicted proteins | sample Bog_T0_2_FD_203319 | JGI IMG/M metagenome (GOLD analysis project Ga0302319, IMG submission 203319) | Peat permafrost microbial communities from Stordalen Mire near Abisko, Sweden - Bog_T0_2 | ecosystem: Environmental > Terrestrial > Soil > Wetlands > Peat | place: Sweden: Abisko, Stordalen Mire...
GGCGGCGCCCGCGGACGGACCGCAGGCCCCCTGGACCGACGTCCTCGAGACGATGGAAGCGCTCGGCGTCGAGAGCGCGGGACTCGTCGGTAACTCCTACGGCGGGGCGGTCGCGCTGCGCGTCGCGCTGCTCTCTCCCGCGCGGGTGTGGGCGCTCGTGCTCGTCTCCGCGCCGGCGCCAGAGCTTCAACCCTCACCGCAACTGCAGGCTGCCTGGGACGCGGAGAGCGCGGCGCTCGACCGCGGCGATGTGGAGGCCGCGGTGCAGGTGGTGCTTGCGGCATGGCTGCTGCCGGGGGCGCCCGCGGCCCTGCGTGAGCGCGTCGCCGCGATGGCGCGCCTCGCGTTCCGTGTGGCGCTGGCGGCGGGCGAGCAAACCGAGGCGCCCGACCCCCTGGAGCAGGATCCCCGCGCCCTGCAAAGGATCACGGCTCCGGCGCTGCTCCTCGCCGGCGTGCATGACATGCCCGACTTCAGGGACGGCGCCACGCAGCTGGCGGCGGCGCTCGTGGGCGCGCGCCAGGCGCTGATCGACGAGGCGGGCCACCTCGCGCCACTCGAGGCGCCGCAGGCGTTCACCGGCCTCCTGCTGGACTTCCTCGCCGCGCACGCGCCGCACGACGGCTGACGCCCGCCTGCGGCGGGGGCGCCACAGCGCGGCGGGGGCGCCACCGCGCGCGGCGGGGCGCCACCGCGCGGCGGCCCTGCGGGCCGCGATCCGGGTGCTTAAAGACCTCCGGGACGCCCCTTGCGAGACGCCCCGGAAGTCGAGGGAGGAGAGGGTCCTACCTGCCGACGGGTTATGAGGCCGGCAGACTTACCCGGATCCGGTCTCTCCAACCGGGCGGGGGGAGGTTTGGAGGAAGCTTTAGTACGGTTTCGGCACCTTTGGCCGAATACTTGAGGCCCGAAACATCGAAACCTGGGGCCGGAGCCTCGAGGCGACGCTCGAACGGCTCGACGTCAGACGCTGCGTCGCTTGGCGAACTCCACCGACGCGCTGCTCACGCGCCGCCGCCACCGCCAAATCGGCGATCCGCCGGGTGCGCTCGACGCTGCCTCTGATCGTGCCTTCGGACCTCATCTCAAGCCTCTTCGCTCCAGGAGTTGCAGCGTGTTTCGCGCAACTCAACATCAACTCAATACCAACTCAACAAAGTATAGCGGCGATTTTCTGCTTGTCCAGACCGCTCGCGAGATTGTAACATCTCCGCCCGCCGAGCCGCGGAAACGCCACGTTTCAGGGCCGTGTACAGGCCTTACTTTGTGACAAACGGGACAGCTGTGCGGGCGATCCAGGCGTCAGGATCGACCAATTCAGCAAGCGTCGGCAGTGCGTGGGGGGCCGTCCACACGCGATTCAGCCCCTCGATGCCGGCGCGCTCCACGACCGCGTCGCAAAAGCGCTTGCCGTCGCGGTACTGGCGCAGTTTCAGCTCGAATCCGAGCACCCGCTCGAGCAGGCGCATCGGTCCCGAGCGGTCGACGCGGCGGCGTTCGAGCGCCGAGCGCAACTCGGCCTGCGACGGGATCACCTCGGCCCCGACCGCATCCATCACGTGCTCGGCGTGGCCCTCGATCACCGCCATCGTCGCCTGGATGCGGTCGACCAGTACGCGCCGCTCGCGCCCGATCACAAGCGTCACGAGCTCGCCGCGGCGCAGCGACTCGATCAGGCCGCGCAGATCGGCGGTGCTCGGCAGCCGCAGCCCCGAGGCCGGATCGATCCGCACCTCGAGCGTATCGACGACCTCGCGCACCAGCGACGCGAGGTGCAGGCGCAGCCACGGGACCGAGCCGAACTGGACCGCGTGCGTCATCTCGTGCAGCGTGACCCAGTGCAGCAGCTCCTCGCTGTCGACCTCCAGGCGGGTGGCGGCCGAGCCGAGGTTCGGGCCGACCAGCAGCAGGCGCGGCGCGCCGGTCGAGTCCAGCAGCGGCATGTCGTACTGGCCGAGCACGCGCTGGGCCAGAAAACCGGTCAGGCCCCCGACCTGGGCGGAGAAGAGGGCGCGGGTCAGGGCGCGCGTCGGGCGCCCGAGCACGCCCATGCCGCCACCGACGCGGGCGCCGACACGGTCGAGCACCGGCCGCATCGAGTTCAGGTTCGCCTCGATCCACTGCTGGCGGGAGACCATCTCGGGAGCCGGCAGCTGCGAGGTCGGCTCGAGCCGGGTGTAGGCGAGCACGCGACGCTGGGAGTCCGCCGCGATCGCCGCCAGGTCGCCGTCGGGCGAGGCCGCGGTGCCGCCCTGGCCGCCGATCGTCTCGGCGATCCGGCGCGTGAGGTTCCAGTCGATCACGCCACTGATAATGGCAGCGTCGCGAGCTCGGCGAGCCCGGCGGCCGTGCGTGCCGCCACGAGCGGCGAGCGCGATACGAGGTCGAGCGGCGCTGCCAGTGGCTCCGCGCAGGCCGTGAACGCCACCAGCCCGCCGCTCTCGCGCACGATCAGCTGAGCGGCCGCGACGTCGACGGAGCGACAGCGCCCGAGCGTCGCCATGCCGTCGACTCGCCCGGCCGCGAGCTGGCAGAGCGAGAAGGCCATCGAGCCGAACACCCGCACGCGGTGGGCGACCCCCTCGAGCGCCGAAACGCTGCCGGCGATCCGGTCCGGATGGGCTGCCTCGATCGCGACCAGCTCGAGCGCGCCGGAGCGGCTGCGTCGCTCGCCGTCCGCCACCGCGATCGCCACGCCGTCGAGAAACGCGCCGCCGCCCCGCCACGCGCTCCAGACCTCGCCGCCGCTCAACTCGCACACGTAGCCGAACAGGACGTCGGCCATCGTCTCACCGTCGGCGACGGCGATCGACACGGCGTGGGGGGAAAGCCGGCGCTTGGCGTTCATCGAGCCGTCGATCGGGTCGATCACCACGCGCAGCGGGCCGCCGCCGAAGTCCACGACGCCGCGCTCCTCGGAGATCGCCACGAAGTCGGCGCCGGCGGCGTGGAGCGCCTCGAGCTCGGCAAAGATCAGCTCCTCGGCAGCCTGGTCGATCACCAGCGTGCGGTCACCTCCCTCGCCGCGCCCGACGACGACGGCGCGCTCGGAGGTGCTCGGGTGCTCCGCCAGCATCGCGCGCAGGGCGACCGCGATGCGCCCGCACACGGCGAGCCAGTCGGGCTCGTGCGCGGTGGCCACCATGCGGACATATCCTAGGTGCATGGCGAGTGCGCTCGATGGACTGACCGACGCCCCGCGCGAAGCAGCCCCCTACCTCGGCTCGGCGCTCGACGGTCTGACCGACGCCCAGCGCGACGCGGTCACCCACCGGGGTTCGCCGCTGCTCGTGATCGGCGGGCCCGGCACCGGCAAGACGGAGGTCCTCGTGCGCCGCGTGGTCTGGCTGGCCGACGCCGGCACCGAGCCCCACACCGTGCTCGTGCTGAGCTCCCGCCAGGGCATGCGGGAGCGGATCGAGCTGGCGCTCGCAAGGGCGCACGAGGAGCTGGCCGTCTACAGCGTCGAGGAGTTCTGCGTGACGCTGCTCTCCTCGCAGGCGCGCAACGCCGGCATCGATCCCTTTGTCGAGCTGCTCGAGCCCGGCGACCGCCTCGCGATGCTGCTCGACCGCGCCGACGAGCTCGAGCTGCACCACCACGATTTTCGCGGACGGCCACTGGCGCTGTTCGCCGGCTTCGTGCGCCGCATCGACCAGTGCAAGGCGGAGCTGATCGACGCCGAGCGCTACGCTGCGTGGGCGGCGGGAATCGAGGGTGAGGCGGGCGAGCGCGAGCGCGAGTTCGCCGCCGTGATGGCGGCGCACGACCGGATGCTCGAGCAGCTCGGCGTGTTCGACGCCGGCGGTGTGCTGGCCGCCTGCGTCGCGCTGCTAGGGGGCGACCGCGAGCTGCGCGAGCGGATCGCCGGACGCTACCCGGCGCTGGCGGTCGACGACTGGCAGGATCTCTCCTACGGCCAGCGCGAGCTGATCGCCGCGCTCGAGCTGGGCGGCAGCGCGCTCAGCGCGGCGGGGGACGACGACCAGGCGGTCGGTCGCGCGCAAAGCGCCGGTGCCGCCAACCTGCTGCGCTTCGGCGAGCGCCGCCACGGCGCATCGGTCGTCTCGCTGTCGCAGAGCTTCCGCTGCCCCCAGCGCGTGCTGGACGCCGCGCACGCGGTCGTGGCCGGCGTCGGGCCGCGCATCGGCAAGGACCTGCGCGGCGGTGGCGGCGGCGAGGTGCGCTTCTGGCGCGCGGCGAACGAGCGGGCGCAGGCGCAGCGCGTCGCCGCCGAGCTCGAGCGGCTGACCGCCCGCGAAGGTGTCGCGCCGGAGCGCTGCGCGGTGCTCGTGCGCTCGCTCTCGCAGGAAGGGCAGGCCGTGGCGGTGGCGCTCGCGGAGCGCGACGTGGCATGCCGGATCATCGGTGCCGACGCCTTCTTCGACCGTGCCGAGGTGCGCGACGTGCTGGCCTGGATGCGCGTGCTGATCGACCCCCGTGACGCTCCCGCGGCGGTCAGGGCGCTGGCGCGCCCGCCGGTCGAGCTGCCGGCCGCCGACATCGCGCGCTGCGTGCAGATCTCGCGCCGGCGGCGCATCGACATGGTCGCCGCGGCGGTCGCGGCGACCGAATCACCGCAGCTCGCGCCGGAGGCGCGCGAGCGGATCGCGCACTTCCTCCAGATCCATCGCGCGGCCGCCGCGGCGCTCGAGAACACGCGCGCCGACCTCTTCGTGCACCGCCTGATCGAGCGCCTCGGATTGCGCCGCCAGCAGCTCTTCACAGCCCATGCCGACGTCGTCGAGCGGCTGCTGAACCTCGCTCGCCTGGGCGACCTCGCCGGCGCCTTCGAGCGCCGCGTCCCCGGCGCCAGCGCCCGCGAGTTCGCCCCCTACCTCGGCGTGCTCGCCGACGCCGGCCTCGGCGAGCAGGAGGCTCAGAGCGGCGGGCGCGCGCGGGCCGTCTCGGTGATGTCGATCGAGTCGGCGGCAGGACTCGGCTTCGACCACGTGTTCGTGCTCGGGCTGCACGCGACGCGGGCCGGCGGCGGCGCGCTGGGCGGCCGCACACCGCCCGGCGAGGCGATCGCCGCCGCCCTCGCCACCGACGACGTCGAGCCGCCGAGCGCCGACGAGCGCGCACGCCGCCTGCTCTACGTGGCGATGACCCGCACCCGCTCGACGCTCGTGCTCGCCTACGCGGCAAGCTCGCAGCGCCGCGCTGAGCGTTCGCCCTCGCCGCTGCTGGAGCAGGCCCGCGCGGCGCTGCAAGGCGAGTGGGAGTCGCGCGACGAGGAGCTGTTCGGGCCGGCCGAGGCGCTTCACTCGATCTTCGCGGAGCGCCGCGACGAGCTGCTCGCGACGGTCGCGCGGCTCGGCACGCGGCTGGGGGAGCTGCGCCTTGACACCGAGCTCGACGTCGCCCATGGCGTCGTGCGGTTCGCCGAGCTGGTCAAGCTTGCGTCGCTGCTGCAGCGGCGCGACGATGAGCCGGCCGCTGACTCGCTCGCCGACATCAACGCGCGGCTGGGGGCGGCGCTCACACCGCTGCAGCGCGAGGTCCTCTCCAGCTCGCCGCTGGATGAGCTGCTGCTCGGTGCCGCGAACGACACGCGGGCGCGGGCGGCGGCGAAGGCCGCCCGCGAGGAGCCGACGCTCGAAGCCTTCCTGCCGCGGCGCGGCGACGGCCTCGTGCTCTCGGCCTCCGACGTCGAGTCCTACCTGAGCTGCCCGCTGCGCTACAAGTTCGCGCGCGTGCTGCGGATCCCGCGCGAGCCGACGCTCAATCAGCGCTTCGGCATCCTTGTGCACCAGGTCCTCGAGCGCTTCCACGCCACCGCCGGCGGCAGCGCCGAGGAGATGATGGACCTGCTGGCGGCCGCCTGGCGCCGCGGCGGCTTCGCCGACTCCGATGAGGAGCGCCAGCTGCGCGAGAAGGCACGCGTGGCGCTGAGCCGCTACCACGAGCGCCTGCGCGAGCCGGGCGGCGAGCCGCGCTGGTTCGAGCGCTCGTTCAACTTCCCGCTCGGGCGCAACCACATCCGCGGCCGCGTCGACCGCATCGACGAGCTCGCCGGCGGCGGCTACGAGCTGATCGACTACAAGACCGGCGTGCCCCGCCGCGCCGAGCAGTTGCGCGACGACGTCCAGCTCGCGCTCTACGCGCTCGCTGCCCGCGAGGCCTGGCAGATCGAGGCGACCGAGCGCACCTACTACTACGTGCTCGACGACGAGCGCGTGCGCCTCGGCGTCGAGGACGGCACACCGCGCTGGATCGAGGAGACCGTCGAGGAGGTCGCCGGCGGGATCCTGGCGCAGGCCTTCGAGCCAACCCCCTCCTTTGCGGTCTGCTCGATGTGCGAGTACCGGATCGCCTGCCCGGCTGCCGAGAAGTGAATCCGGGCTTTACGGGAGGGTGCATGCACCCTCCCGCGGGACGGCGCATGCGCCGTCCCGCCGATCGGTGCATGCACCGATCGGAACCACCGCCGCGGGCGCTCAGGTGTCGTCGCTGCCGCGCTGGCGCAGGAAGCGCTGGAACTCGCGCGCGAGGCGGTCGCCGGAGGGGATCTCCTCGGCTTCCTCGGCGCGTTCGTCCTTGGCGAGCTGCTCGAGCCGCTCGACGAACGCCTGCACGTCGGGGTCCGACTGGACCGCGAGGCCGACCTGGCGCTCGTAGTCGGCGGCCGCGACCTCGAGCTCGCTGCCGTCCACGGCGACGCCGACCAGCCCCTCGAGCTTGCGGACCAGGGCCAGCGCGGCCTTCGGGTTCGGAGCGGCCGCCACATAGTGGGGCACGCTCGCCCAGAGGCTCGCGGACGGGATGCCGCGCGCCGCGCAACTTGCGTGCAGGACGCCGACGATCCCGGTCGGGCCCTCGTAGCCGGTGCCGTGCAGGCCGAGCCGCTCGCTCAGCGCCTGGTCCGACGCCGAGCCGCTGATCTGGACCGCCATGCTGTGGGGGACGTCGGCCAGCAGCGCGCCGAGCGAGACGACGAGCTGCACGCCGAGCGCCTCGACGAGGTCGGTGATCAGCGTCGTGAAGGCGCGCCAGCGCATCGACGGCTCCGGCCCGCCGAGCAGCACCAGATCGCGCGGCGCGCGCGGCACGCGAGCGGCGAAGACCTCGACCGAGGGCCACACGATCTCGCGGGTCTCACCGTCGATCAGCGTGACCTTCGGGCGCACCGACTGGAAGTCGTAGAACTCCTCCGGGTCGATCTGGGCGAAACGCGTGGCGCCGAGCGAGCTGCCAACGAACGACAGTGCGGCGGAGGCGGCGTCGCCCGCGTCGTTCCAGCCGGTGAAGGCGCAGACCAGGGCCGGGGCCCTCAGGTTGTCGGGGCGATGCTCCCAAATCAGCGGCTGCATCCGCTTCACCGTACATCATGAGGCGATGGCGCCCGCCACGTTAGCCGCAGTTCCCGCCGCCACGGCGCTCGCCACGCTGCGCCCGGGCGACGCGGTCGAGGGCGTGTTCGCCTGCACCCGCAAGGATCGCCTCGCCGCTCGCACCGGCGCTCCCTACCTGGCAATCGAGCTGCGCGACGCAAGCGGCGTGATGGCGGCACGGCTGTTCCGCGACGCCGACCTGCAGGGCGGGCGTTTCGACGCGGGCGAGCTCGTCGCGGTCAGCGGCCGCGTCGTGCGCTTCCGCGAGCAGACGCAGATCGAGCTTGCACGGATCGAGCGGGCGGGGGCGGGAGAGATCGATGCGACCGCGTTTTTGCCGGTCGCCTACCGCGACCTCGACGAGCTCGACGGCTTTCTCGAGCACCTCGCGCGCGAGGTCGCAGACCAGGGCTACCGGGCGCTGCTGGACGACCTGCTCGCCGATGGCCCCTTCCGCGCGCAGTTCCGTCTCGCCGCCTGCACGCGCTCGGGCCACCACGCCTACCTCGGCGGCCTGCTCGAGCACACCGTCGCCGTCGCCACGCTCGCGCAGGAGCTGGCGCTCGGTCATCCGCGCCTGAACAGCGACCTGCTGATGTGCGCCGCGATCGTGCACGACATCGGCAAGACGCGCGAGTTCACCTACGGCGCGACGATCGAGGTCAGCGAAGAGGGGCGGCTGCTCGGCCACATCCAGATCGGGCTGCGTCTCGTGCGCGAGCGCGCGGGCGGGCGCCTGGACGAGGCGCGCCTGCTGGCGCTCGAGCACTGCGTGCTTTGCCACCACGGCGCAGATGCCGCGCCGGGCGGGCGCTTTGCGAGCGTCGAGGCGCTCGCGCTGTGGCGGCTGAACTCGCTCGACGCCGCCGTCAAGGGCGCGCTCGAGCATGGCCTCGACGCGCGCGGCTCCCGGTAGCGGCTACCGCTAGAAGCTGAACTCGCCGCGCGCGACGATCACCGCGGCGCCGCCGACCTCGATGCTCTCGACCTGCTCGGCTGAGCCGTCGGCGCGGGCGTAGAGCTTTGACGGGCGGCCGATCTCGACGCCCTGGGTGATCTCGATCTCCTCGCCGAAGGCGATTCGCCCGTGGCGGGCGAGGTGCAATGCGAGCGGGCCGGCGGCTGAGCCGGTCGCGGGGTCCTCGTTGACGCCGATCGCGGGCGCGAACATCCGCGTCTTGAACCGGTGCCCGGCGCCGGCGAAGCAGCTGACGTTGAACGCCCCGAGTGCCGCGAGCGCGTGGTGGTTGGGCTCAAGCGCCGCGACCGCGGCCTCGTCCGCCAGCATCACGTAGACGTTGTGGGGGCCGTTGAGGTAGGCCTCGATCGGCAGCTGCGAGCGCTCGGCGCCGAGCGCTTCAAGCAGCGCCGCCTGGGGCTCGAAGGGCTGGGGCGTCGGGATCGGCTGGAGCATCCGGCCGAAGCAGACGGTTCCGTCGCTATCGCGGCGGAGTGCCACCGGCACGATGCCGAGGCCCGTCTCGAGCTGGAGCGTCTGTTGCTCGCCGGCGAGCACGAACGCCGACCCGAGCACCGGGTGGCCGGCGAACGGCAGCTCGGTCCCGGGCGTGAAGATGCGGATGCGGACATCGCCGCCCGCGCGCGGCGCCAGCGCGAAGACCGTCTCGGAGAGATTCAGCTCGCGCGCCAGCCGCGCCATCGTGGCGTCGTCGAAAGCGCTCGCGTCGGTGAAGACGGCGAGGCCGTTGCCCTCGAGCGGAACGTCTGTGAAAACGTCGGCGATCACGTAGGGGTGGGATCTGGACGTCACTGCGATGCCTCCTTTTCGGTCAGGGCCTCGCGCTCGGCGCGCAGGCCGGCGAGGATCGTCTCGAGCCCGTTGCGGAAGTTGGCCTCGGTCGGCTCGGCGGCGAGCCGGCGGCTCAGCGAGCGGATCGTGGGCAGCGGCTGCTCGGGGCCGGCCTCGATCGCGAAGCCTGCCAGCTCGGCCTGTGCGTAGCCGCGTGCGTAGGTGAGGACGAGGCGGTAGGCGAAGATCGCGCGCGCCGGCGTGAAGCCGCCGCGGCGCAGGCTGGTGAGCACGTCCTCGATCGGGGAGAGCACGTTTGGGGTGCTCAGCACGCGCGAGGCGAGCAGCGTGAAGGCCGCGGGGTGGCGGCGCGCGATCGCCCGCACGTCGCCGGCGAGCCCGCGCAGCGCCTCGGCCCAGTCCTCCTCACGCCCGCGCGGCTCGATCTCCGCGGCGAGCCGGTCGGCGAGGCCCTCGAGCAGCGCGGCGCGGTCCGCGACATGGCGGTACAGCGACATCGCCTCGACCCCGAGCTCGCCGCCGACGCGGCGCATCGTCAGCGCCTGCGGGCCCTCGCGGTCAAGCAACGCGAGCGCGGCGCTGATGATCGCATCGCGTGAAAGCTTCGCGGGGCGCCCGCGGCGGCGGCGGGGAAGGCCCGGTGGGCCGCGTCTGGACGGGGTTGAGGCGGTGGGCTCGTTCATCTCGGCGGCGGCGCGCTGCACCGGCGACACCGTAGCGTCCGACGCATGATGGAAGCTAATCGGTCCCATGTCGATCGTCATGCTCATCACCGGAGCGATTCTCGGCGGCGCGCTCGCCAGCGCGCTGCTGCTGGGCCGCGTGCGGACGGAGCGCGAGCTGCGCGAGGCCGCCCAGGCCTCGGGTGCCAGCCAGCGCGAGCTGCTCGAGGCCAACCGCGTGGCGCTGCGCGACGAGATGGCCGGCATCTCGGCTGCGGTGCTTGAGAAGACGGCCGAGTCGCTGACGCGCGAGCTGAGCGCACAGCACCGGCTGGAGAACGAGCGGGCCGCCGGCGAGATGGGCAAGCGCGCAGCGGAGCTGCGCGGCCTGGTCGAGCCGATGAAGGACAAGCTGGGGAAGGTCGAGAGCCAGATCGAGCTGCTCGAGCGCGAGCGCCGCGAGGCGCAGGGGAAGCTCGGCGAGATGTTCAAACAGCTCAACGAGGGCATCTCGGGGCTGCGCTCGGAGACCGGCAGCCTGGTCGGCGCGCTGCGGCGCCCGGCGACGCGGGGCTCCTGGGGCGAGATCCAGCTGCGCAACGTGATCGAGATGGCCGGCATGGTCGCGCACTGCGACTTCACCGAGCAGACGACGATCGAGAGCGACTCGGGCCGGCTGCGCCCCGACGTGCTGGTCCGCCTGCCCGGCGGCAAGCTGATCGTCGTCGACTCGAAGGTGCCGCTGGACGCCTACCTCTCCGCGATGGAGGCGACCACCGACGAGGAGCGAGGTGTGCACCTCGCGCGCCACGCTCGCCAGACGCGCGACCACATCACCAAGCTCGCCTCGAAGGCCTACCAGTCGCAGCTGGAGTCGAGCCCCGAGCTCGTCGTGATGTTCGTGCCGTCCGACGGCATCTACCATGCCGCGCTCAGCGAGGATCCGGCGCTGATCGAGTACGGCGTCGACCAGCAGGTTCTGCTGGCGACGCCGACCACGCTGATCGGCCTGCTGCGAGCGGTGCATTACGGCTGGAAGCAGGAGCTGATCGCCGCCTCCGCGCGCGAGATCGCCGAAACCGGCCGCGAACTGCACAAGCGGATCGCGCGCTTCGTCGAGCCGCTCGCGCGGGTCGGGCGCCAGCTCGGCTCGGCGGTGACCGCCTACAACGAGGCGGTCGGCTCGTTCGAGTCGCGCGTCGTGCCGCAGCTGCGGCGGATCGAGGAGGCCGGCGCGGCGTCGGGCCGCTCGGCCGATCTGGCCGGGATCGAGGAAACCCCGCGGACGCTCACGGCGACGCTGGACGAGCCCGAGCGGGCGCTCGCGCAGCTGGCCGGCGTGGCCGGCTCAGACAACGACGCGGACCGGGTCCGCGCCGCTTAGCTTCTCGTCTCGGCCAGCTTGCTGCCGCTAGGACGCCGAAGCGTCCTCGTGCGTCGCGACCCCAGCCGGCACAGGCGGTGCGGTGGGCGGGGCGACGGGCGCCGAAGGCGCCGGTGCGGCGGCCGGTGCGCTCATCGCGTTTGCGACGGGCGCTGCAGGTGGCGGAGCTGAGGTGAGCGACTGGCTCGAGTCACCGCTGAGCGAGTCCTTGAACCCGCGCATGCCTTCGCCGAGCGAACGCCCGATCTCCGGCAGGCGCTTGGCGCCAAAGACCAGCAGGATGACCACAAGCAACAGAAGGATGTGGAGAGGATTCTCAAGGCCCATAGGCGGAGGATAGCGCAGGTGGGAGCACTTCACGCCACCAGCGTCCCGGCGGTCGGCGAACTCGCGAGTTGGGCGCGCGATACTTGCACGATGCGTGAGCAGCAGGCGATCTCGGAGCTTCTGGCGCCGCTGCGCGCCGATCCGGCCGCCGCCGCGGTGCTGTTCGACATCGACGGGACGCTCGCGCCGATCGTGCGCCACGCCTCCGACGCGACGGTGCCCGAGCAGACGCGGATGCTGCTGATCGAGCTGGCTCGCCGCTACGGCACCGTCGCGTGTGTCAGCGGGCGCTCCGCGGCCGTCGCGCGCCAGATGGTCGCGATCGGCTCGATCGCCTACGTCGGTAACCACGGCAGTGAGCTGCTCGTGCCGGGCGCACGCGAGGCGACCGTCGACCCGGGCGTCGCCCGCTGGGCGGCGCGCGTGCACGACTTCGCGCTGCGCGCCGACACGCCGGCGCTGCAGCAGCTGCGGATCCGCAGCGAGGACAAGGGCGCGATCGTCGCCTTCCACTGGCGCGGCGCGCCGGACGAGAGCGCGGCGCTGGTGGCCGTGGCGGCGCTCGAGCTGGCCGCGCTCGAGGCGGGCCTCGAGACCCATCATGGTCGCAAGGTGCTCGAGATCCGCCCGCCGGTGCCGCTCGACAAGGGGCGGGGCGTGCGCTGGCTGCTCGCCGAGCAGCCGCCGGCGGCGGCGCTCTACGCCGGCGACGACCACACCGACGTGGACGCCTTCGCCGGCCTGCGCGAGGTCGTCGGCGCCGGCGCGGTGTGCGTCGGCGTGCGCTCGGAGGAGACGCCGGTGGAGCTCGAGGCGGCGGCCGACGTGATGGTCGACGGCCCCGCGGGTGTCCGCGAGTTGCTCGAGCTGCTGGTGCGCTGATGCCGTTCGCCGACTTCGTCAAGACGACCGTCGTGCTGAGCGCCGCGGCGGCCACGGCGCTGGCGGCCGTGACGCTGCTCAGCGCCCGCTCGGCCGGCGAGCCGGGCACCGCGACGCTCGCCGTCGGCTGGTGGGCCGCCGCCTGCCTGATCGGGCTCGCGATGGGTCGCCGCGCCGCGGCGTCGCCGCCGATCGCGCGGCTGCTTGGCGGCGCGAAGGTCGTCCGCACGCTGCCGCCTCAGCGTCCCGGCCGGATCCTGCTCGCCCGCCTGTGGCCGCTGCTGGTCTCGACGCTCGTCGCCGGCGGGCTGGCCTTGCTGTGGCCGCAGATCCCGGCGATCGCGACCGGCTTCGCGCTGATCTGGGCGCTCGCCTGGCGCCAGCAGCACTCAGCGATCGTCGCGATCGAGCGCCGCGACGGCGTCCGCTTTCACGTCGAGGAGACCTCGCCGCTGCGCCCGATCACGCTGAGCCGAACGCCCGGCTTCAAGGCCTACCTGCCGACCGAGCACCGCAGTCCCGCATGACCAGCGTGCTGCTCGTCTCGCTCGGCTCGACCGCCGGCCTGCGCTCCTCCGACGCCGAGCTGGCGGCCAGCCTGCAGCGCGCCGGGGCCGAGGTCACGCTCGCCGCGGCGCTGCCCCCGCGATCGGTCCGAACGCTCGCGCTGACCGACCTGGTCTGGGCGCGGGCCGCTCGCGTCGCGGCGACCGGCGCGATCGCGCGCGCGCGGCCCGACGCGATCATCTACTCGACGATCACCGCCGCGCTGCTGGCGCCGGCGCCGGGAGCGATCCGCCTGGATGCGCTGAGCGTCGCGAACCGCCCGGGGCGCCACGGCATCTGGCAGCGCCCGCGCGAGCGCCGGGTGCTGGCGCGGGCGCCGCTGCTTTTGCCGGTCAGCGACGGCGCGCTGGCCGGAGCGCCGGCCGGTATCGGCCGTGTCATCGTCGTGCCGATCGTGGTGGAGCCCTCGGGCGTGGCGCTCGCGGGCGAGCAGCGCGACATTGCGGCGATCACCTATGCCACCAACCCGGCCAAGAAGGGGCTCGACGTCGTGCTCGCGGCGTGGTCGGCCGCGCGGCGCGACGGCGAGGAGCTGCTGATCGCGGGGATCGGAGCCGTGCCGGGCGGCGCCGAGGGCGTGCGCGCGCTCGGCGTGCTGGAGCGCGGCGCCTACCGGGCGCTGCTGCGGCGCGCGCGCCTCTACATCGCGGCCTCGCGGCGCGAGGAGTACGGGATCGCCCAGCTCGAGGCGCTCGCCGACGGCGCGATGCTGGTCAGCACCGAGACGCCGCTCTCCTACCCCGCGCTCGACATCGCGCGCGAGCTGGACAGCCGGCTCGTCGGCCCGGACCTCGCCGGTGCGATTCGCGTCGCGCTCGACGACCCGCGGCCCGGCTACGCGGCGGCCGCGGCGCCGGCGCTCGAGCCCTTCGCCGCCGCCAGCGTCGATCGGATCGTCGCCGAGTCTGTGCTGCCGGCGCTCAGCGGCTTCGCTTGAGCTTCGCCTCGAGCTCCGGCCAGGGCAGCGTGTTGGCGACATCGGCGGCGCGCAGCCAAGCGCGCCGCGCGGTCCAGACGCCGTAGCGAAGGACGTCGAAGCCGCCGGGCGAGTGGGCGTCGGAGTTGATCACGATCGCGACCCCGGCGGCCGCGGCGGCGCGCGCGTGCACCTCGCTGAGGTCGCGCCGGTCCGGGCTCGCGTTGATCTCGATCAGCGTGCCTGCCTGCGCGCAGGCGGCGAACACGGCATCGGTGTCGATCGCGTATGGCTCGCGGCGCTCGATCAGCCGGCCGCTCAGATGCCCGAGCGCGTCGACGTGGGGATGGCGGGCGGCGGTGATCACGCGCTCGGTCATCGCGGCGGCATCCAGGCCGAAGGACGTGTGGACGCTGGCGATCACCCAGTCGAGCTGCGCGAGCAGCTCGTCGTCGTAGTCGAGTGAGCCGTCGGGCAGGATGTTGACCTCGCTGCCGGCCAGCAGCCGGATCCCGCCGACCTGCTGCTCTGCGGCGCGGACCAGCTCGATCGCGCGCAGCAGCTGCTCTGGCGAGACGTCGTCGCCGAAGCCGTGCGTCGCTGAATGGTCGGTGATCGCCAGGTATTCGTAGCCGCGCTCGCGTGCCGCGCGAGCCATCTCCTCGATGCTCGCGCGGCCGTCCGAGGCCGTCGTGTGGCAGTGCAGGTCGCCGCGGATGTCGCCGAGCGCCACGAGCGCCGGCAGCGTCCCGGCGAGTGCGGCCTCCAGCTCGCCGCGATTTTCGCGCAGCTCCGGCTCGATGTAGGGGAGGCCGAGCAGCTCGTAGAGCTCCGCTTCCTGCGAGCAGAACGTGCTCGCCCCGGTCGCGTCGTCGAGCAGGCCGTATTCGGAGATGTGCAGGCCGGCGCGAACGGCGCGCTCGCGCAGCGCCGCGTTGTGGGCGGCCGAGCCGGTCAAATGCTGGAGCAGGTTGCCGAAGCGCTCGGGCTCGACCGCGCGCAGCTCGACGAGCATGCCGTTGTGGGTGCGTGCGCGGGCGGCGCTCTCGCTCGTGCGGGATGCGCTCTCGATCAGCTCGAGCCCCGCGAGCTGATCGAGCAGCGCCGGGTTGTCGAGCACGATGTCGAGATCCTTGACGCTCTCGGCGCGCCGGCGGGCGGAGCCTGCCAGCACCACCCGGGCCGATGGATCGAGCGACGCCAGCGCCTCGCAGAGCGCATCGCCCACCGCCAGCGCCCGGTCGAGCACCACCCGGTGCGACGCGCGCTCGGCAGCGCCGGCGTCGAGCGCCGCGAGCACGGACTCCTCGAATTTCGCGCCGAAGCCGCGCAGCGTGCGCAGGCGGTGTGCCTGCGCGGCCTCCCGCAGCGCCTGGGGCGAGTCGATCGCCAGCTCGTCAAAGAGCCGGCGCGCCCGCTTGGGACCAAGGCCCGGCAGGGCGGTTATCGCCAGCAGGCCGGGCGGGAAGCGCTCGCGCAGCCTGACCGCCGCGGGAATCTCGCCGGTCTCGATCAGGGCGCGGATCTTCTCTTCGAGCGTCGCGCCGATGCCGGCCAGCTCGGTCACGCGGCCCTCGAGCGCCAGCGCGGCGACCGAGGTCGGGGCGTCGCGGACGACCTTCGCGGCGTTGCGGTAGGCGAGCACGCGGTGGATCACCGCCCCGTCGAGCTCGTAGAGGTCTCCGAGCTCGTCCAGGGCGTCCGCGATCACGCCGTTGGAGGGGTTCGCCATTGCATTAGGGTAGGCCGCCATGTCGTCCGCCGCATGGGTCGTGATGCCGACCTTCAACGAGGCCGAGAACATTGAGCCGGTGGCCGTGGCCGTCCTCGGCGCGCTGCAGAGCTGCGCCCCGGGCGAGCACCGGCTGCTGATCGTCGATGACTCCTCGCCCGACGGGACCGGCGAGCTGGCGGACCGCCTGGCGGCGGCGAACCCCGCCGTCGAGGTGCTCCACCGCCAGGCGCGGGAGGGCCTCGGCCCCGCCTATCTCGCCGGCTTTCGCCGGGCGCTCGACGGCGGCGCCAGCCACATCTTCGAGATGGACGCCGACTTCTCGCACGATCCCGCAGATCTCGCCCGCTTGCTCGCGGCCGTGACGGGCGGCGCCGACGTCGCGCTGGGCTCGCGCTATGTCCCCGGCGGCGGGGTCGAGGATTGGGGCCTGCTGCGCCAGATCGTCAGCCGCGCCGGCTGCATCTACGCCCGCGCCGTGCTCGGCCTGGCCGTGCGCGACCTGACCGGTGGCTTCAAGTGTTTCCGCCGCGAGGTGCTCGAGGCGATCGACCTCGAAACGGTGCGCTCGCACGGCTACTGCTTCCAGATCGAGCTGACCCAGCGCGCGTTGCAGGCGGGCTTCGTCGTGCGCGAGGTGCCGATCGTGTTCCGCGATCGCCGCCGCGGGCACAGCAAGATGTCCCCGCGGATCGCGATCGAGGCCTTCCTCGTGCTGCCGCAGCTGCGCTGGGGGCGCGCCCGCCACTGAGCGGGCGCTCCGCCTCAGAGCGCCATTCACGTGCGCGGCCCGCGGCGCCGATGCGTGCTGTATGGGTGAGCCGATCGCGCACGGGCCGAGCGCTGGGCGTTCGGCCTTCGTCTACGGCGTCCGCCGAACCCGGGTCACGCTCGGCAGCTGGCAGGACGACCCGTGGCCTGCTTTGCGGCGCTGGTTTGCCGGTGGCTTCGCGGCGGCGGTCCTGCTGCTCGCGGCGACCTGGCTGATCGCAGGCGTCTCGGGCTCCGGCGGCTTCGTCGTGCAGACAATCGCGCCGCCCTTCAAGGTCGGCAACTGGAGCTCGGTCGGGCAGATCCTGACGAAGAACCTGCTGGTCCTCGCGCTGCACGCGATGGCCTGCGTCGCCGGGTTCATCGCCGGCTCCTCGCTGCCGCTGCAGGCGCAGTCGCACACCGGCCTCAAGCGGGCGCTGCACGAGCACGGCGGGCGCTTCGCGATCATCTTCGTGATCGCCGCGACGACGTTCTCGCTGTCGGCGCAGGCGGTCGTGCTGGGCGGCGAGACCGCGTCGGTCGCCGCCGCGCTGCACACCTCGCCGGGCATCCTGCTCGTCGTCCTGCTGCCCCACGCCCTGATCGAGCTGACGGCGCTGTTCTTGCCGCTGGCGGCCTGGATCATCGCCAGCCGCCGCGGCGAGTGGCACCAGCTGCTCGCCGCGACGCTCGTGACGGTGGCGATCGCCGTGCCGATGCTGGTCGTCTCGGCGCTGATCGAGGTCTACATCTCGCCGCACGTGCTGGCAGCCCTGATCTGATCGCTGCGCTGCGGCGAGCGGGCGGTTCGTTGTGGCTCTCGCCCGTGAAGCGGCGTCGGGGCGAACGTCTCGGCCGCGTTTGACAGCCACTTCATTCTGTATAGTATTGGACAGGAACGCGATACCACGAACTTAGGAGCGCATCATGACGGGCACGCTGACGGACGTTACGGACAACAACTTCCAGGCTGAGGTGATCGAATCCGAGGGCCCCGTGCTGGTCGACTTCTGGGCGCCCTGGTGCGGGCCGTGCCGGGTCGTTGCGCCGATTCTCGAGGAGATCGCCGCCGAGCACGAGGACCTGCGGATCGTCAAGCTGAACATCGACGACAACCAGCAGACCGCCGCCGCCTTCGACGTCCTCTCGATCCCGACGATGATCCTGTTCCGCGGCGGGCAGCCGGTGAAGAAGGTCATCGGCGCCTACCCCAAGAAGAAGCTCGAGGCGCAGCTCTTCACCGAGGCGTAGGACCGGCGCGAAGGCGTAGGACCGCCGCGAGGTGTGGGGCGGCCGGTCAGCTGCGCGCGAGCCAGATCTTCAGCACCAGCGAATCGATCGTCACCTCGGCCAGCCAGTCGTCGCGCTGTGCGACGGAGAAGCTCGTGGCGAGGGTCTCGGTGACGATGTAGCGCTCGTGCTCGCGCGCCGTGGAGAGCAGCTCCTCGTCGCCGCCGAGGACGAGGGTGATGCGGTCGGTGATGTCGAGGCCTGAGTCCTTGCGGCATTGCTGGACCGCGTGGACGATCTCGCGGGCGCGGCCGGCGCGCACCAGCTCCGCGTCGAGTGAGAGCTCGAGCGCGACCGCGTGGGAGCCCTCGCGCTCGAGCCCGTAGCCCTCGAGCGGCGCGAGCGCGAGCAGCAGATCCCCGGCGCCGAGCTCGTGGTCGGTCCCGGCGATCGACACGACGACCGTCCCGCCGGAGCGCAGCGCCCGCGCCACCACGCCCGCGTCCAGCGCCGCGACCGCGGCGGCGAGCTGGGGCATCTGCTTGCCGAAGCGGGGCCCGAGCGCGCGGAAGTTCGGCTTGACGGTGTAGGTGCCGAGCTCGTCGGCCGCGGCGACGAAGCGCAGGGCCGTCACGTTCAGCTCCTCGCGGACGATCTCCGCGAGGCGCTCGATCGCTTCGCGCTCGCGGCCGTCGGCGACGATGATCGCCTCGCGCAGCGGCTGGCGGACCTTGACGTTGCCCTGGCTGCGGGCCGCGAGGCCGAGCCGCACCGTCTCGCGGGCCGTGCTCATCGCGAACTCGAGCTCGAGGTCGCGCTCGCCGGGCAGCGGGAAGTCGCACAGGTGGACGCTCGCAAGCTCGCCGTCGAGGTTGGTGTAGAGCTCGTCGGCGACGAACGGGGTGAACGGCGCGAGCAGCTGCGCGGTTGTCACCAGCGCCGTGCGCAGTGTGTCGAGCGCCGCCTGCTCGCCGTCCCAGAAGCGCCGGCGCGAGCGGCGCACATACCAGTTGGAGAGATCCTCGACGAACTCCGCGATCGCGCGGCCGGCGATCGTCGCGTCGTAGGCGTCGAGTCGCTCGCGGACCGTGGCGGTCGTCGCCGCCAGCCGCGAGCGCAGCCAGCGATCAAGGTCACTATCCGGGCCACCGGGCCCGGCCTGGAAATTGTCGCCCGCCGGCTCTGAGGCGTTCGCGTAGAGCACGAAGAAGGCGTAGACGTTCCACAGCTGCAGCAGGAACTGGCGCACCGACTCGCCGACCGCCTCGACCGAGAAGCGGTAACCGTCCCACGGCTGCTTCGAGGTGAAGAAGTACCAGCGGAAGGCGTCGGCGCCGAAGCGGTCGATGACCTCCCATGGCACGACGACGTTGCCCTTGGACTTCGACATCTTCTGGCCCTCGCCGTCGACCAGCAGCCCGAGGCAGACCGCGTTGCGGTAGGGCGCGCGGTCGTTCAGCAGCGTCGAGATGGCGATCAGCGAGTAGAACCAGCCGCGCGTCTGATCGAGCGCCTCGCAGACGAAGTCCGCGGGGAACGTGCGCTCGTAGCGCTCGAGGTTCTCAAACGGGGCGTGGTGCTGTGCGAACGGCATCGAGCCGGAGTCGAACCAGACGTCGATCACCTCCGCCACGCGGTGCATCTGGCCGTCGCATTCATCGCAGGGGAAGCTCAGCTCGTCCACGAACGGGCGGTGGGGATCGCCAACGGCGCGCCCGGAGCGCCTTTCGAGCTCGGCGAAGGAGCCGATGCAGACGCGGTGCTCGGGCGCCTTCGCGCAGCGCCAGACCGGCAGCGGTGTGCCCCAGTAGCGCTCGCGCGAGAGGGCCCAGTCGATGTTGCCGGCGAGCCAGTCGCCGAAGCGCCCGTGTTTGATGTGCGGCGGGTACCAGTTGACGGTCTCGTTGGCCGCGAGCAGCCGGTCGCGCAGTCGCGAGGTCGCGATGTACCAGGACAGCTTCGCGTAGTAGAGCAGCCGGGTGCCGCAGCGCCAGCAGTGCGGGTAGGAGTGCTCGTGGTCCTCCTCGCGCAGCAGCAGCCCGCGCTCGCGCAAGTCGCCGATGAGATCGGCGGCGAGCTGGGGATCGACGACCGAGCGGCCCTCGTAGCCGAGCACGCGCGAGTCGTAGGTCCCGTCCGGGCGCACCGGGTTGTAGAGCGCGTGCGGGTTGGCCGGGTCAAACAGCTCGTGCTCGACGCCGGCACGGAAGTCGTCCTCGCCGAAGGCGGGCGCGACGTGCACGATCCCGGTGCCGTCCTCGGTCGTGACGAAGTCGCCACTGATCACCGGGAAGCCGTGGGGCTCGACGTCGCCCAGCGCGAAGAGGGGGCCCTGGTAGTGACGGCCGACCAGCTCCCAGCCCTCGATCGTGCCGAGCACCAGGGCGTCCTCGCCGAACACGCGCCCGACCAGCGCGGCGGCGACGATCAGCGTCTCATCCGCGACCTGGACCCGCGCGTAGGTGATATCGGCGCCGACGGCCGCCGCCAGGTTGCCCGGCAGCGTCCACGGCGTCGTCGTCCAGACCACCAGCGCCTCGTCGTGGCCGATCAGCCACAGCTTGACGTAGGCGCTCGTGTCGACGACGTCCTGGTAGCCCTGCGAGACCTCGTGCGAGGAGAGCGCCGTGCCGCAGCGCGGGCAGTAGGGAACGACGCGATGGCTTTCGTAGAGCAGGCCCTTCTCGTAGATCTGCGACAGCGCCCACCAGACCGACTCGATGTAGCTCGGGTCGAGCGTGCGGTAGGCGTCGTCGAGGTCGAGCCAGAAGCCGATCCGCTCGGTCAGCGCATTCCATTCCTCGAGGAACTCGAACACCGAGTCGCGGCAGCGGGCGTTGAACTTCTCGATCCCGTACTCCTCGATCTGCATCTTGTTGGTCAGGCCGAGCTGCTGCTCTACGGCGATCTCGACCGCCAGGCCGTGGCAGTCCCAGCCGCCCTTGCGCTCGACCCGGTAGCCGCACATCGTCTTGTAGCGCGGATAGATGTCCTTGAACACGCGCGCCAACACGTGATGGGAGCCGGGCGGGCCGTTCGCGGTCGGCGGGCCCTCGTAGAAGACCCAGCCCGGCGCCCCGTCGCGGCGGCGCAGCGACTCGGCGAAGACGTCGCGCTCGCGCCAGCGCTCGAGCACCTCGAGCTCGAGCGCCGGGAAGGACCGCTTGGGGTCGACGGGTCGATACACCCGGGGCATTCTAGGTGTGGGGGGCCGCCGCCCCCGCCGCGGCGGCCGCAAGCCGGCGGCGAATGTGTCCGCCGGGCCAATGCGGCGAGCACCCGGGTTGAGAGAATGGACGCAGTCGAATGGTGGATTCCTCGCCCTGCGACGAGTGGGCCGGGGGCCGCGGTGAACAGGATGTTCACGGGCCCGCCGGCGCCGCTGCGTATCATTTGAGTAGCAGCGAGCCGGGAGGGCAGGGTTGGTCACACGCGGGGAGAGGAGGCGGAAATCAACGCCACCCCAAGGAGACCAGGATGCCCAACACACAGATCCACACCCGTCTACGGCCCGGCGCCATACGCCGCGGCGTGGTCCGCGCGTACCAGGGGCACGCCGAGCACAGCCGTGCACGCCGCGAGCATGATCAGGCAATCGAGCGCTACCCGAGCTTCGAGCTCGAACACGGCCTGCAGGTGGCCCGCTCGATCGAGAAGGGCAAAGGCGGCTGCCCGTTCTGCGGTGAATGAGCGCCGCGGGAGCGTCGCTGTCCGCCGCGAGCGGACGGCGCGGACGGCGCCCAGGTGCGACTGAACGGCCGATGCCCGCGGCGCGGGCGGGCCGCTCGGCGGCCGGGCGCGAATCGTCGCAGCCGGCGCGCGGCGCTCGCGTGCGCGTACGATGGCCGCTGGTGAAGCTACGGCTCTACCATCACCGCGACGGCGCACGCATCGCTTACCGCGAGTCGGGTAGCGGTCCGCCGCTGGCGCTGCTGCACTCGGCAACGCTCTCGCACAAGGAGTTCGAGCCGGTCGTCGAGGGCCTTGCGGACCGCTTCCGCGTGGTCCTGCCGGACCTGCCGCTGCACGGGGATTCCGAGGATCGCCCGCGTCACCCCTACACGCCGGACTGGTTCGCCGAGGTGATCGGCGGCTTCTGTCACGAGGTGCTCGGCCCACGCCCGTTGGTGGGCGGACACGGGCTGGGCGCCGAGATCCTGCTGCACGCGGTTGCACGGGGCGAGATCGCGCCGGCGCGGCTGATCCTCTTGCCCAACCGGTTGCACCGCCGCGCCGAGCATCGCCAGCTGCGCCGCGGGTTTCGCATCGCGGCCCGGGCCGGCGGCGTTCCGGGCCTTGACCACGTGCTCTCGCACGGCGCGCGGCTCGTCTTCCGCCCGGACCTCGGGCTGCGGCTGTCCTCGCGCGGCGCCCCCGGCGCGCGCGACCTCGTGCGCCACGCTTTCGCCGATGTCGGCGGCAACGCCCAGCGTGCCCGCTCCTGGGCGCGGTTCGCGGCGCGCTGGCCATCCGGGGCCCAGCACGACCTGCTCGACCTCTACCCGCAGCTGACGATGCCGGTGCTGCTGCTCTGGGCCGACGGGGACCGCATGCACCCGCTGGCGGTGGCGGAGGAGGCACGCGAACTGATCGCCGGGGCGGTCCTGCGCGTGCTGGCGGGCACCGGCTACCTGATCGCCTACGACGATCCCGTCGGCGTGGGCCGCGAGCTTGCCGCCTTCTGCGGGTAGGGTGGGGTCAGAACCGGCCGGCGACAAAGGACGAGTAGATGAGCCCAGAGACTCTTTACGGTGGCGAGACACGCAAGGCGGTCGAGAACTTCCCGATCTCCGGGGAGCCGGTCCCGGCGGCGGTCATCCACTGGCTCGGTGCCATCAAGGGCGCCGCGGCGATCGTCAACGGGGAGCTCGGACTGCTGAAGCCGGCGCTGTCGCGGCGGATCGCCAAGGCGGCTGCGAGCGTCGCCGCCGGCGAGCACGACAATCAATTTCCGATCGACGTCTTTCAGACGGGATCGGGTACCTCGTCGAACATGAACGCCAACGAGGTGATCGCGAAGCTGGCCGGCGAAGGGGTCCATCCCAACGACCACGTCAACCTCGGCCAGTCCTCCAACGACGTCTTCCCCTCGGCCGTGCACCTCGCGGCGCTCGAGCAGACGACGCGTCGCCTGCTGCCGGCGCTCACCGCGCTCGAGCGCGCGCTGACGCTCAAGAGCCGGCGCTTCAACGGGATCGTGAAGGCCGGCCGCACGCACCTGATGGACGCCGTTCCGGTCACCCTCGGGCAGGAATTCGGCGGCTACGCCGCTCAGATCCGCCTCGGCCGCGCGCGCATCACCGACGCCCTGCCTCGCGTCGCGCAGATCCCGCTCGGGGGCACGGCCACCGGCACCGGCCTGAACACGCACCCGAAGTTCGCGGCGCTGGTTCGCCGCCGCCTGAGTGCGGAGACAAAGCTGAAGATCCACCCGCCCGAGGATCCGTTCGAGGCGCAGGCCAACCGCGACGCGCTGGTCGAGCTGTCCGGCGCGCTGAAGGTGCTCGCCGTGTCGCTGACGAAGATCGCGCAGGACCTAGCGCTGATGGGCTCGGGCCCGCGCGCCGGCCTCGGCGAGCTGTTCCTGCCGGAGCTGCAGAAGGGCTCCTCGATCATGCCGGGCAAGGTCAACCCCGTGATTCCCGAGGTCGTGATGCAGGTCGCCGCACAGGTGATCGGCAACGACACCGCGATCACGATCGGCGGCATGCAGGGCAACTTCGAGCTCAACGTCCGCATCCCACTGATCGCGCGCAACCTGCTCTCGTCGATCACGCTGCTCACCGCCGCCGCCACGGTCCTGAACGAGAAGTGCGTCAGCGGCATCGAGGCCAACCGCGCCGGCTGCGCCCGCAGCGCCGAGTCGACGCTCGCCGTCGCGACCGCGCTGAACCCCTACATCGGCTACGACAAGGCCACCCTGATCGTCCAGGAGGCGACCCGATCGGGCCGCTCGCTGCGCGAGGTGGCGCGCGAGCAGGGCGTCAGCGAAGCGGTGCTCGACGAGGCGCTCGACCTGCGCAAGATGGCGCTCGGGGGCTGAGGCGCGCGCGATCGTGGCCCGGGTCTGCGCTCACACCGCCACCGTGTCGGTTGGAACGCGTGCGGTCGCGGCGAGCGTTGGCCGCAACTCGGCTGAGTGAACCGAGGTCACGTTGCGCCCGCGGCGTTTGGATTCGTAGAGCGCCTGGTCGGCGCAACCGAGCAGTTGCTGGACTGATCGCCCATGCTCGTTCGAGCACACGCCAATCGAGACGGTCAGGGTGCCGGCAACCTCGAAGCTCGTGCTAGCGATCGCGCGCCGCATGCGCTCGGCCGCCGCGTAAGCCGCGCCGGCGTCGGCCTCGGGCAGCAGCCAGGCGAACTCCTCGCCGCCGATGCGCGCGATCAGCTCGCCGGTGCGTGCTGCGGCCGCGAGTCGTCGCCCGACCTCGGCCAGCACGTCGTCGCCCGCCTGATGGCCATGGGTGTCGTTGACTCGCTTGAAGTGGTCGATGTCCATAACCGCGACGCTGAGTGGCCGTTCGTGGCGTGCGGAGCGCGCGATCTCGGATTGCAGATGCTCGTGAAACATGCGGTAGTTCGGCAGCCCCGTGACAGGATCGGTGGTCGCCTGGCGAGACAGCGTTTCCAGTGCCTCGGCGGTCGCGATCGCCATCGCGACGAGTTCCGCGTAGGCCACGAGGCGCTCGGGAGCGCCGTCCGGTGTAGCGGTGTGAACGGGGAAGGCGACGCTGACGCAACCCCAGAGTTTGCCGTGAACGGTTATCGGCGCAGCGATACCGCCGCTCAACTTCGAGGCGTCGGCGAGTGGGTCGGAGCGTCCGCTGCCGTATCTGCTGATCAGCGCCGGGTTGCCGGTTCGAGACACCATTGCCGCGGCCGTCGTCGCGGACAGGTCGACCATCCGCCCGGTCAGCTGCGTGTCGTCCGCGCTCCAGCTGCCCATGATCTGTCCCACGCCGGCCGAGACGTCGAACCGAACCACGCTGCCGAGTACGGCGCCGAAGAGCTGCACGACCTGCTCGGCAACGGTTTCGAACACGGCGCGCGGTTCCGCGCCGCCCGCGACGAGTGTGGCGATCGTTCGCAGCGCCGTCTGATCTGCGAGCAGATCCGCCACCGCCTCGCGCTCGCGGTCGACGAGCGACTGAAGGCGCCTGCGCTCGTCGATCGGGCGAATCGTGCCCTGGCGCTCGCGCACCGCACCGCTCGTGTCGCGGATCGCCTGCATCGTCGCCTCGAACCACCGCAGCTCCCCGTCACGATGGCGCAGACGAAATTCGACCGTGAAGGAGTTGTCGTCGCCGGCCGCGTCGACGGATTCCCTGCGCTGCGCCTGGGCGAGAAGATCGTCGGGATGCAGGAGCTTGGAGACGCTACCCCCGACAAGCTCGTCCGGCTGATAGCCGAGCAGCGCCACGGACGCGTGCGAGGCGTAGGTGATCGTCCCATCAAGGGCGAACCGCGCCACGAGATCGCTCGAATGCTCGGCCAGCAGTCGGTGACGCTCCTCGCTGGCGCGCAGCCGCTCGATCAGCTCCAGCACGGTGATGCCGATCCCGGCCGCAATCACCAGCAGCACCGCTCCGGAGCGCCATCCGCTCGCTGGGTAACGGACGCCGCCGGTCAGGACGATCGGCGCAAACATCACGAGCGTCGCGCCGGCGATCCCCAGCCACATCTCCGCGCGGTGACTTCGCAACGCTGCCCAGATCACCGGCAGCAGCACGAGCGCGCCGTAGCCGGCGGTCTGGCCGACGCCGTCGCGCAGCAGCGAGACGGAGACGAGAAACGAGACGATCGCAGCGGCGGCGACCAGGTGCGAGGGCTCGCGGCGTCGCAGGCCGACGAGCGCCACTCCGACGATGGCCTGCAGCACGAAGGCGATGAGCACCTCCGCGACCCTGATCCGTGAGTCGAGAAGCAGTGTCACCCAGGTCGCGATGAGGGCCGCCGCATAGGGGCCGGCCAGGCCGATTCGCCGAGGCGTCATAACACTCCCCATCGGCGCCTGCCGAGCCTGCCTTGACCGCGCCGGTGGCAGCAGGGCGGCCGGGCGCTGGTTCGCGGGGCGGAGTGTGACGCCGAGGCGCCAATCAGGCGCGCGGCCGGCGAGCGCTACCATCGCAAGATGTCCCGTGCTGCCGCGCTTGTCGATGAGGTCGCCAACGAGCTCGACACCTGGCCGGGTGTGCGGATCGAGCGGCGCAGCGACGGCGCTGCGGTTGTGCTCTACGAGCAAGTCGAGCTCGGCGTGCTCGATCGCGATCGGGGCGTGGCGGAGTTGCGCATGTCGCTGCCGGAACACGACGAGCTGATCGAGAGCGGCGCCGCCGAGCAGGCCAGCGAGCTGCCTTTCTCAGACGTGGTCAGCCACGGCCTGCGAGGGCCCTCGGACGTGACCGAGGTGCTCGCGTTGTTCGACAGCCGCTATCGCGACGTGCGCGGCGAAGACGACCCCTACAGCTCCCAGGATCCGGCCTGATCGCCGCGATCAGCACTCGCGAGCTGTGACCGCCAGCCCCAGGGGGCGCCTCCAGCTCGTCATCACGCGGTTCCCCGGCCGCCCGCACGACGACGAGGAGCGCCTCGACGCCAACGGCGGCGGGTCCTACTCCCCGATGTTGCGCTCGGCGGTCGGCAGAGCTTCGAGGCGTGCGTCAGGGATCGGCTCCCCGCTCTCGATCGAGAGCCCGTAGGTTCCCTCGGCCAGGCGCGCTTCTGCGCGCTGGAGTGCGGCGAGCTGCTCGCGCAGGTCCGTCGCACGCCCCTCGTCGAGCTCCTTCTGGTAGAGGTCTTCGTCGCCCTCGTCGCCGGGCTCCTCCTGCTCGTCGGCGGCTTGCGGAAGCAGGTCGGCGATCGCGGCTTCGATCCGCTCGCGCTCGCGCTCCAGTAGTTGGCGGGCGTGGTCGGGATCCACGGGCTAACACTATCGCGCCCGGCCCCGAGCGCGGCCCGGGGCAGGCTGCGCGGCGAAGCGAGCGCGAATCGTGTTGTGGCTGCGACGATGCGCGTCGTGGAAGGCCATACCCCAGCTCTGCCCCAGCTCGCCGCGAGCGATCTGGCGATACCGCCGGAGCTGAGCCGGCGCAGACTGCGCTCGCGCCTGGCGATCGCGGTAGGCGTGGTTGTCGTGGTCGTCGCCGTGGTCACGCTGCTGCCCGGGCTCGGGGGGCTGCGGGGCCGTCTGTCGCATGCCAAGCTCGACTGGCTGGCGCTCGGCGTCGGCCTGAAGCTGCTCTCCGGGCTCGGCTACGTCGCCGCGTTTCGGATGATCTTCTGCCGGCGGATGCGCTGGCGCGTGAGCTGGCAGATCGGCATGTCGGAACTCGGCGCCGACGCGCTGTTGCCGACCGGCGGGGCCGGTGGCCTCGCGCTCGGCGCCTGGGCGCTGCGACGCGGCGGGATGGCCGCTCGCGAGATCGCCCGGCGCTCGGTCGCGTTCTTCCTGCTGACCAGCGTCCCGAACGTCGTCGGCGTGATCCTGGCCGGTGTCCTTCTCGCCACCGGCGTTCTCGCCGGCGAGCGAAACCTCCTGCTGACGGCTGCTCCTGCAGCGGTCGCGGCGGCGGCGATCGTGGCCGCGCTGGCGGCCGGACGCTTCGCCGGGCGCCGCGAGGAGCGCGCGGCGCCGGCGGCGCAAGCGGAGCCCTCGCGCCGTGTGCGAGCGCTCCGTGCGACGCTCACCGCAGTCGGCGACGGCGTCACCGAGGCGCTGGTGCTGCTGCGAGAAGCCAATCTGGTGCTGATTGCGGGGCTGCTCGCCTATCTCGTCTTCGACGTGATGATCCTGTGGGCCACCTTCCACGCGATCGGCTCGCCACCGCCCGTGGGGATCCTGGCGATGGGCTATCTGATCGGCGAGCTCGGCGGGCTGATACCCATTCCCGGCGGGCTGGGCGGCATCGACGCCGGCCTCGTCGGCACGCTCGTGCTCTACCACGTGCCGATCACCGCAGCGGCCGGGGCGGTCCTCCTGTACCGGGCGATCGCACTCTGGGTCCCCGGGCTCGTCGGCGGTGGCGCGTTCGTGATCCTGCGTCGCACCCTGCGCCGGGAGGCCGGCGCGATCGAGGTCTGCGCGCCACAGACCGAGATGGAGATCATCGGCGTGGGCCGCGCCGTGATCCGTCCCGACGCGTAGCGCTGAGCGGGCGCGTCGAGCGTCTGCGACAAGGAGTTGGCGTGGACTCGTCGTAATTGGATCTGCCGTGGCGCCGGGGCGGACGCTGCGGCCACCGTGTTGACCGAGGTCGGCGCAGCGGCCGGCTGAGTGGAGGGATCGCGATGAGCGGCGGAACGGGCGAGGACGAGGAGGGCGCGGCGTCGCAGCCGGAAAGCTCGGCGCCTGATGTCAGCCACCTGCTTGCGGGTCAGGGATCCCGCCGAAGCCCACAGGATGGCGTCGATGACATCCATGCTGCGGCCAGGTTGGAGGCCGGCGCTTCGCCGGAGCATGGGTTCGGCCAGGCGGGGGCGCCGTTTGACCGCAGTTCGCCGTTCTTCATCGGGCTCGTCGGGGCGCTTGGCGTGGTCGTCGCGGTCGCGCTCGCGTGGCTCGTCGTCGAGATGGGGCAGGTCCTCGTCCTGCTGGGGCTCGCCCTGTTCATCGCCGTCGGGCTCGATCCCGCGGTCCACTGGCTGCACCACCGCCGCCTGCCGCGCTGGCTCGCTGTGTGCGCCGTGCTGCTGGCGGCGGCGGGACTGTTCGTCGGGTTCATCGCCCTCGCCGTTCCGGTCCTGGTCACCCAGGCCGACCATCTCGCCCGCGAGATCCCGCACTACCTGCACAGCCTGAAGAACGACAACACGACGCTCGGCAAGCTCAACAAGCGCTACCACCTCGTGACGCGTTTGCAACAGCTGATCGACAAGGGCGGCACCTCGACCCTCGCGCACGGCGTCCTCGGCGTCGGCAAAGCCGTCTTCGATGTCGTCGCCGCCGCGATCATCGTGATCATCATCTCGGTCTACCTGCTCGCCGATCTGCCACGCGTCAAGCGCGGCCTCTACCGCCTCGCGCCGGGCAGCCGCCGGCCGCGCATGGTGCTGCTCACCGACGAGATCCTGGCCCGCGTCGGCGGCTACGTCCTCGGCAACCTGCTGACGTCGTTCATCGCCGGACTGGGCACCTGGGCGTGGGCGGAGATCTTCGGCATTCCCTACGCCCTGCTGCTCGGCCTGCTGGTCGCCCTGCTCGACCTGATCCCCGTCGTCGGCTCGACCATCGGCGGAGTGATAGTCGCCCTGATCGCGCTCACGATATCCCCCACGATCGCGATCGCCACGTTCGCGTTCTACCTCGTCTACCGCTTCCTCGAGGACTACCTCCTGACCCCCCGGATCATGGCCAGAACCGTCGATGTCCCCGGCGTGCTGACGGTCATCGCCACGGTCATCGGCGGCACCCTGCTCGGCATCATCGGTGCGCTGATCGCGATCCCGGTGGCGGCTGCGATCAAGCTGCTGATCGAAGAGCTGGCGATCCCCACGCTCGACCGCAGCTAGGCGGCGCGAGATGATCGCCCATGGGTCCCGCGGCCGCCGCGGCGGGCGTCAGGCCGATCCTCGGGGCGGCTTGTCAGTCTCAGCTCGGCTACGCGCCAAAGCCATCCCTCTCGCCGGCCGGATCGCCGCCGCCGCAGTTGGGGCCCCGGCTCGGGCCCCGGCCGGTGACCGCGCGAGTCGCGCTGCGGCGCGCCGCCGATTGCGAGGGGTTCATTGAGGTTCGCGCACCTGGGCGACTGCGCGCAGGGCGGCGCTCGTCAGGACCGGAGCCTCAGCTTGCTTTCGTCCTGCCGCTCGCGCGGCCTTGGTCATCGCAGCGGTCCGGGGAAGGAAAGCCAGCGTCAGCATGATGCCGAGCGCCGCGATCGCGCCCGACACCCCCAGGGCGAGATCCATGCCGCGGATAAACGCGTGCTGGGCGGAATCGAGCAGCGCCGGCGAGTGGATCTGGTGAGCCACGGCGACGGCGCCAAAGATGCTCTGGCGCGCCGCGGCGTCGGCGGCGGCGGGGAGTGCCGAGACCGCGAGATGCGCGAGGTAGGTGGTGCTCAGCACGCTGCCGAGGATCGCCGTGCCGAGCGGGCCGCCCAGCTTGTTGATCGCCTGCAGCGCCGCAGCTCCGACGCCCGCTCGCTCTGCGGACATCTTCGAAAGTGCCGCCGACATCGAGGTCGCGAGCGCGAGGCCCATCCCAACCCCAACCGCCGCCATCCACGCGGCGATGAAGAGAGCGCTTGAGCCAATGCTGGTGGCGCTCCCGACCATCAGGCCCGCGGCGAGCACCGCGAACCCGAAAGCGACTGCGACCTTGGCACCCACACGGCTCGCGATGCGATCGGCCGCCACCGCCCCCAGCAGGAGCCCGCCGATCATCGACAGCAGCCGCAGACCAGAACCCATTGGGCTTGTTCCGAGCACTCCCTGGAAGTACTGCGGCATCGTGAACAGCACCCCGAACATCGCGAAGATCGCGATCGAGGAGAGGATCACACCCCAGGTGTAGGACGGCGATGCAAACAGGGCCAGATCAAGCAGCGGCCGCCCGCCGGGTCGGTGGCTGAGCCGCCGCTCCCAGGCGAGGAACCCGGCGAGCACGGCGACGCCGCAGGCCATCTCCGCCACGGCGCCCGCGTTACCCCAACCATGTTGGCCCGCCCGGATCAGGCCGTGGACGAGCGCGACCAGCCCGAGGATCGACAGGCTCACGCCGACCGGGTCAAGCCCGGGGCGCGCTTGCGAGCGAGACGCGGGCACGAGCGCAGCGGTGGCGATCAGGCCGACGAGCGCAACCGGCACGTTGATCAGGAACACCCAGCCCCACCAGGCGTGCGTCAGCAGCCAGCCGCCGAGGATCGGACCGAGCGGCAACGAGACGAACGTCGCCGCCGCCATGATCCCGACGGCACGCGGGCGCTCGTCCTCGCGAAAGAGCACCGGCAAGGTCGCGAAGCTCATCACGATCAACCCCGCGCCGGCGAGACCGAGCAGCAGCCTCGCGGCGATGAACGCGCCGGTCGACGGAGAGGCTGCACACGCCGCGGAGCCGGCCGCGAACAGGCACAGGGAAGCCAGCAGCACGGTCTTGCGGCCAAAGCGGTCGCCCAGCAGGCCGAGCGGCAGCATCGCCGCTGCCAATATCAGCAGGTAGCCGGAGGAGAACCACTGCAGATCCGACTCCGAGGCATGCAGGCTTCGCGCGAGCGTCGGCAACGCGACACTGAGGACCGTGGCGTCCAGGCCCACCGCCAAGCAGCCGAGCACCAACGCGCCAAGCGCCCACCACCGGCGGCGCCCGACGCCGCGAGGATCCTCAGCGGCACTGCCCGCGATCCTCGCTTGCGCCGGGCCTGGCATTGGTCTGCGGGCGGGCTGCTCAGTGAGCAGCGAGAGCGCCGGCGTGCTGTTCGTCGGCGTTTGGTCTCTGCGCCCCTTGCAAAACGACCTTCAGGGCGCCGGTGTTCGCTGCGTCGGCGAAGGTGTCGTAGGCGGTCATCGTGTCTTCGAGCGCGTAGTGGTGGGTGGCAAACAGCGACGGGTCAAGACGTCCGTCGGCGATCAGCCGCAGCAGTTGCGGGATGCTGAAGGTGTCAACCAGGCCGGTGGTGATCGTGACGTCGCGGGTCCAGAGCGTCTCGAGATGCAGCATCGCGGGCTTGCCGTGCACACCGATGTTCGCGACGCGCCCGCCGGGGCGGATCAACTCCGTCGCAAGCTCAAAGGTCTGCGGCACACCGACCGCCTCGAGCGCCACGTCGGCACCGAGACCGTCGGTGAGTTCCATCACGAGCGCGACTGCGTCCTCGCGCCCGTTGTTGATCGTGATGTCCGCGCCAAACCTCAGCGCGCTCTCCAGGCGCGTGTCAGCGAGATCGATGGCGACGATCCGGCCGGGCGTGTACAGCGCCGCGGTGAGGATCGCCGAGAGGCCGACGGGTCCCGCGCCGACGATTGCGACGACGTCTCCTGGCGAGATCGCGCCGTTGAGCACACCGACCTCGAACGCTGTCGGCAGGATGTCGGCGAGGAACAGCACCTGCTCATCGCCGAGCGTTGCGGGGAACTTGTAGACGGAGTTGTCGGCGAACGGGACGCGAGCGAACTCGGCCTGAACGCCGTTGATCGTGTGACCAAAGATCCAACCGCCGCCGCCCAGGCACTGGCCGTAGTGCCCCTCTTTGCAGTAGCGGCAGCGGCCGCATGCGCTCACGCAAGACAGCAGCACACGATCTCCCGGCGCCACGCTCTGCACCGCCGGGCCCGTCTCGAGCACGGTCCCCACCGCCTCGTGGCCGAGGATCGTCCCGGGCAGCGTCTCAGGCACGTCGCCCTTGAGGATGTGCAGGTCGCTGCCGCAGATGGTGGATGTGTCGATGCGGACGATCGCATCGGTCGCATCGATGATCTTCGGGTCATCCACCGTGTCCCAGCCGCGCTGGCCGGGACCGTGGTAAACGAGGGCCTTCATCTGGATCTCCTATCGCTCGTGGGGGGATCATTTGGTCGGGCGCGCCGGTCGTGGCGCACGGGGGGACCGTGCGGCTGGGAGCTACCCACCACGTCAATCGCCGTCGGCTCCGCTCGCCGGCCTGCGTGGGCGGTGGCGCAAAGGCCCTCGTCGTTGAAGCTCGCACGCAGTCGCAGCCGCGGCGGCATGGGCTTGGCTTGAGCTGCGAGATCCGCGTAACTTCCGTTCGCGGCAGTCCTGGCATGCGGCCGACAGGGCACATCCACCTCCGGGCTCGTGCAACGAACCGCCTCGGAAAGTCGACCGTGTTGCCCGCCCACGCTCAGTGAGCGGACCCCGCAGTTGGTGCCCTTCGCCAAGCGACTGTAGCAGCGGGATGCGCTCAAAACCCGCGGGTTTCCCACATGCCTCTCAGCACCCGCTTGACGGTCGCCGGCGGGCGACATTGCAGTCAGGCGACGGCGGCGGCGCGCAACGCGCTGCTACTCCGCCTGGGCTCGCCGGGTTGGGGCGCGTCCGTATGGCTGGCGCGGGGGTTCCCCGTCGGGGGTGATCTCGGGAATCGGCCACCCGTGCAACTCGTCCGTCGTGACCGTGATTGCCTGGCCGTGGTGGGTGATCTGGAGTGGGGGTCCCTCGAGCAGCGAGTAGCGGGCCTCCGCGTGCGTGACCTCGACGCGCAGCCGCCGCCCCGCGAAGCAGATGCCGAACGCCAGGCGGGTCAGTCGCCTGGGTAGCCGGGGCGCGAAGCTGAGAGCGCCGCCGTGGTCGCGCATGCCGCCGAACCCGGCGACGGCGACGATCCATGCGCCTGCGAGCGAGGCGATGTGCAGGCCGTCGCGGGTGTTGTGGTTGAGGTCGTCGAGGTCCATCAGCCCCGCCTCGGCGAAGTAGTCGCAGGCCAGCTCGAGGTGGCCAACCTCAGCCGCTATGACCGCCTGCGTGCAGGCCGACAACGAAGAGTCACGCACCGTCAGCGCCTCGTAATAAGCGAAGTTGCGGGCCTTCTGCTGGGCGCTGAACGCGTCTCCTCGCAGGTGCAGCGCGAGCACGAGGTCGGCCTGTTTGACGACCTGCTTGCGGTACAGGTCGACGTAGGGGGCGTGCAGCAGCAGCGGGTATTGCTCGGGCGCGGTCGCCCTGAAGTCCCAGAGCTCGTGCTCGGTGAATCCCTCGGACTGGGGGTGGATGTCCAGTCGCTCGTCGAACGGGATGAGCATCGCGGTGGCCGCCTCGCGCCAGGCCGCCGCTTCGGCGGATCCGACGCTCAGCTCGGCGGCACGGTCGGGGTGACGATCAACGGCGTCGGCCGCCAGGCGCAGGTTGTGCGCTGCCATGAGGTTGGTGTAGACGTTGTTGTCGGCGACGGCGCTGTATTCGTCGGGGCCGGTCACGCCGTCGATGCGAAAACGCCCGCTGGCGTCGCGGTGGCCCAGCGAGCACCACAGCCGTGCCGTCTCGACGAGGAGTTCGAGTCCGGTTTCGCGCTCGAACGCCTGATCGTCGTCGCTCGCGGCCTGGTAGCGGCCGACGGCATCGGCGATGTCCGCGGCGATGTGGAACGCGGCGGTCCCGGCCGGCCAGTACCCCGAGCATTCCCGCCCGTCGATCGTCCGCCAGGGAAACGCCGCGCCGGCGAATCCGAGGATCCTGGCTCGTTCGCGTGCGAGGTCCAGTGTCGTGTGGCGCCAGCGCAGCGCGTCGCGGGCGGCGTCCGGGGCGGTGTAGGTAAGGACCGCGAGCACGAAGGTCTCGGCGTCCCAGAAGGTGTGCCCGTCGTAGCCCGGCCCGGTCAGCCCCTTGGCTGCGATCGCGCGCTGTTCGCCGCGGGCGCCGGCCTGGAGGGTGTGAAAGAGCCCGAAGCGCACCGCTTGCTGAAGCTCCTCGTCGCCTTCGAGCTCGACGTCGGCGCGTTGCCAGAAGTCGTCGAGGTAGTCGCGCTGCTCAGCGAGGAGCCCGTCCCAGCCCGTGTCGCGCGCCAGCGCCAGCGCCGCGGCAGCCTGATCGCCAAGCGCCGCGATCGAGCGTTCGCTCGACCAGCCGTAGGCCATCAGCTTCACGACGCGCAACCGCTCTCCCGGTAACAGATCGGCGGTGATCGTCACGCGAGCAAGGTCCGCGCTGCTCTCGCTCGCCGTCGCGCTGCTGGGCGGGCCCTCGACGAGATGATCCATCGCTGCCGCCATGCGCAGCCCGCTCTGCCTGGTGGCGTGGACCAGCACGGCGTGGAGGTCGTCGTGTGAAAACTGCTCCGAAGCCAGCGGCATACCGAGATCTGCCCAGGCGCGCGGGTCGGCCTCGGCGGCGCCGGTCAGCTCGTTGGCCACGAGCTCCGACTGCACGACCACCCGCAGCGCCGAATCGACCGCCTCGACCTCGTAGGAGACTGCGGCCACGGCCCGCTGCACGAGTGAGACCAGCCGCACCGAAGAGATGCGCACGCGCTTGCCGGCCGGGGAGGACCAGTCGACGCGGCGTCGCAGCACTCCGGCCCGGAGATCGAGGGCGCGCTCGTGGCTGCTCAGGACGCCGAAGCGAACGTCGAAGGGCTCATCGTCGACCAGCAGCCGAATGATCTTGCCGTTGGTGACGTTGACGACCGTCTGGCCCGCCTCGGGGAAGTCGTAGCCGGCTTCCGCGTACGGCATCGCCCGCTGCTCGTAGAAGCCGCCGAGGTAGGTGCCGGGGAGCCCGGGTGGTTCGCCCTCGTCGAGGTTGCCGCGCAAGCCGATGTGCCCGTTCGCGAGCGTGAACACCGAGCCGGTCTGCTCGAGCACGTCGAGGTCAAGCTCGGTCTCACGGATCGACCACGGATCGACGGCGAACGCCGGATGCTGGATCACTGCGGGTAGAGCATCCGCTCGAGCAGCTCCGCGGCCCCGTGCTTCGAGAGCGGCTCGTTGAGGTTGCCGCACTTGGGCGACTGCACGCACGACGGGCATCCGTCGCGGCATGGGCATTCGGCGATCAACCGGTGAGCGTCGGCGACCAGCTCCTCGAAGTGCGCGAAGGCGATACGCGTGATGCCCACGCCGCCGGGGTGGCCGTCGTGGATGAAGATCGTCGGCGCGGCGGTCTGCGGGTGGGCGTTGGTCGAGAGGCCGCCGATGTCCCAGCGGTCGCACATCGCCAGCAGCGGCAGCACCGCGATCTGGGCGTGCTCGACGGCGTGCAGCGAGCCGAGCAACAGCTCCAGCGGGAAGCCCTGGAGCGTGCCGCCGTCCAGCTCGAACCACATCGCCTGCGTCGCGAAGCGCGTCGGCGGCAGCTCGAGCGCCGTCAGGTCGATCTCGGCGTGGTCGGAGAGACGCCGGCGCTGGTAGGCAAGCACCGTCTCGGTAACGAGCACGCGCCCGAAGGAGAGCGTCACGCCCAGCGTCTCGCGCCGGTCGAGCAGTGCCTCGATCAGCGTGTCGGTTTCGCGCTTGGGCTGGGTGTACCAGTCGCCGTCGAACGGCTCGACCAGCGCGCGGCGGGCGTCGAGGTCCAGTTCGCGCACGTGGAACGAGCGGCCGAGGTGCAGATATATCGCGCCAGGGTGAAGCGTTGAGAAGGCCCGCGCGAACTCGGCGGTGCCGAGCGCCTCGCCGGTGCCCAGATCGACGATCTCGAAGGAGTCGCGGGACGCTGATCGCAGCGAGACCTCGCCGGCCGGGTAGCGTTCGCGGCGGCGCAGGACGAACTGGCCGTCCTTTGCGCGCAGCTCGCCGAGTCCCTCGAGGCGCTCGAGGAATGCGAGCGTGCGCGGCCCGAAGAACTCCGCGTCGCGCTCGCTCAGCGGGCCCTCGTGCGCCGCGCAGAGCAGATGCGCGAGATGGATCTCCTCGGATTCGTGATCGAGGATCGCCGACTCCACCGGCCGGTCGAGGAAATCCTCGGTGTGACGCGCGAAGAACTGGTCCAGCGCATCCTCGCCGGCGACATAGCACGCGAGCCCGCGGCGGCGGCGGCCGGCGCGTCCCCACATCTGGCGCAGGCTCGCGATCGTGCCAGGGAAGGTGACGACGAGGGAGGCGTCCAGCGCACCGACGTCGATGCCCAGCTCGAGCGCGTCGGTTGTGACGACGGCACGCACCTCGCCGGCAACCAGGCGCGCCTCGATCTCGCGCCGCTGCGCCGGGGTATAGCCGGCCCGATACGGCGTGACCAGTTCGCCGAGCTCGCCGGCGCCGAGGCGCTCGAGCTCGTCGCGCGTGATCCGGCTGAGCAGCTCCACTCCCTTGCGCGAGCGCACGAAGCAGATCGTTCGCGCCCCGGCGGCGACCAGCCCGGCGAGGAGTTCGGCGCCCTCGGCCAGCGCCGAGCGTCGCGCGCCCGCCACCTCGTCGGTCACGGGCGGGTTCCAGATCGCGATCCGCCGGCCGGCCGAGGGGGAGCCGTCGTCGTCGATCAGCGTCACATCCTCGAGGCCGGTCAGGCGCTCGGCGAGCTCGACCGGGTTGGCGATCGTCGCCGAGGCCAGGAGGATTCGCGGCGCCGTGCCGTATGCCGCGGCGATCCGACGCAGCCGCCGCAGCACGTTGGCGACGTGGGAGCCGAATACGCCGCGGTAGATGTGTGCCTCGTCGACGACGACCACGGCGAGGTTTGCGAAGAGCGTCGACCAGGCGTCGTGGTGGGGGAGGATGCCGAGATGCAGCATGTCGGGATTGGTCAGGATGAGGTTCGCCTTGCGGCGTACCTCGCCGCGTGACTCGCGGGGCGTGTCGCCGTCGTAGATCGCGGGACGGATCCGCTGGTGCAGGCCGAGCGCGCTGATCGCCCTCGCCTGGTCCTGGGCGAGGGCCTTGGTCGGGTAGATGTAGAGCGCGCGCGCCTTGGGGTCGCGCAGCAGCGTGTCGAGGGTGGGCAGGTTGAAGCACAGCGATTTGCCGGAGGCTGTGCCCGTCGTGACGATCGTCGGGCCATTCCACGCGGCCTCGAGCGCCTGCGCCTGGTGGCTGTAGAGGCGCTCGATGCCGGCCTCCCGCAGTGCCGCCGCGAGCTCGGGGTGAAGCTGGGGCGGGAGCTGCGCAAAGCGCGCGGCTCGGGCACCTTCGAAGCTCTCGCCGACGAGTCGCCGATCCCCCCGCGCGACTTCCAGCAGGGCGCTCCAGGGCTCGATCTCGCGCGTCATCGCGGCCGCCTTGCTCACGCCTTGCCATAGTAGGGGCGGATGGCGTTCGACTCCGCGGAACACTGGCGCCAAGCCCGCAGCTTCCACCATTCCCGCTACGACGAGACCGCACTCGCTGCACGCGAGTGCACTGCGTCGGTGTGTCTGCCGGCGCGCGACTGCGCGGCGACGATCGGCCCGATCGTCGAACTGCTCGCCGGCCTGCGCGAGCGCGGGGCGATCGACCAGCTCGTCGTGATCGACGGCGGATCGAGCGACGATACCGCCGCGATTGCCGCCGACGCCGGTGCGAGCGTCTTCGCGGAGTCCGCGTTGATGCCCGCCTACGGCCCGGCGGCCGGCAAGGGCGACGCGATGTGGCGCGCGCTCAGCGTCCTCGACGGCGACCTCGTGTGCTTCCTGGACGCCGACGTGCTCGAGTTTCCGTCGCACTACGCCATCGGCCTGCTCGGCCCGCTGATCGAGTTCGACGAGATCGAGTTCGTCAAGGCCTTCTACCGTCGCCCGTTTCGCCAGGGCGAGTTGCTGCTCGCGGACGGCGGTGGGCGGGTGAACCATCTGCTGGCGCGTCCGGCGCTGGCGATCTTCTACCCGGCGCTCGCCGGTGTCAGCCAGCCGCTGGCGGGCGAGGTGGCGGCGCGACGTTCGCTGCTCGAGCGGCTGCCGTTCGCGACCGGCTACGGCGTCGAGATCGCGATGCTGCTCGACGTACTCGAGGCGGTCGGCCTCGACGGGATGGCCCAGGTCGACCTCGATACCCACCACAACAGCCACAAGCCGCTGCTCGAGCTCAGCGGCATGGCCTATTCGGTGCTTGCCCAGATCGCGCTGCGCCTGGAGCGCGACGGACGCCTGCTCGAGCTTGACCCGGCGCCGCTGAGCGAGCCCGCGGGGTGCTCGCCGGCGGCGGCGGCGGCGGAGCGCCCGCCGATGGCGGGCGCGCGGTGAGCGGGGCCCTCTACCTCGATCTCGACGGCACGCTGCTGGGCGCTGGGGCATCGCTGCTGCACGACGGCGAGGGCGCCGTCTCGCTGCTGGGGGTGCGGGCGATCGAGGCGTGCCTGCGCGCATCGGTGGAGGTGGTGTTGATGAGCGGGCGCCGGCGCGCCCAGGTCGCCGAGGACGCCCGGCTGCTCGGCCAGACCGCGTTCATCTACGAGGCCGGCTGCGTGCTCGAGCTCGACGGCGAGCAGCTGTGGATGACCGAGCTGGTGGCCGGCGAGCGCTCCGTCTTTGAGCAGATCGACGACTCCGGCGCGCCCGAGCTGTTGCTCGCGCACTACGCCGGGCGACTCGAGTACCACGACCCCTGGCATCGCGGGCGCGAGATCTCGCACGTCTTCCGGGGCAGGGTGGATGCCGCCGAGGCCGACGCGCTGCTGCGCGAGCACGGGCACGGTGGCCTGCGGCTTGTCGACAACGGCGGCGTGAGCACCGACGTCAGCAACGTGGGCCCGCAGGAGCTGCTGCGCGCCTACCACCTGATTCCGGCGGGCGGGTCGAAGGCCGCGGCGGTGGCTCGCCACCAGCGTGCCCGCGGCTTCCGGGTCGCCGACACCTTCGCAGTCGGCGACTCGCGCGAGGATCTCGCCGTCGCCGAGGTCGTGCACACCTTCTGGCTGGTCGCCAACGCGCTCGCGCGCGATCCTGCGATGCGAGGAGCGGCGAGCGCAGGTGCGAACGTGCGCGTAACCGCCGCCGGGCACGGCGAGGGTGTCTATGAGGCGGTGATCACAACGCTGGCGGAGCGTCGCGGCGCCGGCGCGTGAGCCGCTCGCGCAGCCGCTGCCAAAAGCCCCGCGAGCGTCGCCAGCGTGCGCGCGGCGGCACCGTGGCGCGCACCAGCGCCACCCACTCCGCGAGCGGCAGCTCGCCGTCGATCAGGCGTGCCAGGCCGCCGGTGACCGGCGCCGGAAGTCCGGCCCGCTGGATCGAATGCGCGAGCAGCGGCACCGACTGGAGCGCCTCCACCGCCTGCGAGACGCTCTCCTGGATCTCGGCCGCCGGCACGCCCTGCGCGAGCAGCTCCCCGGCACGGCGGTTGCGGCTCATCGGCGCGAGCGCGGTGGCGACGAGGTCGCCGGCCCCTGCCAGTCCGATGAAGGATTCCGGGCGCGCACCCGCGGCCTCAGCGAGGCGCCAGGCCTCGGCGAAGATGTGCCCGGCTGCGGCCCCTGCCGCGTTGAGGCCCTGAGCTTCGGTGGCGCCGGCGGCCAGTGCGGCAGCGTTCTTGGCGACACCGGCGAGCTCGACGCCGACCGGGTCGTTGGCCAGCTCACAGACCACGCCGGCGCGGTTGAAGATCCCGGCGAGGCCCTCGGCGAGCCCTTCGTCGAACGCCGCGGCCACCAGGCCGGCGCCAGCGTGCACCATCTCCTGGGCATGTGCGGGCCCACCGATGCAGGCGACGCGGTGCGCCCCGAAGCGCTCCCGCAGCGCGGCTGTCGGCGCCGCCCCGTCGGGCGGGACAAGGCCCTTGGACAGCGAGACGACCGCGCTGCGCCGGCCGAGCCCGGCGCTCTCGAGCGCCGCAATCGCCTCGACGAGACTCGTCGAGGGAACGGCCAGGAAGACGTAATCGGCCCGCGACACGCCGCTTGAGACCGGCTCGATGCGCAGCTGCGAGGGCAGCTCCACGCCGGGGAGGTACTTCTCGTTCACACGGCTGTCGTTCAGCTCCGCGGCCTGCTGTTCGGTGCGCGTCTGCAGGGTCGTGCGGACTCCGGCACGCGCCAGGAGAACCGCGATCGCGGTGCCGAAGGAGCCGGCTCCGATCACCGTCGCGCGCCGCGCGCCGGGCAGCGACGCCTGTGCCCGGCTGAGCACGGCGGGCCTGGCCGATGTGCCGGCGTCGGCGGCGATCTCGGTGCTCACTGCTGCGAGCGTAGCGGTCGCGCGGCGATCACGCAGGCGAGTGCCGCACCGGCATCTTCAAGCGCACGCTCGTCGGTGGCCTCCAGAATCTCCTGCAAGTCGAGGATTCTCGCGTCGAAGCGCTCCAGCGCGGAGCTGCCGACGATCGCGTGCGCAGGGACGCCATGCTGGCGCGCGCGGGTCGCGACCTCGGCGACGATCTTGCCCTCCAGGCTGGTCGCGTCCAGTCGGCCTTCGCCGACGACCACCGCCCTGCTCGCGAGCATCCGCTCGTCGAAATCCAGCGCATCGAGCACGAACGACGCTCCGGGCAGCAGGCGCGCGCCGAGGTTTGCCCACAGCCCGCCGGCGAGCCCGCCGGCGGCGCCAGTCATCGCCACCCCGCGCGGCAGCCCAAACGCCTCAAGCCGGCGCGCCAGCCGCGCGACGGCGCCGGCGTCGGCGCCCTTTTGCGGGCCGAACATCGCCGCGGCCTGCTCGAATGGCGTGCGCACGTCACACAACACGGTCAGCTGCGTGGCGCCCAGGCCCCCGGCCGCGGCGATCGCTTCGAGCGCGCCGCGGCCGCCATCGGTGCTCGCGCTGCCGCCGGCGGCGACCAGCACGCTCGCGGCGCCGCGCGCGACGGCCGCGACGATCAGCTCGCCGGTGCCGGCGCTCGAGGCCGCCTCGGCGTCGCGCTCGGCCGGGGCGAGGAGCGCGAGTCCACTCGCCGCCGCCACCTCTACGAGCGCCGTGCGCCCGCCGCCGAGCAGCGCGAAGCTCGCCGTCACTTCACGCCCGAGTGGATCGCTCGCGCTGATCGACACGATCTCGCCGCCCAGGCGGTCGAGCAGGACCTGCATCGTTCCCTCGCCGCCGTCCGCGACGGGAGCGAGGTCGACCGCCATTCCGCCCCGACGCAGCCCCCGGCCGACTGCCGCCGCCACCTGATGAGCCGAAAGCGTTCCCTTGAAGGAATCGGGAGCGACCAGGACCGGCCGGTCGTCGAGCGCCATCGTGCGGCATTCTCTCAAGCCGATGAAGGCAGAGGCGACCATGATCGAGGCGGCGGGCCGCGAAGTGCGGATCTCAAACCCGGCGAAGCTGTTCTTCCCGCAGCCGGGCTTCACGAAGCTCGACCTCGTGAGCTACTACCTGGACTGCGAGGAGGCGGTGGTCCGCCACCTGCGTGAGCGCCCCACGACGATGAAGCGCTGGGTGAACGGCGTGGCCGGCGAGTTCTTCTTCCAGAAGCGCGTGCCCGACAATGCGCCGGAGTGGCTGACCACCGCCACCGTGCACTTCCCGAGCGGCCGCTCGGCGCGGGAGCTGGTGGTGTCTGACGCCGCGCACCTCGCATGGGGCGTCAACCTCGGCGTGATCGACTGGAACCCGTGGCCGGTGCGCCGCCGCGACCTTGATCGCCCCGACGAGTTGCGCGTCGATCTGGACCCGATGCCGCAGGTCCCCTTCGACGAGGTGCGTGCGGTGGCGCTGTGCGTCCGCGAGGTGCTCGAGGAGCACGGCCTGATCGGATTTCCCAAGACCTCGGGTTCGCGTGGCATCCACATCAACGTCCGCATCCAGCCGCAGCGAGGTTTCCAGGAGGTCCGCCGCGCCGCGCTAGCCCTGGCTCGCGAGGTCGAGCGACGGATGCCCGGGCGCGCCACGAGCAAGTGGTGGAAGGAGGAGCGCATCGGCGTCTTCGTCGATTACAACCAGAACGCCCGCGACCGCACGGTTGCCTCCGCCTACTCGGTACGCGCGGTCGCCGACGCTCGCGTGTCGTGCCCGATCGAGTGGGATGAGGTGCCCGACGTGGAGCCTGCCGATCTGCGGCTCGACACCGTGCCGGCACGGCTGCGCGAACGCGGCGACCCCTCGGCCGCGATCGATGAGCGCGCCGGCTCGCTGGACAGCCTGCTCGAGCTGGCCGCCCGCGACGAGGCCGCCGGCCTCGGCGACGCGCCATGGCCGCCGAATTTCCCGAAGGCCGAGGGTGAGGGGCCGCGCGTCGCGCCCTCGCGCGCGAAGCGCGGTTGAGCGTCAGCGCAGCTGGTCGACCGTGCACTCGTGCGGCTGCTTGTCCTCGCGCCAACGGACGATCTTTGTGCCGTGGCGGATCCGTCCATCGCTGCTGTGGTCGTAGCTGACCTCGACAACCAGCTCCGGCCGCAGCGCCACCCACTCGAGCTCTCGCTCGGAACTCCAGCGACTCGGCTCGCCGCTGCCGCGCTCGCCGGTCTCATACGGCGCGAGCTGCGCGCGCAGCTCGCGTTTGCGGGCGGCCGTGAAAGCTGAGCTGTGCCCGACCGGCCGAAGCTGCCCGTCGGCCTCGTAGAGTCCGAGAATCAGCGAGCCGACGCTCTCCGGCTCGACCCCGGGACGGAAGCCGAGCACGACGCAGTCGATCGTCCGCAGCCGCTTGACCTTGACCATCGAAGTGCGCTTGCCCGGCGCGTAGGCGGCATCGAGGCGCTTGGCCATCACACCCTCGGTCTGCTCGAGCCAGTGCGCGGCAGCGGCGGGGTCGCGCACGAGCTGGGAGCGACGCACGCCCGGCAGCCGCTCGAGGGCGGCGCGCCGTTGTTCGAACGGCGCCGCCAGGAGCTCCTCACCGTCCAGCTCCAGCAGGTCGAAGGCGACGTAGGCTGCCGGCCACTCCGCGGCCAGGCGTTCGATGCGCGACGCGGCGGGGTGGATGCGTTGCTGAAGTGCACCGAACGCCTGGCCGAGACCGTCAGCGTCGATCACGATCTCGCCGTCGAGCACGTAGCGGCCCGGCGGCAGGCGGAGCTCCGGGAAATAGCGCGTGAGATCCTTCGAGCCGCGCGACTGCAGGACCAGCTGCTCGCCGTCGACGAACGCGATCGCGCGAAAGCCATCGTACTTCTGCTCGTAGCACCATTGCGGCCCGACCGGCAAGGCTGGCGCGGCGCGCGCGAGCTGGGGCTCGATCCCGAAACGCATCGAGAGTCAGCGTAGCTAGAGTGAGGCTGGATGGCCACGGCTGAGCTGACTGACGCGGAGCGCGGCTACCTCGAGGCGCTGTACTGGCTGCATGAGGCCGAACTGCCGATGACGGCCGCCAACATCGCGCGTGCGATGCAGCTGTCGGCACCAGCGGTGCACGAAATGATCGGTCGACTCGAGCGCGACAACTACATCACGCGCGGTTCGGACAAGGTGATCAGCTTCACCGAGGCGGGCGAGCGCCAGGCCGGCGAGATTGTCGGCCGCCACCGCCTGATCGAGCGTTTCCTCACCGACGTCCTCGGCATCGCCTGGGACGAGGTGCATGAGGAGGCCGAGCGCCTCGAGCACGCCATGTCCCCGGTGCTTGAGGAGCGCATGCTCGCGGCGATCGGCGGCGCCACCACCTGCCCGCACGGTCACCCGATCCGCGTCGGCACGCGCATCCCCGGCGTCCCGCTCGCCGATGTCTCGCCGGGCGCGAGCATCCGTGTGCTGCGTTTCGAGAACGAGGCTGAGGATCTGCTGCATTACCTGCGCAAGGCTGGGCTCGAGCCGGGACTCGAGGGCACGGTCATGCGGTCGGGCCCCGACGAGATCGTCGTGGCGTCCGGCGATCTGCGCGCCACGATCACGCGCAGCGTCGCCGAGACCGTGTCAGTCACCGCCGACCCCTCGCCGCCGCCACGGGTCGCGCTGCCCGAGCATCTCGTGCTCGGCGCGCAGCGCTACGGTCGCTGAATCGATCAGGCCGCTTCGACCGCCGCGGCGAGACGCGTCACGCCCTCGCGGATCTCATCCGGCGTGACGCCCGCGAACGCCAGGCGAACAGCGCCGGAGCCACCGTCCAATACGAAGTCATCACCACTGACGAGCGCCAGCCTGCGCTCGCCGGCCGCCTTGAGGACCGCCGCCGGCTCGACGCCTTCGGGCAGCTTGACCCAGAGGAAGTAGCCGCCGTCGGGCAGGACGAATGACGCGCCCGGGATCTGCTCGTTCAGGGCCTGCGCGAGCGTGCCGGCGCGCTGCTCGAGTGCGATGCGCACCCGCTGAATCGAGCGGTCGATCGCGCCTGACACACAGAACTCGTAGACGATCGCGGCGTCGACCATGCTCGGCGAGATGTAGGTGTTCGTCGCCCGCAGGACGATTCGCGCGATCAGATCCTGGGGGCCGATCA
>Ga0302319_10002049_pt1 | contig 44137 bp, 42 predicted proteins | sample Bog_T0_2_FD_203319 | JGI IMG/M metagenome (GOLD analysis project Ga0302319, IMG submission 203319) | Peat permafrost microbial communities from Stordalen Mire near Abisko, Sweden - Bog_T0_2 | ecosystem: Environmental > Terrestrial > Soil > Wetlands > Peat | place: Sweden: Abisko, Stordalen Mire...
ATCGAGAAAGCCGCCGGCCTTGGCGCGCACTTCGCGGTATTCCGGCAAATAGCGGCCGGCCTGCCGCATCATCCAGATCGGCGGCACCGCCTGCCTTCGGCCGGACAGCACTTCGAGGAAGGGTTTTACGGGCTGGTTCTTTGTCAAGCAGGGTTTCCGATCTGGATCGACAAGTCTAGTTGTCGTTTCTGATACACTGCTGCTAGGTTGTTGGCCACCGCAAGGTGGGCGGGAAAGGAAAAGCAGGATGGCTGAATTGCCCGCACCCGTTTCTGGGCAGCGCCACGAGTTCGGCACTCCGTTCGGTCGCCTGACTTACTATGCCGCCGGTCCCGAGGCGGAGAGCCATGTGCCTCCGCTGCTGCTGGTCCACAGCATCAACGCGGCGGGCTCGGCCTATGAGATCAAACCGCTATATGAGCACTACCGGCAGAACCGTACTGTCTATGCGCTGGAGTTGCCCGGTTTCGGCCATTCCGAGCGCGGAAAGCGCGAATACAGCGTGCGCGTGATGACCGACGCCATCCTGCGGTGCGTCGGGGAAATCCAGGATGTCCACGGCCGCAGCCCGATCGATGCGCTGGCGGTATCGCTGTCGTCGGAATTCCTCGCGCGCGCCGTCACCGAAACGCCGCTCAGGTTTCGCACCCTCGCGCTGGTCAGCCCGACCGGATTTCGAAGCCGGGACAAGACAACCAAATGGCGCGACGGTACCCGGGGTATGCCGGGACTGCACGCCTTCTTCGAGTGTCCACTGTGGAGCGAGGCCTTTTTCCGCCTGCTGACCAGCCGCGCCGGCATTCGGTATTTTCTGCGCAAGACCTGGGGCTCGCCCGACATCGACGAAGGCCTCGCCGAATACGACTATCTGACCACGCATCAGCCGGGCGCGCAGCATGCGCCGTATTATTTCGTGTCCGGATTTCTGTTCAGCCAGGATGCCTTGCGGATCTATCAATCATTGACCCTGCCGGTGTGGATGTCGCATGGCGAGCGTGGTGATTTCGTCGATTACAGCAACAAGACGGTGGTCGAAGGCCGCGCCAACTGGACCATCGAGGTTTTTCATACCGGCGCCATGCCGCACTTCGAGGCGAGAGAGGCATTCATCCGGAGTTATGATGCGTTTCTCGCGCGCGTGGAAGCACCTGCATAAAGCGTGCGGCGGATGTCCGATCTGATTTGGAGCAGGGATGGCGGCGACTGGCCCAACCGGGAGGCCAGCGCCTTCGTCGAGGCTGCCGGCATCCGATGGCATGTGCAGCGGATGGGCGAGGGGCCGCCGCTGCTGTTGCTCCACGGCACCGGCGCCGCGACACATTCGTGGCGTGGCATGATGCCGATCCTGGCGCGGCAATTCGCCGTCATCGCACCAGACTTGCCTGGGCATGGCTTCACCGGCTCGCCGCCGGCGCACCGGCTTTCACTGCCGGGCATGGCGACGGATGTAAGCCAGTTGTTGCGCGTGCTCGACATCAAACCCGATATCATGGTCGGTCATTCCGCCGGCGCCGCGATATTTGCGCGGATGTGTCTTGACGGAAAGATCGCGCCGCGGCTTCTCGTCAGTCTCAACGGCGCATTTATGCCGTTCGGCGGCGTCGCCAACCAGCTTCTGTCGCCGCTGACCCAGCTACTTGTGATGAACCCACTGGTACCACGGCTGTTCGCCTGGCAGGCATCGACCGCCGGTGCCGTCGAACGGCTGATCCAGAACACCGGCTCGACCATCGACGCGCAGGGGATCGCGCTATATCGCAGGCTGGTGCGCAGTCCCGCGCATGTCGCAGCCGCGCTTCAGATGATGGCGAACTGGCGTTTGCAGCCGCTGCTGCATGATTTGCCGCGACTGACGACGAATTTGCTGCTGGTGGCCGCCGATAACGACCGGTCAATTTCGCCCGACGTCGCGCGGCGGGTCCGCGAGATTGTTCCGCAGGCGACGATCGAGCACCTCCGCGGCCTCGGTCATCTCGCGCACGAGGAGCGGCCCCGACTGGTCGCGGATCTCATCGCGAGATACGCGGCGCAAACGAACGGTGCCGACGAAACCGCGGCTGGTCTGTAAATATAATTTTACGCATATGGGCTATGCATCTGTCAATAAATAATTACAGTGCCGTCCATGCTCGATCCGAACCCCCATTGTTCGACGCCACGAAATCAGGATGGCCATCCGCATGCGGTGGTGATCGGCAGCGGCTTCGGCGGTCTGGCGGCGGCGGTGCGGCTCGGCGCCAGGGGCTATCGCGTCACGGTGCTGGAAAAACTCGATGAGCCCGGCGGCCGTGCTTACGTCCACAGGCAGGACGGCTTTACCTTCGATGCGGGCCCCACCATTGTCACCGCGCCGTTCCTGTTCGAGGAGTTGTGGAAGCTGTGCGGCCGCAGACTTTCCGACGATGTGACGCTGGTGCCGGTGTCCCCGTTCTACCGGATGCGTTTTCAGGACGGCTCGCACTTCGATTACTCTGGCAACGCAGGCGCGATGCGTGCGGAGATAGCGCGATTGTCGCCCGACGACGTCGGCGGCTACGACGGCTACATGAAGGCCAGCGAGGAGATCTTCAAGGTCGGCTTCGAACAGCTCGGCGACGTGCCATTCAGCAAATGGACCGACATGGCGAGAATCGCGCCCGAGATGATCCGGCTGTCGAGCTACCGCTGCGTCTACGGCCTGGTCTCGAAATTTTTTCGCGATCCCCGGTTGCGCATCGCATTCAGTTTCCATCCGCTACTGATCGGCGGCAACCCGTTCACTGCGAGTTCGATCTATTGCCTGATCGCTTTCCTGGAACGGCGCTGGGGGGTGCATTTCGCCATGGGGGGTACCGGGCGCCTGGTCGACGGTTTGGTGAAACTGATCGAAGGGCAGGGCGGCGCGGTCCATTGCAACCGGGAGGTTCGCGAAATCATCGTCAGGGATGGTGTGGCCTGCGGCGTCCGACTGGCGTCGGGCGAAGTCCTTGGCGCCGATATAGTGGTCTCCAATGCCGATTCGGCCTGGACCTACCGGCACCTTCTGCCGGCGGCAGCGCGGTCACGCTGGACCGACCGGCGGATCGAGCGCGCCAGATACTCCATGAGCCTGTTCGTCTGGTATTTCGGCACGCGACGCAAATACCGGGAGGTGCCGCATCACACCATCCTGCTGGGCCCGCGTTACAAGGAATTGCTTGCCGACATCTTCGAACGCAAGATACTCGCCGACGATTTCAGCCTGTATCTGCATCGTCCGACCGCCACCGATCCATCGCTGGCGCCCGAGGGGTGCGATGCCTTTTACGTGCTCTCGCCGGTTCCGCATCTGCAGAGCGGCACCGACTGGAATATCGCGGCCGAGACATATCGCCGGGCCATCGCCCGCGAACTCGGCAGCACCATCCTGCCCGACCTGGAAAGCCAGATTGTCACCTCGCGCCTGCTGACGCCGCAGGATTTCCAGGACCGGCTGTTGTCATTCCGGGGCGCCGCGTTCGGACTGGAGCCTGTGCTGACGCAGAGCGCCTGGTTCCGGCCGCACAATCGCAGCGAAGACGTCGACCGGCTGTATCTGGTCGGCGCGGGCACTCATCCCGGCGCCGGTCTGCCCGGCGTGCTCTCCTCCGCACGCATTCTCGATTCTCTCGTCCCCGATGCGCAAAGCCTGCCCCGCTCGAAGTTGGAGACCGCATGACGACACGGATAGATCCCTCCGATATGGCTGCCTGCCGCACGCTGCTGAAGGGTGGCTCGCGTACCTTTCACGCGGCTTCATTGGTATTGCCGCGAAGAGTCGCCGATCCCGCCATTGCGCTGTATGCGTTTTGCCGGCTGGCGGACGATGCCGTCGATCTCGGGGGCCATCGAGCGGCTGCGGTCGAACGATTGAAGCAGCGGCTGGATCTGGCCTATCGCGGCCAGCCGATGAATTTTCCGGCCGACCGCGCCTTTGCGGATGTCATTGCGGGTTTTTCGATCCCGCGCGAATTGCCGGAAGCTTTGCTGGAAGGACTGGCGTGGGACAGCGAAGGACGCCGCTACGAGACATTGCCGGAGCTGTATGCCTATGCGGCGCGGGTCGCAGGCTCAGTCGGCGCGATGATGACCCTGGTGATGGGACGGCGCTCGGCCGAGATCGTCGGGCGTGCCTGCGATCTCGGCGTCGCGATGCAGCTCACCAATATCGCCCGTGACGTCGGCGAAGACGCGCGCGCCGGCCGACTCTATCTGCCGCTGTCCTGGCTGCGCGGTGCCGGCATCGATCCGCACGCCTGGCTGGCAAAGCCGAGTTTTGGCAGCGAGATCGCTGCGATCGTGCAGCGCCTGCTCGATGCCGCCGACGGGCTCTATGGCCGCGCCACGCTTGGCATTGAGCAGCTGCCGCCCACCTGCCGGCCGGGCATCTATGCGGCGCGCGCGCTCTATGCCGAGATCGGCCGCGAGGTTGAGCGCCGCGGGCTCGACTCGATCTCGCAGCGGGCGATGGTTTCGGGGCGCCGGAAGCTGGCGGTGCTGGGCCAAATGCTGGCGCTGCTGCAGACGGAATGGCAGCCGGCAGGCAGGCTTGCGACCGCGGCGGAGATCGATGAGACCCGTTTCCTGGTCGAGGCGGTCGCTGCGATGCCGCTACGCGACCGCGTGCGGCCGGTCAGGGCCAGCTCGCGTCCGCTCGAGGACCGCGTGGTCTGGGTGATCGATTTGTTCACGCGACTGGAACGCCGCGATCAATTACTGCGCGGCGGATCGTTCCGATAACGCGGCCGACATGTCCGACAACGTTTCCATATGTGACGACAAGACCGGCCCCGCCGAAAAACACCGCTCCCGGGCCAGGACATGGTTCGAAAGCCTGCGCGACCAGATCTGCGCCGAAGTGGAACTGCTGGAGCGCGAAGCCCCGGCCGAGTTATTCCCGGGTGCGCCCGCCACCTTCACCTACAAACCCTGGACGCGTGCCACCGGCAGCGGCGGAGGCACCGGCGGATTTCTCAGTGGGGGCCGCCTGTTCGAGAAGATCGGTATCCATACCTCGTCGGCCAACGGCAAGCTGACGCCCGAGATGGCCAGGACGCTGCCGGGCGACGGCGTGCAACTGGACTACGTTTCCACCAGCATCAGCCTGATCATGCACCCGCGCAGCCCGCGGGTGCCGACCGTGCACATGAACACCCGCTATCTCGCGACCTCGCAATGCTGGTTCGGCGGCGGTGCCGACCTCACGCCGATGCTGCCAGAGCAGCGCTGCGAGGATTCCTGGGATGCCGTGACTTTTCACGACGCGATGAGAAGCGCCTGCGACGCCCATGATTCGGCCTATTACGAGAAATTCAAGCCTTGGGCGGACGTCTATTTCTTTCTGCCACATCGCGGCCAGGCGCGCGGCGTCGGCGGCATCTTTTACGATCATCTCGATACCGGCGACTTCGAGCGCGACTTTTCTTTCACGCGGGATGTGGGGTTGGCGTTGCTGGAGGTGTATCCGCGGATCGTGCGTCGCCGGATGATGGAACCGTGGACCGATACCGAGCGGGCGCAGCAGTTGTCCTGCCGAGGACTCTATGTGGAGTTCAACCTGCTCTATGACCGCGGCACTATGTTCGGACTGCAGACCGGCGGCAACGTTGAAACCATCCTGAGCTCGATGCCGCCGCTGGTGAGCTGGCCCTAGCCGTTATCGGAATCCGTACGTCGCTTGCGTCGTCAGCTGTTGAGGAATGCGCGAAAGGACAGCTCATGGACAGCTATCTCGGCTTCATCGAATTCTTCGTGGTGGCGCTGTTCGCCATGGCCTGGGGCGTGCTTGAGTTGGTCGGGCGGCGGCTCGATCGCAAGAAAAAGGCCGAACGGGCAAAGCAACGGAATCGCGCGCCGTAGCCGCTATTTCCACGCCCGCGGCATCCGGAACGGCAGCATCGCCTGCACCACGGGCATATTGAACCGATCCAGCGACAGGCTCTCGTGCATCAGCATCACGTGTTCACCGAGCAATTTCGCCGCAACGAGCGAGCGGGCGTAAAACGGCGTGTCCTCCAGCGTCCGGACCAGGTGCGCCGCTTCTTCGCTGCGGACGCTGCGTCCGATGCGCCATCGGGTTTGTCTCAGTTCCGCCACTGGCGGCGGATCGAACACCTGTATCCGACCCTGCGGATCGCAGGTCATGGCGAGATCGATGCGGCTGCCGTCGCGGCGCTGTGCGTTGTAGAGAACGATAGCCCCGTCCCGCGTTGCGCCGCGCGCCCATTGCCAGTCGGTAAAACCCCATTCCAGCGGCGCGTCGCCGCGATTCATGTCGAGATAGCCGTCGCCCTGCCAGCGAAGATGGGGCTGATCGAGGGCCACCTGGACCCGCGCGCAAGGCGCGATCGGCCACCACCGATGATTGCCTGTTTCGTTCAAGGTGAACGCCTGTTGCGTTATGGCAGTGGGAACCACGCGAACCGTCCCCCGAATGCGGCCGGGAATCGGCACGGCGATCTCATCGAGGCGGATCGTCAGCGACTTGCCGTCCCAGGCAAGGCAACTGGGGCCGACGTCAAACGAGTTAGTGGTACGGCCGATGGCGCCGCGCGGCCTCTCCGTCATCGCCCAGCGCTTGCCGTGCTTGCGATAGAGCGCGACATTGATGGCGCAATGGTTGAGCGGATCGGCCGGGGCATGGCGTCGCGCAAAGGCGTAATAGGGCGAGAACACGCTGCCGATAAAGGCGATGATGGTGATGCCGTTCTGGCCGTCGTCGCTTAGCGCATCGACATACCACCAGGCATAGCCGTTTTTGGCGACCGCCTGATCGAATCCAGGTCCTGCATCAGGCAGGCAGCCGCCGAGCGGCCGGACAGCGCCGCCATCGGCACGCCCGGTCCCGGATGGGTGCTTCCCCCGGCCAGATAAAATCCCGGAATTCTGGTTCGGGCTCCCGGACGCCGAAACGTGGCCGTCCATCCGTGCGAGCTGCGGCCGTACAGCGCGCCGCCCGTCGCAGGAAACAGCCTGTTGAAGTCGGTCGGGGTCGTCACCTCCGTGGTTTCCGGTCGCCGGTGAATCCGCAGGCCGCACCGCTCCAGCATGCCGAATGTCCGCTGCGCGCATTGTTCTACCTCTGCTGTACCGAAAGAATGCCGGTCGCCATTTGCAGGCGCGTTGATGAGAACCAGAAGTTTTTCCTCGGCGGGTTCGGCGCCGGCATCGTCGTCGCGATCCTGCGCGCAGACGTAGACCGTTGGGTCCCGCGGCAGCCTGTCACCGCTGAAGATGTCGTCGAACTCGGCGGCGTAGTCGCGCGAGAAGAACACGTTGTGACGCCGCAGCGGAAATCCGCCCGTCTTCGCAACCAGGCTCCAGGTCAGCGCCGACAGCGATCGCGCGCTGGGCGGGATTGCTGCAGCGGCGCGCCGGGCGTTGATTCCGAACAGTCCACCTGAGACCGCCGCGATATCGGCATTCATGATCACTGCGTCGGCTTCGATGCGTTCACCGCTCGCCAGCCTGACGCCGCAGGCGCGCTCCTTGGAGGTGAGAACCTCGGCGGCTTCCGCGTTGTACCGGATCGTGGCACCCAGCGCCTCGGCCGATCCGGCGAGCGCACGGGCGAGCCCGTGGATGCCGCCATCGATGCTCCAGACGCCTTCGCGCTCGACATGCGCGATCAGCATCAAGGTCGCCGGCGCCTTGAACGGCGAGGATCCGCAATAGGTGGCGTAGCGCCCGAACAGCTGGCGCAGCCGCGGATCGTGGAAATACCGCGCCAGCGCCGACCACATCGAGGAGAACGGCTTGATCTGCGGCAGCTGCACCAATCCGCGAAAGCCTCCTGCGCCGAGCAATCCGCTCATGCTGGGCTGCGGCGCACGCAGGAACGGCGTTTCGAGGATGTCGTAGATCCGTCTTGTGTCGCGGCAGAAGCTCCGATAGCGGGCCGCTTCCGCTGCACCCGCGAAATCGCCGATCGCTTCCACCGAACGACTTTCGTCGGCGAACAGATCGAGCCTGTCGTTGCCGTCCCAGGCATGACGCGCGAGGGTGTCGAGCGGCAGCAGGCGGACATGGTCGGAAAATTTCTTGCCTGCCGCGGCAAACAATTCGTCGAATACCCAGCGCATGGTGAACACCGTGGGTCCGCTGTCGACCTTCGAGCCACCGATGCCGATCTGCCGCATCTTGCCGCCGGGAGCCGCACTGCGCTCGAGCAGCGTGACCTCGAGGCCACGTGCGGCAAGCGCAAAGGCCGAAACCAGCCCCGCGATACCGGCACCGACGATCACGACAGGATATTTGGGCATCTTCGTTTCACCCTGCTTGCCGGTTGACAAGTGTATATAATTATTTACACTGAAAAATGACAATTAAAAATGACACTTCGCTTAAGCAAGGAGCCTGTCCATGGATGTCAGCAGCCGGATCGAGCGGGCCCTGAGCGAAGCGGTCGCCTTTGCGGAGATCCCGGGCTGTCCACCCCGCCTCGCGGCAGCCATGCGCTACGCGGTATTCCCCAGGGGGGCGCGGGTTCGGCCGCGGCTGTGTCACAGTGTGGCTGCAGCCTGCGGCGAGGACCATCCGGCCGCCACGGAAGCCGCGGGTGCTGCGCTTGAACTGCTGCATTGTGCGTCGCTGGTGCACGATGATCTGCCCTGCTTCGATGCGGCAGAGACGCGGCGCGGGCGCCCCTCGGTTCACAAGGCGTTCGGCGAGCCGCTCGCAGTGTTGACCGGTGATGCGCTGATCGTGCTGGCGTTCCAGACGCTGGCGCGGATCCAGGGCAGGCCGGAACGGCTTACCGCGCTCACGCTCACCATCGCGCAATCGGTCGGCGTGCCCTCGGGCATCGTCGCCGGCCAGGCCTGGGAATGCGAATCGCAGATTGATCTTGCGCATTATCACCGGGCCAAGACCGGGGCGTTGTTTGCGGCGGCGACCGTTGCAGGCGCAGCGTCGGCTGGCGCCGACGCCGAGCCGTGGCGCATGGTGGGAGAGAAACTCGGCGAGGCCTATCAGGTTGCCGATGATATCCGGGATGCCGCCGCCGACGAAGATGAAATCGGCAAGCCGGTGGGACGAGATCTCGCATTGGGCCGTCCGAGCGCGGTGATCGAGCTGGGCCTCGATGGCGCGCTGCACCGGCTGCATGAACTGGTGCGGGGTGCGATCGATGTGATGCCGCCATGTCCCAACGGCGCCGAGCTGCGTTCGCTGATGTTGTCGGAAGCCAAGCGGCTGGTACCGGCGAAGCTTGCGCAATTCGCGGCGTGAACGACCATGGCCACGGTCGCGCATCGCGCAGTGGCTGGCGAAACGTTCGACGAGCGGCGCGGCGAGCCGGCTGATCGATTGCCGGCCGTGCACGCCTCATCGCGGTTGACCCTGGGGGACCGACTGCTCGGGTTGCGCGATTCGGTCCTCGCCAATCCCGGATTTCAGCGCTTTGCGGGCACTTTTGCGCCGACGCGACCGATCGCACGGAGGCGCGCCGGCGCCCTGTTCGATCTCTGCGCCGGCTTCGTGTATTCGCAGGTCTTGCTCGCTTGCGTCCGGCTGCGGCTGTTCGAGCGGTTGAGGCGGGGGCCGCTCGGCGCCAGCGAATTGTCATCGATGCTGTCGATGCCTGAACAGTCGAGCGCGCTGTTGCTCGATGCGGCGGTTTCGCTGCAGTTGCTGCAACGGCGCAGCGCTGGCCGCTATGGCCTCGGCCCGCTCGGCGCTGCCCTGCTCGGCAATCCCGGGGTGGTTGCCATGATCGAGCATCATGCCATGCTTTACAGCGACCTGAAGGATCCGGTCGCGCTGCTGTGCGGTGATGTCGGGGCTGGAGAACTCGCGGGTTACTGGCCCTATGCAGGCCATGGCAGGCCGGCGGACCTATCGCCGGCAGCTATCGCGCCCTATACGGCGCTGATGGCGGCGTCGCAGCCGATGATCGCGCAACAGGTGCTATCGGCCTACTCGTTCCGAGGCCATCGCTGCCTGCTGGATATCGGCGGCGGCGACGGCTCGTTCGTTGCGGCGGTCGCGACGCAGGCACCGAAACTGCGCTGCGTGCTGTTCGATCTGCCTGCCGTCGCCGACCAGGCCAGCAACAGGTTCCGCGACGCGCAGTTATCGTCCCGCGCGGTTGCGATCGGCGGCAGCTTCCTCACCGACCGGCTGCCTGACGGCTCCGATATCGTCTCCTTGGTCCGGGTGCTGCACGACCACGGCGACGCCGACGTCATGAATTTGCTGCGTGCGGTTCACCGGGCGTTGCCCGGCAACGGAACGCTGTTGATTGCCGAGCCGCTCTCGGGCGTCCGTGGCGCCGAGCCGATCGGTGACGCCTACTTCGCCTTCTATTTGCTGGCGATGGGCAGCGGACGGCCCCGAACTTTCAAGCGGCTGCGGGACATGCTCACGGAAGCCCGCTTTGCGGATGTGCGGCTGCGGCCGGCCGGGATCCCGATGCTGGCCAGCGTCATCACCGCCCGGGCGGCATAAGATTTCTGTTAATCTATATTGACAGTCGATTATGTAAGTTTAGCATGACAGTTGCGGAGTCCTTCTCCGCCCCGTCGAAGGAGTAGGCGATGGAAACCATCGCGGTGGTGCTGAAGCAGCCGGAGCAGATTGAGCTCAGCCGCCTTGCGTTGACTCCGCCGACCCAGGACGACGTCGTCGTCGACGTCGAATGGAGCGGGGTGTCGACGGGTACCGAACGGCTGTTGTGGTCGGGGCGGATGCCGCCGTTCCCGGGCATGGGCTATCCCCTGGTGCCGGGCTACGAGTCGGTGGGACGCGTGATCGAGGCAGGAACGGCCACCGAACTTCAGCGCGGCCAGCGCGTGTTCGTTCCCGGTGCCAAATGCTTCGGCGAAGTGCGCGGGCTGTTCGGCGCTTCGGCCTCGCGTCTGGTCGTGCCGGCCAGGCGCGTGGTGCCGCTCGATCAGCATCTCGGCGATCGTGGCATCCTGCTGGCGCTGGCGGCGACGGCCTATCACGCCGTCGCTGCGCGCGGCGCCATCGCGCCGGACTGCATTGTCGGCCACGGCGTCCTCGGCCGGCTGCTGGCGCGAGTATCCATTGCACTCCGAAACGATCCGCCCGTGGTGTGGGAGAAAAATCCGGCGCGCATCGGCGGCGCCGCTGGCTACGGCGTACTCGATCCCGAGCACGACACGCGCCGCGACTATCGGAGTATCTACGACGTCAGTGGCGACGCCGGCCTTCTGGACCAGTTGATCGGGCGGATCGCGCCGGGCGGCGAAATTGTACTGGCCGGATTTTACAGCGAGCCGCTGTGCTTTGCCTTTCCGTCCGCCTTCATGCGCGAAGCGCGGATTCGCGTCGCCGCTGAATGGCAACCGGCCGACCTCCTCGCCACCAAGGCGCTGGTCGAGTCCGGGAGGCTGTCGCTCGATGGCCTGATTACCCACCACCACGACGCCCTGGACGCTCCGGCGGCCTATCGTACCGCCTTTGAAGATTCCGCCTGTCTCAAAATGGTTTTGAACTGGAGTTCGATCTCATGAATGTCGTGCCTCAAATCAGCATGAAGGACGCGCTGCGGGCTGAAGCTGCGATCGAACCGGATGGTCCGGCGGCGGCGCCTGTCACCAAGGAAACCCAGATCATCGCGATCTACGGCAAGGGCGGCATCGGCAAGAGTTTCACGCTCGCGAACCTGTCCTACATGATGGCGCAGCAGGGCAAGAAGGTGCTGCTGATCGGCTGCGATCCCAAGAGCGACACGACTTCGCTGCTGTTCGGGGGACGTGCCTGTCCGACCATCATCGAGACGTCATCGAAGAAGAAGCTGGCCGGCGAGGAAGTGAAGATCGGCGATGTCTGCTTCAAGCGCGACGGGGTGTTCGCGATGGAATTGGGCGGGCCGGAGGTCGGCCGTGGCTGCGGCGGTCGCGGCATCATTCACGGCTTCGAGCTCCTGGAGAAGCTCGGCTTTCATGAATGGGGTTTCGACTACGTGCTGCTCGACTTCCTGGGCGACGTGGTCTGCGGCGGGTTCGGTCTGCCGATCGCGCGCGACATGTGCCAGAAGGTCATCGTCGTCGGCTCCAATGATCTGCAGTCGCTGTACGTCGCCAACAACGTCTGCTCGGCGGTGGAGTACTTCCGCAAGCTCGGTGGCAATGTCGGCGTTGCGGGCATGGTGATCAACAAGGATGACGGTAGCGGTGAGGCCGCGGCGTTCGCGCAGGCGGTGGGGATTCCCGTGCTGGCGGCGATCCCGGCCGACGACGACATCCGCAAGAAAAGCGCGAATTACGAGATCATCGGCCTGCCGGGCGGGCAATGGTCGGCGCTGTTCGAACTGCTCGCAGAAAATGTCGCGCTGGCGCCGCCGGTTCGCCCCGCGCCGTTGACGCAGGATGGACTGCTCGGCCTGTTCAAAAGCGAGGTGGTCGGGCGCGGCGTGGTGCTCGAACCCGCTACGATGGAAGACATGTGCGGCAAGTCAGTGATCGACAAGCCGTCGCTCGAAGTCGTCTACGACGCCGCGTGAGCGCAGGCAATGATGCGGAGCGCGCCATGAATGTGATGCTGCCTCGATACACCGGTGCGATAGCCGAGTCGGTCGTGAACGACCCGGTTGAGGCAGATGTCGCGGTCGATAACGCCGCGGACGCCGCTGCCGCTCCGCCCGCCGCCAACGCGGCAGGGGTTTCAAGCGATGGTCTCGGCTGTCACGCTGGCGCGGCCGAACTCAAGGCGGCCGCCGAGGTCGCCGGTAAGAGCGACATTCTCGACCGTTACGCCGCCGATTACCCGAAGGGGCCGCACGATCAACCGCAGAGCATGTGCCCGGCGTTCGGTTCGCTGCGCGTAGGCTTGCGTATGCGTCGCACCGCGACGATTCTCTCGGGTTCTGCCTGCTGCGTCTATGGCCTGACGTTTACCTCGCATTTCTACGGCGCGCGTCGAACGGTGGGCTATGTCCCCTTCAATTCGGAGACACTGGTTACCGGAAAACTGTTCGAGGACATCCGCGAGGCCGTGTTCAAGCTCGCCGATCCCGCGCTCTATGACACCATCATCGTGACCAACCTCTGTGTTCCCACGGCGTCGGGTGTACCGCTGGATCTGCTTCCTGACGAGATCAACGGCGTGCGGATCATCGGCATCGACGTGCCGGGTTTCGGCGTTCCGACCCATGCCGAGGCCAAGGACGTGCTCGCGGCGGCGATGCTCGAATATGCCCGCAAGGAAGTCGAGCAGGGGCCGGTGCAGGCGCCACGCGGCGGCCGCAACGAGCGGCCGACGGTCTCACTGCTGGGAGAGGTGTTCCCGGCCGATCCCGTCGGTATCGGCATGATGCTGGAACCGCTCGGACTGGCGGCGGGTCCGGTCGTGCCGACCCGTGAATGGCGCGAGCTTTATGCGGCGCTGGATTGCTCCGTGGTCGCAGCCATCCATCCGTTCTATACGGCGAGCTGCCGCCAGTTCGATCTCGCCGGCCGAAAGATCGTCGGCTCGGCGCCGGTGGGGCACGATGGCACCGAAGCGTGGCTTGAATCGATCGGCACGGTCTGCAATGTCAGCCGCGACAAGATCGATGCCGCCAAGAACCGGTTCCTGCCGATGATCAAGGCCGCGCTGGCGGCAAAGCCGGTCCACGCCAGGATCACCGTGTCCGGCTACGAAGGCTCGGAACTGCTGGTCGCCCGCCTGCTGATCGAAAGCGGCGCCGAGGTGCCTTATGTCGGCACCGCCTGTCCGCGTACGCCCTGGTCTGATGCGGATCGCCACTGGCTGGAAGCGAGGGGCACCCGAGTCCAGTACCGCGCTTCGCTGGAGACGGATCTGGCCGCCGTCGACGAGTTCAAACCCCATCTCGCGATCGGCACCACGCCGGTGGTGCAAAAGGCAAAGCAGCTGGCAATCCCGGCGCTGTATTTCACCAACCTGATTTCGGCGCGACCGCTGTTCGGGGTCGCCGGCGCCGGCTCGTTGGCGCAGGTCGTCAATGCCGCGCTGGCCAATCAGGGCCGCTTCGACGAGATGAAGGAATTCTTCGGCGATGTCGGAGAAGGCTACGCCGCCGGTGTCTGGGAAGATACCCCCAGGGACAATGTCGCCTTCCGGGAGAAGTACAAGAAACAGATCGAAGCCCAGGCCAAGAAGCGCAAAGCCGAGGAGATGATCTGATGCTCGTCCTCGACCATGATCGGGCCGGTGGCTATTGGGGTGCGGTGTACGCCTTTACGGCGATAAAGGGCATGCAGGTCATCATCGACGGCCCGGTCGGATGCGAGAACCTGCCGGTGACCTCGGTGCTGCACTACACCGATGCGCTGCCGCCGCACGAATTGCCGATCGTGGTGACCGGGCTCGGCGAGGCGGAATTGGGCCAGACCGGCACCGAAGGCGCGATGAAGCGCGCCCACCGCGTGCTCGATCCGTATCTGCCGGCCGTCGTGGTCACCGGATCGATCGCCGAAATGATCGGAGGCGGCGTGACGCCGGAAGGCACCAACATCAAGCGTTTCCTGCCGCGGACCATCGACGAGGACCAGTGGCAAAGCGCCGATCGGGCCATCGTCTGGCTCTGGAAGGAGTACGGCCCGAAGAAGATTCCCGAGCGCAAGCCGCGCGCGCCCGACGTCAAGCCGCGGGTCAACATCATCGGACCGATCTACGGCACCTTCAATATGCCGTCCGATCTGGCCGAGATTCGCCGCCTGATCGAGGGCATAGGCGCCGAGATCAACATGGTGTTCCCGCTTGGCAGCCACCTCGCGGACATCCCGAAGCTGGTCAATGCCGACGTCAACGTCTGCATGTACCGCGAGTTCGGGCGCATGCTGTGCGAGGCGCTGGAGCGTCCCTACCTGCAGGCGCCGATCGGGCTGCACAGCACCACGAAATTCCTGCGAAAACTCGGCGAATTGCTTGGCCTCGATCCCGAGCCGTTCATCGAGCGCGAGAAGCACACCACCATCAAGCCGCTGTGGGACCTCTGGCGTTCGGTGACGCAGGATTTCTTCGGCACCGCCAGTTTTGCCATCGTCGCCAACGAGACCTATGCCCGCGGGGTCAGGCATTTCCTGGAAAAAGAGATGGGCCTGCCTTGCACCTTTTCCTTTGCGCGCAGGGCCGGGGTCAAGCCGGACAATGACGCGGTACGCACCGCGGTCCGCGAGAAGCCGCCGCTGATCCTGTTCGGCAGCTACAACGAACGCATGTATCTCGCCGAGGCCGGCGGTCGAGCCATCTACGTACCGGCGTCGTTTCCGGGCGCGGTCATCCGCCGCCACACCGGCACGCCGTTCATGGGCTACTCCGGCGCGACCTATCTGGCGCAGGAAGTCTGCAATGCGCTGTTTGACGCGCTGTTCAATATCCTGCCGCTCGCCGCCGATCTTGACCGGGTCGATCCGACCCCGGCGCGCCTGCAGGAGGAACTGCCGTGGAGCGACGAAGCCAAGGCGCTGCTCGACGAGGTGCTGGAGTCCCATCCGGTGCTGGTGCGGATCTCCGCCGCCAAGCGTCTGCGCGATGCAGCGGAGCGTGGAGCCCGGCGGGCCGGAGAGGCGCGCGTTACTGTCGATGTCGTTGCGAGGGCCCGCTCGGCGCTGACTGACGGAGCGCCCGCATGAGAATGAACGAAGCAAGCCTGTTTCCGGTGATTCCGCATCTGTATGTGGAACGCCAAACTCCGGAGGTGATGTCGATGTCCGACTATGTCCACGCCGGCCGCCGTTCGAAAATCCGGTTGGAGAACGGTACCATCGAGTCGCGCCTGATGTTCGGCGCCTGTTACGTCATGTTTCTGTTCAGGGCCGTCGCCATCAGGCTGATGCCCTGGCGCAGGCCGCAGGGCGTCGACCAATTTAACAATCGAAAGTCGATCTTTGCCGAAGCTCGCAGTGAGGCGGGCACGATCGTGACGTCGTCGTTCATGGGGTTGTAACCGGGATCTCGTCCGGCGGTGCCGGGCGGATAGCTGCCGTTTCCAAGGAGATTCGGCATTTCGCTGTCGCCCTCGCTCGGGCGACGAACGGCCGCAAGGCCAATTACCAGGAGGAATACCAAATGAAAGACGGTTCCCTCTCGGGGCTTACGGAAGCTGAAGCCAAGGAATTTCACTCGATATTCATGACGAGTTTCTTTCTCTTCGTGGCTATCGCGGTGGTTGCCCATGTCCTTGCCTGGATGTGGCGTCCCTGGCTGCCGGGCCCCGGCGGTTACAAAGCAGCGATGGATAGCATCCAGCACCTCGCCAGCGTTTCCTTGTCGTATCTGACGTAACGGGAGGCAAACATGTGGCGAATTTGGCTGCTATTCGATCCGCGGCGTGCGTTGATCATGCTCTTCACGTTCCTGTTCGGACTGGCGATCGTGATCCACTTCATTCTGCTCTCGACCGACCGGTTCAACTGGTTGGACGGACCCCGCAAGGGTCCGGCGAAGACGTCAGAGATTTCTCTGCCGTACACACCACCAAGCATGCCGTCCTGATGGCATGACCAACAGCGTACCGGAACGGACGAGGTCGGATGGAGCGGCCGGCCTCGTCCGCTTCCGGTAGCTAAAATTGGAAGTCGACGGCAAAGAGCGGTATTTTTCGGTTTCGCACGCGGAGGAACGATCGATGGCGATGCTCAGCTTTGAAAGGAAATATCGCGTTCGCGGCGGAACGCTGATCGGAGGCGACCTGTTCGATTTCTGGGTCGGCCCATTCTATGTCGGGTTCTTCGGCATGACGACGGTGTTTTTCGCACTGGTCGGCATTGCGATGATCCTGTGGGGCGCCGCGCTCGGTCCGACCTGGAACCTGTGGCAGATCAGTATCAACCCGCCCGACGTGAAATACGGCCTGTCCTTTGCTCCGCTGCAGGAGGGCGGCATCTGGCAGATCGTGACGATCTGCGCACTCGGCGCATTCGTGTCGTGGGCGCTGCGTGAAGTCGAGATATGTCGCAAGCTCGGCATCGGCTATCATGTGCCGTTCGCCTTCGGCTTTGCGATTTTCGCATATTTCACCCTCGTCGTGATCCGGCCGGTGCTGATGGGGTCGTGGAGCTACGGATTTCCGTACGGGATCATCAGTCATCTCGATTGGGTTTCGAACACCGGCTACACCTACGGCAATTTCCACTACAATCCCGCCCATATGATAGCCATTACGTTTTTCTTCACAACGTGCCTTGCGCTCGCGTTGCATGGCGGGCTGATCCTTTCGGCGAGCAACCCCGAGAAGGGAGAGCCAGTCAAATCGCCGGAGCACGAGAACACCATCTTCCGCGACCTGATCGGATATTCGGTCGGCACCCTCGGCATTCATCGCGTTGGGCTATTCGTGGCGTTATCTGCGGTATTCTTCAGTGCCGTGTGCATCGTGATCTCGGGACCGTTGTGGTCCGAAGGCAACGCCTGGTCCGAATGGTGGAACTGGTGGCGCAATCTTCCGATCTGGTCCTCGAATTAGTACGGTCATCAGAAAGAGCAATCAGCCATGGCCCAATATCAAAACTTCTTTACGCAGGTGCAGGTTCGCAGCACCGTCTATCCCGGAATTCCCTTGCAACCGGGGACCTGGGTCCGCACTGGGGAAGGCAAGTTCAATTATTGGCTGGGAAAGCTCGGCGACGCCCAGGTCGGCCCGATCTATCTCGGTTTCACCGGACTTGCCTCGATCATCTGCGGCATCGTCGCGATCGAGATCATCGGCCTCAACATGCTGGCGTCGGTGAACTGGAGTCCGATCGAATTCCTGCGCCAGCTGCCCTGGCTCTCGCTCGATCCCCCGAAACCCGAATATGGCATTAGCATTCCGCCGCTGAGGGAAGGCGGATGGTGGCTGATGGCGGGCTTTTCCCTGACCACCTCGATCATTTTATGGTGGGTCCGGACCTACCGTCGGGCGCGGGCGCTCGGTATGGGCACCCACGTGGCCTGGGCGTTCGCGTCAGCGATCTGGCTCTATCTGGTGCTCGGCTTCATCCGTCCGCTGCTGATGGGGCATTTCAGCGAAGCTGTTCCCTTCGGGATTTTCCCGCATCTCGACTGGACCAATAACTTCTCCATCACCCACGGCAATCTGTTCTACAACCCGTTTCACATGCTTTCGATCGCGTTTCTGTATGGATCGGCGCTGCTGTTCGCGATGCACGGCGCTACCATTCTCGCGGTCAGCCGTTATGGCGGCGAACGCGAACTCGAGCAGATCGTCGATCGCGGCACTGCGCTGGAGCGGGCCGCGTTGTTCTGGCGCTGGACCATGGGGTTCAACGCAACAGCGGAATCGATCCACCGCTGGGCGTGGTGGTTCGCGGTGCTTTGCCCCCTGACCGGCGGCATTGGCATCCTGTTGTCTGGTACCGTCGTCGACAACTGGTTCGACTGGGGCGTCAAGCACGGGCTGGCGCTGCCGAGATAGGACCACGGGCGATTTCGAACGGGTGCGCCGGGCGCAGAGAAAATGCTTCCCGGCGCGCGAGCCTCCCTTGTTGTCCGGCTCAGCGAGCTGATTTTAGCGGGGACGATGCGATGGCGAGCAGATGAAGTCGAACTCCTTGCGACACGCGTCCGCCGATAACAAGAAGCCGGGTTGGAACAACGCCGGAGTGGAGGATCACTGGTTGGTGGAGGATATTTGCCCTGGTGCAGATGTTCAAATCTCCGAAGGAGTCGCTGGGCGATCTCGGTGCGCTGTCGGCCGCGAACCTCATTGCCGCCGCGACCGACGTCGCGGTGGTGGTCGACGGTCAGGGTTTCATTCGCGACGTCGCGTTCAACAAGGACGAGCTTTCGCTCGAACTCGACGCGCAGGGCCGATGGATGGGTTCGAAACTCGCCGAGATCGTGACCCCGGAGACCCGTACCAAGGTGAAGGAACTGCTGGTCGATGCCACGGTGCGAAAATCGTCGAATTGGCGCCAGGTCAACCATCCGTCGGCCGGAGGGGAAGATATCCCGGTGCTCTATTCGGCGATCAATATCGGGCGCGAGGACCGCTTCGTGGTGGTCGGCCGCGATCTGCGGCCGCTCGCAGTCATGCAGCAGCGGCTGATCAACGCGCAGCAATCGATGGAGCGGGACTATATCCGGCTGCGTCATGCGGAAACCCGTTACCGTCTGTTGTTCCAGGTATCGTCGGAAGCCGTGATGATCATTGACGCCGGCAGTAACATGATCCTGGACGCCAATCCGGCGGCGCTCGCGTTGTTCGAAGAGAGCGCGCCGCGACTGCTCAATTCGGGCTTTCCCGGTCATTTTGATGCGGCGGGGGCGCATACGGTGGAGACCCTTCTAGCGGAAGTGCGCGCCACCGGCCGCGACAACAATGCGCAGGTGCATCTCGCCAAAGGTCCGCGCGAATGCAGCATTGCCGTTTCGCTGTTCCGGCAGGAGAATGCGTCGTTGTTCCTGGTTCGCTTGTCGTCGGGCATGTCGGCCCCAGGAAGCATTGCCCTGAAGGCGACGTCGACGCTGCTGAGGTATTTCGAGGCTGCTCCCGACGGGCTCGTCATTACGGAATCCGACGGCCGCATTGCCAGGGCGAACGCGGCCTTTCTGGAGATGGCCCAGCTCGGCAACGCCGAACAGGCGCGCGGCGAGTTACTCGAGCGCTGGCTCGGCCGGGCCGGTGTCGATTTCAGCGTTGTGCTGGCCAATCTTCGTCAAAGTAGTTCGATCAAATTGTTCGCGACGGCGATCCGCGGTGAGTACGGAGCCAGCGCGGAGGTCGAGGTGTCGGCGGTAACGCTGACCGACAGCGACGACAGGCCGGGCATCGGTTTTGCGATCAGGAACGTCGAGAAGCGGCTGTCGGCGGCCGCGACGTCGACCCGCGAGCTTCCGCGTTCGATGGCCCAGTTGATCGAGCTGATCGGCCGGGTGCCGCTGCGCGATCTAGTGCGCGAGACCACCGACGTGATCGAGAAGCTCTCCATCGAGGCGGCGCTGGAGTTGACCGGCGACAACCGGGCGTCGGCCGCTGAAATGCTCGGTCTCAGCCGCCAGAGTCTCTACGTCAAGCTTCGCCGCTTCGGTCTTGACGATCGTGCAACCGACGGCGAGGCCGAGGATGAATAGTACCTTGGCGCAGCGCACGTCGCCGCTGGTCGTGCTGGAGTTGTTGAAGCCAATTACCTGGTTTCCGCCGATGTGGGCGCTGGGTTGCGGCATCGTCTCGTCCGGCGTTTCCCCGGGACAACGATGGCCTCTGGTCGCTGCCGGCGTGCTGCTGGCGGGGCCGATGGTGTGCGGCACCAGCCAGGCTGTTAACGATTGGTATGACCGCCATGTCGACGCCATCAATGAACCCGACCGGCCGATCCCGTCAGGGCGCATTCCCGGACGTTGGGGACTTTACATCGCCGTGATCTGGACGGGGTTGTCGTTGCTGCTGGCGACATCGCTAGGTCAATGGGGTTTCGTCGCGGCCGTCGTCGGGCTGGTGCTGGCCTGGGCCTATAGCGCACCGCCGATCCGCCTGAAACAGAACGGCTGGTGGGGCAATGCCGCCTGCGGGCTCTGCTACGAAGGCCTGCCGTGGTTCACGGGGGCGGCGGTCATGAGCGCGTCGATGCCGGACTGGCGCATTGTCGTGTTTGCGCTGCTCTACAGCGTCGGCGCCCACGGCATCATGACCTTGAACGACTTCAAATCGGTCGAAGGCGACAAGCGGATGGGGATCGATTCGCTTCCGGTATTGCTCGGCGTCGGCAATGCCGCACGGTTTGCATGCCTGGTAATGGCGTTGCCGCAGGCGGCGGTGGTCGCATTGCTGCTGGCATGGCACTGGCCATACTACGCAGCCGCAGTGGGCGCATTACTGTTCGCGCAATTCTTCCTGATGGCGCATTTCCTCAAAAGCCCGCGTGAACGCGCACCCTGGTACAACGGCACCGGGATCAGCTGCTACGTGGTCGGCATGCTCGTCAGCGCATTCGCGCTGGCGGGGTTCGGGACGGGGTCACCATGAGCAATCCTATGCTTTCCTGGTTCGGCATATTTAGGCTCGGCCTGGTGCAGACCGGCCTCGGCGCGATCGTGGTCCTCACCACGTCGACGCTCAACCGGGTCATGGTGGTGGAGCTTGCGATGCCGGCGGTGCTGCCGGGCGCCCTGGTCGCCATTCATTATGCGTTGCAAGCGTTCAGGCCGGCATGGGGGCACGGATCGGATCTGGGAGTCAGGCGAACACCCTGGGTCGTCGGCGGGATGGCGGTCCTTGCGACCGGCGGCCTGCTCGCCGCCGTGTCGACGGCGTGGATGACGACGCAGCCGCTGTTCGGCATTGTGCTCGCCGTGGTCGCGTTTTGCCTGATCGGCGCCGGCGTCGGCGCCGCCGGAACCTCGCTGCTCGTTCTATTGGCCAAGCGCAGCGGCGATGAGCGCCGCGCCGCGGCGGCCACGATGGTCTGGGTGATGATGATCGCGGGATTTATCGTGACCACCGCTGTCGCCGGCCATATGCTTGATCCGTTCTCGCCGATGCGGCTTATCGCCGTATCCGGTTCCGTATCCATTGCGGCGATGGTCCTTACCGTTGCCGGCGTGTGGGGGATCGAGGGCCGCGACACGGTTGCGGCCGACGCGCCGCCGACAATGCCGGCATCGCCCTTCCGCGCGGCTTTCATTGAAGTGTGGGCGGAGCCCAAGGCGCGCCGGTTTGCGATCTTCGTCTTCGTTTCCATGCTGGCCTACAGCGCCCAGGATCTGATTCTCGAACCGTTCGCCGGCGCGGTGTTCGGCTTCACGCCGGGCGGGACCACCAGGCTTTCGTCGATCCAGCATGCGGGCACGCTGATCGGAATGGCGGCCGTGCCGCTGATCGGCGCCGTTTATCCACGCTCGCGCGGAAATCTGCAGATCTGGGCCATCGGCGGCTGCCTGGCCTCCGCCATCGCATTGTTGGTGCTAATGGCCGCGGCACTCGCAGCGCCATCGTGGCCGTTGCGCGAGACGGTCTTCATGCTCGGCGTGACCAACGGAGCCTATGCGGTGGCTGCGATCGGTTCGATGATGGCTCTGGTCGGTGCCGGCGGTGAAAAGCGCGAAGGCGTGCGGATGGGCTTGTGGGGCGCTGCGCAAGCTCTCGCTTTCGGCATCGGCGGATTTTTGGGAACGCTGGCGAGCGACGTCGCGCGGTACTGGCTGTTTTCGCCGGCTTTGTCCTATGCCGTCGTGTTTGCTTGCGAAGCAGGCCTGTTCGTTGTCGCCGCCTGGATGGCGGTTTGGGTTCATCGGGCGCCGGTGGAGCTCGTGCGGGAAGGTCGTGGCGATCTGGCCGCCGCGATTGCGGGAGGGTGAAATGAAATCCAGTTCCGAAATATTCGACGTGGTAGTAATCGGCGGCGGACCTTCCGGCGCCACCGCCGCGCATGATCTCGCCAGCCTGGGGCGAAATGTGCTGTTGCTCGATCGCGCCGGGCGTATCAAGCCCTGTGGCGGCGCGATCCCGCCGCGGCTGATCCGCGATTTCGACATTCCGGACCATTTGCTGGTGGCGCGCGTCCGTTCGGCGCGCATGGTGTCGCCGTCGGACAAGCAGGTCGACATGCCGATCGACGGCGGTTTTGTCGGTATGGTCGATCGGGACGTGTTCGACGAATGGCTGAGAGCGCGCGCCGTGCAGGCCGGTGCCGAGCGGCGGACCGGCCTGTTCAGGCGCTTCGAGCGCGATGACACGGGAAAAACTGTCGTGCATTTTGAGGAACGTGCAGCCGACGGCTCGGTGAGCGAAAAGGCAGTCAAGTGCCGCGCGCTGATCGGCGCGGATGGCGCCTTGTCGGCGGTGGCACGGCAATGCCTGCCCGGCGCTGACCGGCTTCCTTACGTGTTTGCCTATCACGAGATCGTTCGCTCGCCGAGACCCGAAGCCGCTTTCGATGGCACGCGTTGCGACGTCTATTACCGCGGCACCGTGTCGCCGGATTTTTACGGCTGGGTGTTTCCGCATGGCGAAACCGTCAGCGTCGGTACCGGTTCGGCCCGCAAGGGTTTTTCCCTGCGCAACTCGGTCGGCGGTCTGCGCGATGCGGCCGGACTTGGCGCCATGGAAACGATCCGCCGCGAGGGCGCGCCGATCCCGCTGCATCCGCTGCCGCGATGGGATGACGGTCACAGCGTTTTGCTTGCCGGCGATGCCGCGGGGGTGGTGGCGCCGGCATCGGGCGAGGGCATCTACTACGCCATGATCGGCGGACGGCTGTCGGCGGAAGCTGTCGACCAATTTCTCGAAACCGGCGAGGTGAAGGCGTTGCGGATGGCGCGCAAGCGGTTCATGCGGATGCATGGCATGGTGTTCCGCATTCTCAGCATCATGCAATGGTACTGGTACTCCAATGACCGCCGCCGCGAACGCTTCGTCAGCATCTGCCGCGACCGCGATGTCCAGAAGCTTACCTGGGATGCCTACATGAACAAGGAGCTGGTACGCGCCAGGCCGATCGCGCATATCCGGATCTTCTTCAAGAACCTTGCCCATATGGCCGGTTTGGCCTCGGCGTAATGCCCGCGCGGCGCGGCTTCTGGAAACCGGTCCTGATCGCGGCGACAGTCACGATCTTCATTGCCGGCCTCGGCGGCACGCTGACCGACACAGGGCCGTGGTATCAAAACCTGCGCAAACCATCCTGGCAGCCCCCGGACTGGTTGTTCGCACCGGCATGGACGATGATCTTCGCATTGGCGACGGTGTCCGCGGTCTGTGCCTGGCGCAACGCGCGAAACCGCATGCAACGTGAATGGGTGGTCGGACTGTTTGCGCTCAATGGGTTTCTCAACGTGCTGTGGAGCACCTTGTTCTTTTCCTTGCGGCGGCCGGACTGGGCGTTGATCGAGGTGGTGTTTCTCTGGCTCTCGGTGCTGTTGCCGATCGTGGTGTTCTGGCGTCGTGCGAGGCCGGCCAGCCTCTATCTCGTGCCGTATCTCGCATGGGTCAGTTTCGCAGCCTTTCTCAATCTCGCCGTCGTTCGCCTCAATGCGCCGTTTGCCTGAGGAGTGAGGGATCGTGTTGCCGGAGAGGCGCGGGCGTGTGATGTTCAGCGATGGCTGAGTTGTTTGCGAGCGGACGCCTCGTCGATTTCATACTGATCGTGGTCGTCGTCGAGGCCACGGTGCTGTTGCTATTGTGGCGGCGCGCGCGGCGAGGCGTCGCACCAGCGGATCTGTTGCCCAATCTGTGCGCCGGCTCGTTTCTGGTGCTTGCACTGCGTGCCGTGCTCGCCGGCTCCGGCTGGATCACAACCAGCTTCTGCCTTGCGGCTGCCGGGCTGGCGCATCTGATCGACATCTACCGGCGCTGGCGCCGGTAGTGCGGGGCCGCGACCATCAGCGTCGCGCTATTTCTTGTCCGAGTATTTGTTGATGTAGGCGATCACGTCCTTGCGCTGCTGCTCATCGGCCAGCTTGAACGTCATTTTGGTCGAGCCGATCGCAAGGTCAGCCTTGCCCTTGTCGGTAAGGAACTTCTTCAGGAAGGCGTTGGGGTCGGGCAAATACTCCATAATGAGGTCGTCGGACCACACCAGCCCGGCCTCGCCGGCGGCTTTGTTGAGCGCGGAATAGGCGAAGCCGGGGGCCGTGCCCGATTGCCGTCCGATTACCCCGGTCAGAACTGGACCGATCAGGTTCTTGGCATCAGGGCCGATCCGATGGCAGGTCATGCACTGCTTGAAGACTTGTTCGCCCTTGGTCGCGTCCTGGGCGTAGGCACCGCTGCCCGAAACAGCCATGGCCGCCGCAACAACCGTCAAAACTCCCGATTTGGTCACCACATTTCACTCCCTGAGTACGCCGTCGCCGGCAATATGCCTGTTAAGATACTTGGACAGTTATAAATATCAAATACACTTGACTATTCTGACGTAATTTTGAGCGGAATCGGACCCCGCTCCTTAGGGAATTGCCAGTCCGTCCCCATATGAGGAAAGGAACCACCCCGCCGCCGGGGGATGTGTAAGCCCTGTCTGACAACTAAAATACTATAAACAAAGGTGTTTCTTGACTTGGCGCGGAGATTCTGCGCAATCCTATAAAACGAGGCTCGTTTTCCGGGTTGAGTGTCAGGCGTTGTTGGCACATTCCGTGCACCGAATGACTGTCGCCCTGCGAGAAATGATCGGCAGATAAAAGAATGGCCGCCTTACCGACCGTACAACCCGACATCACCCTGCTTCTGGATATGGAAGGCGTGATCCGCGAGGCGACCTTGTCGCCGGCCATGAGCGGCGAAAGCGTGGATGGCTGGCTCGGCCGCCCGTGGGTCGAAATCGCCGGCGATATGGGCGGCGACAAGGTCAAACGCATGGTGGACGACGCGCGCGCCAGCGGCATCTCGGCGTTTCGCCAGATCAACCAGCGTTTCCCGAGCGGCCTCGAAATTCCGATGGAATTCACCACCGTGTTGCTCGGTGGCCGTGCCGGACTGCTCGCGATCGGAAAGAACCTGCAGGCGGTGGCCGAATTGCAGTCGCGCCTGATCGCGGCCCAGCAGACCATGGAGCGGGATTACTGGAAGCTCCGCGAGATCGAGACCCGCTACCGGCTGGTATTCGATGCCTCGAATGAGGCCGTCATGATCGTTTCCGCGGCCAACCTGCGGATCATCGAAGCCAACCGCAGCGCCGTCGAGGCGCTCAATTCCCCGCGCCGCCGCAACGAGGATCTCGCCGGACGCGAACTGCTGCATGACGTGGCCGCGGAAGACCGCGAGGCCGTCCGTGAAATGCTGGCGCGCATCCGCGAGCGCGGCAAGGCGTTGAGCATTCTGGTCCACCTTGGCGCCGAGGCGAAGCCCTGGATGCTGCGCGGATCGCTCATCACGGCCGAGCCGGGCCACGTGTTTTTGCTGCAGTTCACCGCGGCCTCCACTTTACCATTGCCGCAGCAAACCGGCGAACATTCCACCATCGAGGACCTGGTCGATCATTTGCCCGATGGTTTCGTGGCGCTGGATGAAACCGGCATTATCCGGCATGCCAATCAGGCGTTTCTTGAGCTCGTGCAGGTCGGTTCCAAGGGCTCGGCGATCGGCGAATCGCTGGGACGCTGGCTGTGGCAGCCGGGAGCGGATTTGCATGCGCTGCTCGCCAACATCCAGCGGCACAAGACCGTGAGGCTGTTTACCACGAGTATTCGCGGCGAACTCGGCACCGATACCGAAGTCGAGATATCGGCCGGAACCGGCGAAGGCAGCGAAGCCAACCATGTCGGCGTCTTGCTTCGCAATGTTTCCCGCCGCCTTCCGTCCCACGGGGAGGGCGATCTGTTGCGGACGGCCCTGGGCTCGATGAGCGAGCAGATCGGAAAATCCTCGCTGCGCAAACTGGTCAAGAACACCGTGAGCATCGTCGAGCAGCATTACGTCAAGCAGGCGCTCGAACTGGCCGGCGGCAACCGGACGGCGACCGCTGAATTGCTGGGATTGAGCCGGCAGAGCCTTTATGCCAAGCTCAATCTTTACGGTCTCGAAGACAAGGGGCCGGATACCGAGGAAACCCCAGAGGATTGAGTTGGCGTCGCATTCCCTCGCCACCCCAGCGTTCGGAAAAGCCGATCTTTCGAATTGCGAACGGGAAGAGATTCATCTCGCGGGCTCCATTCAGCCGCATGGCGCCCTTTTGGTCGTAAGCGAACCCGACCACCGCGTCATCCAGGCAAGCGCCAACGCCGCCACGTTCCTCAATCTGGCTCAGGTCATCGGGATGCCGCTCGCCGAGCTCGAGGGCGACCTGCTGATTCGCATTCTGCCGCACCTCGATCCGACCTCGCAGGGCATGCCGATCGCGGTGCGCTGCCGGATCGGCAATCCGAGCGCGGAATTCGACGGGCTGTTGCACCGGCCCCCCGCTGGCGGACTGATCATCGAACTCGAGCGCGCCGGCCCCTCGGTCGATCTCACCCGGCATATCGCCAGCGCGCTGGAGCGAATTCGCACGGCATCCTCGCTCCGCGCACTTTGCGACGAGGCCGCCACTCTGTTCCAGGATCGCACCGGATACGACCGCGTGATGGTCTATCGGTTCGACGACGGAGGGCACGGCGAGGTATTCTCGGAACGGCGCAAACCCGACCTTGAAGCCTATCTCGGCAACCGCTATCCCGCCACCGACATTCCGCAGATGGCGCGGCGGCTGTATGAGCGCACGCGAGTCCGGGTGCTGGTCGATGTCGGGTATGAGCCGGTCCCGCTGCAGCCGCGGCTGTCGCCGCTGACAGGGCGCGACCTCGACATGTCGCTGTGCTTCCTGCGCAGCATGTCGCCGATCCATCTTCAATATCTCAAGAATATGGGCGTCGGCGCCACCCTGGTGATCTCGCTGGTGGTCGGCGGCAAGCTATGGGGCCTGGTGGCCTGCCACCATTACGAGCCGCGCTTCATTCATTTCGAGTTGCGGGCGGTGTGCGAGCTGCTGGCCGAGGCGATCGCGACGCGTATCGCGGCGCTCGAAAGCTTCGCGCAGAGCCAGTCCGAAATCTTCGTGCAGCGGCTCGAACAGCGGATGATCGAGGGGGTATCGCGCGAAGGGGACTGGCGGGCAGCGATCTTCGACAGTTCGCAGTCGATCCTGCAGCCGCTGGGCGCAAGCGGAAGCGCCCTGGTCTATGAGGGGCAGATCATTTCGTCAGGCGAGGTGCCGGGGACCCAGGAGATCCGCGAGATCGGCAACTGGCTGGATGCCAATCGCGATATGTCCGTGTTCACCACGGCATCGCTGGGCCTGGAATTTTCCCAGTTCGCCGCCATCACCAAGGTGGCGAGCGGCATCGCCGCGACGCCGATCTCGAACAATCCCGGCGAATATCTGATTTGGTTTCGTCCGGAGCGCATTCGTACCGTGACCTGGGGCGGGGATCCGCTCAAGCCGTTCGTGATCGGCGACAATCCTTCAGACTTGTCACCGCGCCGCTCGTTCGCCCAGTGGCACCAATTGGTGGAAGGTACGTCCGAGCCGTGGACGCCCGCCGATATCGCGGCTGCGCGCCTGATCGGGCAGTCTGTAGCGGACTTCGTGCTGCAATTCCGCGCGGTACGCACCCTGATCGCTCAGGATCAGCTGGAGCAGTTCAGTCGCCATGTGCGTGTTTCCGAGCAGCCGGTGATCATCGCGGATATCGACGGCAGGATTCTCCTGATGAACCAGGCCTTCAGGTCGCTGTTGCGGCCGGATCATGTGGCGGTGCAACTCGACGATCTGGCCCCGGCGTTCCAACAGTCGGAGCGTTTTCTCGCAAGCGTGCGCGAACTGGTCGATCATCACCGCGCCTGGCGTGGTGAACTGCTGTTGCGCGACGAAGGCAACCGGGAAAAGCCCCTGATGTTAAGAGCCGATCCGGTGCAGCCTTCTGCTGACCGGGTGCTCGGTTTCGTTCTTATTTTCTCCGATATTACCGACCGCAAGGCGGCGGAGATCGCGCGCGGCCGTTTCCAGGAGGGTATCCTGCGGAGCAGCCGGATCAACAAGGTCCGGCTCGATTCCAAGGCCGACCTCGTTTACCAGAACCTGTTGTCGGCCGTGGTGGAGAACGCCCAGCTTGCGGCGCTGGAAATCACCTATGGCGTGGAAACCGGCCGGATCGCCGAAATGCTCGAGAGCGTGCGCAATTCGACGCTGCGAACCGCCGAGGTGCTTGAGCATCTCATCTGGCATTCATCGCGCACGTCCGGCGGCGACAAGACCGGGAAATAGCCTCCCGGCGACGCGTTCTATTCCGCCGCGACCGATCCGTGCGCCACCGCGGCCTGCACCGCGCATGACAAAGCGATGTTGTGCGAGAAGGCAAGCGCGCCTTCTTCAACGATGGCATCACCGCCGGCAAACGATGTCCCGGCCCGATCGAGCGCCCGGCGATAGTCCGCCTTCAGCGCTTCGAGATCGGAGAACCGCGGAAAATCGTAGAACGTGAGTTCCGGCGGCCGTAGCTGGAGCGATCGCGCCAGCAGCCGCTGCAGAATCTGGCCTCCACTAAGATCGCCCAGATATCTCGTATAGGCATGCGCGATCAGCTGCGCGCCGTCGCCTTCGGCCGCCTTCGCGATCCGGGCTGCATAAAGCTCCCCGGCGGCGAGCAGTGGAACGTCCTGCCTCCAGCGCTCGCCGCAGAGCGAAACGAGGTCGGCTTCGATCGCGGTGGCGCGATCAAACCTGTAAGCCGCAAGCTGGCCGAGACCACGGGAGCGGCGGTGGCGCTCAAGCCCCACTTCCATCGCGAGATAGGCCGGAAGAAGATTTCGCAAGAGAACGATATACCCCTCGCGGCTGGCTTCGCCGCGCAGGAGGTCACGGATGATGCCGGTTCGTTCGGCTTCGACATGAAGCGTTTTGGTCCGCAGGTACAGCAAGGTGACGATGCTGGCCGGCAAGGAACTGTCTGCCGCGGCAGCCGTCATCGCTTGGCGCTCCCCGAACTCTCTTCACGGCAGGCTTTGCCGTACTGCCTTATGCCGCCATGGACCCGGACGCTCAGGTCCGACTCTTCATTTGTTCGATCAGGCCGCGCGCCTGTTGCGGTGCCGTAGTCGCGTCCGCCGACATCATATCGGCTCCCACGGATGTCACAAGCTCGGGCTGGGCGATAACCATCGGGCCGCCGAGCAGGATGCCGACGTTTCGGTTGCGCGAGTCGCGCCGTATATCGTGGATGTCCCTTTTCAGTTCGTCGAGCCTGCGGTCGCTGCTGACGGAGAAGCCGACGATGTCGAACCAGTGATTATGCACGAGGGATATGAGTTCCTGATGAGAGGAGAACGGACCCGTGCACAGATTCCAGCCCGCGCGCCGGAAGAACTCCGCCACCATCGATAGTCCGAAACTGTGCTGTTCACCGGGAATGATGGTCAGCAGGATCGATTCGCCACCGCCCTGGCCCGCTTCCTCGACAAAGCCTTCACCGAGCCGCCGCATAATTCGCTGCAGCCGGCCCACCGCGAGCGTCACATGGACAAAATCGGTCGCATCGGATTCCCAGAGCGTGCCAAGGTGCCGGGCCGTGGGCGCGAGCACCTCGAGAAAGATCGTTTCCATGGTCGAACCCTGGGCCAAAAGGCCCTCGACATAGGCGAACGGCGCATCCTCGTTGTCCCCGAAGGCGAGCGCCGTCAGGTGCTCGACGGAGCTCGGAGTGTTTTCCTCGATCGACTCCACAGGCTTCGGCGCCGGCGCCTTGCGCAGCGCGAGTACGATCCTGGGGATGATCTGGGTCTTGAGGGTGTTGACGACACGTACCGGCTGCAACGCCGGGCGGAAACGCCAGATCGGAGCGGGGATTCGCGATCGAGGCAATTTGGAGTGATGCGCGGTGACGCTTTCTGGTGCTGCACCGGCTGAGAATGACTGCTCGTTGACGTCGGTCATTTTTCACTCCCCCGCACATTAAGTCCTCGCCGCTTTTTGCCGTCAAGTTTAATTTACGTATGGTTTAGTTGACAGTCGCCGCGAGCGAGTTTAGCCTTCCTCTTATCGAGGCCGCACATAGGGAGTGGCGCGGTGCATCTACAACAACGGGCGGAAAACAAGGATTTGGTCCCATGCGACGGACAATCGCCGCCGTCCCCGCGCTACCCCCTGTCGATATCGCACCATCGCGCTCGTTTACTGTCAAATAATCTTTACAGTGAGACCGCAGAATCCGTCGTTGCACCTGCGAACCCCATTTCGACAGCCGAGCACCGCAAATCCGGAGTTCCTGGCGGGGCTCAAGGGCTTAAGCCGCTCTATACTCCCGAACAGCGCCTTCGCCGCGATGCAACAAGATGGACGCTGGTCCAGGGGATACTCGCGCCGATCCAGTTCCTGGCATTCCTGATCAGCCTCGGACTGGTCGTCCGGTATCTGACATTAGGCGACGGGTTTGCCCTAGCGACAGCGTCGATCGTGCTCAAGACATTGCTGCTCTACGCCATCATGGTCACCGGTTCGATCTGGGAGCGCGAAGTTTTCGGCTGCTATCTGTTCGCGCCGGCGTTCTTCTGGGAGGACGTATTCAGCTTCCTGGTGCTGGCGCTGCACACCGCGTATCTGGTCGCGCTGCTCGCGGGGATAGGCGATGCGCGCCAGCAGATGCTGATCGCACTGGCCGCTTACGCATCCTACTTCATCAACGCCACCCAGTTCCTGCTGAAGCTCCGCGCCGCGCGCCGCGATGAGCGTCTTGCCCTGTCGGCGGTTCCGGCCGTTTCCGGGAGGCGGGCATGAATGTGCATGTCCAGGGTTGCGCAATCGGCGTCGAACCCTCGCCAACGCATCCCGTCCGCCGCGAAAACGGCCAGCGCGAGGTGTTCTGCGGGCTCACCGGCATCGTCTGGCTGCACCGCAAGATCCAAGACGCGTTTTTCCTCGTGGTGGGTTCGCGTACCTGCGCGCATCTGATCCAGTCCGCGGCGGGCGTGATGATCTTCGCCGAGCCGCGCTTCGCCACCGCGATCATGGAAGAGAAGGACCTGGCCGGGTTGACCGACGCCAACGACGAACTCGACCGCATCGTCACCCAGTTGATCACGCGGAGGCCGGATATCCGCCTGCTGTTTCTGGTCGGCTCCTGCCCGTCCGAAGTGATCAAGCTCGATCTTTCGCGGGCGGCGCTGCGATTGTCGCGGGACTTCTCACCCAGGGTGCGGATCCTCAATTATTCGGGCAGCGGAATCGAGACAACATTCACGCAAGGCGAGGATGCCTGTCTCGCCTCGCTCGTTCCCGCACTCCCCCCCTTGGGAACGAGCGAGGACCAACTGCTGATCGTCGGCTCGCTGGCCGACGTGGTCGAAGATCAGTTTGTCCGGCTGTTTGAAGCGCTCGGGATCGGCCCGGTGCGTTTCCTGCCTCCGCGAAACTCGACCGATCTTCCTGCAGTCGGGCCGAACACCAAATTCCTGCTGTCGCAGCCGTTCCTGGCCGATACGGCGCGCGCTCTGGAAGAAAGGGGAGCGACGCGGCTGGCCGCACCGTTTCCGCTGGGTGTCGAAGGCACAACCGGGTGGCTGAGGGCCGCCGCGGACGCCTTTGGCGTCGAAGACACGACCTTCGTCACGGTCACGCAGCCCTACCGAAACCGCGCGGCGCGTGCGCTGGGACCGTATCGCGAAAAACTCACCGGGCGCAGTATCTTCCTTTTCCCGGACTCCCAGCTCGAAATTCCGCTGGCCCGATTCCTGTCGCGCGAATTGTCGATGCAACTGGTCGAGGTCGGTACGCCTTATCTTCATCGCGATCATCTCGCCGAAGAGCTCAGGCTCCTGCCAGGCAATATTCCGCTGACCGAGGGGCAGGACGTCGATCTTCAGCTCGATCGCTGTCGCGCCGCGCGCCCGGATCTCGTGGTATGCGGCCTCGGTCTCGCGAATCCGCTGGAAGCCGAGGGCATCACGACCAAATGGTCGATCGAGCTCGTGTTCACGCCGATCCAGGGCTACGAGCAGGCCGCCGACCTCGCCGAATTGTTTGCACGACCGCTCGTGCGCCGCATGAAACTGGTGCCATGACCATGCAGCTCACGGTGTGGACATATGAAGGACCTCCCCATGTCGGCGCGATGCGCGTCGCCACGGGCATGCAGGGATTGCACTATGTTCTGCATGCGCCGCAGGGTGATACCTACGCCGACCTGCTGTTCACGATGATCGAACGCCGCGACCGGCGCCCGCCGGTGACCTACACCACTTTCTCCGCGCGCGATCTCGGCGGCGATACCGCCGAGCTGTTCAAGACTGCGGCGCGCAACGCCTATCAACGGTTTCAGCCGCAGGCGATGATCGTCGGCGCCTCCTGCACGGGTTCGCTGATACAGGACGATCCCGGCGGCCTGGCACGGGCGCTGGAATTGCCGATCCCGGTGGTCACCGTTGACCTGCCGGCGTATCAGCGCAAGGAGAACTGGGGCGCCGCCGAGACCTTTTATCAGCTGGTGCGGGCGCTGGCGGGACCGTCGGCACCGCCGCCGGGCACCAAGCGGCCGGCGCGCTCCGCCGGCGTGCGGCCGCGCTGCAACCTGCTGGGCGCCACCGCGCTCGGCTTCCGCCATCGAGACGACGTCGCCGAAATAACGGGACTGTTGTCGCTGCTCGGCATCGACGTCAACGTTACCGCTCCGATGGGCGGAACGCCCGCCGACCTCAAGAGACTGGGCGACGCTGATTTCAACGTCGTGCTTTATCCGGAGATCGCCGGACTGGCGGCCTCCTGGCTGCAGCGGACATTCGGCCAGCCGTCGACCAGATCCATTCCGATCGGTGTTTCGGCCACGCGCGAATTCATCGCAGAAGTGGCGAACCTCGCCGGCGTCGATCCGACGGCCGTGCTCGCGGAATGCTCGACGCGGTTGCCATGGTATTCGCGCTCGGTCGACTCGACCTATCTGACCGGCAAGCGGGTCTTCATCTTCGGCGACGCGACGCACGTCGTGGCCGCCGCCCGCATCGCTTCCGATGAGTTGGGTTTCAAGGTCGTCGGCCTCGGGACCTATTCCCGCGAATTCGGCCGCGAAATTCGCGAAGCGGCGAAGCGCTACGATGTCGAGCCGCTGATCTCGGACGACTATCTCGAGGTCGAGGCGAAGGTCGCGGAGCTGCAGCCCGAACTGGTGCTGGGAACGCAAATGGAACGCCATATCGCCAAGCGTCTCGGCATTCCCTGCGCGGTGATTTCGGCGCCGGTGCACGTCCAGGATTTTCCGGCGCGATACGCCCCGCAGATGGGTTTCGAAGGCGCCAATGTGATCTTCGATACCTGGGTGCATCCGCTGATGATGGGGCTCGAGGAGCATCTGCTGGCGATGTTCAGGGACGACTTCGAATTCGCTGATGGTGCGATGCCGTCGCATCTGGGCGCGGGCCATGCCGAGCCCGCCGGCGAAGCGCCGGTTACGCTCTCAGGCCCGGCCAGCGCGCCTGCGTTCGTGTCTTCGGGCATTGCGGTGGTTTGGGCCGCCGACGCCGAGCGGGAGCTGCGCAAGATCCCCTTCTTCGTTCGCGGCAAGGCGCGCCGCAACACCGAACGCTTCGCCAACGAAAATGGTGTCGCCACCATAACCATAGAGACGCTTTACGATGCCAAAGCGCATTTCGCCCGCTGACGCGACACCGCTGCGTGTCGTCGTCGTGACCATGGACAGCCATCTGTCCGGCGCGGCGGGGCGCGCGCGCGACCTGCTGCGGCGCGATTTCCCGGGGCTCGAATTAACGGTTCATGCCGCGGATGAATGGGGCACCGACGAGGCGGCGCTGGCGCGGTGTCATGCCGATATCGCACGCGGCGATATCATCATCGCCACCATGCTGTTTCTCGACGATCACGTCCGCGCGGTGATGCCGGCGCTGGCGACCCGCCGCAACGATTGCGACGCGCTGATCTGCTGTATGTCGGCGGCTGAAATCGTCAAGCTGACCCGGGTTGGCAAATTCGACATGAGCGGCGAGGCGCTCGGCGCCATCGCGTGGCTGAAGAAGCTGCGCGGCAACCGCAAGGGCGCGAGCCCCGGCGGCAAGGGCGAGATGAAGATGCTGCGGCAACTGCCGAAGCTGCTCCGCTTCATCCCCGGTACCGCACAGGACATGCGCGCCTATTTCCTGACGCTGCAATACTGGCTGGCCGGCTCGGAACAGAACATCGTCAGCATGGTCCGTCTGCTGGTGGACCGCTATGCCGACGGGCCGCGCCGCTCCCTGCGCGGCGTCGCCAAGCCGGCCGCACCGGTCGAATATCCCGATATCGGCCTGTATCATCCGCGCATCAAGGGCCGCATTGCGGACGCCATCGACGCGCTACCAGAAATCGCGGAAGGACGTGGAACGGTCGGCATTCTGCTGCTGCGTTCGTATCTGCTGGCCGGCAATGCCGGGCATTACGACGGTGTCGTTGCGGCATTCGAAGCCAAGGGGCTGCGCGTGATCCCGGCCTTCGCCAGCGGGCTCGACCAGCGTCCGGCGATCGAGCGCTTCTTTGTCAAGGACGGCCGCAGCATGGTCGATGCGGTGGTGTCCTTGACCGGTTTCTCGCTGGTTGGTGGTCCCGCCTACAACGACGCGAAGGCGGCAGAGGACATCCTGGCCAGGCTCGACGTGCCTTATATCTCGGCCCATCCCGTCGAATTTCAGACTCTCGAACAATGGGGCGCGTCGGACCGCGGCCTGATGCCGGTGGAAAGCACCATCATGGTGGCGATCCCCGAACTCGACGGCGCCGCGGGTCCCATGGTCTATGGCGGCCGTTCGGATGGCGCAGGTGTGCCCTGCACCGGTTGCGAGCGAGGCTGCATCTTCTCTGCTTCCGAAACCGGCGGCGAGATGCAGGTGTGCAGCGAGCGCGCGGAAATGCTGGCGTCGCGGACGGCGCGGCTGATCGCGCTACGCCGCGCTGAGCGCAGCGACCGCAAGGTCGCGATCGTGTTGTTCAACTTTCCGCCGAATGCCGGCAATACCGGCACCGCGGCCTTTCTGTCCGTCTTCGAGTCCCTGCATCGCGTGCTGGCAGCGATGCAGCGCGAGGGCTATCGGGTCGAATTGCCGCCGACCGTCGACGCGCTGCGCGAGCGCATTGTCGCCGGCAATGCATCCCGCTTCGGCGCCGACGCCAATGTCCATGCCCGCATTCCCGCCGGCGATCACGTGCGTCGCGAGACGTGGCTGCGCCAGATCGAGGCGCAATGGGGTCCCGCGCCGGGCAAGCAGCAGAGCGACGGAAGTTCGATCTTTGTCCTCGGCGAGCGCTTCGGCAACGTCTTCGTCGGAATCCAGCCCGCCTTCGGATACGAAGGTGATCCAATGCGGCTGTTGTTCGAGAAGGGGTTTGCTCCGACGCATGCCTTCTCGGCATTCTATCGCTGGCTGCGCGAGGATTTTGGCGCCAGCGCGGTGCTTCATTTCGGAACCCATGGCGCGCTGGAGTTCATGCCGGGCAAGCAGTCGGGTATGTCCGGTTCCTGCTGGCCGGACCGCATGATCTGCGACCTGCCTAACCTCTATCTCTATGCCTCGAACAATCCCTCCGAGGGAACGATCGCGAAACGCCGTTCGGCGGCGACGCTGATCAGCTACCTCACCCCGCCGGTTGCGCATGCCGGGCTCTATAAGGGACTGGTCGAACTCAAGGCATCGATCGAACGATGGCGCGGGCTGCCGCCCGGCGAAGAGCCGGAACGTGGCGCCCTCGCAGAAATGATCCAGGCCCAGGCCAGTGCGCTGGATCTTGCGGAAGCCGAGCCTGCGTGGCCGGATCGGGCAGGGGCCGTCGGCAAGCTTACCGAGGCGGTCCTCGAAGTTGAATATTCGCTGATCCCGTATGGACTTCACGTCGTGGGTGAGGCTCCGTCGATCGAGCAACGCGTCGAGATGCTGCAGGCGGTGGCCGACGCGTCGCATGGCGCGTGTCCCGACAGGGCAAAGCTGGAAGCGATCGTGCGTGGCGAACTGGCAGCCGCGCTGCCCACCGCCGACGAATCGGAGCGAAAGCTCCTTGGCGAATTGGCGGCCATCGACGCCTTGCTGGCGCAGGATCACGAGGTTCCGAGCATCCTGCACGCGCTGGACGGAAAGTTCGTGCGTCCCGCACCTGGCGGCGATTTGCTGCGCACCCCGGCGATTCTGCCGACCGGGCGCAATCTGCACGGCTTCGATCCGTTTCGGATTCCCAGCGCCTATGCAGTCCATGACGGCGCGCTGCAGGCGCAGCGGCTGATCGACAAACACCTGGCAGAAGGCCACGGATTGCCGGAGTCGGTCGCGATTGTGCTGTGGGGCACCGATAACCTCAAGAACGAAGGCGCGCCGATTGGGCAGGCGCTGGCCTTGCTCGGCGCAACGCCGCGCTTCGACGGCTATGGTCGGCTCAGCGGCGCGGAACTGATTGCGCTCGACCAGCTCAAGCGGCCGCGTATCGACGTCATCATCACCATGTCCGGCATCTTCCGCGACCTGCTGCCGCTGCAGATCAAGCTGCTCGCGGAGGCCTGTTATCTGGCCGCTTCCGTCGACGAACCGCTCGAACGCAATTTCGTCCGCAAGCACGCCATGGCCTATCAAGCCGAACATCATTGCGACCTGGAGACGGCAAGTTTGCGGGTGTTCGGCAACGCCGATGGCGCCTACGGCTCCAACGTCAATCATCTTGTCGAGAATGGCCGCTGGGACGACGAGGACGAACTCGCCGAAACCTATACCCGACGCAAGAGCTTTGCCTATGGCCTCAAGGGGCAACCGGTTCAGCAAACCGCGTTGCTGAAGACGGCGCTCGCGAACGTCGACCTCGCCTACCAGAACCTCGACTCGGTTGAACTCGGGGTTACCACCGTCGATCATTATTTCGACACGTTGGGAGGAATCAGCCGCGCGGTGCGTATTGCCCGCGGCGGCGCCTCAGCGCCGGTCTATATCGGCGATCAAACCAGGGGGCAGGGCGCGGTTCGGACCCTGTCGGAGCAAGTCGCGCTGGAGACCCGCACCCGCATGCTCAATCCGAAATGGTACGAGGGCATGCTCAAGCATGGCTATGAGGGCGTTCGCCAGATCGAGGAGCACGTCACCAACACCATGGGCTGGTCGGCGACCACGGGTGAAGTGGCGCCATGGGTTTACCGGCAGCTCACCGAAACATTCGTGCTCGACCCGGCGATGCGGGAGCGTTTGGCCTCGCTCAATCCGGTGGCCTCGGCGAAGGTCGCAAACCGGCTGATCGAGGCGCACGAGCGCAAATACTGGTCACCCGATCCGGAGATGCTCGACGTCCTGCGCAGGGCAGGCGAAGAGCTCGAAGACCGCCTCGAAGGCGTGGGAGTAGCCGCATGAATATCCAGACCAGGCCGACGTCGCTGAAGAGCCCGTCATGTTGCGGCGACGGCGAGGGCAGCGTTCAGGTTCAGCTCGACCCAAAACTCAAGATCGGCACCGCGAAGGTGTTTTCGGTTTACGGCAAAGGTGGCATCGGCAAGAGCACCACGTCGTCGAACCTTTCGGTGGCGTTCTCGAAACTCGGCAAGCGCGTGCTGCAGATCGGCTGCGATCCCAAGCATGACTCGACCTTCACGCTGACCAAACGGCTGGTGCCCACGGTGATCGACGTGCTGGAGTCCGTGAACTTCCACGCCGAGGAACTGCGGCCGGAGGATTTCGTGTTCGAGGGCTACAACGGCGTGATGTGCCTGGAAGCGGGCGGCCCGCCGGCGGGAACTGGCTGCGGCGGCTATGTCGTGGGCCAGACGGTGAAGCTCCTGAAGGAGCACCATCTGCTCGAAGACACCGATGTGGTGATTTTCGACGTGCTGGGCGACGTCGTGTGCGGCGGCTTCGCCGCACCGCTCCAGCATTCCGATCGCGCTCTCATCGTGGCGGCCAATGATTTCGACTCGATCTTTGCGATGAACCGCATCGTCGCGGCGATCGAGGCAAAATCCCGGAATTACGGGGTGCGGCTCGGCGGCGTCATCGCCAACCGCAGCGCCGCAACTGACCAGATCGACCGCTACAGCGAGAAGGCCGGATTGAAGCGGGTCGCGCATTTTCCGGACCTCGACATCATTCGCAAGAGCCGGCTGAAGAAATCGACGCTGTTCGAGATGGAGCCGACGCCGGAACTGGTGGCTGTACAGGACGAGTATATGCGGCTCGCGACCGAACTCTGGGCCGGGACGATCGAGCCGTTGCCCGGAAAGTCTCTGAAGGACCGTGAAATCTTCGATCTGTTGGGGTTCGACTGATGTCTGTCGCCACATATCTGGAACGGCGGGGAGAGCTGCAGACCTATTTCGATCGCACCGCGGTCGATGCCTGGGCGTGTCTGACCTCCGACGCACCGGTGGGGCGGATTCGCGCTACGGTGCGCGCCGGCCGCGACGAGATGCGCAGTACGCTGCTGTCGTGGCTGCCTCAAAACCTGAGCGGAGCGCGTCTGCTGGACGCCGGTTGCGGCACCGGCGCGCTGTCGATCGAAGCGGCGCGGCGCGGCGCGCGCGTGGTCGCGATCGATTTGTCCGCCACGCTGGTGTCGGTGGCGCGCGAGCGAATCCCAGCGGATCTTGATTCGTCCGCACTCGAATTCAGGTCGGGAGACATGCTCGATCCCAAACTCGGTCGGTTCGATTTCGTGGTCGCGATGGATTCGCTGATCCACTACCGCACCGCGGACACCTGCCGGATCATGGCAGGGCTGGCGGCGCGCACCAATGTCGCGCTGCTCATGACGTTTGCGCCGAGAACACCGGCGCTGTCGGCGATGCATGCGGTGGGCCGGCTGTTTCCGCGTGGTGATCGCGCACCCGCGATCGAGCCTGTGGCCGAACAGAAATTGCGGCGGCTGCTGCTGTCGGATGAAAACCTCGAGCGCTGGCAGCTCGGGCGCAGCCGCCGGGTCAGCTGCGGCTTCTACAAATCCCACGCACTGGAGATGGTTCCCCGATGAGCCGGATGTCGACGACATTGGCGAAGGGCTGGATGCGGCTCGGAACCCGGTTCCTGCCGTTTGCCGACGCGGCGACCACGGAGTTGCCGCTGCCGCGTCTGTTGCGGCTGTCGCTGTTCCAGGTTTCCACCGGGATCTCTATCGTGCTGCTGAACGGCACGCTCAATCGCGTGATGATCGTCGAACTCGGCGTCTCGACGCTGTTGGTCTCGTTGATGGTCTCGCTGCCGCTGGTGTTCGCGCCGTTCCGCGTCCTGATCGGCTTCAAGTCGGACAATCATCGTTCCGTGCTGGGCTGGCGGCGCGTGCCCTACATCTGGATGGGGACTCTGGTCCAGTTCGGCGGTTTCGCCGTGCTGCCGTTCGCGCTGCTGGTATTGTCGGGCACCGGCGAATACCCCGCCGTTTACGGCCAGTTCGGTGCTGCGCTGGCGTTCCTGCTGGTCGGCGCTGGCATGCATACCACCCAGACCGCAGGCTTGGCGCTGGCGACCGATCTGGCGCCACCGGAGTCGCGGCCGCGCGTGGTGGCATTCCTCTACGTGATGCTGTTGTTCGGCATGCTGGGGAGCGCGCTGATCTTCAGCGAACTGCTGCGCAACTTCAACGAAATCCGTCTGATCCAGGTGATCCAGGGCGTCGCCGTCACCCAGCTGCTGCTGAATATCGCCGCGCTCTGGAAGCAGGAGGCGCGGAACCCCTCGCTGACCTCGGCCGCACGCGAGCGGCCGGAGTTTCAGCACTCCTGGGTCCGGTTCCGTCAGTCCGGCGGCTCCATCCGGGTGCTGATCGCATTGGCGCTCGGCACTGCGGGGTTTTCGATGCAGGATATCCTGCTGGAGCCGTACGGCGCCGAAATCCTGAAATTGACGGTAGGCCAGACCACGGCACTGACGGCGTTCTTCGCGCTGGGCACGCTGGCGGGATTCGGTCTTGCCGCCCGCACGCTCGGGCGCCACGCCGACCCGTATCGGATTGCCGGTTTCGGCGCCGCGGCGGGCGTGTTCGCCTTTTCCGCGGTGATCTTCGCGGCACCCCTCAATTCCGTGTTGCTGTTCCGGATCGGGACAACGCTGATCGGCTTTGGCGGCGGACTATTCGCCGCGGGAACGCTGACCGCGGCGATGGCGCTCGCAAGCGGCGGGGAGAGCGGTCTGGCGCTGGGAACATGGGGCGCCGTGCAGGCCACCGCGGCCGGCAGCGGCATCGCGCTTGGCGGCGGCATTCGCGACGCGGTGACGTCGCTGGCCTCGAGCGGGATGCTCGGCCGTGCGCTGACCGACCCCTCGACCGGATATAGCGTCGTCTACCACATCGAAGTCGCTCTGTTGTTCGCCACCCTGGTTGCGATCGGCCCGCTCGTGCGCACGGCACGGACGGCCTACGCGCAGCCGCCATCCAAATTCGGTCTCGCCGAATTCCCAGGTTAGTCAACGAAAGGAGATCGTCTCATGCAAGAAGGCGCATATTTAGACGTAGCACAGGTTACGCTTTACGTTTTCTGGATCTTCTTCGCTTGCCTGATTTTTTATCTCCGCCGCGAAGACAAGCGCGAAGGCTATCCGCTCGACTCGACGGCCAGCGGAGGCGGGGTCGTTCATGGCTTTCCGAAAATGCCGGATCCCAAGACCTACCTGCTGCGCAGTGGGCACGTCGCGACCCTGCCGAACACCAAAAACGACCGCCGCGACGTCGCAGTCGCGCCGATCGCAGTGTGGTCTGGCGCGCCAGTCGAGCCGACTGGCAATCCGATGCTCGATGGGGTCGGGCCGGGCTCCTGGGCCGACCGCGAGGACGCCCCGGAGCTCAACATCGACAATATCCCGTGTATCGTCCCGTTGCGGCTGGCTCAAGGCACCTGGCTCGAACCGCGCGATCCCGATCCGCGCGGCATGAAGGTGATCGGCGCCGACAACGAAATCGGAGGCGTTGCGACCGATGTATGGGTCGACCGCGCCGAAGGTCTGATCCGCTATATCGAGGTCGAGGTGACGACATCGGCCGGTGCGAAGCGCGTTCTGCTGCCGATGCCGTTCGCGCTCGTCAACCACAAGCGCGGCCGCGTCACGGTCGAGGCCATCCTCGGCAGCCAGTTCGCCGATGTGCCTGTTACCAAGAGCCCTGACCAGGTGACCAAGCTCGAGGAAGACAAGATCTGCGGCTATTTCGGCGCCGGCACGCTTTACGCCACGCCCTCACGACAGGAGCCGATGCTGTGAAGCAGGATCATCGTCAGTTCAGCGACGTGGCATTCAAGGAGCTTCCGGTACCGCTGCCGGCTGGCGAACGCGTGATCTGGCAGGGCAAGCCGTCGTTCACCGGGCTGGCGCTCCGCGCGTTCCACATTCGCGAAGTGGCCATCTATTTCGGGCTTCTGCTGATCTGGAGGCTGTGGTCGAACTGGGCCCGCGGCGCGCCGGCGGACGAGGCGGCGATGTCCGCCTTGTGGCTGATCGTTCCGGCGGTGAGCGCCATCGCGGTGCTTGCCGGGCTGGCCTGGCTGTTCCGGCGTGCGGCCTGCTACACCATCACGTCAAAGCGGGTATTGTTCCAGTTCGGCGTCGCGCTGCCGATGACCATGAACGTCCCGCTCGGCAAGATCGCCAACGCCGCTTTGAAAACCTATCAAGACGGCAGCGGCGATATTCCGCTCCGGCTTTCCGACGGCGACCGCGTGTCCTATCTGTTGCTCTGGCCGCATATCCGCCCGTGGCGGCTGCGCGCGCCGGAGCCGATGCTGAATTCGATTCCAGACGCCGCCGGGGTCGCTGTCGCACTCACGGAAGCATTGACTGGACGACCCGGCCCGGCCGCGATCTCGCTCGGGGCTGCCGACAATGCTGACACTGCCTCGAATACCAACGCGTCGCCCACCACGGCCGCCGCCTGAACGCAGGAGAACTCATGAGCCAGACCCTTCATGAGCCGGTCGTCCCCCGGGGAGGAGTGTTTGCCGCTGTGGCGCTCATCCTGTTTGCGCTCGCTGCGGTCACCACGGTGCGTGTCACCGGGGTCGGCGGCATCCACATGACGCTGCCTGCCGCGATCGAAAGCCGCGACCTGCAGTTCGAGGACGGCCAGAAGGGCGCGGTGCTGGTGTACGATGCCAGCGATCACCGTCTGGTCGACACGCTGGCGCCCGGCAGCAACGGCTTTATTCGGGTGGTGATGCGGGGCCTCGCGCGCGAGCGAAGGCTGGGTGACGTCGGTGTCCAGCCGCCGTTCCGGCTGACGCGGTATGCCGGCGGCCAGATCACGCTGACCGACACCTCGACCGGCAAGCAGATCGACCTCGGTGCGTTCGGTTCGAGCAATACCGAAGCCTTTGCCCGCCTGATGAACCTGGAGAGTGCAAGATGAGCTGGACCCGCGCGCGCCGGACGTTCGAGGTGCCCTGCACGGTGGAAATCGAGCAGACCTCCGAAACGCTGCATGCTCATGTCGTGCTCGATGGCGATGTCCGGATCCAGCCCGGCGACGAGGTCATGGTCCATAACGCCCCGACGCGCGTTGAATTCGGCGAACGCCTTGTCGTCCGCCGGACCGCCACCGTGGTCCGGGGCAGTGCGCTGGACCGGTTGCGCGCGCGCTTCGAGGGATATCTCGAATTGACCGAACTTTACGAAGTCAGTTTTTCGGATGGGAGAGCAGCATGATCCCGATGGAAGGTGGTACCCAGGGCCAGCTCAGCGCGGGCGTCAAGGGCAATGCCGACAGTACCGATCTCGCCCGACAGGATACGATTCTCAGTCCGCGCTTCTACACCACCGATTTCGACGCGATGGACCGCCTCGACGTCAGTCTGGTGCGATCAGAGTGGGATGCGGTGATCAAAGAGCTGCGCGCCGACTACAACAAGTCGCATTTCGTCAAATCGGACGAGTTCAAGAACGACCTCGAAGGTCTTCCGCCCGAGCTGCGCAGGGAATTCAAGGATTTCCTCGTCAGTTCCCTGACGGCCGAATTTTCCGGCTGCGTGCTCTATGCGGAGATCAAGAAGCGCATCAAGAACAAGGAAATCCAGGAACTGTTCGGTTTCATGAGCCGCGACGAAGCCCGGCATGCCGGTTTCATCAACGAAATCCTGAAGGATCACGGTATCGGCGTCGATCTCAGCTTCCTGGCGCGGGCGAAGAAATACACCTACTTTCGCCCGAAATTCATCTTCTACGCGACCTATCTGTCGGAGAAGATCGGCTACGCCCGCTATATCACCATCTTTCGCCAGATGGAGCGTCAACCCGAGCGCCAGTTCCACCCGATCTTCCGCTGGTTCGAGCGCTGGTGCAACGATGAGTTCCGCCATGGCGAGGCGTTTGCCTTGTTGATGCGCGCCGACCCGTCGCTGTTGCGGGGACACAACAAGCTCTGGATCAAGTTCTTCCTGCTCGCGGTATTTGCCACGATGTATGTCCGCGATCACATGCGACCGGCGTTCCATGAGGCGCTCGGCATGCACCCGACCGATTATGACAGGCAGGTATTCCACATCACCTCGGAAATATCCCGGCAGGTATTCCCGGTCATGCTCGACATTGATAATCCGCGCTTCATGGCAGGGCTCGACCGGCTCAGCTGGATCTCCCAGGGGATCACCGACGCCCGGGCCAGAGGTGGCCTTGCTTCGAAAATGAAGCGGGCGACGCTGACCGCCGCGGCTGCGCTGACGCTGGCGCGGCTGTATCTGTTGCCGGCAAAACCGAATGCATTACCTCGCGATATCTGCCTGCAACCGGCGTGGTGAGAGAGCGGGTTCATGGCCTCCTACATCGTCCCACCTATCTTCGCAGCCTTCGTCTGGTGGTTCAGTACCGGAGCCGTGCTGCTGCTGGTGGGAC
>Ga0302319_10002051_pt1 | contig 44087 bp, 36 predicted proteins | sample Bog_T0_2_FD_203319 | JGI IMG/M metagenome (GOLD analysis project Ga0302319, IMG submission 203319) | Peat permafrost microbial communities from Stordalen Mire near Abisko, Sweden - Bog_T0_2 | ecosystem: Environmental > Terrestrial > Soil > Wetlands > Peat | place: Sweden: Abisko, Stordalen Mire...
TGCCCAAGCCAGTCGGCACTTAACGGCTGCCCGCTGGGAAAATTCCAGTCGTCGGAAGACCAGACCAGCGGGTCTTTGAGCGCGAGATTGTAGGGATTTGGATCGGTATTGGGGTATTCCGCGTTCCCGCCCCACGGCATATAACGGTCGTTCAACACGCCGAAGGTCAAAGGCATCTCTGTTTTTTGCGGATGGACATATTGAGGGGAACCGGCCAGATCGCTGGCGAGATAATGCACCAGCGGATCATTCGCTTCCCACAATGTCAGGCGGGTAACCAGCGCGGTGGGCGTGTAAGGGGCTTGCAAATTAAGAGCTGCCTTGCCTGCGGCAATATACGGGGCTGCGCTTGGAGGCAGGCCGTAGAGCGTGCCATAACCGAGAAACGCGCGAAATGCAGCGATTTCATTTGTCACATCATTCGGACTAATCTGACTCCAGTATGGAGAAAGTATGATTGGGAACAACTGCGCCGACACAAAAATCTGACTGGCGATGCCCATCGGCATCGTTCCGCTACTTACGATTGGATCCCACATGTCGTTGTATCCGGTATTTACTGTTTTCTGATAATTGTTGTTCCTGTCATAATATGTGTCATACAAGTTTGTGATGGCCGCCGTGAGGTCAACACTGTTCTCCGGCCCGATGAGTTGCACATAATCAATGACGTGGCAGGAACCATCCGCCGCGTTGGATTCCAGCATGACGACCTGCAAGCGATTCGTTACTAACAAACCCCAGTGTGGCATCAGGCTGTTGGTCACAAAATAGGAAGGTGCCTGTAGCACAAAAGGATAATTGGTGTTGAAGGTATATATGCACATGGGCAAGGTGACCTCGCCTTGAACCAGCGGCTGCCAAATGAAAGAAAATAAATTCGGCCGTGGATTTGGGCCGTATCCCGGCCAGTCGGAAATGGCGGCGGCGTTGGTGAAGGAGAAGGAAATGGGATAACTCAATCCTTCGTCGTTGATCAGCGTCGTCGTGTTCGCGTCTTTCACGAAAATCTCCACCGGGTTGTTCGTGTAATCAGCCTGGTAGGAATTCCAGCACTCGACGCCAAACATATTTGTGATGGCAACCGTGAGTTGCTGGCTGAAGGCGTATGCGCCGGGATTTGACAGGTAGGTCACATTTGTGCTTGGGCGCGAGAGTTGCAGCTTCCGGAAAATCTGGAAAACGTTCTCCATCTCGAACGCGTTGAAGTTCGGGAAACCCTTCTTGGCGGCAATAATCCACGGCACGCCATAAACATTCGTGGCCAGATTGCTGACATTGGGCGTCGCAGCCAAGACCGAGGCGTCAATCGGCTGCGCGAGCTGGCTCGGATCCGTGATGGATGGCACATTGGTATATCCGATGATGAAGAGATTGCCGGAGGCATCCGAACTGAAGAGCGGGCGAAAGATGGTCGGATAATAATTGGTCGAAGTCGCGTCGTAAATGTTGGCGGTGACTTGCAGCAGCCGCTGGACGGCGGGCGTGTATTGGTTCGTTGGATAAATCTCAATCTGCCTCAAATTGAGATTCAATTCCGACGACAGCAAACGGGCGGTGACATTGGTAAAAAAACCAAGCGGATCTTCGCCGCTCAAACTTTGCGCGGCGCCAGGCGTCACCGCTGCCGCCGTCAGGGCGCAAATGCAAAACAGCCATTTCAACCAACCGGGACGGATTGACGCCGGCCAATTCTGATTTGAGCAACTTTGCCTTTGCAGGCCGTTCATATCAGCAACTCTAACAGCTTTTTCGCGCCTTGCCAACTTCTACTTCTGCGAGGTCGGCGAATTCGACAAATTCACGTTTGCTTCGCCGCGTTATTTCCAATAGCCTGACGAACTGATGAAAATTTACATTGACGGCAAATATCGCAGCGAGCGCGATGCGAAGGTGTCCGTGTTCGATCACGGTCTGCTTTACGGCGACGGCGTTTTTGAGGGCATCCGCGCTTATCATGGCCGCGTGTTCAAATTGAAGGAGCACATTGACCGGCTGTTTTGTTCCGCCAAGGCGATTCTGCTGGAAATCCCGATGAGCCATGCGGCTCTGGTGAAGGCGACTGTCGAAACCTGCCGCGCCAACAAACTCCGCGACGGCTACATCCGGCTTGTGGTGACGCGCGGCGTGGGCACGCTCGGCTTGAATCCGCGCACTTGCAAGAAGCCGTCGGTCATCATCATCGCGGACAAGATTCAGCTTTACCCGCCGGAATATTACCAGCACGGCCTCGACATCATCACCGTGCCGACGGTGCGCAATTTGCACAGCGCGCTGAATCCGGCCATCAAGTCGCTGAATTATCTGAACAACATCCTCGCAAAAATCGAGGCGAACAACGCCGGCGTGGAGGAGGCGGTGATGTTGAACGCGGAAGGTTTCGTGGCCGAATGCACGGGCGACAATCTGTTCATCGTGAAGAACCGCGCGCTGTTCACGCCGCCGCTATCGGCGGGCGCGCTTTATGGCATCACGCGGCAGACGGTGATCGAACTCGCAGAGGAAGCCGGACTGAAGGTGTCCGAGCCGAACCTGACGCGCTACGATCTGTTCAACGCAGACGAATGTTTCCTGACCGGCACGGGCGCGGAACTGATTCCGGTGGTGAAGATTGACGGCCGCTTCATCGGCACGGGCAACCCAGGGCCAATCACGCGCCGGCTGGAGGAGGATTATCATGCCTTGACTAAAGTCTCCGGCGAGCCGATATAAAATATATGAACGCTCCAAAAATGTGTTCCATTTGCAAAGAGAAGCCGGCAACGATTTTTCTTTCGAATATCTCTGCGGAGAATAAAAAAGTGGATATGGATTTATGCGATGCTTGTGCCAAAGCCAAAGGTGTTGACGACCCCGCGGCCCTTTTAATTGCGAGTGCGGACTTGATGCTCGGCCTTGGCGCGTCGCTGGAAGTCGAGCAGTCCGTTGGCGCTAATTTGAAATGTCCGCGGTGCGGGTTCACGCAGGCGGATTTCAAGAAGTCCGGCCGGCTCGGCTGTCCCGAATGCTACCGCACCTTTGCGGAGGGCTTGGCGGGTCTGCTCAAGACGATGCACAAGGGCACGCGGCACGTCGGCAAGGCGCCGGAGGCATTGCGCGCGACGCGCGAAAACGCCGACCGGCTGAAGACGTTGCAGGCCAAGCTTGCCAAGGCGATCAAGGATGAGAATTACGAGCAGGCGGCGCAGGTGCGCGATGAAATCAAACAATTGACCGGGCGTCCGTCGCCGACTCATTTGCCAAAATAAATGAATCTTCACGAATTTCTGGTTTCTCCCGCCGAGACCGCGCAACGCCACGGCCCGCATGACCGCATCGTCATGTCGAGCCGCGTGCGGCTGGCGCGCAATTTGCGCAGCGCGGCGTTTCCCGGCTGGGCGAAAAAGCCGGAGCGCGTGAAAATCCTGGAGATGATCCGTCCGGCGGTCGAGAGCCTGCCGGAGATGAAGGGCGCGTTTTCGGAGGCGATGGACAATCTCGGCGCGCTCGACAAGCAGATTCTGGTCGAGCGCCATCTCATCAGCCGCGAACACGCGGCGAAAAGTTCCGGCAGCGGACTGGTGTTGAACCGCGAGGAAAGTTTCTGTGTGATGATCAACGAGGAGGACCATCTGCGGATGCAGGCGTTGCGGCCCGGGCTGCAACTACGGCAGGCGTGGGGCGCGATTGACCATTTGGATTCCGATCTGGAGAAGAAGCTCGATTATGCCTTCGACGGCGAACTTGGTTATTTGACGGCCTGCCCGACGAACCTCGGCACGGGCATCCGCGTCAGCGCGATGCTCCATCTGCCGGGGTTGGTTTTGGGCGAGCAAATCAATCCGATCATCCAATCGGTCAACAAGCTCGGCCTCGCGGTGCGCGGGCTTTACGGCGAAGGCACCGAGGCGCTCGGAAATGTTTTTCAGGTTTCCAACCAGATGACGCTTGGCGAAACAGAGACGTCAATTGTCGAGCGGCTGGAAAAAGTCCTGGCGCAAATCATCGAGCACGAGGAAAACGCGCGGCAGACGTTGCTGGAGAAAAAGCCGAAGGTGGTGTTCAACCACATCGGGCGCGCCTACGGCATTCTGGCGAACGCGCACAGCATTTCGTCCAAGGAGACGATGAACCTGCTGTCGCTCATGCGGCTGGGCGTGGACATGGGATTGTTTCCGGGCGCGGAACGGTCGCTGGTGGACGAGCTGTTTATTTTGACGCAGCCGGCGCACTTGCAGAAACAATTCTCCGACAAACTTTCCGCCGAGGAGCGCGACTTGCTCCGCGCCGACATGGTGCGCGAGCGGTTGAAGAACGTGAGCCGGCCAGTGACGAAACCCACGCCGCCGAACACGGGGAATTAAGAAATTCAACGCAAAGACGCAAAGGCGCAAAGTTGAAAACAGTCGTGAATTCATCCGGCGAATGATCGAAGCCATTCGGCCTTCGGCAACGGAGGCCGCTTTTTTATCGGAAACCCTGAACATGATTGGACGGTGGATTTTGCCTGCTTGATTTACATCGGCAGCACGCGTAGTTTGGATTCATAAATAAATATGCAAACGTGGCTTTCAAATCAAATCGCGCTTGATCCGGCCGTATGTCACGGCAAACCCGTCGTGCGCGGCACTCGTGTTTTGGTTGCAAACGTCGTCGGCGCGGTCGCCGCCGGACAATCGCATCAGGAAATTTTGGAGGATTATCCCACGCTGACGGAAGCCGGTATTCGCGCCTGTCTGGAATTCGCGGGTGAGTTGACGGCCATGGAAGCCGTCGAAGCCTGACCGGGCGGATGAAATTTTTCCTCGACGAAAATTTCCCGCGCCTTGCCCTGTCTCAACTTGTTTCCGCCGGTCATTTCGCTTCGCACGCGATGGATTGTTTTCCGCCGGGCACGGCTGACGATAAATTGTTCGCCCACGCGCAATCGGACGGCGCGATCTTCATCACGACCGACAAGGATTTCTTTCACACGATTCCGCTCGCTTTCGCGCGTCACGGCGGGGCGATTGTCATCACCCTGCGCAAACCCAATCGCGCCGATTTGCTGCGCCGGCTGGCGGATGCCCTGGCCTTGCTTGGCGGGCGGGATTTGCGCGACACCGTCTGGCTGGTGACCGACACGCGAATCCGCAGCCGCCACGCCGAAATTAAGAAATAGTTCGCCCAAAATAAAACGCACGCACGATTGTGGATACCGCCGCCCGCGACGTGCTGGCCGCCCTGAACAAAGGCAGCGAACACAAACTGGGCGACTGGGGTTTTGAAGTGGAAGGCTCGGCGCAAGCCAAACCCGCCCCCGCGCCCACGGCAAAGCCGTAAATGAATTGATGAAAGCAAAGCGGCTTTCGGAAACGGAGGCCGCTTTTATTACTGCTTGGCCGCAACTTTCCGGGCTTTGGCGATGATTTTTTCGAGGTCAACTTCCAAAACCGCCGTGATGCGGAGCAAGGTGTCCAGCGTGGGATTTTGGACTTCCTGCTCCACGTAGCTGACCGTTTGCCGCGACACGCCCGCTTTTTGGGCCAGCACGTTCAGGGAAAGGCCGCGCTTTTCGCGTTCCTCTTTTAGTAGGCAAGCGACTTGAGAACTGATAGCGTCGTTTAGTTTGGCAACTGGCACACGGAAGAAATACCGGAAAAGACGCTTGACGCCGGATGCCAGAATAATTACATGAATGGACAACGGATCAGACCCGCCTTGCATTTTTCGGGCGAGCTGAAAGAAACCAAATGTTATGAAACGAACTTTTATCTTCGCGGCGATTGCCGTCTTGTTCAGCACCAAAACCGCAAAGGCGGACGTTCTTGATACATGGGTGGTTCGGAATTCTGATCCAAGCTATAGTTTAACCGGCATCGGATACGGTCACGGTATGTATGTAGCCACAGGCAATCCCGGAATTCTTTTGACTTCACCTGACGGAATCACATGGACACGCAAAGATTTGGGAACGGCTAACTGGCTTGCAGATGTCGCCTTTGGAAACAACATATTTGTTGTTGTCGGGGCGAGCGGCACGATTTTTTCGTCGCCAGATGGTATTTCTTGGACACCGCGCGTGTCTGGCATTACTAACAGTGCGAGTTTCAATAGATTGCGCTTTCTTAATGGCAAATTTATTGCCGTAGGTGACGGCGATATAATAGACACGTCATCCGATGGAATCAATTGGACACTGCAAAATTCTGGTCTGCCTCCAGTTACAGGCAATCCGGGCGATCCGGACAATTATTTAAGCCACCTTTACTGTGTTAATTATGGCAACGGATTATACATTATTTCCGGAAAATCGAGCACGATTTTATTGTCGTATGATGCTGTCAATTGGTCGCCGGAAAATATTAACTCGGGATGTTGTTTGGGCGATGTGATCTATGGAAACGGTATCTTCGTATTGAGTGCGGCATTTTCGGGTCCAGGCGGAATTATGACCTCGCCTGATGGATTTACTTGGGTAAACTAGAATGCTTTAGCGGGGATTGGTTTTGGCGGGATGGCCTTTGCGCAGGGCTTTTTTGTCGGCGCAGGTGGTGGACTTGGAAGTGGTAAAATTTTTTCTTCGACTGATGGAACCAACTGGACTCAACGTGCGTCAAACATTTCTGTTGGTTTTTGGAATATAAAATATCTCAATGGCACATTCATAGCTGTTGGAGACAGCGGGACAATACTTCAATCAACCAATTTTTTAGGAGCACCGCCTAATCCGCCAACACTTGTCCAAACCAATCGCACGCCAAGCAGCACAGAACTCGGAGTCCAAACCAGCGGCAGTTTCAAGGTGTTCACGAACGGATTTTTTCAGATCAATGTTCCGCTGAATCCGAATCTGATGACTATCGTGCTGACGCACGGCTGGAACGACAGTTCGGACACTTGGCCTTTCAGCATGGCAAGCCAGTTTGCCGCCGCCGGCATTTCGGCCAACCTCGTCGCGTGGGATTGGCGCAATGATGCAAGTTCGCCTGAAACTCTTTCTGATTGTGTAAACATTCTCCGCAAAACTCCAAATCAAGGATTCGCGCTGGGAACAAACCTGTGGCAAAGTTTGGGCGCAGGATACAGCCGGCCGATTCATTTCATTGGTCACAGTTTCGGAACGTTGGTTAATGCCGCCGCCGCCAATTATCTTCATGGCGACAATCCAAACAACAAACCACCGCAGCAGCTTTCGCCGCAAAGAACACAAATGACTTTGTTCGACGAAGCGGAATTGGCAAACGTCGCGAACGGCTTCACAACCGTCAGCCCGGCACAGGTCAATTTGGGTTGGATCAAACCGCTGCCAACCAATTTCGCGTGGTCTGACAATTACGTGAGTGCGGTCGGCGAGCTGCAGGAGTTTCCCAACGTGGTGAACGTCATCTTGACGAAGAATCAGCAGGGAATTTTTTACACCAGCGTCAACGACCTTTGGAATGCTTTGAAAGTCTATCACGGCACGCCGTATGAGTGGTATGGCGAAACCATTTTGAACCCGACCGGCAGCGTGATGGGTGACATTTGGTCATTTGAGCGAAACAGCACTTTTACCTCTCCAGCCCCAGGCACGTTTTGGCAGGAACAAGGCAGCGGATTGTCGCTTGGTCAAATTGGTCAATATGCTGCGGAGAAAGACCGTGAAGTGCAAATAGGCTCAATTGCAGAAGATATCGCAGTGTCATGGGTGCTGGACGAAATTCAACCCGCAGTAGGTATCGTCGGCGACGTGAGCGCGAATGTGATTGACACGGTCTTGAACGATTCCACTCCGGCATACGTCACAACGCCTGCAACGATTGGCATTTCGAGCTATGCTCCGCCAACGCCTGATTTTTGGTCGCCACAACTGATTCTCCAAACTCAACCGCCAAGTTTGCCGGGACCGTTAATTTCCTCAAAAGCTCATCCGCTGGATGGTCCACAGCCCACGCCATCGAATTCTCCGGCTTACGCTTGGTTGCCGATGACCATTCCGACAAATGCCACTTCGCTGTCGTTTGATTTCCAGATTCAGGGCGGCGGAGCAAGCGATTCGTTTGCGGCAGCCGTGAACGGAACCAACGTGTTTTCGCTGCCGCTCAATTTGCTGCAAACCAATGTCGTGATGAACAGCGGAATGATTGATGTCTCCGCATACGCCGGAACCAACATCGAATTGTTCTTGGGAATCGTTGGTGGCACTTCGACAAACGCCAGCGTTTCCGTCAGCGGTGTCCGAATCTACACCACAATGCAGCCGTCGTTGCAAGCGCAAGCAAGCAACGGCAATTTGGCTTTGTCGTGGCCGCTGTCGGCGCAAAATTTCAGCGTGCAAACCACAACCAATCTTGCCGATCCAAATTCATGGGTGACGCTGACAAATGTTCCTGCAATTGTATATTTACAGAACGCCATTACCAATCCGGTTTCCGGTGGGGCACAATTTTATCGGTTGGTGAAATAGCATTCGGCGAGACGCTGAATGCGGAAAAGCGTCAGTCACAATTTTTTTTCAAATTTGAATTCATCTTCTGTCGAGCGGAATTTGATTCAGGCCGCATTCGCGAAATAGCGCTGGGGAAAGCCGGTGAGTTTTTTGAGCACCGTGTCCGTGTGCCACAGGGCGATTCCCTCGAATTCCGCGGTCGCCGCCAGAATCCGGTCGGCGGGGTCCTTGTGCTCCCACGGCCACAAAACCGAGAGCCGCGCAATCGGCACTGTCACCGGAAGCACCGTCCACGAGGGCAGGGCGAGATCAAGCCACGTGTCGGGGTTGGCGGGCAGGTTGCCGTTTTTCCACAGCCGGAAAATTTCCACCACGGAAATCGGCGAAAGGCAGCGGTCGGTTTTTTCATCCGCCAAAACCCGTTCCACTTCCTTCGGCAGCGGGAGCCGGCGGCAGAATTTGATGAACAGGTTCGTGTCGGCCAGAACTTTCATTTCCAGTCGTCCATGACGGGGGATTGCAGGTCGCCGTAAAGCTTCGGGTTGTCCGGCGTTTCCACGCGCCACGGTTTGCCCGTTTCACGGTAGGCGGAAATGACGGCCTTGGGCTGTCCGTGATTGGTCAAAATCACACGCGCGCCCGCCTCCACCTTTTCAACCAGCTTGCAAAGGTCGGCGCGCCCGGCACCAATGGAAACCGTAATCGTATTCATGGGCAAAAATTTGCACAAAATTATGAATGTGTCAAGAATGGCGTTTCTCGTGACGCGGACAAGTGAGCATCTCAATTTTCGGCAACTGGCCTTGGTTCTCATTAACACCCGGCTTCAGCCGGGTGCTCGATCCGATGCGGACCCAAAACGGTTTCAACCGTTTCTCCACGCGCCAAGCCGTTAAAACGGCTCGGCTTTGTTTGCCACCCGTCCACCGGGCTGAAGTCCGGTGTTAATGAGACTGCAAAAAGTGAGATGCTCGAAAAGGATCCCAAGTTTTTTCAAATTTGAATTCATCTTCTGTCGAGCGGATTTTTTTCACGGGTTCAAAATGATCCTGTAGAACCGGTTCGTGCCTGCGGGCGCGCTTGTGTCAATCACGGTTATGGTTGGCAGCGTCGAGGTCAAATTGGTGAAGGTGACCCAGTTTGTGGTGGTGATGTCACCGTTCCATTGAACGGAGTAATTTCGATTCAGCAACGCGCCCCAACTGATGGCAAAACCATTCGTAAAATTGTTCGCGTTTCCGGCATTGAAGAAAAACGCCGGGGGAATGGCCGCGTCCGGCGTGAACGCCACGCCGCGGAATATCTGGTTCACGCCGGCGGTGGCGAGCGTGTTGGCGGGCGAGGCAGCGCCGGTGTCGATGATGGCCACCAGCCGGTTGGCGCTGCTTTCCGCCGTAGTCGCGTAAATGACCGGATGCGCGCCGCTGAAATCCACCGCGACGCCGCGCGCGCCGACATTGGTCAGGCTGATGAACGCATAAGTAATCGTCCACGCGCCACCGTTGAAATCCCAGCGCTGGATGCCGCCGCCGCCTTTGAGCGAGTCGTCCGCGAGATAGGCGGTGGTGTCACCGGCATTGAGCGCGAAGCCATACGAACTGGCCTTGGAGCCGGCGTTCAACAGCACGCTGGCGGCGGCGGGAACGGTTGGCGTGCCGGAAATTTTCCAGATGCCGGGCGTGGTTTTTTGCGTGCTGAAATAAAGATTGCCGCCGAGATTCTGGATGACGATGGAATTGGCGACGGTGTTTTGAATCGTGTTGGTGGGGCCGCAACCGAAATAAAAAGTTCCGCTCGTCGCGCCCGCGCCCCAATAATTTCCACGTCCGTCGGTGGCGCCGGAGCGCATGTTGTTGCCGCTGTATTGATTCGTCGTGACGCCGACGATGGCGAAACTGCCGGATGCATCCAGCACGCCGAGCGCGCGGGGGACGCTGGCGGCGCTGGCGTTCGCCAGCGAGGAACTCAACTGCGCGGCGTTTGTCAACGCGATGTTGTAGCCGCCGATGACGAGCAGCCGTCCATCCGCCGAACGGGTCAACGCGCCTTCGGACGACGCGCTGCCGCTGACGACCAGGGCGTTGGTCGCGTTGTCGGGAATGGCGATGCTGCCGGCGAGCGTGCCGTTGGTCGTGAACTGGTCAACGAAAACCGAGTTGCCCGAACTGCCCAAGGATTCCGTGCCGTCGCCGACGCGGAGCACGGCGAGATTTCCGGCGGCGAACGGCGATGCCGACGGATTTCCAGCGTAGCTGTTCTGGCTGACGAGCGCGCCCTGGTCATTTTCCAGAATCAACGGCGAGCTGCCCTGTGTGCTCAAGAAACCGCCGAACGGCCCCTGCACGAAAATGTTTTGTCCCGCGTGCGGGCTGGCCGCGCGGGCGCGGAAGGCATTGATGTTTGCGGCGAGATACAGCGATTCGCCGGCGGGAATGACCGTGCCGGCACGCATCGTGCAGGCGATGGCGCCGGTCAGGTGCCAGCCCGAAACGTCCACGGCGTAGGAATTGGTGTTGAGGAGCTGGACGTATTGCTCGGCTTGATTGCCGCTGACCGGATTGTAATCCCACGAATTGATCAGAACCACGGCGTTGGTCGGTTGCGCGGCGGGGAGAGAAACCGTATTTAGCGTGCCGTTGTTAGTATAAGTGAGCGTCGCCATGGAGTTCGTGTAAAGGTAGGCGCGCCGTCCATCAAGGTAACCGGAGACAATCTGCTCCGCCGCCACGCGCATCACGCTCCAATTGGTGTTGCCCCAGGTCGGCCCCCAAGCCGCGTAATCCAGGGCCGCGTCGGACGGAATGATGTTCAACGGGTCAATCAGGTTTTCCGACTGGCGGATTTGGGATTCGATGTAGTTCGTGGGCGAATACGACGGCATGAGCAGTGTGTCCATCAACGTCCGCAGGCGGCGCAAATACATCTGCTGAAAGTCGGTTGAGGCGAAAAACAAATCGAAGAGCCGATTGGCGGGTTTGGATTGAATCGCCGCGCCGGGATAAAAATTCAGGATGTTGGTGGTGAACATCACGTCGTTGAAATAATTGGTGCTGCCATAACTTGACACCCAGTTGCGGCCAAAGGTGAGATCCAGATCCCACGGCAAAATCATCCATTCGCCGGTGTTGTCGCTGTCGCGGTAGAGGTAATAATTTTTGTGGCCGAGGTCCTGGCTGCTGATGATCGCCATGGTGGCGAAATAGCTGGCGGTTTGCGGCAGGTCCAGATTGTCGTAGGCGTAAGTCATGCGCGAAGCCAGCGGCAGCGACTCGTTGAGATTTGTGATCAGCGTGGTCAAATCGTCCGTGCCTTCCCAGGTGCGCGTTTTCTTTTCGTTGCCGGACGCGGTGGTCAGGGCGTTATACATTTTGTAAAGCGCGCCGTTGGGATCGAGTCCAACGCGGGTGAGCCACAGATCATCGCCGCGTTCCACCATGTCTTCGATTCCCCAAAACGAGCCGTTGAGATGAATGCGGATAGGAAACGAGAACAGGCCAATGCTGCCGCCCTGTTCCAGCGTCGCGTAGGCGAGCGTGGTGCTCATGCGCGCCTTGCTGCTGTAATCGCTCATGAAAATGACATGACCTTCGCGGACGCCATTGGGCCGGTAGAGAAATTGATGGTCGTTCGCGAAATCCACGTTGTGGCTTTTTTTCGGCCAGTTTGCGGAGGATTGTCCGTGCGCGCTGATGTTCAAGTTGTCGTAAAATTCATTCAGGTAAAACAGCGACGCCTGCGCGCCGTTTTGGGTGTCGGACGCCGCCGTGTTTTGGATGAACAAATATACCACCGGCAGCAAAGTCTGGACGGACGGATCGGCGACGACCGTTCCGAGGTATTGCGCCGAATCGTTGGTGTTCACAAAAAACGGCCAGCGTGAAACATTGCCCGCCGCGTCAGCGGCCGTCACATAATAGCGGAGCATTTGGCCCGGCGCGGCGACGCCGGCGGGAATGATGCCCGTCCAGATTCCATCGCCCGCGACCGCGTCGCCGTTCGTGCCGGAATCGTTCATCGCCACGGGAATTTCGGAATTAAACATCACGCGATAATTCAGCGTGACGTTGGAAATGGAATTGAACGCCTGCGCAACGCTTGAAGTGACGACGAGTTGATTCGCGCTGGTCGGAACATTCGGCAGATGTCCCGCGCCGGTGACGATCGGGCCTTCATCCGCCGCCGTAATTCCGTTCGGTCCGCCGGGCGTCGGCAGCGTGAAATATCTCAAGCTCGTGCCGACGTCGGAAATGGATTCCGCCACCAACTGCGCCTGCATCAGGAAATCCGTGTTGGTGGCGTTGATGTTGAGCGCCTGAATCGCCAGCACGTTGCCGCCGGCTTGAAGAAACGGGAGCGCGGCGGTCACGTCAAATGGCGCCCATTGCACGGCGGCGGAATCAGGATGACGCTGCGTGGCGGAGGAATTCCACGCGAGCGTGCCCGGCGCGTTTGCGCTGGCGATCTGATGCCCGTTCAAATAGGCCACAAAGCCGTCGTCGTAACGCATGAGCAGTTGCAGGCTGGCCGCCGCCGACGGGTTCGCGACATTGAACGGAATGCGGACGTAAGCGGTCGCGTTGGAGCCATACATTTGCGCCTTCACGTCGGTGTTGATGTAATTTGTGTAGCTGATTTGCGGGGCGTTCGATGAAACCAATGAGGCGATTTCATTCGTGGACAGCGCGCGATACCAGACCGCCACCTCGTCAATCTGGCCGAGAAACCAGTTGTTCGTCGCGTCAAAAACGCCGCCGCCGCCGATATTGAAAAAATATCCCGACTCGCCGAAAATGCCGTTGGTGACGGATTTGCTCGCGACCATGTTGCCGTCCACGAAAATCGCCACCTGATTGCTGCTGCCGGTCGCCGCGACGAAATGCCATTGATTGGTCGGGTAGGTGTAGGTGGAATCCAGCGAACCTTTCTGGGTATAAACATGAAGATCCGTCGCCGTGGTAAAACCAAATTCAACCAGGTTGTTCTGGCCGAACAATCCCGTGCGGTTGGCCTGTGTGCCGGCGGAGTTGATCCAGCCGGCCACGGTGAACGCCGCCAGATCATTCAGGTATTCATACGGGCCGCCGATGTAAGCGTTCGTGCCGTTGAAAAACGGCGCGTTGTTGTTCGTTTCAAACATGGCGAACGCGGGCGGACGCGGGCCGGCTTTTCCCGGCAAAACGCCGCCGTCATAACCGGCTTGCGCCGCGATGCCGGCCGAGCCGATGTTGACCGCCGCCGGGCCGTTCGTTTCATTCAACCGCCAGTAGGCGACCGGTTGCGTTTGCAACACCTGCTGGGCGTAGGCTTGCTCCGCCGGATCGTAAATGCCGGTCTCGTAGCCGATGCTGTTGGTTCCAACCTGCCAGCTTGAATCGTTAAAATTTGTCTGCGTCCAGAGGCCGTCAACGGACGAATTCGTCGGGATCAAAAAGTGAATCGCCGCGTTCGTCGCGACCAGCGCCGTGGTGGTGACCTGCATGGCGATGCCGTAAGACACATCGGGGAATTGCGGCGGAAATTCCGGCGCAAATTCCGTGGCGACGGAGCCGTCGGGCCTGGCGAGCGCGAGATATTCGCCGTCGGCGGAAAGCTTGAAATTCGTGTGCAATTCCTGTCCCGCAACCGCGTGGTTTTTTCCCGAGGCGAAAACAATCATGAAACTGCCCGGCGGAATGTTCGTGGCCGGGAAAAGCCATTCCGCCGGATGGTTCACGCTGTCGGTCAGAGCCCAGTTGAGCAGGCTGACACTGCTGGCCGACGTGTTTTGGATTTCAATCCAGTCCGAAGAGTCGCCATCCTCGTCCAGGAGCGTCTGCGTGTTGCTCGCCATGAATTCGGTAATCCGCACCTGGGCGAAGGCCGGGAAAGAAAACAGGGTGACCAAAAGAAATGCCGAAAGAGATTTCATGAATATAACCACAATTTTCGTTCTTTTCAGCCGAAGCGCAACAAAATTATATGGCCGCGCATTTCATTTATTTCTATTGACGTTGGACAAATCAGCCGACTTATAGCATTATGTTTCAAGTATGAGCGATGAAGCCATGAGTAATTTCACGCCGCGCGCCCAGCAGGTGCTCGCGCTGGCACGGAAGGAAGCCGACCGGTTGAACCACAACTACCTCGGCACGGAACATCTTTTGCTCGGCCTCATCAAGCTGGGCCAGGGCGTCGCCGTCAACGTCATCCAGAAAATGGGCCTCGACCTCGAAACCGTCCGCATGGAGGTCGAGAAGCAGGTAGGCACCGGCCCCGACCAGAAGATGATCGGAAACATCCCCTACACGCCGCGCGTCAAGAAGGTGCTCGGCCTCGCGCAGAAGGAAGCCAAGGCGCTCAATCATACCTACGTCGGCACGGAACACATTTTGCTCGGCCTGTTGCGCGAAGGCGACGGCTGGGCCGCGCGCGTTTTGAAGAGCCTCGACGTGGATATCGAACAGACGCGCCAGGAAATTTTGAAGGAATTGGACCCAAACTTCACCGGCGAGGAATCATCCATTCCGCATGAGGCCGGTGAAAAGCCCGCGCCGGAGAAAAAGGGCGAGGTCAAGACGCCCGCGCTCAAGGCGTTTGGCCGCGACCTCACCGAAATCGCCCGCAAAGGCGACATGGATCCGGTCATCGGCCGCAAAAATGAAATCGAGCGCGTCATCCAGATCCTTTGCCGCCGCACGAAGAACAATCCCGTCCTGCTTGGCGAGGCCGGCGTGGGCAAGACCGCCATCGTCGAGGGTCTCGCGCAGGAAATCGCCAAAGGCAACGTGCCGGAGATTTTGCTGAACAAGCGCGTCATCACGCTCGACCTCGCGTTGATGGTCGCGGGCACGAAATATCGCGGCCAGTTCGAGGAGCGCATCAAGGCGGTCATGGACGAAATCCGCCGCGCGAAGAACATCATCTTGTTCATTGACGAATTGCACACCATCGTCGGCGCGGGCAGCGCCGAAGGCACGATGGACGCGAGCAACATCATCAAGCCCGCACTTTCACGCGGCGAGATGCAATGCGTCGGCGCGACCACGCTGAACGAATACCGCAAATATATCGAGAAGGACGCCGCGCTCGAACGCCGCTTCCAATCGGTGAAGGTCGAGGCACCATCGGTTGACGACGCCATCGAGATTTTGAAGGGCCTGCGCCACAAATACGAGGAGCACCACAAGGCCGAGTTCACCGACAAGGCCATCGAGGCGTCCGTGAAGCTCTCCGACCGTTACATCACCGACCGGTTTTTGCCGGACAAGGCGATTGACGTGATGGACGAGGCCGGTTCGCGCGCGCGCATCACCACGATGACGCGCCCGCCGGAGGTCAAGGCGATGGAAGCCGAGATCGAGGAGATCAAGGGCAAAAAGGAAAAGGCCATCAAGAACCAGGATTTCGAGGGCGCGGCCCAGATGCGCGACAAGGAAAAGCAGGCGAAGGAAAAATTGGAAACCGTGCTCAAAGAATGGCGCGCGAAGGGCGATGAGAAACGCATCAAGGTGGACGAAGAGGAAATTTTGCACGTCGTTTCCAAATGGACGGGCGTCCCGCTCCAGCGGATGGGGCAGGGCGAGATGCAGCGGCTGCTTGATGTCGAGGACGAAATGGAAAAAGTCATCATCGGCCAGCGCGAAGCCGTTACCGCCATCTGCAAGGCGCTGCGCCGCTCGCGCGCCGACCTGAAAGACCCGCGCCGGCCCATCGGCACGTTCCTCCTGCTCGGCCCGACCGGCGTGGGCAAGACGCTTCTGGCCAAGACGCTCGCCGAGCAGATGTTCGGCGACGCCAAATCGCTCATCCATCTCGACATGAGCGAATACGCGGAGAAGCACAATGTTTCGCGGCTCTTCGGCGCGCCGCCCGGCTACATCGGCTACGAGGAAGGCGGTCAGCTCACCGAGAAGGTGCGGCGCAATCCGTATTCCGTGGTGCTGTTCGACGAAATCGAAAAGGCGCATCCTGAAGTTTGGAATGCGCTGTTGCAAATTCTTGAGGAAGGCAAACTGACCGACAACGTCGGCCGCGTGATTAATTTCCGCAACACCATCATCCTGATGACTTCGAACGTCGGCTCGGACATCATCAAGCGGCAGAGCACGCTCGGTTTCGCGCCCGCGAACGAGGAGGCCAGCCACGAGAAGATGCGCGAGCGGATTCTGGACGAGGCGAAGAAGACCTTCCGCCCCGAATTCCTGAACCGGCTCGACGACGTGATTGTTTTCCGCACATTCACCAAGCCCGATCTCATCACGATTTTGAGCCTCGAGGTGGAAAAAGTTTTGGCGCGGTTGCGCCACAAGAACCTTCAACTCTCGCTGGACGACAAAGCGAAGGATTTTCTCGTGGAGAAGGGCTACGACCCGCAATACGGCGCCCGCCCGATGCGCCGGGCCGTCGAGCGGTTCCTCGAAGACCCGCTGGCCGAGGAAATTCTGAAAGGCAAACTGCACGAAGGCGAGCCGATCACGGTGACCGTCGAGGGCGACAAGCTGGTGTTCAACCAGACCGCCGCCGCCGAGGGCGCGCTGTCGAGCTGACGCAAACTTTTTGAAACGCAGCCGCGTTCGCAAGAGCGCGGCTTTTTGTTTCTTTCCATTTTGACCGGAAGTTTTTACGCTTCGGCAAATGAAAGGCATCATTCTCGCCGGCGGCGCCGGGTCGCGGCTGTATCCGCTCACGCTGGTCGCGAGCAAACAGCTCCAGCCGGTTTATGACAAGCCAATGGTGTATTATCCGCTCACGACGCTCATCGAGGGCGGCATCCGCGAGCTTTGCCTCATCTCCACGCCGCAGGATTTGCCGCGCTTCCGCCAGTTGCTCGGCGATGGCTCCCGGTTCGGCGTGAGCATTGATTATCGCGAGCAGGCCAAGCCCGCCGGCATCGCGCAGGCATTCCTCATTGCGGAGAGCTTCATCGGCCGGGACAACGTGACGCTGATTCTGGGCGACAACATTTTTTACGGCGGCGATTCGTTTTATCGCGCGTTTGCGGAATTCAAGAGCGGCGAGACGATTTACGGTTATCACGTCAATGACCCGGAACGCTACGGCGTGGTGGAATTTGACGCGAATGGCAAGGCGGTTTCCATCGAGGAGAAGCCGAAGCAGCCGAAGAGCAATTACGCCGTGCCGGGCCTTTACATTTGCGACAACTCGGTGGTGGAGATCGCGAAAAATCTCAAGCCGTCGGCGCGCGGCGAGCTGGAAATCACCGCTGTCAACGTGGAATATCTCAAGCGCGGGCAATTGCGGGTGCAGCGGTTGAGCCGCGGCTTCGCGTGGCTTGACGCCGGGACGAGCACGAGCCTGCACGAGGCGAGCGCCTACGTGCAGACGATTGAAAAGCGCGCGGGAATCAAAATCGGCTGCCCGGAGGAGGCGGCGTTCCGCGCCGGATTTCTGTCGCTGCCGCAATTGGAGGAACTCGCCGGCAAAATGCCGAAGTGCGAATACCGCGATTACCTGGACAAGGAAGTCATTGCGGAGGCCCGGCGGCTGGCCACTTCGCAATCTTAAATATGAACGTTATTACTTGCGACATTCCGGGATTGTTGGTCATTGAACCGAAGGTGTTTGGCGACGCGCGCGGCTTTTTCATGGAGTTATGGAATCGCGAGCGTTACCGCGAGGCGGGGCTGGACTGGAATTTCGTGCAGGACAACGTGTCGCTTTCGCGGCGGGGCACCCTGCGCGGACTGCATTTCCAAAATCCCGCGCCCCAGGGCAAGCTGGTCTTTGTGCTGCAAGGCGAGGTGTTTGACGTGGCGGTGGACATCCGGCGCAGCTCGCCCACCTTTGGCCGGTGGCACGGACTGCATCTCTCCGCCGAGAACAAGCGGCAATTTTTCATCCCGCCGGGATTCGCGCACGGATTCGCGGTGTTGAGCGAGACGGCGTTGTTCGCTTATAAATGCACGGAATTTTACATGCCGCAGCATGAACTGGCGCTCGCGTGGAACGACCCCGACATCGGCATCCGATGGCCGCTCGACAACCCGCAGCTTTCGCCGAAGGACGCGCGCGGGCCGCGGTTGAAGGATTTGCCCAAGGATCGCCTGTTTGACTGAACAGCTTGCCCCATGAAGATTTTGCTCATCGGAAAAAACGGACAGGTCGGCTGGGAATTGCGCCGCACGCTCGCGCCGATGGCGGAGGTGGTGGCGGTGGATTATCCCGAAATCAATTTCACCGACGTGCCGGCGCTGCGGCAATTCGTGGCCGCAACCCGTCCCGCCGTGGTGGTGAACGCGGCGGCCTACACGGCGGTGGACAAGGCCGAGACGGAAACGGAACTTTGCCGGCAGGTCAACGTGGTCGCGCCGGGAGTTTTGGCCGAGGAGGCGAAGAAGCTTGGCGCGCTGATGGTGCATTACTCGACGGATTACATTTTCGACGGGACAAAGACGACGCCCTACATCGAGACTGACACGCCGAATCCGCTGGGCTCTTACGGGCGGACGAAATTGGAAGGCGACCGGGCGGTGAAGGCTTCCGGCGCAAACCATTTGATTTTCCGGCTGTGCTGGGTTTACGGCGCACGCGGCCAGAATTTCATGCTCACGATGCAACGGCTGGCGCGCGAGCGCGAGAAGCTGCGCGTGGTGGGCGACCAGTTCGGCTGCCCGACGTGGTCGCGGATGATTGCCGAAGCCACCGCACTGGCGCTCCAGCAGGTCCTGGCCGGCGCGGATGCTTCAAAGTTCAACGGTGAATATCATCTCGCCGCCGGCGGCCAGGCCAACTGGCATGAGTTTGCCTCCCGCATCATCGAGTTGATGCCGGAAGCGGAACGGAAATGCCGCGCGGTGGAAAAGATCACTACGCCGGAATATCCGACACCCGCAAAACGGCCGGCGTATTCGGTTTTGGATTGCGGCAAATTGCAGAAAACTTTTGGGTTGCGGCTTCCGGATTGGGAGGCCAGCCTGCGACAAGTCCTGGACAAACCATGAAACTGCTCATCACTGGCGGCGCCGGCTTCATCGGCTCCAATCTCATCCATCACGTCATTGACCGGCCGGAGGTGGAAAAACTGGTCAATCTGGATTGCCTCACCTACGCCGGGCGGCTGGAAAACTTGGAGAAGGTTGCCCGGCATCCGAAATATGTTTTCGAGCAAGTGGATTTGCGCGACAAAGCTGCTGTGCTGGCAGTCGTCGAAAAACACGCCATCACCCACGTCATGCACCTCGCGGCGGAGTCGCATGTGGACCGTTCAATCACCGGGCCGGGCGATTTTATCACCACCAACATCGTCGGCACCTTCAATCTGCTCGAAGCCTGCCGCGAATGTTGGTTGAGTCCAAAGTCCAAAGTCCAAAGCCCAAAGTCAGAAGTGCGTTTTCATCACGTCTCAACCGATGAAGTCTACGGTTCGCTCGGCGCGACAGGATTTTTCACCGAGACCACGCCTTACGCTCCGAATTCGCCGTATTCCGCGAGCAAGGCGTCGAGTGATTTCCTTGTCCGCGCGTATCATCACACTTACGGATTGCCGACGGTCATCACGAATTGCTCGAACAATTACGGCCCGTTCCAATTTCCCGAAAAACTGATTCCGGTCGTCATCCAAAGCATCCTTGCGCGGAGGCCCGTGCCGGTTTATGGCGACGGCATGAATGTGCGAGACTGGCTTTACGTGCGCGACCACGCCGGGGCGCTCTGGACCGTGCTCAACAAGGGCAGGATTGCCGAGACTTACAACATCGGCGGCCACAACGAATGGGCGAATCTGCGGATCGTGGAATTGATTTGCGACATTATTGACGAATTCGCGCCGCAGCTTGGCGGCAATTCGCGCAAGCTCATTTCATTTGTCACTGACCGCCCCGGTCATGACCGGCGTTACGCGATTGACGCCACGAAGATTCAGCGCGAACTTGGCTGGACGCCTGCGCACAAGTTCGAGGACGGCATCCGCGAGACGGTCCGGTGGTATCTCGACAATCAGGCGTGGGTGAAGACCGTGTTGAAAAAATGACTAATTCCGAAATCCGAATGACGAAAGAATGTCAGATGACAAATGACGAATGGCATTTCGCTACTCATTCCGCCATTCGTCTTTCGTCATTCGTCATTTGGTTTTGCCTGCTCCTCGCGTGCGGCTTGGATGCGTGCGCGGCGGATACGAACACGCTCGTCTGGAACAAGGCCGCCGGTCGCGTGGACGCCGATATCCACGGCGAACCGCTGTGGCCGCTGCTGGAGGACATCGCCCATCAGACCGGCTGGCACATCTTTGTCGAGCCGGGCACGGCGCGAGTCGCGTCCACCAAGTTTCAGGAATTGCCTCCTGATGACGCGTTGCGGATGTTGCTGGGCAATTTGAACTTTGCATTCGTCCCGCAGACCAACGGCCCGGATTTCCTTTACGTTTTCACCACGAGCCGGGGAAACGCCACACGGCCCGTGGGTGCCACCAACGCGCCGCCAAAACGGGTCGCAAATGAGTTGCTCGTGAAACTGAAGCCCGGCACGGACATTGACGCGCTGGCGAAATTGCTCGGCGCAAAAATCACCGGACGCAACGACAAGCTGGGCATTTACCGGCTGTTGTTTGACGGCGCGGATTCAACCGCCGCGGCGCTCGGCAATTTGAAGGCCAATTCCGATGTCGCCGCCGTGGATTATAATTACATCTACGACACGCCGCCAAATCCGCAGCCGCTCGCCAATGCGCCGGTCGGGCCGGTTTCACTGACGCTGAATCCGCCGGGCGATTCGGGGAAACTCATTGTCGGTTTGATTGACACGCCCGTCCAGCCGCTCGACGGTTCGCTGAATGATTTCCTGCTCAAGCAGATTTCCGTGACCGGCGATACCTACGCAACCGGCGCCGATCCGACGCACGGCACGGCGATGGCGGAGGCGATTTTGCGAGCGATTGCGCAATCATCCGGCGGCAGCACCTCCGCGCAGATTTTGCCGGTGAACGTCTATGACTCCGGCGAATCAACGACCAGTTGGGACGTGGCGCTGGGCATCCAGGCGGCAGTGGACAACGGCGCGAACGTGCTCAACTTGAGCCTCGGCGGGACGGGCGACAGTTCGGTGCTCGACAGCGTGATTCAGCAGGCCATCGCCGCCGGCATTCCCATTTTTGCGGCGGCGGGCAATCAGCCGGTCGGCACGCCGACCTATCCGGCGGCGGACAGCGGCGTCATGGCCGTCACCGCGACGCAGGGCGGGCAGATCGCGCCGTATGCGAACTTCGGGAGCTTCGTGTCGCTCGCGTTTCCGGGCGGCGTGGTGATTTATCTGGGCGGGACGGCTTACGTTGTGCAGGGAACCTCGGTTTCCACAGCGACGGCAACGGGCGTGGCGGTGGGAAACAAATCCGTGCTGGGCTGGAACTGGCCGCAAATTGAAGCCGCGATGCAGAAGAAATTTACCGTGCCGCCGAAATAATTTTTTTAACGCGAATTTCGCGAAATGCCGTGAATTGGATTTCTGTCTGAAACACCGTTAAATCAAGGTGATTTGCGTCGAGCAGCCGTGTCCAGCCGTGTCCAGCCATGGTTGAAGCTTGCTGGCACAAATTAAAATTTAAGTTGCGCCCGACACGGTTCGCGGCTTAAGAATCTGCCGCGTCATGGGCAAAACACTCATCATTGCGGAGAAACCATCCGTCGCCGGCGACATCGCCAAGGCGCTCGGCAAGTTTCAGAAGCAGCAGGATTATTTTGAAAACGACGAGTTTGTCATCTCGTCGGCCGTCGGCCATTTGCTGACCATCGTGCCGCCGCCGGGCGTCGAGGCTGCGAAGGGCAAATGGTCGTTCAAACATCTGCCGGTCATCCCGCCGCATTTCGATCTCGAACCGATTGAGCGGAGCGAAGGCCGCCTGCGCGTGCTCAAAAAACTCATCAAGCGCGACGACGTGACCGAACTCATCAACGCCTGCGACGCCGGGCGCGAAGGCGAATTGATCTTTCGCAACATCGTCCGCCACACCAATGCGAAGCAGCCCATCAAGCGGCTGTGGCTGCAATCCATGACGCCCGCGTCCATCCGCGAGGGCTTTGAGCAATTGCGCAGCGACGAGGCGATGCAGCCGCTTGCCGACGCCGCGATCAGCCGTTCGGAAGCCGACTGGCTCGTCGGCATCAACGGCACGCGGGCGATGACGGCGTTCAATTCCAAGCTCGGCGGCTTTTTCAAGACGACGGTCGGTCGCGTGCAGACACCGACGCTGGCGATCGTCGTCGAGCGCGAGGCAAAAATCCGCGCATTCAAGCCGCGTGATTTCTGGGAGGTCATCGGCACGTTCGAAGCGGCCGCGGGAAATTACACGGGCCGCTGGTTTGATGAAAAATACTCGCGTTCGGATGACGAACAATTAAAACCGGAACGCATTTGGGACAAGGCTGCCGCTGAAGCAATTCGCGACAAGTGTCTCGGCAAGCCGGGCGTCGTCACCGAGGAAAGCAAGCCGACGACTTCGATGTCGCCGCTGCTTTACGATTTAACCAGCTTGCAGCGCGACGCGAACTCGCGCTTCGGTTTTTCGGCGAAGAATACGCTCGGTCTGGCGCAGGCGCTTTACGAACGGCACAAGATTTTGACATATCCGAGAACCGATTCGCGCGCGTTGCCGGAAGATTACATCGGCACGGTGAAAACCACGCTGGCGATGCTCGAAGGCACAAATTACAGGACGTTCGCCGAACAGATTTTGAAGAGCGGCTGGGTGCATCCGAACAAACGCATTTTCAACAACGCGAAAATATCGGATCACTTCGCCATCATCCCGACATCGCTCGCGCCGAAGAATTTGAGCGAGCCGGAGCAGAAACTTTACGACATGGTGACGAAGCGGTTTCTGGCCATTTTTTATCCGGCGGCGGAATTTTTGGAAACGCTGCGCATCACACGAGTCGAGGGCGAGCCGTTCAAAAGCGCGGGCAAGGTTTTGGTTTCGCCCGGCTGGCTGGCGGTTTATGGAAAAGAATCGGATTCCGATGAAACACCGAGCCTCGCGCCGGTCAAGCCGGACGAAACGGTCAAGACGAGCGCGATTGAAGTGAAAGACAATGTGACGAAGCCGCCGGCGCGGTATTCGGAAGCGACGCTGCTCTCGGCGATGGAAGGCGCGGGCAAGCTGGTGGACGACGACGAATTGCGCGAGGCGATGAGCGAGAAGGGCCTCGGCACGCCAGCGACGCGCGCGGCGATCATCGAAGGCTTGATTTACGAGGATTACATCCACCGCAACGGCCGCGAGTTGCAGGCGACGGCGAAGGCGTTTTCGCTGATGGAATTACTGAACGGCCTCGGCATTCCTGAATTGACGAAGCCGGAATTGACGGGCGACTGGGAATTTCAGTTGCGGCAAATTCAGCGCAAACAAATCAGCCGGGAGACATTCATGTCGGGCATCGCGGACATGACGCGGCACATTGTCGAGCGCGCCAAGAAATTCGAGCAGGACACGATTCCCGGCGACTTTGGCGTGCTGAACGTGAAATGCCCGAAATGCGGCGGCGAGATTCACGAGCAATACAAACAGTTCCAGTGCGCGAAATGCGATTTCGCGGTCTGGAAAACGCTGTGCAGCCGGATGTTCGAGCCGGAGGAGGTCGAGAAGCTTATCACGGAAAAACAGATCGGCCCGCTGCAAGGCTTCCGCAGCAAGCAGGGATTCCCGTTTGCCGCCGTGTTGAAAATGAACGCCGAACACAAGATTGAATTCGATTTCGGCAACGGCCAGACCAAGGATGGCGTGGACGCGGCGCCGGTGGATTTCACCGGCAAGGAACCGCTCGGTAAATGTCCGAAATGCGGCGCGCGGGTCTTCGACACCGGGATGAATTACGTCTGCGAAAAACAGGCGGGCGTGGAAAAGTCCTGCACGTTCCGCACCGGCAAAATCATTTTGCAGCAGGAAATTTCGCCGGAGCAGGTCAGGAAACTGCTGGCCGAGGGCAGGACCGATTTGCTGGTGAAATTCATTTCCAAGAAAACCAATCGTCCGTTTAAGGCGTTCCTGATTTTGAAAGATGGCAAAACGGCGTTTGAATTTCCACCGCGCGAGGCGAAGGGCAGGGGACGGGCGGCCAAAACGCCGGGGGAACCCATACCAAAAATTGATTTCACCGGCAAGGAGCCGCTGGGCAAATGCCCGAAATGCGGAGGGAAGATTTTTGACACCGAGGCCGGTTATATTTGCGAGAAATCGCAGGCGGACGCCAAGCCATGCCGGTTCAAGATCAACAAAACGATTCTGGAGCAGCCCATCGAGCCGGAGCAGGCGCGGAAAATTCTCAAGACCGGCAAAAGCGATTTGCTCGACAAATTCATCTCCAAGGCCGGCAAGCCGTTTCCCGCGTTTCTGGTGATGGACAAGAAGGGCAAGGTCACGTTTGAATTCCCGGAGCGCGATTAATTTCGTTTGTATTTTCACCAGGTTGGTGCATTTGTATTGACAAGATGTTGGCGACACCTGGACTCATTCGCGAAGCGGCGCAGGGTGGCCGCGTGGAGAAACTTCTCCCGTGCTGGCGTGAATTCCCCATTTACCGGAAAACCCCGCCGGGGAATGATTTTTTCCGCCTGCCCCTGATCGGCAAACGCGAGTTGCGCGAAAATTTTCCGGACAATTTTCTGCGCGCCGGGCAGCGGCTGGACGAGCTGCTGGAAAGCAAATCCGTCGAATTGGAGCACACCTCCGGCTCCTCGGATGACCGGACGCCGGTCCTGTTTGGGCGCGGCTGGTGGAACGCGCAGGAGGCGCGGGTGCTCCGGCTGAATCCTTTCGTCGCGCGGATTTTGGATGAACATCCCCGCGCCCGCCGCGCCACGATTGTGCCGCCCATCTGCAACGGCCTCGTTTGTTTTTCAAATTACACGTCCAAGTCCGCGCGCACGGTGGACACGACGCTGTTTGTGAACCAGGCGCGCATCCCATTTTTGCTGGCGGAAGCGGAACTCGACCGGATGGCCGGCGAAATTTTGGAATGGTCGCCGGAGTTTCTGGATTTGGACCCGGTGCATGGCGCGTGGTTCGCGCTTTACTGCGAACGGCGGGAAATAAAATTTCCGTCGGTGAAATTCATTCTTTGCAGCTACGAATTTGTGAGCGTCGTCCATTGCAAAATTCTCCAGCGCGTTTTTGGCGTGCCGGTTTTCAATCTTTACGGCGCGACGGAAGCCGGCCACCTGCTCATGGAGAGTGAGCCGGGCGAAATGAAGGCGAGCCTGGAAAATGTTTTTTACGAGGTGTTAGAACCGGATGCGCGTGGCGTGGGCGATCTGGTGGTGACGACGTTGACGAACGATTTCATGCCGCTCCTTCGTTATCGCGTGGGTGATTTGGTTGAACGCAGCGAGCAGCCTTACGTGACGCATTATCTTGTTCACGGACGTTCACGCGACATTTTGCGCCGCCGCGACGGTCGGCGCGTAACCACGCTGGACGTTGATCAATGCTTTGCAGAGGTTGCGGGCATTGCCCATTACCAGCTACGCCAGACGGCTGACGGTGATTGCCGCCTGCAATTTATTCCCGACCGTGAAGAACCGGGCGCGGAGGAATTGAAGCGTGTGACGGAGCAATTTGAAAACCTGCTCCAGCTTGAAAACCGGATTGCGACCGAGGCTGTAAAAATCTTGCCGCCGCTGCCTTCGGGAAAATTCCGGCTGACGCATCAAGTATAAAATTTGAAATCAGAATCCGACCAGAATGGTTTTGAATACCGTGACAAATGGATCATTAAATTTCTCACGCATCTGGCCACGGATCGCGGCGCGTCCGCTTACACGCAGCGGAATTACCGCCACGCTTTGATGGAATTTGTCCGGTGGCAAATTCAAAGTCCAAAGTCTGCGCTGATGGTTGCGTGGGAAAAACTGTCGCGTGATGATTTCCGGAACTATCTTCGCTTTTTGGGGCGGAATAATCTCGGTCGCGCGGCCATCCAGCTCCGGTTCTCGGCGTTGCGGACGTTTTACAAATTCCTCATCCGCCACGGCGCGGTTGAAATGTCGCCGATAAGAAATCTTTCGCTGCCGAAACTGGAAAAGCGCCTGCCGAAATTTCTGACGGTTCAGCAAATGAAGGATTTGCTCGCCGCGCCGGCGAAGCTGCTGGAAACGCGGAAACAGGAAAAAGGCGCTGGCCGTCCGATTTCTGCCGCCGCGTGCCTGCGCGACCTGGCGGTGCTGGAAACGATTTATTCCTGCGGCCTGCGCATCAGCGAGCTGTGCGGCATGCGCGCCGAGGACATTGACTGGAGCGAGCAGATTGTGCGCGTCCGCGGCAAGGGCAAAAAGGAGCGGTTGGTGCCGGTCGGCGAGCCGGCTTTGCGGACGATTCAAAATTACTGGAGCGTGTTGACGCCGCCGCCCGCCGGGCTGTCGCCGGTGTTTTTTGCGGAGACAAAAAAGCACGCGCCATTGAATCCGCTCCAGCTTTCCCGGCGCTTGAAGCAATATCTTGTCATCGCGGGCCTTGATCCTGGCCTGACGCCGCACAAGTTGCGTCACAGCTACGCGACGCATCTGCTGGATGCGGGCGCGGATTTGCGGAGCGTGCAGGAACTGCTCGGCCATGCGCATCTCATCACCACCCAGATTTATACGCACGTCACGACCGAGCGGTTGAAGAAGGCCTATGACGCGGCGCATCCGCGGGCATGATCCACCGTGGCGTATCCTAATTTCGGTAGGGCGCGTCACTCCGTGCGCGCCGTTCTCCACATTTGCGGCGGGCAGAGGACTGCCCGCCCTGCCGAATTTTGAAATTCGACGCTGCTTCCGCCGTTTTGGAGTTGAAATATTTTGAATGCGCGGCTAAATTTACTGTCGAAGTAACCAAACGGTTAATAGATGAAATTCAAACAATGAAAACCAAATTGAACCTTTCGATTTTTGCGGTGGCAGCCTCGGCGGTGGTGCTGACGGGCTGTGTTGATCCGAACGGGCAGCAAAACAACACGGGGACCGGCGCGTTGATCGGCGGCGCGTTGGGCGCGATTACGGGCGCGGCCATCGGCGGTCCGCGCCACGGCGGCGAGGGCGCGTTGATTGGCGCGGCGGCGGGCTTGATTGCGGGCGGCGCCGTCGGCAATTCAATGGACCAGCAGCAGCAGGCCCAGTTGCGCGCGCAGGCGCCGCAAAGCTATGTGCGCGTGGTTCAGGGACAGCCCCTGAGCACGGCGGACGTGAAGGCGCTGGCCAAGGCCGGCGTGAGCGACGATGTCATCATCAGCCAGATTCAAGGCTCGCACACCGCCTTCCAATTGAGCGCGGCTGACATCATTGATCTTCACAATTCCGGCGTGAGCGACAGGGTCGTGAATTTCATGATCAGCACGCGGGATTCGGTTGGTGCCGCGCAGTCAACCACAATGGTTGTGCAGGAGGCGCCTCCGCCTCCGCTGCCGGAAACGGTTGTGGTCGAGAGACCTGAACCGGGGTATGCCTGGGTTGGTGGCGAATGGGTTTGGAATGGGGGTTGGTTTTGGCGGGCAGGTTATTGGGCTTATCGTCCCGGTGGTATCTGGGTGGAAGGCGGCTGGCATCAAGGCCCGCGCGGCTGGTATCACTCGCCGGGATACTGGCGGCGATGACGAAAGGATTCGGGGATGGTTGGAAGGGTGGATTGATTCCGAATTTGAAATGAGCTTCGTCACCTCGGCGGTTTTAATTTTTTTCAACGGCCGCGGCAGGATAGCGTGAAACTTTTGTTGCACGGCGGGAAATCAGAAATCTGCCGCCAGCGCATCGGCAGCCAATCCATCCAAGTCTGGAACGAAAGTTCCACGATTTTGTAACGCGCAAATTTTCCCGCCGGGCAGCCTGTCTGGAGAACGGCACGCATGGAGCGCGGCTGCGGCGGCTGTCAAAAAAGATTGAATTCTGCCGCGATTGCCGCACAATCAGAATTGAGGGAAGTTTCCCCCGACTAAAATGTTTCTTTCAATTTTGTCCTGTGAGACGCCGGAAAGTTGTTCCGCGCAAGAATCTTTTGCGGATGTGGCGCGGGCGGGTGCCGGAGCGCCATGAACATCCAGCCGTTTTCGTTGCTCGTCGCTTCGCTCTGCGGATACGTCATCGGAGCCGCCGGCTCGTTGCTCTTCATGCGGCGCGAGAAGCTGGCGAACGTTTTTTCCTTTGGCGTGGCGTCGCTCTCCGCCTTGGGCGGCTTGCTGGCCGCGCTTGCCTTTCTGTCCGCCGGGCCGGGCGCGGCGGTTTCCAAGATTGACCTGCTGCCGTCATTCATTCCCTACATCCAATTCACCGTGCGGCTTGATCCTTTGGGCGCGTTTTTTCTGCTCATCGTTTCGTTGCTGGGCGTTGCGCTTTCAATTTATTCACTGGGCTACGCGCGCGGTTTTTACGGACGCAAAAACGTCGGCGTGCTCGGCGCGTTCTTCAATCTGCTGCTACTGGCGACTACGGTGGTTTTCCTGGCGGGCAACGCCTTCTTTTTTCTCATCGCGTGGGAAATCATGGCGCTGACGGCGTATTGCCTCGTTAGTTTCGAGCACGAAAAGGTGGAAACGCGAAACGCCGGCGTGCTTTTTTTCATCATGTCGCACGTCGGCACGGGTTGTTTGATTCTCGGATTTCTTCTGCTGTTCCAGGCCTCCGGCAGTTATGATTTTGACGGCTTTCATCTGCTGGGCGACACAATGTCGCCGGGCAAACGCGACGCGGCGTTTCTGCTTTTTCTCGCCGGTTTCGGCGTCAAGGCCGGCATCGTGCCGCTGCACATCTGGCTGCCGGCGGCGCATCCGGTCGCGCCCAGCAATGTCTCCGCGCTCATGTCCGGCGTGATTATCAAAACCGGAATTTACGGGATGACGCGCGTGCTGTTTGATTTTCTTGGCACGCCGCCGAATTGGTGGGGCGTGACGGTGTTGAGCATCGGCACGGTTTCCGCCGTGCTCGGCGTCTTGTATGCGCTGATGGAACATGATTTGAAACGCCTGCTCGCCTATCACAGCATCGAAAACATTGGAATTATTTTGATGGGACTCGGCGCGTCGCTGATGTTTTTGCACAGCGGCCATGCGGTTCTGGCGTCGCTCGCGCTCATCGCCGGGTTGTATCACACCATCAACCATGCGGTGTTCAAGGCGTTGTTGTTCCTCGGCGCCGGCGCGGTGTTGCACGCCACGCACACTCGCAACATGGAGGAAATGGGCGGCCTGGCGAAACGGATGCGGTGGACGGCGTTTTTTTTCCTGGTCGGCGCGGTGGCGATTTCCGCGTTGCCGCCGCTGAATGGGTTCGTGAGCGAATGGCTCACCTACCAATCGCTGCTGCAAGGTTTCGGCACGACGACAAGTCTCGTCCGCATCATGTTTCCGATCAGCGGCGCGATGCTCGCGCTCACCGGTGCGCTGGCGGCGGCGTGCTTCGTGAAGGCTTTTGGCATCACATTTCTGGCGCAACCACGAAGCGACCACGCGGCGAACGCGCACGAGGCGTCGTTCACCATGCTGCTGGGGCAGGGGATTCTCACAGTGGCGTGCGTCTTCCTCGGATTGTTCCCGTCCATCTTTTTGAAATGGCTCGATCCGGTGACGCAACAACTTTCCGGCCAGCAAATCAGCGCGCAACTTTCCGCGGCGAACGGCCTGGCCCTCTCTAACACGGCGGCGCAAGGCGGCACGGTTTCGATGCTCGGCCTCGCGCTTTTGGGATTGTCGCTGCTGGCCGCGCCGCTGGTGCTGTGGCTGCTGTTTTCCACGCGCGCGAAAATCCGGCGCGGTCCGACATGGGATTGCGGACTGCGCGGACTGACGCCGCAAATGGAATACACCGCGACGGGTTTTTCAAAACCGATCCGGATGATTTTCAAGGCGCTGTTCCGTCCGCGCCGCGAGGTGCAGCGCGAATACGATTTCTCGCCGTATTTTACAACGACCCTCCGCTTTGAAAGCCACGTCGAGGAGGTTTTCCAGACGCGCATTTACCGTCCGCTGAACCGCTTGGTGCTGGGCGCTTCGCGCCGGCTGCGCGCGTTGCAGGCCGGCAGCATCCAGGCTTATCTGATTTACATTTTCATCACGCTGCTGCTGTTGCTTTTGTTTGCGCTATGAACTTCGACGCGCTGAACATTTTGTTGCAGACGATCCTGCTGATGCTGCTCGCGCCGCTGTTGAGCGGCTGCATCCGGAATTGGAAGGCGAAGCTGCAAAACCGCCGCGGCGCGCGCATCTGGCAGCCGTATTCCGACCTCATCAAATTTTTCCGCAAGGACATGGTGATTTCCGAACACGCCTCATGGATTTTTTCGTATGCGCCCTACGTTGTCTTCATTACCGCGCTGGTGGCGGGTCTGCTCGTGCCGATGATTACGGTGCAGGCCCCAATGAGTCTGTTCGGCGACGTCCTGGCGCTGGTCGGCCTGCTCGCGCTCGGCAGATTTTTTCTCGCGCTGGGCGGACTCGATCCGGGCAGCGCGTTTGGCGGCATGGGCAGCAGCCGCGAGATGACCATTGCCGCCATCGCTGAACCGGCGATGATGCTGGCCATTTTCACCGTCGCCATCTCCGCCGGGTCCACCGACATCAGCCACATCGTCCAAGTCGCGCAGAGTCCTGCATGGAAAGTGCTCAACCCGACGCATGTCATGGCGTTCGCCGCGCTGTTTATTGTGCTGCTCGCGGAAACCGGACGCATTCCCGTGGACAATCCCTCCACGCATCTGGAACTGACAATGATTCACGAAGCGATGCTGCTCGAATACTCCGGCCGCTACCTCGCTCTGATGGAATGGGGCGCGTCCATCAAGCAACTGGTCTTGATGACGCTGCTGGTGAACATTTTTTTCCCAATCGGAATGGCCACGGACACAACGCCCGCCGCGCTTGGCATCGGCGCGCTGGTTTATGCTGGCAAATTGATTTTGATCGCCGCCGCCGTGGTTGTCGTCGAAACCACCAACGCCAAACTCCGTCTTTTCCGCGTGCCCGATTTGCTGGGCGCGGCGTTTGTGCTCGGCGCGCTGGCGCTGTTATCCACGTTTTTATTTCAATGATATGAATCCGCCACCTTCCGCCGAACTCGGGCCGCAACTCATCACCCTCATGGCCGCGCTGATGCTGGTGCTGCAATTGCTCCTGGCGGTGCAACCCATGTTGTTCACCAGCGTCCGGCTCTTTGCGATTCAATCGCTGTTTCTGGCCGGCATCGCGGGTGTGGTCGCCTTCTTCGATGATGCCAGTGAAGTTTATGTCGTGGTGGTGCTTACCGTCATCGGCAAGGTGATTTTTCTTCCGTGGCTGTTGAACCGCCAGTTGCGCCGCATCAAAATCGCGCAGGAAGTCGAGCCGCTGTTCAACGCGCCCGCGACCATCATGGTCTGCGGTGGACTCACCTTGCTCGGCTATCTCGTGGCGCGGCCGTTCACGTCGCTCGAACGTCTTGGCAACAACACGCTCGCCATCGCCATCACGCTCGTGCTGACGGGATTTTTTATGATGATCAACCGCCGCAAAGCCATCAGCCAGGTGATCGGGCTGCTCACGGTCGAAAACGGCGTGATGCTCGCCGCCATCGCGCTGACGACCTACGGAATGCCGCTCGTCGTCGAGTTCGGAATATTCTTCGACGTGCTGGTCGCGGTGATGATTCTGGGAATTCTCATTTACCGGATCCGCGAAACGTTCGCCTCAATGGACACCAGCAAGCTCAATCAGTTGAAGGGATGAATGAACTGAAATGATTAATGCCTAAACCCGAATGACTAAAGAATTCCCATTGCCGAATGACGAATGCCGAATGGAATATTGGCGCTCATTGCGCCATTCGTCATTCGTTATTTTCCCATGACCTTGTTGACGCCAATTCTCATTGCCCCGGTCGCCGCCGGTCTTGCCAACCTGCTGCCAGTGCCGCGCCGGGTGATGCGGTGGTTGAACGTGATGGCATTTGTCGCGACGCTGGGTTTGGGAATCATGCTCCTTCGCGAGGTGCTGGCGCGCGGCGTCGTTGCCGAATGGAATGAATTTCTTTACGCCGATGCCTTGAGCGCGTGGATGGTGCTGCTGATTTCAATGGTCTCGCTCGGCACGTCGCTTTATGCCGGAAGATATTTCGATCGCGATCTGGCAAACGGTGCGATCACGCCCGCCCGGGTGCGCGAATTTTTTGTTCTCACGCCGTTGTTCAGCGCGGGAATGTTTCTGGTCGTGCTCGCCAACAACCTCGGCGTGATGTGGGCCGCCGTCGAAGCCACGGCGCTGTCGTCCGTGCTGCTGGTGGCGCTTTACAACCGCAAAACCTCGCTCGAAGCCGCTTGGAAATACATCATGCTCGGCAGCCTCGGACTGGCGCTGGCGCTGCTGGGAACGGTTTTCGTCTATGCCGCCGCGTGCAAAAATAATTCCGGGCCGCTGCCCAGTTTCAACTGGTCGCATCTGGTGACGGTGGCGGACCAGTTTGATCCGCGCATGATGAAAATTGCGTTTCTGCTCGCGCTCGTCGGCTACGGCACGAAGGCCGGTCTCGCGCCGATGCACACGTGGCTGCCCGACGCGCACAGCGAAGCGCCGTCGCCCACCAGCGCGATGCTTTCCGGCGTGTCGCTCAAGGTCGCCATTTACGCGCTGCTGCGGTTTCACATCCTTGCGAGCGCGTGCCTCGGCTCCGGTTTCAGCCGTCACCTGCTGCTCGGGTTCGGCCTGGCCTCCATGTTTCTCGCGCCGCCGTTCATTCTGGTGCAGCGCAACCTCAAACGGATGCTCGCCTATTCGAGCCTCGAACACGTCGGCCTCATCTGCACCGGCATCGCCATGAACACGCCCGTCACCATTTTCGGCGCACTGCTGCACATGGGCTACCACTCACTGACAAAACCGGTCTTGTTTTTCGCGGCGGGAAACATCGGTCATGCTTTTCATTCGCTCCAATATCGCGTCATCGGGCATGGCGTGGTGAAGGTGCTGCCGGTCACCGCGCTGTTGATGGTTTTGGCCGCCGCCTCTGCGATTGGCCTGCCGCCGTTCGGATTGTTTTTCAGCGAACTCACCGTCATCAGCGGCGGATTTGCCGCGGGTAAGGCGTTTGTGAGCATCCTGATTTTGGTTGCGCTCATCGCGTCGTTCTGCGGCGTGCTTCAGCAGCTTTCGCGCATTCTGCCGGGCGTGCCGAAGCCCGAATTTGCAAATAAAAGCAGCGCCGCACGATTCGACGGCGTGCCGGCAATGGCCTTGTTGCTCGGCACGTTGCTGGTCTTCAGCGTGTGGCTGCCCGCGCCGCTGTTGCAGGAAATCCACCAGGCGGCGGCCATCATCGGAGGAAAGCAATGATCTTGATTTTTCTCCTGCTCATCCCGGTTTGCGCCGGTCTGCTTTGTCTGGTCACGCGTTCGCGCGAGTCGTGGGAACGGTTGAACCTGCTTGCCTTCGCGGCGCTTGTGCCGCTGGCGTTGAAAATTGGCGCGGACGTTCTGGCGCAAGGCCCGGTTTCGGCGCTCGGCGGTTTTCTTCGCGCCGACGCGTTGAGTGCGCTCGTCATCGGTCTCACCACTTTTGTCGCGCTGGCTTGCTCAATTTATTCGATCGGCTATTTTCACGCCGACACGCGCGCCGGCAAAATCACCGAGGCGCAACTGCGCCGTTACCATGTGCTCACGCCGTTGTTCGTTGCCGTCATGCTGCTCGTGCCGCTGGCCGATAATCTCGGCATCATGTGGGTTGCCATCGAAAGCGGCACGCTCGCGTCCGTGCTGCTCGTCACGTTTTACAACCAAAAAACCTCGTTCGAGGCCGGCTGGAAATACATCATCATCGGCAGCATCGGCATTTCACTTGCGCTGTTCGGGACCATTTTCACCTATTACTCGGCGGTCAACGTTCTGGGCGCGGACGCGCATCGCGGCATGAATTGGAGCGTGCTTGTTGGCATTGCGGACAAGTTCGACCCGAAGGCGATGCGGCTGGCGTTCATTCTTGTCCTGCTCGGTTATGGCACGAAGGCCGGCCTCGCGCCGATGCACACGTGGAAACCGGACGCCTATTCGGAAGCGCCCGTGCCCACCGCCGCCCTGATGGGAACGGCTTTTGTCAACTGCGCCATTTATGCGATTGCGCGTTTCGACATTCTGGCCGTGAAATGTCTTGGCCCGGATTTTCCCGGCAAATTGCTGGCGGGCTTCGGCGTCGCGTCCATTCTCGTCGCCGCGCCGTTTATTTTGACACAAAGAAATTTCCGCCGCATCCTGGCATATTCGAGCATTGACCATGCGGGCATCATGGCTGCGGCGCTCGGCTTCGGCGGCAAACTCGGTGCGCTCGGAGCGGCGTTGCACATGCTGTTTCACGGCGTCACCAAGCCGCTGATGTTCTTTTGCGCGGGCAACGTGCAGCAGCATTTTGCCACGCCGTATTTCCGGGGTGTGCGCGGTGTCATCCGCATCCTGCCGTGGACGGGCGGATTTTTTCTGATGGCGACGCTCGCCATCACCGGCACGCCGCCGTTCAGCATTTTTCAAAGTGAATTCCTGACGTTGAGCGCGGCGCTGGCCGGCGGACAAAACTGGTCGGCATTCCTGTTTATCGCCGGCTTGGTGACGATTTTCGCCGGCTTCCTCGTTCACATGGCAAAAATGAATCTCGGCGAGCCATATCCCGAAAATATCCAGCCCGTCGCGGGACGCCCGTGGAAAATCGGCGCGATGGTCCTGGTCGCCGTGGTGATTATCATTTTCAGCTTCTGGCTGCCGGCGCCGATTTATCAACTCGTGCAGCAAACCGTCCAAATTCTCCGAGGCGCGACATGAATATTTCAACCGAATTGCTCCCGATTCTCACCGGATTGCAAAAGCGATTTCGCGGCCGGATCGAGGCCGTCCATTCGCCGCGCGCGAATGAAATTTACGTCCATGCGAAACTGGATTTGGTTGCCGGCTTCACCGCGCATCTTTGCCGGAAGTGGCAGGCGCGGCTCGTGAGTCTGTTTGCCGACGACGCGCGAGAGACCGAGGCTGCGTTCCACCTTTACCACGTCTTCGCGCTCGACGCGGCGCACGGCTTTATCATCCTGCGTGTGCCGGTGCCGCCGGACAAACCGGAGTTTGCCTCGCTCGCCAACGCCATTCCCGGCGTCAACTGGCAGGAACGCGAGGTGCAGGATTTGTTCGGACTGAAATTGATCGGCCATCCGAACCCGCGCCGCTGCGCGTTGCACGACGACTGGCCGGAGGTGCATCCACTGCGCAAGGATTTTGATTTGCGAACGCAGTTGCCGCCTTTTGAAGGCGAGCGCCACAAGTTCATTCCCGTGGAAGGCGAGGGCGTTTTTCAAGTGCCCGTCGGCCCGGTTCACGCGGGCATCATCGAGCCGGGGCATTTTCTGTTCAGCGTCGCGGGCGAGCCGGTTTTGTATTTGCAGTTGCGGCTGTTCTACGTTCATAAAGGCACGGAGAAACTTTTTGAGAATCTGCCCGTGCAACACTGCGTCAGGCTGGCAGAAAGCATTTCCGGCGATTCGAGCTTCGCGCACGCGACCGCTTTTTGCCACGCGGTTGAACGGGCCGCGAATGTGGATACGCCGCCGCGCGCGAAATTTCTTCGCTCAATTTGCCTTGAACTCGAACGGCTTTACAATCACATTGGCGACATCGGCGCGATTTGCACGGACGTGGCCTTCGCCACCGTCAACATGCACTGCATGCGACTCAAGGAGCGCGTGCTGCGCGTCAATGAACTGCTCACCGGCAACCGTCTCCTGCGCGGCATGGCGTGCCCCGGCGGCGTGCGCTTTGATTTTGACGCGGACCAGCTCAAGGCGCTTTCGCAACTGGTTGTCGAACTGCGGCCGGATTTTGATTCCGTTGTCGCGCTGATTGAAAATTCCTCCTCGACGCTCGACCGTCTGCAAAATACCGGCGTGCTCAAGCCCAAAGTGGCGCTTGACCTCGGCGTCGTCGGCATCGCGGGGCGCGCCTCCGGTTTCGACCACGATTTGCGCCGCGATTTTCCGCACGCCGCTTACGATCAACTGAAAATCGCCGTGCCCGTTTATCAGACCGGCGACGTGCAGCACCGGATGCAAGTGCGCATTGATGAAGTGCGCGAATCATTTTCGCTCATCGAACAACTCGTGGCAAAACTGCCCGGCGGGCCGGTGCGGATGGAAATCGGCGAATTGCCCGCCGGCGCGACCGCCTTGGGCTACGTCGAAGGCTGGCGCGGCGAGATTTTTCATTGGATTCGCACCGCGCCCGGAAACCGGCTGGCGCGCTGCAAGGTCAAGGACCCGTCGCTGCAAAACTGGCCGGCGTTGAGCGAGGCGATTCTCGGCAACATCGTCCCGGATTTTCCGGTCGTGAACAAAAGTTTCAACCTGTCTTATTCTGGAACGGACCGCTGATTTATGTTTGGCGTTCTTGGAAAAAGTTTGAGCACGGGCGTCGTCACGGAGAATTATCCGGAGACGCCGCCGGCAATTTCAGCGCGCGCGCGCGGCAAACCGGAAATTGATTGGGCGAATTGGAAGGATGCCCGCCCCGCAGCGGCGATTTGCCCGACCGGCGCGATTTCGCATCAGGACACGAACGGCCAGCGTGTTGCCAAACTTGATCTGGCCAGTTGCATTTTCTGCGGACTTTGCGCCGAGGTGGACAAGACCATCCGCATGACCAACATTTGTGAATGCGCCGCCCGCCGCCGCGAAGAATTATCGGCCAGCGCATCTTACAGCCTCAAATCGGATGGCAGCCACGAAAAAATGATTTCGCCGCCTGCGCTTCAACCGTCCAACCATCCGACGCTTCAACGGAATGAGCCGCTTGAAACTCTGGGCCGGCAAATCCAGGAGCGCGCGAACAAGATGTTCGGACGCTCGCTGCACATCCGCGAGGTGGACGCCGGTTCCTGCAACGGCTGCGAAATGGAAATCGTGAATTTGAACAGCCCGGTTTATGACATCGAGCGGTTCGGCATTCACTTTGTTGCCTCGCCGCGCCACGCCGACATGCTGCTTGTGACCGGCCCGGTGACACGCAACATGGAACTCGCCCTGCGCAAAACCTACGACGCAATGCCGGCACCGAGATTGGTGGTGGCCGTGGGCGCGTGCGGTTGCAGCGGCGGAATTTTCGGAGTCAACTACGCGACGCGCGGCGGCGTGGACTCGGTCATTCCCGTGGACATTTATATTCCCGGTTGTCCGCCCAATCCGCACGCCTTGCTGCATGGCGTCCTGCTGGCCATGAGGCGGATGCAAAAAAAGTGAAAAAAATAAATTAAGCTGTTGACACAAAAGCGGTCAACCGCTATTTTTGTTTCGTCAGAGCCGTAAAGTAAAATGACTGAAGCCTGTAGCTCCTCGGTTTTTCGAGAGAAAATCGGGGAGATTGGTTTTTTGTCGTTTTGCGTGTTTGGTTTTGGACTAATGATACTGTGTGCGCCCATGTAGCTCAGTTGGTAGAGCGCGTCCTTGGTAAGGACGAGGTCATCAGTTCAACCCTGATCATGGGCTCCAGACAATTTGCTGATTAAATCGCTGATTAAAACAACAAACGACATCAACACCGGAGACAAAAATGGCTAAAGAGCAATTTCAACGAACGAAGCCGCACGTCAACGTCGGCACCATCGGACATATTGACCACGGCAAATCCACTTTGACCGCCGCGATTGTGGAAGTGCAGGCGAAGAAGGGTTTGGCGACGCCGATTTCCTACGCCGACATCACCAAGGGCGGCACGGTGCGCGACGAAACCAAAACCGTGACCATTGCCGTTTCGCATGTCGAATATCAAAGCGACAAGCGGCACTACGCCCACATTGACTGCCCCGGCCATGCCGACTTCATCAAAAACATGATCACGGGCGCGGCCCAGATGGATGGCGCCATTTTGGTCGTGGATGCCTCGGAGGGTCCGATGCCGCAAACCAAGGAACACGTGCTTCTGGCCCGCCAGGTCGGTGTGCCCGCCGTTGTGGTTTATCTGAACAAGGTTGATCTCGTGGACGACAAGGAGCTGCTGGATTTGGTGGAAATGGAAGTCCGCGACCTGCTGACCAAATATGAATTTCCGGGCGAGAAGACGCCGATCATTCGCGGCAGCGCGAAGAAGGCGCTGGCACACGACCCCGAAGGCTCCAAATCAATTCAGGAATTGTTGGACGCGATTGACTCCTTCATTCCGCTGCCGACGCGCGAAGTGGACAAGCCGTTCCTGATGTGCATCGAAGACGTGTTCAACATTGAAGGCCGCGGCACGGTGGTGACCGGCCGTGTCGAACGCGGCCTGCTCAAGCGTATGGAAGATGTCGAGATCGTCGGCTTGAAGGATACACGCAAGACCGTGGCGACGGACATTGAAATGTTCCGCAAGCTGCTCGATTCGGCGCAGTGCGGCGACAACGTTGGTGTCTTGCTGCGCGGCACCAAGAAGGACGAAGTGGAACGCGGCATGGTGCTCGCGAAGCCCGGCTCCATCACGCCGCACCTGAAATTCAAGGCGGAAGTGTATGTGTTGTCGAAGGAAGAAGGCGGACGTCACACGCCGTTCTTCACCAAGTATCGGCCGCAATTTTATTTCCGCACGAGCGACGTGACGGGCACGGTGACTTTGGCGCAAGGCGTCGAAATGGTGATGCCCGGCGACAATGTCTCGGTGGACATCGAGCTGATCGCGCCGGTCGCGATGGAAAAAGGCCAGCGTTTTGCGATCCGCGAAGGCGGACGCACGATTGGCGCCGGTCGCGTGACGGAGGTTACCGCTTAAAATGTTTTCAAATTCAGGAGCGCGTGGTTGAATTTCTGCGGCTCCTTAATTGTCACAAAGACAAACGAGATTGGGCGGATACGGCAGTAGCTCAATTGGTAGAGTAGCGGTCTCCAAAACCGTTGGTTGGGGGTTCAAGTCCCTCCTGCCGTGCCAGCCTTCGCTTGGAGCGAAGCAGAGGCGGGCAGGAAATAAATAAAATGGCGAGCTACGGCTCGGCAAGCCAGTCTGCGAAACGGAGAGGTGGCAGAGTGGTCTATCGCGGCGGTCTTGAAAACCGCTTCGGGCTAACACCCGACGGGGGTTCGAATCCCTCCCTCTCCGCCAAAACTGGAAAGATTAAGATTAAGACGAAGATTATGATAAAGAGATCGGACGGCGAAGAACTCCTCAGTTCTTGATTGTAATCTGAATTTTGCATTTTTAACGTGAACAGTTGGATACATATTGTGGTTTGGGCTGTGGTGATTGGCGCGGTCTTCGGCTACCTCTGGTGGCAGGGACAGGTGCGCCGTTTCGCCGTCTACATTCAGGAAACCCGCGAGGAATTGAAAAAATGCTCGTGGCCGACCTGGCAGGAATTAAAAGGCTCGACGGTGGTCATTGCCATTTCCATCGCCTTGCTCGGCGCGTTCGTCATGGCGGCGGATGAATGCCTGTCCCTGATCTTTTTCAAAATTTTCAAACTTTGAACGCCATGCCCAGCCAGTGGTTTGTCATTCATACGCTCTCCGGCCAGGAACAAAAGGTCAAGGAAAGCATTGAGAAGCGCGTCAAAACCGACGAGATGCAGGATTGCATCAAGGAGGTTCTTGTCCCGATGGAAAAGGTCGTCGAGGTGCGCAACCAGAAGAAAACGGTTTCAAGCCGCAAACTCTGGCCCGGCTACGTTTTTGTGGACATGGTCTTGCTGGATGAGAACAAACGCGTCATCGAAAAGCCGTGGTATTTCATCAAGGAAACGCAAGGCGTGATCGGATTTTTGAGCGAACCGCCCGTGCCGACGCCGACCGAGGAAGTCGAGTCCATCAAGGCGCAGATTTCCGCGTCGGAAGAGACGGAAAAACCGAAGGTCAATTTTGAGGTCGGCGAAACGATCAAGATCAACAACGGACCGTTCCTGAATTTCGGCGGCGTGATCGAGGAAATTGATCCGGAGCGCGGCAAGCTGAAAGTGACCGTGAACATTTTTGGACGGAATACGCCGGTGGAACTGGAGTATTGGCAGGTGGAAAAAGCTTGATAAGGAAACCGGGAAACCAGGAATTGGTTTTTCATGGTTTCATGGATTCCTAATAAGAAATTTTATGGCGAAGAAAGTTACAGGACAAATTAAATTGCAGATTCCGGCGGGCCAGGCGAATCCCGCGCCGCCGGTCGGCCCGGCGCTCGGCCAGCACGGCGTCAACATCATGGGCTTCTGCAAGGAATTCAACGCGCTTACCAAGGCGGACGCCGGTCTGGTGATTCCCGTCGTCATCACCGTTTATCAGGACAAGTCGTTCACGTTCATCACCAAGTCGCCGCCGGCCTCGATCCTTTTGAAAAAGGCCGCAGGCATCACCGCCGGTTCCAAGACGCCGAACAAGGAAAAGGTTGGCAAGGTGACCCGCAAACAGGTTTTGGACATCGTCAAGATGAAGCAAAAGGATTTGAATGCGGTGAACGAAGAAGCCGCGTTCCGTGTCATAGCTGGAACGGCGCGCAGCATGGGAATTGAAGTCGTCGGTTAAAAATTAAAACACAACCGCGGGAGAGCCAAAGGCTCGTTTGCACCGCACAAACATGAATGCCCAGTAAAAGATACAAGAAGGCGTTGGAGGTGGTGGATGGCAAGAAGGCCTATCCGTTGAAGGATGCCGTCGGCGTCCTCGCCAAATTTCCGAAGGCCAAATTCAACGAGACGGTTGACCTCGCGTTCCGCCTCGGCGTGGATCCGAAGCAGTCCGACCAAATGGTTCGCGGCACGGTTCCCCTGCCGCACGGCAGCGGCAAAACCGTGAAAGTGCTCGTGTTCGCCAAGAGCGGCGCGGCGGCGGACGCGGCCAAGGCTGCCGGCGCGGAATACGTCGGCTTCGAAGACATGATTGCCAAATGCCAGGGCGGCTGGACGGATTTTGACGTGGCCGTGGCCACGCCCGAAGCAATGGCCGAAGTGCGCAAGCTGGGCAAGGTGCTCGGACCGCGCGGGCTGATGCCAAATCCGAAAACCGGCACCGTGACGGATGACACCGCCAAGGCTGTGAAAGAAGTGAAGGCCGGCCGCGTCGAGTTCAAAATTGACAAGGCGGGCAATGTTCACGTCGTCGTGGGCAAGGCTTCGTTCAAGCCGGAACAGCTTGAGGAGAACGCCCGCGCCGTCATTGAGGCGGTCGCCAAGGCGCGGCCGCACAGCGTTAAGGGCACTTACATTTGTTCCTGCACGCTGTCGGCGACGATGAGTCCGCCGGTGCGCGTGGACATCCGTGAATTTTCAACCAACTAAAAAGGATTTGAGCCATGCGTGCTGAAAAGAAAATTTTGACGAAGGAATATGTGGCGCGGCTGAACGCCTCGCCGTTCTTTATCGTGGTGAATTACAAGGGCCTGAAAGTCGCTCATTTGACCGAGCTGCGGAAGCGGCTGCTGAAGGCGGGCGCGGAAGTTCACATCGTGAAAAATTCCGTCTTCCGCGTTGCCGCCCAGGAGGCCGGCGTCGGCGACTTGAACGGCGCGCTGGCCGGGCAACTGGCCGTGGTCACCGGACAGAAGGACATTTCCGCCGCCGCGAAGGCGCTGAAAAATTTCGCCGCGGAATTTGACAAGCTGAAATTCAAGTTCGGCTATCTCAACAATCAACGCCTGGAAGAGGCGGCGATTGTCGCGCTGGCGGATTTGCCGAGCCTGGACGTTTTGCGCGCCACGCTGCTGGGCCTGTTGAACGCGCCGGCGACGAAGCTGGCGGTTTTGCTGAACACGCCGGCGAAGATGCTCGCGCAGGTGATCAAGGCGAAGTCTGAAAAAGTCGAGGCGGCGCAGAATTGACGCGTTCAAAACGGAACGCGCAATCAAAACAATTTCGATTTGAGATTTGAAGTTTCAAATCGGAGAACAAACAAACAACAACGTAAATCGTCGGTTCACGGGCCGTGAACTGAAAACTGCCGAGGCCGAGGCAACGACGAGACGAAAGAAAGAGAAGACAGTTATGGCTGACATTGCAAACTTAGTGGAAGAATTGAGCAAGTTGACGGTTCTCGAAGCCGCCGACCTGGTGAAACAACTGGAAACCAAATGGGGCGTTTCCGCCGCCGCGCCCGTCGCGGTCGCGGCTGCTCCGGCTGGCGGCGCCGCTGCGCCTGCCGCCGCTGCGAAGGACACGTTCGACGTGATTCTCGTGTCCGCCCCGGCGGACAAGAAAATTGCCACCATCAAGGCTGTGCGCGAAGTGAAGGCCGGCCTCGGCCTGGCGGAAGCCAAGGCGCTGGTGGAAGGCGCGCCCAAGCCGGTGCTCGAAGGCGCCAACAAGGCGGACTCGGACGCGGCGAAGAAGAAACTTGAAGACGCGGGCGCAAAGGTGGAGGTCAAATAATCTGGCGGTTTTCGGGGTGGCGGTTCCGCCGGGCGGAGCCGCCGCTTCTCTGGATAATTTATTGAAGTTAGAACAGGAATGTCGGTTTTGGTTTTGGCAAGCGGCCATTGAACGCGGCAGCTTGCCTTGTGTCGTTGATTGAGAAAACAGCCGGCGGGTTGCCGGCCAAACAAAAAATTATAATGCCATCGCGAGCCACTGAACGGATCAATTTCGGCAAGATCAAAGAGATCGTTGCGCCGCCGAACATGATTGAACTGCAGACGAATTCCTACACGGAATTCCTGCAAGCCGCCTCCGCGCCAAAAAAGCGCCAGGCGCAAGCCGGCCTTGAGGCGGTTTTCCAGGAGGTGTTTCCCATCGAGAGCTACGACGGCAAATGCAAGCTCGCTTACGATTCCTACGAAGTCGGCGAGCCGAAGATTGACTGGCTCGAATGCCTGCGCGAGGGCCTGACCTACGGCGCACCGCTGTATGTCACCTTCAAGCTGATGGAGGAAGGCAAGGGCGCGAAGGAAGAAAAAGTTTTCATGGGCGAGCTGCCGCTAATGACGCCTCAGGGCACGTTTGTCATCAATGGCGCGGAACGCGTCGTTGTTTCGCAATTGCACCGCTCGCCGGGCATCGCGTTTGAGGCCACGCAGCATCCGAACGGGAAATTACTGCACAGCTTCCGGGTCATTCCCGATCGCGGTTCGTGGTATGAGGCGATGTTCGACACGAGCGATTTGCTTTACGTTTATCTGGACCGCAAGAAACGCCGCCGGAAATTCCTGACGACGACGTTTTTCCGAGCGTTGAGCTTTCTGGATGTCGAGGGCGGCATCGGCAAGGGCAAGGACAACGGCGAGAAAACCCGTGGCACCGACGAGGAAATTCTGAAGTTGTTTTACGACATTGAGGAACTCACGGTCAAGGAAGCCGAGAAGCTCGAAGGTTTGACGAGCCGCGTTTTGATTCAGGACGCCGTGGATACGGAGAAAAGTCTGGTCGTCGCGCGCGCGTTCGAGCCGTTGTCGAAGGCCGTCGTCAAGCAAATCGCCGAACTCGGCGTGACGAAAATCAAGGTCGTGGACACGTCCGTGGACGAAGGTATCATTATTAAATGCCTCAAAAAAGATCCGGCTAAGAACGAGGAGGAGGCGCTCAAGGATATTTATCGCCGCCTGCGTCCGGGCGATCCGCCGACCGCCGCCAACGCCCGCGCGTTGCTCAAGCGTTTGTTCTTCGATCCCAAGCGCTACGATTTGGGCCGCGTTGGCCGTTACAAAATTAATCAAAAACTCGGCCTCAAGGACAAGGATGGCTCGCGCATCCTGACCAAATCAGATTTGGTTGCAGCGACAAAATATCTGCTCCGCCTCAAAAAGGGCGAGGGCAGCGTGGACGACATTGACCATCTCGGCAGCCGCCGCATCCGCACCGTCGGCGAATTGCTCGCCAACCAG